>Ga0209787_1000052_pt1 | contig 32802 bp, 25 predicted proteins | sample WorMetLIZISLAND2_2_FD_187414 | JGI IMG/M metagenome (GOLD analysis project Ga0209787, IMG submission 187414) | Marine gutless worms symbiont microbial communities from Max Planck institute for Marine Microbiology, Germany - Olavius loisae LIZARD... ... | reverse complement strand
TTATCTGATACAGTTAGAAATGCGGAATGGATCGTGGGATTGATGGACGCACGGAAGCCGCTGCCGAAGAAGAGAAGAGGGCCATACAAGAAAAAAGCTGCGTGAAAATTCAAACTGACGCACTACCAACCTGTTTGCGATCTTGATATTAAAGTAAAAGTCTGACACAAAGCAAAAAGCGATGAGGCATATCCTATGCAGGCGAGAGAGGTTAATGCGGTTGCTTGCTGGGGAAGGAGCGGAGGGGAAGTTGGAGGCAGTCAGGGAGCGGATCGGCAGTATTCGAGCTGCTCGCCGGATTGCCATGACCCCTGAGTAAAGTCGTTACCCACCAGGAGTTAGCGCAAGCCTACAACCTCAACCGCCACACGGTCGTGAATGGCGTCGATGCTTCGCACCGCCCGCTAACGGCTTCATACGATCCTCAGTGTGGTGGTGACGTTGCGTGAGACCCTCCTGCTACCCCTAGATGACCTGCCAGCGGTGACCCACGATTTTAGGAGGGAAGGCACCAAGACGCCGGGATGTGAAGTACCTGCTTCCGCAGCGACCTGGATGCCGCCAGTGATCGTGCCACTCGCTGGGTGTACATGGAACATAAGTCAGCACGGTCCGCGAGCAGCTCCCTCAAGTTAGTTCTTAGACATCCTCCTAGTCTTCCGAACGCTCAAAGGCATCCTGGAGTTGCTTTTGGATGCTTGCCGGGACCACCTCATAGTGGCTCAGCTCAATCGTGTAGGTGCCTTCGCCGCCGGTCATGGATTTGAGCCGCGATTCGTAGCCCTCCAGCTCCGCCAGCGGGGCCTCGCCATTGATGGTGATCCGGCCCAGGCTCTTGGTCTCGCTGCCGCTGATGCGTCCGCGGCGACTCGAAAGATCCCCCGCCAAGTCGCCCATGGCGCTGTCCTGGGCCAGGATATGGATCTTGACGATGGGCTCGAGGATCACTGACCTGGCCTTATCCACAGCGTCCTGAAAGGCCTTCTTGCCGGCAGTGGCGAAGGCGATGTCCTTGGAATCCACCGGGTGATACTTGCCGTCATAGACGGTGACCCGGATATCCTGCATCGGGTAACCCGCCACGGCACCCTCCTGCAGGACCTGGCGCACACCCTTTTCCACGGAGGGAATGAACTGGCCTGGGATGACGCCGCCCACTACTGCATCAACGAACTCGAAGCCCTGACCCCGTTCTAGGGGTTCGATACGCAGATAGACCTCGCCGAACTGACCAGCGCCGCCGGTTTGCTTCTTGTGCCGATGGTGCCCTTCAGCCGGGGTGGTGATGGTCTCCCGATAGGCGATACTCGGCGGTTTAGTGTCCACCTCCACATGGAACTGCTCCGCGAGGCGTCGTAACAGCACCCGCAGGTGCAGCTCACCAAGTCCGCGCATGACGGTCTCATTGGCTGCGGCGTTATGCTCCATGCGGAAACAGGGGTCTTCCGACTCCAACTTGTGCAGGGCGTCGGTGAGCTTTTGTTCGTCGCCATGCTTGATAGGCGTGATGGCCAAGCCGAACAGAGGGACCGGACACTCGATCGGGCGCAGGTGATAGTGGTCCTCGTCGTGGGAGTCGTGAAGCACTGCGTTGAAATGGATATCTTCCACCCGGGCTACCGCCAGGATGTCGCCCGGCCTGCCCGCTTTCACCTCGATCTGCCCGTTACCGTGCAGACGGAACAGGTGATTAACTTTGAACGCCTTGCGGACGTCGTCGATGAAGAGCTGGGTGTCCCCAGTAATCCGGCCCTGGTGGATACGAAAGATCCCAAGTTTGCCGCGGAAGGGGTCGTTGATCACCTTGAAGACATGGGCCAGGGTATGCCCCTCGGGGTCCGGGAGGATGTCGACGGGCTCCGCGTCGGCCCCCTCGCCCTTCACATAGGGGGGCGGGTTGCCTTCGGAGGGGTTCGGCATCAACCAGACCAAGATGTCCAGCAGCTCGGGGATGCCACTGCCGGTCTGGGCCGAGACGAAGCAGATCGGGATCAGATGGGCCTCGCGCAGGGCCTTCTCGAAGGGGACGTGCAACTGCTCCGGTGTCAGCTCCTCGCCCTGTTCCAGGTAGAGCTCCATGAGTTCCTCATCGACCTCGACTACTTGGTCAATAATCCGACTGTGGGCTTCCTCGGTGGAGGAGAAGTCGGTTGCATCACCGCCGGGTTGGAAGAAACAGTCGATCACCTGCTTGCCACCATCCGCCGGCAGATTAATGGGTAGGCATTCAGCGCCGAAGGTGTCATGGATCTGAGTGGTCAGCTTGCCCAGGTCTACCCCCTCGGCGTCGATCTTGTTGACGATGATCATCCGGCACAGGTTGCGATCTTTGGCTGCCTTCCACATGCGCTGAGTGACGGGCTCGATCCCAGTGCGGGCGTTGATTACGACGGCGGTGGTCTCCACCGCGGGCAACACCGAGATGCCGCGGCCCAGGAAGTCGGGAAGGCCTGGAGTATCGATCAGATTGACATGCTTACCCTGGGCCTCGAAACCGGTGATACCCACGTCGAGGGAGTGCAGGCGTTCTTTCTCCAGGGCATCGAAGTCGCAGACGGTGGTACCTTTCTCGACACTTCCCGGCTCCACGATGACCCCGGTGGCAGCGAGCAGGGCCTCCACCAGGGTGGTTTTACCGGCATCGGAATGACCGACCAGGGCGATATTGCGGACGTCCTCGGCGTTGTAATCGGGCATCAAACGGACCTTCTTCGGGGTAGAGGGCGCAGCCCATGGGCTACGCATCCGGGGTTATGTCGAATCGATAATAAGTATATCGTAACCGATCCGTCACGGTAGGCTCCATGACAGATGAAGCAGAGCGGGCACGTATAAATCTTGTTCGGAAACATCGTCTTGGCGGTTCATCAGTCGTCGGCTACCAGTCACCAGCCCCTATGTAGCTAGGGGCTAGGAGCTGTTGACATTCATCGTTCACGGTCCGATTGCAGCCCTTTTCCGCGCTGACTGCGTTGCGGCTCGTCAAAATAGGCCGGCTATTCCTCCTTGCCGCGCCTAGTTAGCACGCAAAATTGCTCGCAATCGCCTGCCGCTCAAGATAAATGTCAACAACCCCTAGGGACCGTTCTCGACGACCTGCACCGGTTTGCCCTCCGCAAGACCCAGAAAGCCACGGGTAACCACCCGTTCTCCGGGCTCCAGGCCCTCCAGAACCTCGATGAGGTCGGTGATGCGCAGGCCCGTGCGTACCGGGCGGCGCTTGATCTTGTTCCCATCTTTCAGTAACCACAGAAACTCCCCGTACCAGTCCCGGCGCACGGCGCGGAAGGGTACCAGGAGGCGGTAGCTGGCACCGATACCCAGGGTGGCGCGGACGAACTGGCCGGCCCGGGCCCCTTCCGGGATGGGGTCCATGGCGACCTCGACGATAGCCTGGCGGCTGGTCCGGGCCAGGACCGGATGGATACGCAGGATCTGGCCCTCGAAGCGGTCGGGGCCCAAGGCGTCGATGCGTAGCTCCACCAGATCTCCCAGCTCAAGCCGGGGCAGTATCAGCTCCGAAGCGTAGACCTCGGCGACCAGGGATGCGGGATCAGCCAGAGTTAGAAGGTGGCTGTTCTTGGTGACGAAATCTCCAGGCTCCATATGGCGTTCGGTGATGACGCCGGTGAAGGGGGCTCGGATGCGGGTAAAGGCCAAGCGTGTCTCCAGCAAGCGTTCCTCCGCCTGGACTACGGTGAGGGCAGTGCGGGCCTGAGCAAGTTCGTCTTCGGAGACGGCCCACCGTGGGCGCAGGCCCTCCTGGCGCTGCAGGTCCAGCTGCTTTTGCAGCTTGGTGGCGCGGGCCTTGTCGAGCTGGGCCCGCAGCAGGTCGTCTTCGAGCCGAACCAGGAGGTTGCCCTGGGCGACCAGATCACCCTCGAAGACCTCGAGCTCGGTAATACGTCCTTCCTCCTGACTGTGGATACGCACCAGGCGGCGAAAACGCAGCGAGCCGGGGTGCTCGTGACGGGCGGCGACCGGGGCACGCTCGGCTGTAAAGACAGCTACCAAGTGATCCCGAGCCAGCTGCCGCCGACGTGCCTGCTCATCCTTACCGTCCGCGCTGCACCCAGTGAGGAGCAGAACCAGTACAGCTGTGCCGAAGTACCGATAACATCGATTCAGTTGTTCCATTTGGCGATTATTTTTCCGCAAAGGAACGCGAATCAACGCAAATCTTCGCAAAAAATTATACGATCTTATCTGTCCACGGATGCTCACAGATTGCTGCTGTTTTTAATCCGTGAAGATCCATATCATCTGCGGATCGATCCAAGCAACCGGATCATTTCTCCCATACTCACGTTTGCATTGATTTGCAGATAACGCTATGTCAACACGACCCCCTACTGAGGGATGCGGCCCGACCCGGTAAGATTGGCAAGCCTGATCTCGGGGTTATTGACCTTCGAGGCACCAAGTGTGACCTCATATTGGTAATGCTTGACCCGGCGGCGGATATTGCGCTGGATAATGACCCCCATGACCTTCCATGCACGGCCCGTGAGATCAATCTCGGGGTACCGCCGGTCAAGGGCGGTCAATCCCTCCCTGCCCTGTTCATCCACCCGGTACTGCCTGAACCAGCGCTCACCCTCCACTTCCACCAAGACATACATGCCGTGGCTGCACCGTTCGGCCTGTTCGACGATGACGATGCATTGATCCGGGAACTCGGGCCCCATGCTGTCACCGAGGACCTGCATAGCGAAGGGCTCGCACCGGGCGCACCCGGTCTCGTTATCGAGGGTGAGATTGGACATAGGTTGTCCTCAGTGTCGTATCTTGATGGAAAGTACATTGGGTCCTGAATGATTACATTGGGACTAAGGGCTGTTGACATAATCCTCATACCAACCGCTAAACAGGATTAAGATTAACAGGATTCTCAGGATTATTTTTTTATGTAAAGAAGAATTACTAAGATCTTGTTAATCCCATACCATTAGGAGACAAGCTCGGAGATTGAGGTTTATGTGTCAGGTCCTCATGGTTCTCACCGAAAGAGGCAGAGGCATTTCTCTTTACCTGACCGGTAACCTGCCCTATTCTTTGCAGTTGAAACGTACTCCGATGTGCAGACTGAGCGCGTCGGCGTCGTCACTGGTGACACGTTCATCGACCTGACCAAGGAGCCCGCCGCGTCCGGTCACTGCTTGCGCATCTGGTTGGCCGACGTCACCCACGAGGATAGTGCCAAGCTGCGCGAGATCGAAGCTTGCCAGTCCACGGGGCAGAGCATCAATATGTACGACTGGAAATACTGGGAGTGCGCCGCAGGCGGAGTCCCCGAGTTGTTCGCGAGAATGGTTCCCGATAGTCTAGTCGCCCATCGGGAACCCATCGCCTGCCCACCATCGACGATTCGGCTCGTGCCTGAGACAGAGCCCGTTGAATATCTACAGCCTGGGCGAAGACGAAGACGACCAGATCAAGGGCATTGGAGTCACCGGAGGAAACGACTACACCGACAACGGCATCGAAGCCGCCAGTCCGCTCAACCAGAGCGTTACATAAGTTGGAGGTCCGGGCCGTTGCCGAAGTGGCGAGCGCGGACGTGAACAGTCATCCGGATAATGGAAGCTGGAAGCCGAATGGGAGCCTAGTGAATGGGAGCCTAGTCTGCCGCAGTGTAGTTTAGACTACCCTGAGGATACGGTTTTTTCAACATCTGGATGACCTGTTCAAGGATGATGTCGATTCCCGGCACCAGGGAGAGCGGTTGCTTCGATCCTGTGGATGCCCTGCCAGTTTCCCCGGCCCCCAATCCCGATGACTTGGCAGGTCGCAGTTGAAAGATATGAACACATCTCAATTCGCGCCAATTCGCGTGATTCGTAGCTGAAACAACAAAGATCGACAGCTCCTGAGTTTCATCAACGGTAGACTCCATGGCACTCCTGCAAATCTCGGAACCGGGCCAATCCGCCGCACCGCACCAGCGCCGTTTGGCGGCAGGTATCGACCTGGGGACGACCAACTCACTGGTTGCCACCGTGCGTAGTGGTTCCGTCGTTACCCTGCCGGATGAGGAAGGGCGTCATTTGTTGCCATCCGTGGTGCGCTTCGGCGCAGATGTGGTGATCGTCGGCGAAGCGGCAAAGGCCACTGCCGCCGATGATCCGCTGAACACGATTACCTCCGCCAAGCGCCTTATCGGCCGCGGGCTAGGTGGCGTCGAGCGCCTAGGGGAGCGGCTGCCGTACCGATTCGTCCGGACGGATACCGCCGTTCCACGCATCCGTACCCGCCGTGGGGATTTCAGCCCGGTGGAGGTCTCGGCGGAGCTCCTCAAGGAGCTTGCCGCCAGAGCGGAATCGGCCCTGGGGGGGAGGCTCTCCGGCGTCGTCATCACGGTCCCCGCCTACTTCGACGAGGTCCAACGCCAAGCGACCAAGGACGCCGCCCGCCTGGCGGGACTCAAGGTATTTCGACTCCTGAACGAGCCCACTGCCGCGGCGGTGGCCTACGGCCTGGATAGGAACGCCGACGGTATCCATGCCATCTATGATCTCGGTGGCGGTACCTTCGACATCTCCATCCTGCGTTTGCAGCGCGGGGTATTCGAGGTCCTGGCCACCAGCGGTGATTCCGCCCTCGGCGGCGATGACCTGGACCATGCGGTAGCACGCTGGATCATGGCGCAGGCCGGGGTCGAGGGCGCTACCTCCCATCGCTTCCTGCGCCGGTTGTTGCATGATGCCTGCGCCGCCAAGGAAACCTTGAGCACGGCGGATCGGGTTCCCCTGCGTGTCGAGCTGCCCAACGGAGTTCAATGGGAAGGGGAACTGGATCGGGCGACCCTTGATGGTTTGGTGGACCCCCTCATCGCCAAGACAGTCGCGGCTTGTCGCCGTTGCCTGCGGGATGCCGGGCTGCGGCCAAACGAAGTCGAAGAGGTCGTCATGGTTGGCGGCTCCACGCGCGTGCCCCGGATACGCGAACAGGTAGGAGAGCTCTTCGGCATGCCACCATTGGCGGAGATCGACCCCGACCGGGTGGTTGCCATCGGCGCCGCCCTACAGGCGGACGTCCTGGCTGGCAACAGGGGTATCGATGAGGTCCTGTTGCTGGACGTCATTCCTCTGTCTCTCGGTCTGGAGACCATGGGTGGACTGGTGGAAAAGATCATTCCTCGCAACACCACCATTCCCGTGGCCCGGGCCCAGGAGTTCACCACCTTCAAGGACGGGCAGACCGCCATGGCCGTCCATGTGCTTCAGGGCGAGCGGGAACTAGTAGCGGATTGCCGTTCATTGGCGCGCTTCGAACTACGGGGAATTCCGCCATTGGTAGCCGGTGCAGCACGTATCCTGGTCAGCTTCGAGGTGGACGCGGACGGGTTGCTCAATGTTACCGCCAGGGAACAATCGAGCGGAGTTGAAACCCAAGTCGAAGTCAGGCCGTCCTATGGGCTCACCGACGCCGAGATCGAGTCCATGCTACAAGATTCCATAGCCCGCGCGGGGGAGGATCTGCCTGCCAGACACCTGCGCGAGCAGCAGATCGAAGCCGACCGGACTCTCGTGGCCCTGCGGGCCGCACTGGCGAACGACGGGGATGCGCTGCTTGATGCAAGCGAGCGCGGTCTGGTAGAAGATGCCCTGTCGATGTTGGAACGGATAGCCGCCAGCGAGGATGCTGAGGCGATCAAGGTCGCCATCGGAGACCTAGAGAAGACCTGCGACTTCTACGTGGAGCGACGCATGAATCGGAGCATTCGAGCGGCTATGACGGGACACCAGGTCGAGGAATTTGAGTAACCTACATGACGATAGCGCCTAAAATTTTAGGCGACATCCAGTGCCAGGGATGGCAAAAACAGTGAGGACTTGGATCACTAGGTCACACAACCATGCCACTTCAATTTAACCACTACCCCTATGACGAAGCTCATCTTCCTGCCGCACGAGGAGATCTGTCCCGAAGGCGCTATGATCGAGGCCGATCCGGGTGTCAGTATTTGTGACGCCGCGCTGGCGAACGATATCGAGATCGAGCATGCCTGCGAGAAATCTTGTGCCTGCACCACCTGTCACGTCATCATCCGCGAGGGCTTCGATTCCCTAGCTGAGGAGGACGAGACCGAAGAGGACCTGCTCGACAAGGCCTGGGGACTGGAACCGGAATCCCGCCTGAGCTGTCAGGCCCTGGTAGGCAATGAAGACCTAGTGATCGAGATCCCCAAGTACACCATCAATATGGTGTCAGAATAGCATTTGAGTGTAGGGAAAAATGATTCGGTCGCTTCTATGAAGCCATGGAAAGGCCTACGTCGGTAGAGAAACCGTCGTCTGCTGCCTGGTCACCTTATCCCCTGTGGAGGGTGTCGCAAAAGGCAGCGATCCTCTGGTAACAACATCCTTTCTCGGAGAAGTTTCATGGGCTTAAAATGGACCGACACACTAAATATAGCGATTGCGCTTGATGAAGCTCATCCCGACGTGGACCCGCGCTATGTGAACTTCGTGGAACTACGTGACTGGACCCTGGCCCTCGATGCGTTCGACGACCACCCCACCCGCTGCGGTGAGAAGATCCTGGAGGCCATTCAAGCTGCCTGGATGGAGGGGCGAGAGTAAAGAGCCTCTTCGTTCTTTTTCTTCGCTGTTGGAGTAAGTCCGCTTGCGCGGGAATTTTTCTCCACCTACACTGACCAATCTCTACGCGCAGGGGGTGACTTGGCTTCGACGTGAGTCACGAAACCTGTGGTGCATGCCGAGGTGCGGATTACCTCGTAAATCCAACCGCACATCGATAGTTGCCAACGACGACAACTACGCTCTCGCTGCTTGATCCGGCGAGCCTCTGACCACTGTTTGCCTATGGGCAGTGGATATTAAGGGGTAACATCACATGGGATCGCGGTGACGGGGGTCCGGACCTGATCCGCTAAAACCGAATTCGGAATCGCTGACCGAATGCCCCGCCCGCCGGGCGTCGGAAGGTCAAAGACAATAGGCCGAGCTAAGCATGTAGATCCACAGGTGGAGGATTTGCGGACGCGGGTTCGATTCCCGCCACCTCCACCAATTCAATGTCCTAAAGCCGTTTCAGGGCGGTTATTTGTTACCCAAGTACAGTGACTTATCCTAATATTTGGATCCAAGGACATCCCATAGATGCCCCCAGAATCTGAGAGTTGACGGGGCATCCATGGGGAACACTGGAACAACAGATAGGAGAGTTGCCTCCAATACCCCTTACAGATGCCCAAATACGCGAAGCCAACCCCACAGGGAAAACGCAACACCTTTTCGATGGTGGCGGCTCAAGTACCGCTTTGGAGGCAAAGAAAAACGTCTTTCCCTTGGCAACTGCGGACAGGTATTCCGTTATGTGGTAGCCACTGGAAGAGCCGAACGTGATCCTCCCGGCGATCTGCGCGGCGCATTGCCTCCCGTCAAAGGGGCACATTCGCATCCGTCACTGATCCAACAAAAGTTACCGGGGTACTCCGAGCTTTGGATAGCTACGAAGACATCCTTACCGTGCGCTGCGCATTGCGTCTCGCCCCTCTCGTCTTTGTCCGTCCTGGCGAGTTACGCCATGCAAAGTGGGCTGACATCGACCTGGAGGCCACTGAGTGGTGTTACACGGTAACAAAGTTGATGCCCAACACATCGTTCCACTCTCCCGCCAAGCCGTGGAAATTCTAACTGAACTACACCCTCTTACCGAGCGTATCCATTACGTTTTCCCTGGTGCGCGAGGTGCTGCCCGCCCAATGAGCGATAATGTCATCCTCGCCGCCATGCGGCGCATTGGGGATCGGCAAGGACGAAATGAGTGGCCACGGCTTCCGCGCGATGGCGAGAACTATCCTCGATGAAGTGCTGGGATTCTGCCCCGATTACATCGAGCACCAACTCGCCCATGCAGTACGCGACCCCAACGGGCGTGCATACAACCGCACCGCGCACCTGCCGGAGCGGCGCGAGATGATGCAGCAGTGGGTGGACTACCTCGACAAGCTGAAAGCAGGCGCGGAGATCGTCCCGATAAACCAAAGCGCCTGAACGAAGCCACCGGGGAGCCCCTTGGGTACGGACGGGTGGCTGGGCGTGGGGTCAAAAACAAACGGAGGCAATTTACACATAATGCAAATTATGCGGCGAAGCGGATAGCGCGGTTTTTGCGCCGCGCATAATTCCAGTATTATGTTCAATTGCCGACCACCGAGCCAGCATGGAGCACAGAGCCGGTTGCGGAGTTTACGGAGCATCCGGCCGGTGGTGGATCCCTCGGCGCAGCGTGGCAGCGCCTTACCGCGTCGCTTGCAAGCGGCGTGACGGGCAGTCAGAACTTGCTAAGCCACCTCTATCCAGTTACCGCTTCATCATCGAAAACCTAGTTAATCTGGCTATTGCTGGTCACCGCCAAGACCTTCTTCCAAACCATATCATTCCAGACATTCAGATTTAAATTTGCTGCATATTCGACAACTAATTCACCGTGTTGACCCCGCCCGGTTACAACGATGTCGCCTTTATCTATCTTGTCGAACAACCAGCTGACAAGTAGTAGGAAGGAAATGCTTTCCCCCCGGGGTTAATCCTGCCGGTTTTCAAGCCGTCCTTCGCACGAATTGAATGAAGAGTGTTTGGAACAGTCCCCTAGCTATATTGGGGTTTCCCCTTTGATGGTGGCTAAACTGCGATTGTTCCAGCCGGGACCTCAACGTTGGACTCTGACTCATCGATACCAATCGCGTCTCCGATTGAATGGATGCTGAAGTCATTTTTGTTCAAGTAGATTGGATAACAAGAACCAGGATTATTTGGCCGAAGCCCGAAGCTCCTTTCGCCCAGTAGGTGCAGGCCCTCACCAGCGCATATGAGTCTCTGAGTAACAATCACGGACAGTAAGCATGTCACTGCCTATCGATTGAATTCGAATACCCCCAAGAAAGACAAAGAAAGCGTACTCTTCAACCCTCGAGAACTCGTTGTATCGCGCCGTTCCTTTTGGATCTATCACGATAGTCATCATTTGTATTCTGCACTTTAGAAATATCTGATTGAGAAGGACCCCTAGATGCCAAAACTTAGTTTTCATCAATCGTGACGATTAATACAGCGTCGTTCGGATTAAGTAGGCGCTTAGCTAATTCTAAAAGTCGCCGCATAAAGGCATAGCCACTTGCTGTGCCTCCAGCAGCGTATGCCAGGGGCATCGTCCATCCTGTTCTGCACCTTGTCCACCGGCACCAAGGCCGGGGAAATCGGCTCGCCGAACTGGCACACCACCACCAGATGATCCACAGGAATCACCCGCGTCTCGCCGCTGCTGATGTTCCGGCAATGGGCCTCAGGCCTCCTCGCCGTCACGCACGGACAGCACCCGCCCACAGGTCCGCTAGTGGCCTGTCCCGCAGCACCACCTTGCTGTGCCTGCGCACCTTGGTGCTGTAGTGTAGATGGATCCAGTTTCGATAAATGTTCCTCGAACACCAGACCGAACTTCTTCTCCTTGGTGATGCAGTTCGTCTCCATCCGCAGACGCTCGCGCAGCACCTTGTCCTCAGCACCTTGTCATCAATCCGGGCAATCAGGTCATCAATCGCCGCCACGGCTCGGCTCCTTTCTTCGACAGGCAGGTTTCATTGGCCGGGATGGCGGCGCGGCTAAACCTGCTGGGGAAATCAATAAACGATTAGGTGTAGGATTACCTAATCAAGTGGTGGTGACATGCAATATACAGGGGTAACTATCGGAGTAACCGATTTATTTATAAAAACACTTATTTAGTATCAATAAGTTACGAATACTTTTCGGTAGTCTCAACCCTATGAGGCACCGGCGGGTTCCAGCCGGGCATAGGCCACCACCAACCACTTGGCGCCTACGGCCTTGAAGTTGACCTGGATGCGGGCGCTGGTCCCTTTCCCCTCGCTGCTGATGATGGTTCCTTCACCAAACTTGGGGTGCAAAACCCGTTGGCCGAGCTGGAATCCGCCCGCAGCGGGATCGGATACACCTGCCCCCGGCGCAGTGACCGGCCACACAATCCCGCCGGCACGGACCTCCTCGATCAGTTCCGCCGGGATCTCGCGCAGGAAGCGGGACGCGAAGGGATAACTCTCGTTGCCGTGCAGACGTCGGCTCTCGGCGTGGGTGAGATATAGGTGGCACATGGCGCGGGTCATGCCGACGTAGCACAGGCGTCGCTCTTCTTCCAGGCGCTCCGGATCGCCCGCAGACATACTGTGAGGGAAGAGGCCTTCTTCCATCCCCACGATGAAGACGATGGAGAACTCCAGCCCCTTGGCGCTGTGTAGGGTCATGAGCTGCACCTTGTCCTCGAACGGGTCCGCCTGGACCTCTCCTCCCTCCAGGGCTGCGTGGGATAGGAAGGTGCCGAGGATATCGCCCTCGTCGTCTGCCATCTCGTGGGCGAAACGGTGGGTAGCGTTGACCAGCTCCTCCAAGTTCTCAATCCGATCCACGCCCCGGCCGTCCTTGGCCTTCTCGTAGTGCGCAGGCAAGCCACTGGCCTCAATGACTTGCGCCGTTAGGCCCGAGAGTGCCATATTCTGCATTGCTTCCCGCTGGGTATCAATGAGTGCACGAAACCGGTTGAGCGCTCCTGCAGCACGGGGGGGAAAAAAGCCCGCTGCTCCCGTGTCCACGGTGACTTGCCACAGAGAGCAGTGTGCCTCGCGGGCCTGGACGCGCAGAATGTCCAGGGTCTTGGTACCGATCCCTCGCGGCGGGGTATTGACCACGCGCTCGAAGGAGACGTCGTCCTCCGGATTAGACAGCAGCCGCAGATAGGCCAAGGCATCCTTGATCTCGGCGCGTTCGAAGAAGCGCAGCCCACCATAGACCCGATAGGGGATCCGGGCCTGGATCAGAGCTTCTTCAAACAGCCGGGATTGGGCGGTGGTGCGATAGAGGATGGCGCACTCGGCGCGGCGGTAGTCCCCTTCCTGCGTAAGCTTACGGATGCTTTCCACCACGAACCGGGCCTCGTCCACCTCGTTGAAGGCGGTATAACGGCGGTTGGGCGTCCCGGCGGGGTCTTCGGTCCACAGGTTTTTGCCGAGCCGGATCGGGTTGTTCGCGATCAGAGCGTTGGCGGCGCTCAGGATGTTACCCGTGGAGCGGTAATTCTGTTCGAGACGTACCACCTTGGTCCCCGGATAGTCCCGTTGGAGGCTCAGGATGTTCTCGACCCTGGCACCGCGCCAACCATAGATGGATTGGTCGTCGTCGCCGACCAGGAACAGCTTGTCCCGGTCGCCGGCGAGCAGGCGCAGCCAAGCGTACTGAATGGCGTTAGTATCCTGGAACTCATCCACCAGGATGTGGGCGAAGCGCTCGCGGTAGTGGTGGAGGATATCCCGGCGGTCGCGCAGCAGTTCGTAGGTACGCAGCAGCAACTCGGCGAAGTCCACCGTGCCACCGCGCTTGCAGGCACCCTCGTATTCCGCGTAGATCTCGCGCATGTTGCCGAGATAGAAGTCGTTACCGCTGTCTATGTGCCCGGGCCGCAGGCCCTCATTTTTCTGCTTGTTGATGAAGCCCTGACACTGGCGTGGTGGCCAGCGGGCCTCGTCCAGATCCATGGCCTTGAGGGTGCGCCGGATAAGGCGGTACTGATCGTCGGAATCCAGAATCTGGAATTTCTGGGGTAGCTCGGCGTCCTGCCAATGGACACGCAGAAAACGGTGGGCCAGGCCGTGGAAGGTGCCGACCCACATCCCCATCACTGGTCCTTGGAGGATCTCCTCGATGCGGGTCTGCATCTCCTGCGCGGCCTTATTGGTGAAGGTGACGGCGAGGATCGTCCAAGGTCTTGCCTGTTCCACCCGGAGCAGCCAGGCGATGCGGTGTACCAGGACCCGGGTCTTGCCACTGCCGGCTCCCGCGAGCACCAACAGGTTGCCGGGCTGTGCGGTAACCGCCTCGCGTTGCGCGTCGTTGAGTTGGTCGAGGATATGGGAAATATCCATCCGGACATTCTACCAAAGCCTCAGCAGGGATTCGGATATAGGGTGCCCCTCATGACCGCTATTGCGGTGGAGGTTAATATTTGAATGATAACACAGTCATGAGTCAGTAAGAATTCTGTATTATAGCGGTGTAGAATAAAGTATTTATGTTCTGGGCTATGGGGGTATCGTGAAGGATAAAGTCGGCTTGTGATCTCCCGCAACGGAATCCGAGATACCAAACGTTGGGTCGTCAAGATCGGCAGCACCTTGCTCACTAGAGACGGCCAAGGGTTTGATCGGACGGTCCTTACCCCGTGGGCCGATCAGGTGACCGAATTCCTGCGCAACGGGGGCGAGCTGGTGATCGTCTCGTCAGGTGCCGTCGCCGAGGGTATGGCCCGCATGGGTTGGACCCGACGCCCCAGATCCCTTCACGAGCTGCAGGCCTCTGCGGCTATCGGTCAGATGGGCCTGATCCAAGCCTACGAGGCCTGCTTTCAGAGGTGCGGTATCCACGCGGCGCAGATCCTGCTCACGCGGGAAGACCTAGCCAACCGGGGGCGTTACCTGAATGCCCGCAGTACCCTGCTTTCTTTATTGCGGCTCCGGGTGGTGCCGGTGGTAAACGAGAACGATACGGTAGCCACGGACGAGCTGAGGTTCGGGGACAATGACACCTTGGCTGCCCTGGTCACCAACTTGGTCGAGGCTGATCTGTTGATCCTACTCACCGACCAACCTGGTCTCTGTGACCGCGATCCTCGCCTGGATCCAGATGCCAGGCTCATCTCCGAGATCCGGGTCGACAATCCCCGACTCGACGCCATAGCCGGCGGCAGTGTCAGCGGGTTGGGTCTCGGCGGCATGGTAACCAAGGTGCGCGCCGCGCGGCTCGCAGCCCGTTCGGGGACCGCCACCGTCATCGCTCCGGGCAAGGAGGATGATGTGCTGCGGCGGGTCAGCGCAGGTAAACGGGTCGGGACCCTGCTGACCCCGGTCCAGGGGCCTCAGGCTGCCCGCAAGCGGTGGTTAGCCGGTCAGCTCCAGGTCCGGGGAAGGCTTATCCTGGATGCTGGGGCGGTGCATGCCCTAGAGGAACAGGGCAAAAGCCTCCTGGCAGTAGGAGTAAGGGAGGTGCAAGGAACTTTCCAACGCGGTGAGGCCGTCGCCTGTGTCGACGAGCAAGGCCATGAGATCGCTCGCGGGCTTGCCAATTACGATGCCCTGGAATCGGATCGCGTCAAGGGCCAGCCCAGCGTCGAATTCGAAGGTATCCTGGGGTACCTAGACGACGAAGAGCTTATTCACCGGGATAACCTTGTGCTGCTATGAAAAACTTCATCGAGCTTATCCAGGGGTGCCTTACCGATGTCCGGGAGATCATGCCCTGGGACTTGGAAGAACGCTTGCGGGAAAACCTGGATCTGCTGATTCTGGATGTGCGCGAGCCCTATGAGTTCGACGCCATGCATATCTCTGGCTCCCTCAATGTCCCCCGTGGCATACTGGAATCCGCCTGCGAGTGGGAGTACGAGGAGACGGTACCGGAGTTGGTGCAAGCGCGGGAGCATGAAATCGTCGTGGTTTGCCGATCCGGGTACCGGAGCGTGCTCGCTGCCCGTTCCATGCAAGTGCTGGGGTACCAGGACGTGGTCTCGCTCCGGACCGGGCTGAGAGGCTGGAAGGACTATGAGCAGCCCCTGAAAGATGCGCAGGGCCGACCTATCGATCTCGACAACGCGGACCTGTACTTCACGCCACAGGTCCGGCCTGATCAAATGAAGCCTGCCTTAGGTTCAAAAGGTTCAAGATCCGGGTGACGCGTCGTTTTTCTTTCATCCGGAGCCAATCCATGAGTGACGGGTACATCAATCATCCCAACCTAGAGTTTCCCGCCGACTTTTGGTTTGGGCACGTCAGCGTTTGAGTTCCAGCCCACGTTCATTTGACGTTCGCGTCGGTTGGGTTTTCTTACGCGGTTTTCAGAGGCATCCTCCTGGTTGCGTTCACAGATGAGAATACCTGCGTTGTTCACCCAGCGGTCGCAGCGGTCGGCGAGGTGAATCAGTCGCCGCTTGACGGGTACCGGCTGACCCCCGGGGCCGGGGGAACGGGACGAAGCGTTTATCAAGCTCCGACTCGTCGAGATAAATGCCTGGGGCGACAGAGATCATTCCAGAGCTAGACTTGGCAAGGAAACGAGCCATACAACGGATCAGTTGCTCCGAGATAATGTCTAGGAAACAACAGGGTTACGACTTCCCGATGCTAGGTAAGGATTTTCCCTCCAAATATTCAGGACTGCTCAACCGGCCATCCGGGCCCGCACCATATCCGCTAAGCGGTCAGCGATGAAATCCACCTGGGCCTCGTCCACGCCTTCCACCATGATCCGGATTAGGGGCTCAGTGCCGGATAGACGCAGCAGCACGCGCCCGTATTCGTCGAGCTCCCGTTCCGCCGATCCAACGGCATCTCGTACCTCGGGTAAGCCGAGGATATCTCTCTGCCCATCCAACCGAATGTTGATCAGCCTTTGGGGATACTGCTGCATTTCACCCGCCAAGTCCCCTAGATCTCTGCCCGTATCTTCCATCACCGCGAGTATTTGGAGCGCCACCACGATGCCGTCGCCGGTGGAGGTCCGATCCCGGCAGATGATGTGCCCTGAGGGTTCACCCCCTAGAATCCCATCGTCCCGCTTCAAACGCTCCATGACGTAGCGGTCACCTACCTGGGTACGCACGAAGCCTACGCCGAGTCGCTGCAGGGCGTGCTCCAGCCCCAGGTTACTCATCAGGGTACCCACGACTTCACCTCTGAGGCATTGCTGCCCCAGACGCGATTTTGCAATGATGTAGAGCAGCCGGTTACCGTCGATCAGATTGCCACCCCCATCCACCATCAATACCCGGTCTCCATCCCCATCGAAGGCCACCCCCAAGTCCGCGCCCTCCCGTACGACGGATTCCATGAGCGCATCGGGGCTGGTAGAGCCGACCTTTCGATTGATATTGAACCCGTCGGGCTCGTCCCCAATGGGGACAACCCGCGCCCCAAGCTCCTCGAACACGTCCGGCGCCACATGATAGGTCGCCCCGTTAGCACAATCCACCACCAATTTCAGACCCCTGAAACTCATGGTTGCCGGGATGGTGCTCTTGCAGAACTCGATATAGCGACCACGGGCGTCGTCCATCCGTTTGACCTTGCCCAGCTGCGCAGGACCGACCGTTTGCAGCGGTCGGTCGAACTCACACTCGATTGCCAACTCGATCTCGTCCGAAAGCTTATCTCCGTCCGCCGAGAAGAACTTGAGCCCATTGTCTTCATAGGGATTGTGAGAGGCGCTGATCACGATGCCGGCAACACCCCGCAGGGTACGCGTCAGATAGGCGATGGCGGGGGTTGGCATCGGGCCAAGCAGTCGGATGTCCATGCCGGCGGCGACCAGACCAGCCTCCAGGGCAGATTCGAACATGTAGCCCGAGATGCGGGTGTCCTTACCGATTAACACCTTGCCACCCTGCCCCCCGCCGAGTACACGTCCCGTGGCCCAACCCAGCTTGAGCGCGAAGTCTGGTGTGACGTTTCCTTCACCTACCCGCCCGCGGATGCCGTCGGTACCGAAATATTTGCGCGTCACCTAGTTACCCGTCTATCCTGTCTATTCAGTTCGAGCCTCTTGCAAAACTCGTCAGAGAAGGTGATTTATCGGCCGAAGTGGCTGGAAAGAAGGATCCCGATTTTCCGGCGTTAAAAGTCGATTTGCAGACCAAACCGGAAAGGATTTGGAACTTAAGTGGGTTACGAGAGATATTATGGCAACATTGGACGAACATCCAAGGGGTTCTCCTTCCCATGGTTGACAGCAGCGCTCGTCGGGCTGACGGTGAAGACAGCAGAAGTCCGTGATAACGTCGGCATCGGCGTCGAGATTCTCGCCAAATCGGCCTGGTTGACGATATCGGCCAAGTGATGTGATTCGGTCATGCCCCCAATACCTTTATCAGGCGACAGTTAGCAAGGAGTAGTTGCCAGACTACTACCCTTGCCAACTGGAAACTGACAACTACCCCTATCCGCTCCATCGTTCCATTTACCGTGGATCCCCGCCTTCAGTACCAGGGACAGACACTACCCGACTGACCGAAGCGTTGCGATGCTACCATAAACTAACAATACTGCGGTGGTTGATCATTTCCGCGCGGTCCGGACGCCAGAACCGTCCTGCATACAAGCGGTACAGCAAATCTTCTTTGCGGTCATAGTAATCAACGCGCCATGGGATACTACGCTTGGTTTCTACTCAAACAATCTGCTTCGAATAGCAGGAATTGGGGTTCTCCGGGTAGTGCTCGATCGATGAGGTCACAGACACGGCCTCGGTGGCTATCCTTTTTCAGGCTTTTCAGGTAGCGGTAGTGTATTTCTCCAATTCCTGCGCGCCGATATCTTCGTAGGCAAATCCACTGCCGACGAACGGACCGGCCTGGTTGGCATAAGAGACGCATTTCACCCAGCGTAGCTTAGACAGATACAGCCACCGATCGTCGGGTCTCATCTTGTGGGCGTATGTCAGGGCAGTAACCCCCTTGACATCGAGTGGCCGGTGGTCATCGCTGCCACGACCAAGATCGCAAGACCGACCTTGCCCACCAGTAGCCCCCAACCCCCGAATCCGATAATCGCCGGAATCAAACTGGCGGCCCCAAGCCGGGGGCTGCGCAGCGCATAGATCAGCAAAATCGATACGACAACCAACGCAATCGTGGTTGCGTTCAGCATCTGCCGAATATTGCATTTTCAAGTCCCTTGAGCAGCAACCATTCGGCACGTCCCATCACTCCGATCACCGCAAGCATAAGCCACAACTTTTTTGTAATTTCTCTATTCAACGCAACCCAAATCCAAACTTTGATAACACGCTGAAGATAAACGCGCATAATTCATCCACCTTCAACACTGGTGTCTACTCGGGAGCAACGAGTTTCGGCATGGTTTCAAGGAACGGCAGCTGTTCCACTTTTTTATAATCATGCACTCAACGATGTCAACAGACCCCATGATCCTGTTCGATCCCGCGCATGCTCAGTCGTTCTTGATAAGCTTTTATAATGAGTTATCTTTTCTCCTCCGTATAGTGCTCTCGGGGTCTAAGTACGCCGTAAGCACCACAGGTTCCACAATGATATTGTGGATTACCATACCTATTATGGACAATTTATTTTCTGTGACATTTACGGCAAGTATGTACTTGCGTTTCGATAATCATCGTTGAAAACCCTTTGGCTGAATTAACATTGAAGGTGGTCGTTCAAACCCTACCGCGTTATTCTGGAGAGAATTGTTAGGGTTCAGTATCAAGTAAATAGTAAAAACCGTAGAAGTTTGAACGATCACGAATGAACTACTTTACTCTATCACCTCTGAGATATACCACTACTGCCAAGGAGCTTGGTTAGGCTAGGTTGCCAGGATCGAAACCACAACTGTCCGATAGGGTAAGTTGTTACCTCAGGTCCGTTTAGGATAAAGAAATGAACCATTAGTCTCTCGGAGTTGAACGCATGTAGCCAGTGCCGTGCACCGTCTATACGCGGATCGGTCTCGTCGACTTAGGCGCCAGGGCTTTGAGGAGTGCGCAGCGGATTGCTGCCACCAGGGTGCACAAGCGTCTAAGCACCACCGCCACGCTGGAGGGTACCCGGTGAAATCGCGATACCGGCCAGTCTAGTGGGACACTTCAGCGGTGTGCTGGTGGCTGGATAACTGACGGTGGATAAGGAGTTTGAAGGATGAAAGAAACGAAATTACCTCACTTTGATCCGTATCATTTTGACGAGCTGCAACGCTGTCAGCGCGGAAAGGGACCGCAATCGGACCGTGAATGATGAATGTTAACAGCCCCTAAAGTAAACCCTTAGTAGAGGGTATAATCCCTCTCATCCGTGGATCCGGCTCGGCCGCCATGCGCAGTGCCCGTCCGAATGCCTTGAAAAGTGTCTCTGCCTGGTGATGGGCATTACTCCCACGGAGGTTGTCCAGGTGTAGGGTCATCCCCGCGTGGTTGACAAAACCCTGGAAAAATTCGCGAAACAGGTCCACCTCGCAGGCCCCGATCATGGACCGGGAAAAGTCAGCATGGAACTCAAGTTCCGGACGGCCTGAGAGATCGATTACGGCCCTGGAAAGGGCCTCGTCGAGGGGCACATAGGCGTGGCCGTAGCGGCGGGTGGCTTGTTTATCCCCTAAGGCTTCTGCAAAGGCTTGGCCAAACGTGATGCCAATGTCCTCCACCGTGTGGTGGGCGTCGATGTGCAGATCCCCTTTGGCCTCAATCAACAGATCGATCAGCCCATGGTGGGCGACTTGATCGAGCATGTGTTCGAGAAAAGGGACACCGGTGTCGAGGCTGGAACGCCCATTCCCGTCTAGGTCAATCTCGACCAGGATACAGGTTTCCAACGTGTTGCGCTCCACCCGGGCAGTGCGCTGAGTACTTTGCTGTTCCACCGGATCGAAAATCTCGTTACTGGCCGACCTTAACCGGCTGTATTAAGGTTGTGAGTTGCGTTGGCGTAAAGGCACGGACCAGGAAGCAGGTCCACGATCTTTACAGTTGAGAAAATTCCTATATCAATAAGGGGAATAGGATCATATTTCGACTTAATAAACCTCACCATTGTAACTTGTCGCCAACCAGAATAGCCAGGGATGCTAAGGGCAACAGGACTTAAGCGCCTGACAGGATTGTGCCAACCAGGCTCGGTGCCATGGTCCCCTGGGCAGAGATTGCCCAATGGCCGAAAATCTCTACCGCACGCATCAAACAATGGAGGTTCGGAGAGGCTCAAAGTGCCGCAAGTGCTGCCAGGACACGGTTCCTATCCTGGGCTATCAGATCCTCGGCGAGCGCGGTACCTAAGGGCTCTGCCTCGGTATGGGCCGCGCAACGTTCAGCGTACCAAACCTGAGTACCATCCGGCGTGCCCACCAGCCCGCGCAGACGGAGCTGACCATCCTCCAGCACGGCATAACCAGCGATTGGTGTCTGGCAGCCACCTCTCAGACGGCGGTTCAAGGCACACTCTGCCTGTACTCGGTTGGCAGTGTCGGCGTGGTGCAGCAGGGCGATCAGTGCCTTGACGCGCCCATCGTCGACACGGCACTCGATCCCGATAGCCCCCTGGCCGATGGCGGGGAGGCTCTCTTCCGGGCTCAGGCGTCGGCGGATACGCTGTTCGAGCCCGAGTCGCAGCAGGCCAGCGGTGGCCAAGATGATGGCATCATATTCGCCGGCATCGAGCCTGCTCAGGCGGGTGTTGACATTACCCCGCAAGGACCGGATTACCAAGTCGGCCCGGCGGGCGGCAAGTTGGCATTGGCGGCGCAGACTGGAGGTACCGACACAAGCCCCTGCCGGCAATTCGTCGATATCCCCGTAGTTGTTTGAGACGAAGGCATCCCGAGGGTCTTCCCGTTCCATGATCACCGGGAGCTGTAGGCCTGCGGGTAAATCTACTGGCACGTCCTTCATCGAGTGCACAGCGATGTCCACGCGTCGGTCCAGCAAGCCCTGCTCCAGCTCTTTGACGAACAGCCCCTTGCCACCGATCTTGGCGAGGGATGTACCCAAAAACTTGTCGCCGCGGGTGCGCATGCCCAAAATCTCGACCTTCAGGTCGGGATGGGCAAGACGCAACCTCTCCGCCACCTGCTCGGTCTGCCACAGGGCGAGCGGGGACTTGCGGGTAGCGATACGAAGGGATTGAGACACAGGCAGGAAATGAGGTGATCTTCTTTTCAGGGCCCCCGGTTGAACGGACGATACCTTATCCGTGACTCCTAGACTCTCAATTCACCAACTGACCCTCGAATTCGACCCAGGCGTGGGCAAGAAACTTTTCCTGGTTGTTGACTCCGATGCGCAGTTCCGCTGCCAAACCGCGGCGATGGAGGAATCACCAGATTAGCAGAGCCTGGTGCAGGCAAGAAGAATCGATGGGTAGGTGGCGACTGGCTTCCCAGGCCAGCTCCCGTATGCGCTGGGATAAGCCATAGCTTGATCTAACCCGGCCGGGTAGCCAGGTTTTCTGGGGGCTAGGTACGTTAGCAGCCGACGGGCACATCGTAACATCAGCAAGTACAGTGGCACGGAAACCACGCCCAATTGCCCCTAGAGGACGAGAAACTGGACCCGATAACCCGGCTCCAGAGCAGTAAAACCGTGCCACCTCCACTTCAATCCCCCCGCGCTTCTGAACCGGTGGCTTAATGCCATTGCTTGAAGTCCGGATCGAAGACACGCTTAACCTGTTTCGGTTCGCCGAAAAGCGCCAAGCTATTTAAGAATAATTCATAACGTTTGTAGGATAACACAACGGGCCTGTAAAGAGGGAGGGTTTGTGTCCATGATAGGCACCCTTGGCGACATCTACTCGAATTCGATCCAGTATCTTAGCTATTTCCGGGTCACCCTACCCGCCCATCCTGAATACACCACCATCGAGGCATTGCGAAACGCTACCTACTTGAAAGCGACCGGCGACGAGCGGCGTGCTTTGGCCCGAATCCGCGAGGCTTGGGAAACCCAGACCGACCTCCGCGCGCTTGCTGCGAGCCTTATTCGTAAGTACGCAGAGCGGTAGGATCATTCCGCACAAGCAAGAGTACCCGGCTATGCAGAAGTAGCAGCCGCAATGGCAGATGCCTATTTGGACGCCGGACAGCACACGGACGCGCTCATCACTATGCTTATTTGGTTACCAGCCGTCCTATCACCTGTGGAGACGTTCGACGCCACTATCCTGGAACGCGCTGCGCTAAGCAGGAAAATCGGACGCGCACAGCTTCCAGCAGGCCGGAGAAGCAATCTTGAAACAACGTGCGCGCATTACACGAGTTCGCACAATGCACAGATTAAGCTAGCCAAGGAGTTGATTCGCCTTCCATACAGCCCGCAGAAACGGAACGTTCGCTTCAGATTGCCCCAAGGAGGCTGAAGGGCTTCTGAGCGGGTTGTGCGGCTGGATGCGCCCCAACGCGGCATGCCTGGGCATGGTACAGGCTTGGACAAGTGAGAATAATGGCTGTGCAAGCCGACGAGTGAGGTCGATAAGGCCTTTGATCGGGCAACGGACGTGAATCCGAACGATTCCAGCACTTAAGCAGGCACTAGAGCAAGCGTTGAAAAGGATAAGCGTCGTTGAGTCCGGGTGAGGGAGAACGGAGACGGAGACGGGGATCGGTAGTGATTAGGTTTAAATGGAAACATCGCCGATAGCCGTGGGTTGGGCACGCCACGCGCTGTACCCCCTTCCCTCGCCGGGAGAAAGCCTACCCCAAGCGCAGCGAGGAGGCTTGGGGGGAGGGGATCAAAAAAGAAATGGGAAACATAGTTAATGTAACCGCTTCTGCGCTTAACCGCTTAAAAATTTATCACTACCCGGAGATCAAGGCCACCCTTGGGTCCCACGCTCCAGCATCCCGATGCTCACCATCGGGCCTCCACCCATCGGCTCCGCCTGCCGCACCCTGAATAACGCCATCCTCGACACGCTTCGCTTTCTGCAAAACCCACAGGCGACGAGTATAATCCGGGGGCGCAACCACAACTTCATACCTAATACCTAATACCTAATACCTAATACCCTATGCAGAGGATGGGGAAATGCAACGTCGCGATTTTATCAAGCAGGCTGGAAACGCCTCCGTGGCGCTGGGTGCCTCTACCATCGGCATCAAAGCCGCGCAGGCCAAACCCGCTTACAGCTGGAAGATGGTCACCGCTTGGCCGAAAAACTTCCCCGGCCTGGGCAGCGGTGCTAACCGACTCGCCGAACTCATCGGCGAGTTGAGTGGAGGCCGCATCCAAGTGAAGGTATACGGGGCCGGGGAACTGGTGCCCGCATTCGAGGTTTTCGACGCCGTCACCCAGGGCACGGCTGAGATGGGCCATAGCGTGTCCTTCTACTGGAAGGGCAAGAGCGAGGCCACCCAGTTTTTCACCACCGTCCCCTTCGGCATGACAGCCCAGGAGCGAAACAGCTGGCTTTACCATGGGGGCGGCCTGAAGCTCTGGACCGAGCTCTACGATCAGTTCGGTTTGATCCCTGCACCAGGCGGGAACGGTGGGGTCCAGATGGGGGGCTGGTTCAACAGGGAGATCAAGAGCGTTGCGGACCTCGCGGGACTCAAGATGCGGATTCCGGGCCTCGGTGGGGAGGTATTCAAACGCGCCGGAGGTACATCGGTCAATCTGCCGGGGGGTGAGCTCTTCACCGCCCTGCAGTCCGGTACCATCGACGCCACCGAGTGGATAGGGCCCTATAACGATCTAGCCTTCGGCTTCCAGAAAGCAGCCAAATACTATTATTACCCCGGCTTTCAAGAGCCCAGCGGTATGCTGGAAGTCATCATCAACAAAGCAGTCTTCAAGACCATGCCCACGGATCTGCAATCCATCGTGCTCAACGCCTGCAAGGTATTGAACCAGGACCTGCTGGCCGAGTACACCGCCCGTAACCCGATCGCGCTCCGGACCCTGATCGAGAAGCATGGCGTAGCGCTGCACGCCTATCCGGACGACGTGCTCGTCAAGCTGCACCGGCTTGCCGAAGAGGTGGTCTCAGAGCTCGGTGAGAAGGATGCCTTCTCACGGAAGGTGTATGCCTCCTACCGGAAGTTCCTCCAGCAAGCGAAAGAATGGACCAACATCTCCGAGCTGGCCTACCTGCGGGCACGCAACTTGCGGACAACCCGAAGCAACCCTGAGTTATAACGCCAAATAATTCAGAATTTCTTTTAACCGAACAGCTTCTCATATCCCGGCATGGATGCCCACCGCCCCTATGCCGTCTTCCAACCTGTGGGAGTATTGACCAGTGGTCTGGGTGCAATTCCTGGTGTGCGTGGTCGCGATCGGCTTCGCCGGTGTCAAGCTGTCCCGTTATGGTGACGCCATTGCCGACAAGACAGGGCTCGGCGGTACCTGGATCGGGGTCATCATGCTCGCCAGCGTCACCTCCCTGCCCGAGCTTGTAACCGGAATCAGCTCAGTGACGGTAGCTGAGGCACCAGACATCGCTGTAGGCGACGTGCTGGGTAGCTGCGTCTTCAACTTGGTGCTCATCGCGGTGCTCGATTTCTTGAGCCACGATGAACCCCTCTATCGCCGGGCTGGCCAAGGGCATATCCTCACCGCCGGGTTTGGGATCATGCTCATCGGGCTCGCCGGGTTCAACCTGCTGCTGGCAGCGCGGGGAACTGGGGTTTCGCTGTGGCATCTGGGTCTCTACAGCCCGGCGATCATAATCCTGTACCTAGTCGCGATGCGTTCGGTCTTTCTCTATGAATCCGAGCTAGTTGAAGGCTTTACGGAGGCTGAAGCCGACGCCTATCCGGGGCTCAGTCTGCGCACTGCAGTGGTGAGATATATCTCGGCCTCCGTAGTCGTCCTGGTCGCCGGGGTCTGGCTGCCCTTCGTCGCCAAGGAGTTGGCCGTCCAGATGGGGTGGCACCAAGGCTTCGTCGGCACCCTGTTCGTCGCCTTCGTGACCTCCCTGCCGGAAATGGTGGTAACCGTGGCCGCCCTGCGGTTGGGTGCCGTGGACATGGCTATCGGCAACCTGTTCGGCAGCAACCTCTTCAACATCGGTATTCTGGCCGTCGACGACATCTTCTACCTGCCCGGGCCCTTATTCGATGCGGTATCCACAACCCATGCCGTGTCTGCCTTTTCCGCCATCATGATGACTGGGGTGGCCGTCGTCGGGCTTCTCTATCGCCCACGCACCCAGGTCCTCAGGACCGTGGGCTGGGCGAGCATCTTTCTGTTTACCGTCTACCTGATCAACACCTATATGCTCTATAGCTACCGGGAAGGATAGACATGGGCTGTCGGCAGCGTGGATTGGGTTAGGTGCGTGGGGAAACGCCTGGGGGAGTACGTCGTCTCTGCATACAGGCACAGGAGATGGCTTATGCTCACACTGAGTCTCGAGTTCCGTCATAGATATCTCCCGGCTGCAGGACAATAGAGGACTAGTTTCCGGAACTGTGAGTACTTCCCGCGCCCTTTGTCAAGTCGGCATCAACATACGGGTAACCAGAGGCCCCGAGCCTGTTTTCCTTGGCACCTGATTTGGCCAATTAATAAGCCTAAGGCAAGTTCGGGTCCTTAACGAACATCGAGGTTCTCACGAACGAATCCGACGCTCCCTACGACATCTTGATCCGAGGTAGGGCCTGGTCGACAGCACCGGTGCGCCTCGCCGGACGTCCGATGAGAACAGTTGAGGACAGTTTGATCTTCATGCAAAACTATCGCGAATACGATGCTTCGCCGTTTCCTACTCGTCGAAGTCTCCTCACCGCGTTCAATGGCCACCTCCAAGGCATCCGGCACTCTGCCGTACCCAAGGGGGTGGCTGCCGCTCGTCCGCGTGCCGACTCAGGTTATCCCAAGTGACTTCCATCTCTTGCAGTTTTCCCGTGACAGTCATGGTGTCGTTTGGGTACAAAATCCTTGCCTCCGTTAGGACATGGAGAAAAATGCCCTGGCGAGATGGATGCTTGTAGAAATCGAATTCGGATAGGAAATGGGACCGGCTCTCTGCCGGATCGGAAGACGTTCTGGGTCAACTGGCGCTGTAAGCATTGATGGAAGAAGAACGGGGAACGCAACACAATTAAGACCACTATGTCATGAATATCGGAAACATACTCCCCCATCATGCCCGCTTCCGCTCCGATCACACGGCGTTGATCTGCGGCGATCAGCGGCTCACCTATCGCGAGCTGAACCGGAGCGTAAATCAGATCGCCAATGCCATCCACGCATCTGGTATCCGCAAGGGAGACAAGATAGCCCTGCTTCTGCCCAACTGTCGGGAGCTGTGGGAGCTCTATTGGGCCATAGCCAAATTGGGTGCCGTCTCCGTGCCCTTAAGCCCGCTCCTGAGGGGCAATGGTCTGCACAATCAGATCAATAATGCGGATACGGTCCTCCTCGTTACCACTGAATCAGTAGCTGTCCACCTCGATCCGGTATTCGATGCCCTACGCCTTCGTCATAACGACATCTGGCTCACCGACGCGGAGGAGCACCATTGCTACGATTCCTTTTATCGCCACAAATATCGAGCATCGAATGAAGAACCCCCAGAGGCCGATATCCGGCCCGATGACCTCTACAACATCATTTATAGTAGCGGTACCACGGGTGACCCCAAAGGCATCATGCACACCCACCGCATTCGGGCGGCCTATATGACGCTGTTCAGCAGTTACTACCGTATGACTCCCGAATGTGTGGTCCTGCACTCGGGTTCCATTGTATTCAACGGCTCCTTTCTCACCACTATGCCGGTGATGTTTCTTGGCGGCACCTTTATTCTGCATGAAAACTTCGATTCCGAAAAGGTAGTACGTACCATCAAAGAAGAAGGCGTAACCCATACCCTATTGGTCCCGTCGCAGATCGCGGCTATTCTTGAGCAGGCCGATTTCAATGGGGCGAACATCACATCATTGGAGATGATATTGTCCGTTGGGGCCCCCTTGCATCAAAAGCACAAAGAGGAAATCAATCGCCGCATGCCCGGCTCATTTTATGAGCTGTACGGCCTGACCGAGGGATTTGTGACCTTACTTGATAAGACGGATTTCCATAGGAAGCCGGGGTCGGTCGGCTGTCCGCCGCCGTTCTTCGATATGCGGATCGTCGATGACGAGGGCCGGGATCTACCGCCGGGAGAGGTCGGGGAGATCGTCGGCAGAGGACCAATCCTGATGGCAGGATACTACAAGGACCCCATGCGCACACGAGATGCCATAAAGGATGGATGGTTGTATTCTGGGGATCTGGGCTATGTAGACAAAGATGGCTACCTCTTACTAGTGGATCGAAAGAAGGATATGGTCATCAGCGGCGGGGTAAACGTTTACCCCAAGGACATTGAGGAAGTCGTGATCGGACACCCCGAGGTCCAAGAAGTGGCGGTATTCGGCGTGCCGGATGAGTCCTGGGGAGAAGCGCTCGTCGCGGCCGTTGTATTGAAGCCATCGAGTGGCACGCGGAGCGAGGCGCTCAAGTTCTGGGTCAATGAGCGCGTAGATGCCCGCTTTCACAAGCTCAAGGCGGTCCATATCATGGCGGATTTCCCGAGGAATGTAGCCGGAAAAACGCTTAAGCGTGAAATCAAAAGACACTACCTAGGAAGCGAACAATGAGTAATACTGATCCGAACCCGGGGAAGAAAACAGTGGATCGTTTTTTGGAAGTCAATAACATGATGGAGGCATGTCGGTATGTGGCCATACCCAACAACCATATCACCATATTCTAGAGGGTATCGCAAAAGTCCGTCACCGGGTAGGCGGCGGGTGCCGATAAGATGAGCTGATCCGGGGGAGCCTCTTTCCCATCCAAGGAGCCTATACCCACGGAGGCCCAGCAAGATGTCGGCGTTCCCAGGGGGCTGCTCGGTTTATATCACTTTCCCCCAAGCTCCCTCGCCACGCCCGGGGCAGGCTCTCTCCCGGTGGGAGAGGGGATCAAGGGATCGAGGATTGTTGCCCTTTGCGACACTCCTCTCATATGGGAAGGGGGCTGGAGAGATCGCCAAGGCGATCAACGGCTTTTCTCACCGGCCTGCATCTCTTTATGAGATTGCCACCCTGGTGAGACAGGCGGGCTGGAGGTCAGGGTAAGAGCAGAATCCCCGCATAACCCAGCGCAAACCAGATGCCTAGGGCCGCCAGAACGTCGCCTGGATAGTGTAGGCCGAGGATCACGCGAGCGCTTGCGACTAAATTAAGGGTGGAAGGCACCAGGATCCAGGCCAGCAGGGGATAGTAATGCAAGGCCACGACCGTAAAGCTCGCCGCATTCAGCGTGTAGCCGGACAGAAAGCTGTAACAGTCCGGCGGGGGAACCGTAGCGGTAATTCCGGTCACCCAATGGTGGGAACGCTCGCGCCGCGTCGTCCCCTCGAGCGTTTTATAGATCGCAAGGACCACCCCTCCCGCAGCAGCATGTGCAGGCCGACATACAATCCGTCCCAGCCATCGACCAAGGACATAACGGCGATCAGGCTGTATCAGAAGACGCCGTCGCCCAGCCGACTGACAATAGCGAACAGCCATTAGATCCTGTCATGGCGCAACGCCTGACCCAAGCCCGGCAGATGGGCGCTTCGATCTCATTCAACTGTTGCGGCTAGGGTCTCATGTCGATGCTCCCTTCGGTGATAATCGACCACTCCCTAGCTCATACCTTCGGCGGTAGCCCGGGGCACCTTTACCCATGCTGCGAAGCCCTGCAGCATCGCCGACGCCAGCGCCATTCAATTCCTCGGTGAACTGCTGCTCCTACCCGGGGAGATGCAGACCAGGCAATGGGACGCCATGTCCGCCCCAGCTCCAGTCCGGTTCCAGTGTCAACAAAAAACCGCCTCTCCAGAGCCGGCAGCCGCTACCTGCACAAAGCGAGAGCGAGGTAGCGCGGGCGGGGGCCACGTGGGGGTAATGTGGGCGTCGATTGCATCAATGCACCGGCACGGACAGCGACCAGAGAGGGAACAGGGAGCAGTTGTCAGAGGCAGGAAAAGCCAGGGTCGTTCCTGGAACCCGGCCTACGGGCTGAAAGCCTTTATTAACTACGAAAGACACAAAATCGTCATCCTGACGCTAGGTTAAGGATCTGTTCGTGTTCTTTCGTGTCTTTCGTGGTCCTTGGCAAGCCTTGTGTTGCGTTACGCCACAGTTCCCGAAACAACGCCACACATTCAGGATTGCTGGTAAACTTTCATAATCCAGATAGGATTGACAGCTAATCAAAAATCGCTAATCTACCGATGGTCAAACTGCAACCACTGTTTTTGCCATCTCTGTCAGTTGGGTTCCAGCCATCTCTGCCGGGATGGCGCGGCAGTGGGTGGCAGACTTCACCGCTTAGAAGGACACTTTGAAAAATACGGTTTTCGTCTACAGTACACCTCAACAATCAGTGGTTTAGAGCTGATCGATTAGTGAAAATACCTATCTCTCCAGGTACCCTTAGAATTTAGCCGCTACCCACAAATTCAAATCCTACTCCGCCGATGAGTATCAAAGAGACCCGTCACGACTGGTTGCTTGACGAGATTGCCGCGCTCCTCGACCAGCCCTTCAACGACCTGTTGTTTCGTGCCCAGTCCATGCACCGGGCCCATTTTGAGCCCAACTGGATCCAGGTGGGCACGTTGCTTAGCATCAAGACTGGGGCCTGCCCGGAGGATTGCATCTACTGCTCCCAGAGCGCGCAGCACGATACTAGTCTAGTGCAGGAGCGTCTGCTTCCGGTGGAGGAGGTACTAGCGGCCGCCCAGGCAGCCAAGGACCAAAGCGCAACCCGCTTTTGTATGGGTGCGGCTTGGCGCAATCCCACCGATAAGAACCTGGAGCGGGTCATCGCGATGGTCAGGGGGGTGAGCGACCTGGGTCTGGAGACCTGCGTCACCCTCGGCATGTTGACCGGACGCCAAGCCCGACGGCTTGCGGACGCAGGACTCGATTACTACAACCACAACCTGGATACCTCACCGGAGTTCTACAACCAGGTCATCACCACCCGTACCTATCAGGATCGCTTGGAGACCCTGGCCCATGTCCGGCGGGCGGGGATCCGCATATGCAGCGGTGGCATCCTGGGGCTCGGCGAGTCGCGGAACGACCGGGCATCCATGCTCCAACAGCTCGCAAATCTGCCCCAACACCCGGAGTCCGTGCCAATCAATCTGCTGGTGCAGGTGGAGGGGACCCCCCTCTTCGGCACCGCGGATCTGGACCCCTTCGAGTTCGTACGCACCATCGCGGTGGCCCGTATCCTGATGCCCGGGTCCTATGTGCGCCTGTCGGCGGGACGCTCGGACATGAGCGATGAGCTCCAGGCCCTGTGCTTCCTGGCCGGTGCCAATTCCATGTTCTACGGCGAGCGGCTGTTGACCACCCCGAATGCCGCGGCGGCCAGCGACAAACGTCTGTTCGATCGCCTGGGCCTGGCATTCGAGACCTTGGATGCCGCCAAGAAGAACGAGCCTGGCCCCTGCACGCGACAAGCGGTTTGAACCTCTCTCGCCTGGGTGGCGGGTGAGCTTTAAGTAAGAACTGATTCGACCTCTCTCCCTGCAAAGGTGTCGCGAAAGCCCGCCCCGCCGGGGTACCACCTTCCAGGCGGCTGGTATATCGGTAAGGAGTTGATCCGGGGGGTACCTGTTTCCCCTCCAGGTAGCCGTACCCACGGATGTCGGCAAAATACTGGCGCTCCCAAGGGGTTTAGGGAGAGGAGGTTAAAGAAGAAATGGGATGCGGTTAATGAACCGATCTTCCTAACCGCCCAAAAACTTACCACGACCACTTGAAAAATTATCACTACCCTCACTCGGATCTCGCCGACGAGCTGGACCGCTTGCGGGAGGCACATCTCTATCGAGCACTACGAACACTCGCTAGTCCCCAGGGGCCACAGCCCCTGATCGACGGGCGCCGGATGCTCGCCTTCTGCAGCAACGATTATCTGGGCTTGGCCAACCACCCTCAGGTGATCGCCGCTTTCAAGCGGGGGGCGGATACCTACGGCGTCGGCAGCGGGGCGTCCCACTTGGTCACGGGCCATAGCGTCGCGCATCAAGCCCTGGAGGAAGACTTGGCGGATTTCACTGGTCGTGCGCGGGCCCTACTCTTTTCCAGCGGTTATCTGGCTAACCTGGGGGTCACCTCGGCCCTGACGGGGCGGGCGGATCAGGTCTTTGAGGACCGGCTGAACCACGCCTCCCTCCTGGACGGGGCCCGGCTCAGCCGAGCGCGGCTGCGGCGTTATGCCCATGCAGACCCGCTGATCTTGGCCTCGATGTTGGACGGAGACAAGGCCCGGATCGTTGCCACCGACGGGGTCTTCAGTATGGACGGAAATCTGGCACCTGTGCCGGCGCTGGTTCCCATCGCCCGCCGGGCAGACGCCTGGTTGTTGGTGGACGACGCTCACGGCTTGGGGGTGTTGGGTGAGGAAGGACGCGGTAGCCTTGCCCACTGGGGTCTGGGGCCGGAGCAGGTCCCCATTCTGGTAGGCACCCTAGGGAAGGCCTTCGGCACCGCTGGGGCCTTCGTCGCTGGCAGCCGGGAATTGATCGAGACACTGATCCAGCGCGCGCGCAGCTATATCTATACCACGGCACCACCCCCGGCGATCGCCGCGGCGACCCGGGAAAGCCTGCGCATCGCCCAGCGCGAGTCCTGTCGGCGGGAGCGGCTGCAAACGCTGATCCGGCGCTTTCGGGCGGGTGCCGCTGAGCTGGATCTGCCACTCCTAGACTCCGCGACCCCGATCCAGCCCCTCATCGCTGGTACGGCCAGGCAAGCCCTGGCCTGGAGCCGACAGCTCGAAGCGTTCGGCATCCTAGTCAGCGCCATTCGACCCCCGACGGTGCCGGAGGGTTCGGCCCGACTACGAATCACCTTCTCCGCCGCGCACACGGTGGAAGACATCGACCGACTCTTGGAAACCCTTGGCAGCCTGCGATGCGAGGCTCCCGAGACGCAGGCGGCTGCGGTTTGCTAAGTTTAGGTCGTGTTGTCATTTAGGAAGGTCCACACAGCGGACCCTACAATAATCAAACGGTTTAGCGTAGGGTCCGCTATTGTACTTATTGTGCTGGACCGCTTGAGTTGTGGCAATTTAACACATAAAAAGCGTCATCATACTTGATGTACCCACTTTCTGAATCATATATAGAATCAGAAGGTTGGAGATATGTCATGTCTGTTTCGGGCCGCAAAGAGTTCCATGATGAGCGGGCCGCGCATAATTTTCTTGAGGC
>Ga0209787_1000050_pt1 | contig 35818 bp, 19 predicted proteins | sample WorMetLIZISLAND2_2_FD_187414 | JGI IMG/M metagenome (GOLD analysis project Ga0209787, IMG submission 187414) | Marine gutless worms symbiont microbial communities from Max Planck institute for Marine Microbiology, Germany - Olavius loisae LIZARD... ... | reverse complement strand
GGTCATCGATCTTGGTGTCAATCGAAAGCCCATGTACGACTTCCTATTAGTCACTAATAGTAACCTTGGCCGTATCTGCTACCGTTTTCGAGATATAGACGCTTAAAGCTAAAAAATCGCTGAATTGTTCCGACCGACCCTTATTTGAGGCCCCCGTTGGGGGGGAAGCCCTTAGAATTTGGTGATGAAATTTGGTATCGGAAAACTATAGTCTTGGGGCTACCAGATGGTGAAGAAACCATGCCGCTAGCTTTCTTCGTTTTGACACAATACCGGCGCGTGACGGACGGACAGACGGACGGACACGTTGCGATCACTATTACCCGCGCTAGCATAGCGTCGCGCGGGTAAAAACTACAATATAAAAATCTAACAACATTGTTTGCTTTATTTGTCACGTAATTTACTGCAACAAGACTTACTGAAATACATTTTGGTCAGTCTCGGCAATTATTGACTGGAGATTGCAGTCAGAGGCCTGAATTAATTATTCTTCTGTTTTGGAAGGCTTACCTCTGAAGTGACAATTCTATGCAGTAAGAGACTCGTGGACCTCATGTGATTGATATTGACAGTGCAGCATCGACTGACTTGTTTGATACTAAACCTATATACAAACTAATTTAGAAATAATCTAAAAACTGAAACAAAGTAAAAAATACAAGAAGCCAAGCTGTTGCCATTGCCAGGATAGCCGACAGCACTGCATCACAGCACCTTTGAGGTCATGACATCATCGGTCACGTGAACATTTGATAGCCCATATGCGATTTCCTATTGGTGGTTCTTTGGAACCAAGCATCTATTTCTAACAGATTCCGATATATTCAACGTCGAATGTAATGCAATGGTTGACATGACCTTGATACGACCTCTAAACAAAGGTCAAGGTCATTCATTTTAGTACCAATCGATTTCTCATTATTATACGACTTTCTATAGGCTGTCAATAGTAACTTTTTGCTCTAGGACACACCGTTTAGCCACAATACATAACGTCACAGACAGACAGATGGACGGACGCAAGCCTGTCGCATAAGCGTGACCGTACTATGTACGGTCGGCTAAAAATGATTAGCTTAGCTTAAAACTACATTAACTAAAGGGAGCTTTTTGAATTACAAATCACTGAAGAGTCATGTTTAAGCACAATTTGGTGGTAAACTGTTCCATAATCAAAACTTAAATCAATGTAATATAAATGACATCAAGCAAACAATATCGACGAGACCTTCAATGTCTGTAGCTCTGCATACTGCTCAGCATGTTCCGTCTTCAACTTCCGAATCAACTCACGAGCAACATTTCAAGTCTTCACACACATTTACACATCATGTTTCTGAACAGCTGACACATACTACACAAATCCATACAGCTGCATAACAGCGCACTCAATGTCACATCTCACTGACTCGGAGCATGCTAGTTAGTAAAGCTAAGTAGACAGACCAACATATATGAATCAACCTGTTGTTCATGCCAGCTTGACTATGCAACGTCCTGCTGCACTACCTGCAAACATCACAAACAGACTGAAAGCAGCTCCACTCAGTTCTACAACAACACAACAGACAGTGTTGGTGCACAGAGGGGCACCTGACAGCCGGCTAGACCAGCCGTAGAAAGGATATTCAACAATGGTCTCCAGTTAGTCATGAATGCAGTGTCAGCAATCACAGTTTACAGCCGACATAACTCAATTATCTATTAAGTGTGTTTGCTTGTACAAGCAAACATTGTGCACTGCCAGCCAAGAGATTTGCTAGTGATCATTCGCAATGAAGAACAATCGTTGATTAATGTCCCAACAGCAATAGCTGAGCTCAATGCAGTCGACGGTATTCACTTCCGACCACCAGCTGCGCAGTATTCAGGTATCATCATCACACTTTACTGATGTCTTGGCCTGACAACTCACCTTGTGGATTCTGATGGTGGCTGTAAACGAGTATTGTGCCTTGTTCACTAGAAGTTGCTGTCTAGCTGTATCTGTCATTGTTCGGCATCTTGAATGTTGAAGCAATTTTCCATGGTCACCTGGGCTGGATTTCCCAGAGACTGAAATTTGCCAAACACATACTACGTTTGCCAAAAAAAGGCCAGTAAGCACTGTCACTGTCTGGGTGCCTGAGAATGGCAACAGATTCAGGGAAAGACATCAAAGACCTGGCAAACAACATTTAAAGAGGACCTGAAAACAATGAAACTTGCTTGAAGAGGAGCCAAGAGATTTGCTAGTGATCATTCGCAATGAAGAACAATCGTTGATTAATGTCCCAACAGCAGTAGAAGGAACTAAGTTCTAAGGTGAGGATTTTATTTTTTTACCAGCTGCATGCTTTCTGTGAAGCTACCAATGTTCAACAAAATCAGGAACTGAAGGCAAAGTGCAGACACACGTTCATTTGCATTAAGCTCATACAACGACAAAAACTTTATATAAAACATCAAACACTACAGCAAAGAACATCAATTCAGCAGCTTCTGTTTTGTCACAAGTTGGGCTACAATTGGGCTATTTCTGCTAACACCAGCAATTCACAGGTTTCTTATGAGTAATCTCCAAAGACAGCGTGTAAACTTATATGAGTATTCATCTATATATCCTCAGTGATAGTCAACAGTCGAGAGTGAAGACAGACCAGAATATCAGTGACCTGTTTCTTGAGCTGTTCAAACTGCTGAATGATCGTACTCCTCTGCTCTTTCATAGCATCAATGTCTTGCTCGAGCTCAACGCACCGCTGCTCTGCCCGTTCGCTGACTTTACGTTGCTTTTCCACATCTCTTTCCAGCTTTTTACACTTCGCTCTCCACCTGACAAATCCACAACAGATGACTACAAATCATGTCTAAAGAAGACGGATGTTATGATAGCGGACTGTAAGCAAACAGCAAACTGCAGTTGGTTTCTCTACTGAAAATATTCATAAAGTAAACAAAAATCTACATCATGATATCATTATATGATAAGACTTACATATATACACCGTGTCCGGAAAAAACGGCCCCCCTAAACATGTCCAAATAACTGTATGAATAGAGAATGATAGCCATTATTTTTCCTTGTGTCATGAAAAGCCATCTATTTGCAATGTCTATGTGAAATTTCACGACAACCAGTCTGTCCATTGCTGAGATATTGCTTTTTATAAAAAGATGGTCGAAAACTGCCGTCGCCAACATTGCCAATTAACGCGTGCGCGTAATGCTTACTCACGCCCGCAAATATCGGCGCCAGCGCACTGTGCGTCAGCGTTTACGTAATTTTTGCATAAACAAAAACAAAAAGGTAGCCTAATCTGCAGAGAAGATCGAATGTTGATAAAAGTTTTGCATCAAGAGAAAGGTTCAAGGAAGTTATTAGCTGAATTTCCAAACAAAGCGTTTGAACTGATACCAACGGTGTTCATTGTGTTGGAAACTTGCGTTTTTAGCGTTAGTTCTTATAAAAAATATCACAACACAGGAAATACAGTTCATTAAAATTTTATACACAGTGCCTAAATGAGTGTTAGATTATGCTGTGTAGGTGTCATTGGATTGTGTTATTTACTGTGCATTTTACAGCATTTTGTTAAGGGGGGGGGGCGTTTTTTCCCGGACACGGTGTATTAGCAGAAACAGCTTAAATCACAGCAAAACCACATATGGACACAGGAAATTCAGCACCAAAGCAAAACACACCATCAGTAAATACCGGTATGATAAACAAACAGCCAGCAACTACCAATGACTAATTATGACATGTTTGTATGCAGACTTCTGTGTCACAGTTTCAAACATCACATCTTGACAGCATGTGCATTCCACCAGTCATGGCCATCTTGTCAGTTGTCACTCCACTCTACAGTATGACCTTCACAATCACCAACCCAACTCACTGCCATGCAACCCACATAATCTGTGCATCAGTTAAAACTGGTTATACACCAACTAAGGACATTCCTGTACCATTGCATCTAGCGTATTAGAGATTCTATGAGGATGTGCTCTAGGAATCAACCTACATAATTACTTATTAATTTACTTAGTTTATAGGTGAAAGACGCACTGGTGGACATACTGGGTAGCAGCGTTGTCGTCTACATGCAGAACACTGTTGATCTTTGCCGTGACAGCTTGCAGCTCCGCACACAATGAATCTACATCGCGAGAGGCAGCGACATCACGGCTCAAGCGCTGTTCAAGATCACTGATCTTCTCCTGAATCTGCCATCGTGCCAGCTAACTGTCAACATGCCATAGAAATACATAGGAACAAATGCACTGAATAAACACCGACATGTACAGATGACACAACACATCACAACTCAACCGCGGCTTCCTCATCCATCAAGTAGAGCAGCTGGTTCAATTACCATCAAATTCTGCAGCCACATTCCACATCCCACTCCCACATGTAGTAGCACTGTGAATTCACTCATAATCTAAGAATGTACAAAATACGAAACGCATCAATCTGATTAAGGCTACTATGTGATACAAGCCATGGCAGGGCTGCAGCTGAGCATTCAGCCGTCCAGTGTCTGCTGTATGGAGTCAGTGACTGGCTGTAGCAATGTAGCAACTGATAGTGAAGCGTATCTATTACTGTGAATACTGAATAAGCACACTGTGGCAACTGTGACAATCAGCTCAACATGTGTCTGGATAAATAACTGAATGTCTAACATAGGTTTAGTTTATTTATAGATTCCAGTGCAACAAACTCGCTCAGAGATACGTTGGTATAACATATGATAAAACAAACATTAGGCGTGTTAAACGAAAATCCTCAGCAGTTCTTCTTTTTCCTGTTGTTATTCTTCTCTTCTGACATGCACCACTAGGAGTGCGTAGCACCTAATGTAGACATTAGTCTCCAATGAGTGGAAGATATGAGCCACGTCAATTGCCTCATTCACACAGAGGTTATTGGATTTCAGGTCCTGCTGGATAGTCTTCATCCACGTAGTACGAAGTGTCCTGGTACAGCAGTTCTACCAGTGGCAATCTGTCTCAGTTGTCCACATCATAAACTGAATACAACCATCACGTGTAATTCTAGCTGTGGTATCTCCGCTATGAAGTACACACACCTGACTGTTTATATGTGACGCTTGTTGTTGTTCAGACTCCTTCACTGCAGACCGACCACCTACAAACAAAACAGAATCATCATACATAATCATCATCATCATTAGTATCATTGTCAGACACTGTCAGTCTGTCATTATTATTATCATTGTCCATTGAACTACTACAAAAAACTGTTATCAGCAACAACTTTGCAATATGATCAAGCATGAAAAATTGTTATAAATAGCCATAAGTCAACTGTGTGACTAACTGTTCTGACTTACTAAAAGAAACAATCCAACAGATACCGATAAAATCTCTGTTTATGTACTGGTACACACCTGTAGGCTTAGGATGAATCATGTAAACTACTAGTCACACGATGATGCAACAGTAAACAGAGTGCACAGGATGTCATAAAATCATGCAATAATACACTTCATATGATGTAACGATTTTATTATTGTTCTCTGAGTTTATGTGAGTCAACCAGTGATCCACAAATCCTGAAGTACAGTGATGGCGGAGCAGTGTTTCTACAGACTAGATGACCTTTACAGCACTTAGCAGCAGCAACAATATGGTGCAGTAGAAAACACACAGGTAACAGCTCAACAGTTAATGTCGTAAAGATACCTGCATTGCCACCTTGATGCACTGCAGCGGGCCTCACAATGTGATGTTTATCAGCCTCACAAATCACCAGCTGTAACAGATACATTTCCAAATATCATTCACTCATGAACTGTTACACCAGTATGCCTGCTTGCTACATGTTGACCCATGCTGTACCAATTATTCCATCAAACTGTGAAACCTTGTAGATGAAAAGTGCCACTGTCATACCATAATGTTGTTCTAAGTAAATGTGTATTTTATACGCTCAACTATAACCAAACAAAAACTTAAAATATTTTTGTTACAAATATCGTTTGTACATAGAAAAACTCCCACATGCACACAGTACTTTTGTCACTGAGTGAGTAGATTCTGAACAGCACATCAGCACAATAACGCTACACAGGGAAGAAATGAGGTAAGCTTATTCTACAATGTGTCCCAATAACAAACATGAGACTACATTTTATACAATAACTTTAACAATAAGTGTCCAATTACCAATTTTTTGGCGTACTCAGTAATCAGTCTATGCGTCATCTAAAGATGGTGTCATTTCCCACCTCACCTATCTAGTGCAACTGCCTTACTTTGGGAAAGCACAGAACACAAAAATGACAAATTGTGACACTACGACCGACACAGAGACAGACCACAAGACAACACAGGCGGAGCTACGAACGACACAGACACAGACCACACCACACAACACAGGCCGAGCTGCCTGACTGAGTGATGTGTGAGAGACAGAGAGAGACAGAGAGGCGCACAGAAGCACGTAGACAGAGAAACAAACACGTGATACCATAATAGCAGATATGAATGAATCAGGTGTCTCTGAAACGTTTAAATCAAATATTTCCTGTGTAGCAGTTGTCATCGACGCAGATGCATCAGTTGACGCTGAATCACTTGTTCTGATTGTCAAACAAACATATGACACGATCATATCAGTTATAGTTTATACAAGACACATGTGACAGAATGTCGAAAAATTATCTTGGCATGTTAGTCTCATAGAACAAAACGAAATATACACATTGAATATGCAGTGATTTTGATTGTTATTTATATCGTTGACATTGGAAGCAGCACGTACAGCACATACAACAGATACAACACGTAGCCTCTAGGCACAAGACAACTAGCAAAATACAATATGATACGATAGGGGAGTTTCACATAGACTCAAAAGCCGAGTATTCAGTTTAATCTAGTACATGTAGCCAGAAACTAAAACTAACAAAGCAGTGCCCCTTTAATTCAGTAAAGTCCTATATTTAGCTAATATTCTTTCACCAAAACCTTTCTATTGTTCGCCAACAATTTTTTTCTGTATTTGTGGCCTATTTCAGCCGAGCGTAATACGTTTCTCTTCGTATTGCCGGTCTATTTCAACCAAGTGTAATTCTGCTCTATTTCAAGCACAGTGTTAGTAAATCTGCTCAGTTTCGAGCACGTCCTATCTATACGTACACTGCTGGCTGGGAAAATATGAAGAAATAATTTTATCTTACATACAGTATAACAAGAATTATATCATTCACATTTGATTGTCTATATTTTGCTTTGTAATTCAAATCATTTGTAAACTCACACAGAAAATAAAATAACAATACAACAATATAAAATAATATAACAGTACGACCAAAGTAGTAGTAACGTATTAAATGATGACTACGTAATAAAACATGACATAAATGTAGTCTCCCCATATCATACTTCAAACATACAGAAATATAAAATAAGATGATATTGCGAACGAAATGTCAGTTTACTGTTCTACGTTATCAGCTTCTTCGCGGACGGTAGACGACCTCGAAACTTTGCTGGTCTTACGAGAATTCGCTGCCACAGCTTTGACATGATACTGATTTTTGCTCATGCTGACGAGAACGAGATCAGCGATGTTACGTGCGAAGGCTTTGTCACTTTCCATTTGATAAGTCAAGCGTTTGGAACATAATTTTGTTCTGGCAGCCTTAGACAGCTGTAACATCTCCATGCTATGTTCACCGGAACGGGCCAAATTCAACACTGCACGAAAGAAAATCGTTTTCTCTGTTTCATTCAAGCTTTCTCTTCTTTTCTCAACGAAGTTTGCAAGATTATGTTTCATCCACGATAAGCACGAAAGAACAGCATTCGTGTGTTTGCCAGTACTGAGCACGACCTGAAATTTCCTGTCTCGATGAACTGTTGATGTTCGGCTATATATTGACCCAAGTACTGGGTCTCGTATGACGTGTTGTTTACTGTTTACGCCCATCTGTCCATCACAAATCAGCTTCATTGCATTTGTCGTTGCCTGCGTTAACGCGCCTGCCTCAATGTTTTTCAACCTCAACTCTGTGTGACCAGTCAGTTGTTTCACGACGACTTTAATGTGATCAACTGCGGCGTAGCTGGAGTTGCCTTCAAACTCGGACAGAGAAGACCACACTTCAGAACACTGAACCATGTTGTCTTTGATTACAGAAACAGTAGACGGATCTTTGTAGTAACAGTTACGCAAATGAGATTGTAAAGAACCGAAGTTTTCCAATACAAACGCATTCCATCGACAGTTCAACACAACCCAGTAAGTAATTTCAGGAAATACTGCAACTGCAATTGTTCTGTTGACATGTACTGATGGTGATGCAGGAACAAGCTGTCTGAAATTTGAACTTCCACAAAGTATTTCGTCAAGCGCATGCAACAATGCGTCACCAACGTCATCCAGTTTCACTGATTTGTCAGATTCAATAATCTCACTCCAGTGTTGCTGTAGACTTGAGTCGACGGTGAGTTTCATCTGTTTCAGTTTCTCCTCGTCTGCCAGCATAATGTAACGAAAAACATCGCTGGACATTTTCTTTTTCGCTCGGTATATCTGTGACTCAGACATGTCTGAACGATCCGTTTCGGTGTTACGAGAAGGTTCGACATCCGGTGGCTCAACATCGTCATCATTAGTGTTGTGAACATTCACGACAGACGGGTTTGAATCTGCTTTAGATCGTTGCTGTAGATAAGCCGTAGGATGTAGTTGTAATTCTTCAATGATCTCGTCACCAAGATAAAACAGCGGCCCATTCGAACGATGCATGTGCGGTGAAGACATCTGAACAATGCAGTCCGCTTCATCAGATACTTGTTGTTGTAAAAGTCGGCCGAGTTCTACCGAAAACTGCTTTGAATTTCTGTTCCGTCGATCAATCTGTTCTACGTGAACAATGACTCGATCAACCGTATTATCGCCGTAGGTTGGATTCATCCATGACAACAGGTCAGTCTGTTGAGTCAACGCGACTAGTACGTCGGCTGCTTTAAAACCATCTTTCAGCTGCAAGTCAGTATAGTTCGTTGCTGCGACAATGTTGGGACTCTTGCCGACATCTTTCTCAACAACCGCGATGGCAAAGTTCTTCACACCTTGATCGATGCCAACATGTCTTTCTGAGAACACCGGCCTGCAGAACATTGTGAATTCTAAGTTACCAACATTTACACGAAAGTCTGCATTAGATGTTGAATGCTGCGCAACGTGGTGATTGGACACCGGAGGCTCTTTCTGTTGCTGTAATAAGCGCCATTCTTCGCCATTTTTGCTGCTGTCTGCTGTCCATGCCAACTCATCAGTCATTTCATCACGCTTGCTATGAGCTTCTGCAAATTCGCTCGATGCTTTTCGCAGCTTTTCATCAACAGTTCGTCTGTGCTTGTCGGCATCGTTCTGTCCAATTCTCTGCCAGACACTCGGATGAATCGGACTCACAAAGAGATTCTCTAGCTTTGTCACGCGTGTACAAGCGACATAGAGAAGAGAACTAATTTCTGGTGGCATTTTCATGTCGGGATTTTCAAGTCCCAAGTCAACCGACACAAGACAGTTATCCATTGTTTGTCCTTGAGCTCTATGTGCAGTGATGTTGCTTGACAGGTCAAGTGGAAACTGTATCCTGTAACAGTTTTTTTCTAACTGTTTCTTTCTGATCCACGACGGCAGAGAACTTATTTTCACGCTGAAGCGTCTTCTGAACACAGGCACCCATGTCGGCTGATTCGGATACGGAAATATACGTCTGTCCGTGCCGTCTTTCCTGTCAACAAATCCCTGAAATCGTGGGAATGACACGATTATGCAGTAAGGCGCAACGTGATCTCCAGCCAGCAGCAAGTCAGCGTCAGCATTGTTGAAAATTAGTCGCACGACAGTGCCCGACTGAGACGTAACGAGACCAGCAGCAATGTTTACATTTTGCAACAGTCGAACTTCGCAACCCTCTGCAACACACAGAATATCCGGCGCGTAGTCATAAGCTTGAGGTGGTAATGCACTTAGTGCGTCTGTGATTTGACAGTTGTCGTTTGTCACGTGATAAGTGGCCTTGCAAATGTACATTCGACGGTGTTCTGTCGATTCCTTGCATTCATTCCAAAGCTGTCGCCAGTTGTGCATCGCGCACATCTCATTCTGATAATGAATGCCGAAATCTGTACAAAGGTCTGGAAACCTAGCTCTCTGATATGTCAGCATGGTGCAGTCATGTTCAGTCAGTTTTCCCTGTCTCATGCGATCACAGATCTCGCCCAACAGACCAGAATTTCTTTGTAAACGTTGCAAGTAAATACAGTTTGGAACGAGATACTTTTCGAAAAGAAGCTGGCCAGTTTTGGTACGCTTTGACTGCTTAGTTTCGCGTCTGTTTTTGAGAGTCTCGCCAGCATCACGTCCATCATCGTACACTGCAGGTCCTGCGATCGGTGGTAGTTGTGCCTGATCTCCGAGAAAAAGCATTTTCTTGCCTCCAAAAGGCGCAATCTCACCTATTGCATTCGTTTTATGCTTAGGGTTAAACGCCGCCGTCATCATTTCGTCCATTAGAGCAAAATAAGCAGGAGGTACAGCAAGAGCTTCTTCGACTACAAACAACTCGATATCCTCATGTGCCACTCTGAACTCCGTGACTTTTTTGCTATCAGGTTTCATTTCTGTCAACGTAGAATTGTGTTGCTGGTGAGACCATCCGAACATTGAGTGTATTGTCGGCCCATTGAACAGCGACGCAGCTTTTCCAGTGTAAGCTGTAGCTTGTACACGGCCTCTGAAATGCTCGCAGATTTTCAACGCAGTAGCAGTCTTTCCACTTCCAGCAGATCCACACAGAAACAAAATCTGATGATTTTCGTCTATACCAATGTCAACTGCAAACTTCTGAATTTCAGTCATGTCCTCGTAGTTTACTGGTGAAACCGGTGGACTAGCAATGAATCGCTTTGCCGTGTTATGTGTCGCAACTTCTTCTAATCGCTGCCACTGATTGTGCATAGGGAAAGCAACACATATTTCACTGCGCTCTGGTGCTTTTTGTTCCATGATGTCACGAAATGTGTCGGGTGGCATAAAGTTTTCAAAAGTCGGATATTCGTACAGATCGCACACGTCGTTAACAGCGGGTCGTATGTCGACATCCACGTTCACCAGCTCGTCAACATCCTCGTACTGGGCTTTCAGTACACCGCTGTTATCAACTCGATCAAGATGAACTTCTCGGTTGTGCTGATTCACTAAATAGATCGAGTAGCAAAACTGATTGTCTCCTTGCCATGCACTACCCGGTGGCGCCACTTCACCATTGTTGTACAGCTGCTTGTAGATCTTGAAGAACTCTTCCAAACGCTGCAAGCTGTGTCTACTATCTATCTCCATGTGTCTTTCGGGATCGTTGAGAAGTTCTCGTACATCATTACACAGAAACGTTTCGTCCGGTGAACTGCTCCACGGTACGTACATGACCAGCTCGTAATAGGCCCGATACAGTTGATGACGTTTGTCCATCGACAGATCATAGAACGTCGTCTGTGTTGTTGTCATTCCGTGCTCAACCAGTTCATAGTCAATCGCTGGAGCCGTATACAGCACCGTACTCGGACGCGTGTGCTTTCGTTTCCTGTACAGTGTCAAGTGCCAGTGACCAGTGCTGACATCTCGCGAGCGAAACTTACGTTTGGTAGTCTCGTCGATGAGTTTCGTTTCTGTTTTTTTCGAATTCTTCCACTTGTGCTGAACTGTTTCGGCAAATTCATTGAAGCACATGTTGTCGATTATTTCTTTCGTCAGACCTCGTCCAAGTTCCGTGTCTTCCCTGCATCGTTCAGCATACGCACTGTACTCTGTCCTGTCAGAATATTCGATCGTATCGTGATCATCGTACGGCACCCGCAAGTTTGCACGCTTGTAAAAGCCGACGACATCGACATTGACGAACGACCTCATGACATCCGGCAAGTTCATGACTTTGTAAGCCAGCTCCTGTTTGCTGATGAAAGCGCGATGCGAGCAGTCAGCCAGAAGAAGATGGGACAGAACCTGCTTCATGTTGGGCGGCAACAAGTCTGTCGATCTCTTGTTCAGATGCTCGATCATCTCGTCGAGAAGATGTGCGTGTTTACCGGCCTTGCTGCAGTATTTTGTCACGTAGCGTAACGAGTGCGCTGAATCAATCAAAACACTGACATCGTGGTTTGATCGTAAGTACCTGAGCAGATAACGATTCAAGTTTGCAACTCTGTCACACGTCCGGCGCAACAGTATGCGTGCTTCCATTTGATTCGCATTTATCTGCATAACAGCAGCCACTGTATGGTTGAGTGTTTTCTTCGGAAAATCGAAACGGCAACCCTCACCCGACATCGGATCACCGCCGCAACTGCCACGTATACATTGATGCAGGCAAGACACAGATGCAACCTCAGCCATCTCTTCACAAATGTTCGATCGACACTCGGGATCGTCAAATCGTCGCATTATCGGATGCGTGTTCAACGTGATGTCGCCCTTTCTGTAGTTCTCTGCAAACTGTTTCCGGTAGTCTTCCAGACAGATAACTTTACTCTCGTCATGTCCATCTATATCAACGTCTTCATTGTAAAACGAAGCTGTAGAAATAGAGTGAGCAAAAAGCGCCGCATATCGACTGGCAAGCAAACCCATCTTGATCAAATGCCACGCCTGTTCAACTTTATCAGGTTTGATGTTACCACATTTCAATTGCTGCCGTACTACGCGACCGTTGTGAATGATTCGACCCAAAATTCCCGTATGGAGGACGTGAGGTAACTTGACAACGAAGTGAAAATGGACGATTCCCCTGGTTTCCGTAAATTCAGCACGACCCCAATACCACGATGTGTCTATAACATCCTGATCTTTCCAGTCACCTTTCATTTCCTTCTCTTCAACGCCGCAAATCTTGGTGAAAAATACACGCGTTATAGCCTTCACTTTACGATACAGGTAGATCGCAACGAACGGAGCAAACTTGTTAATCAGCCTCGTGAATTCAGCGGTGTCTTTCATAAAAGGCTCATGCCGATCCATGTCTGTGCCATGTTCCAGCTTGTACAACAATCGGCGAACATCGCTGGAGGCCCGCGGATCGCAATTTATCGTCACGAAAACGTTTGGCGGCCCAATATCTCGAGACATCGCCTCAATTCCCAATCGTTCTGCAAACCATTTCTGACGAGAATTAGGAAGTTGTGTCATGACAGTGGTCAAATCTGGAAGATGCGAATCAAGTAATCCGGAATCGGTATCCACGCCGTCCCTGAATGCAGTCAGTATGCTGTTCAGTGGTATGTGAGCCACACTCGGATGAGAACTGAGATAATAACCAACCGTAGCACGCACCGTCTGTTCACTGAGCCGGCTATACTGATGTGCCATGTGAATATCGTCTTCAGCAAAACTCCACTGCAAGTTTCCATCACTCATTGTATGTGCAAATAGTGTCTGTTTTTTCAATAGATAACGACAAATTTTAAAATCTCCGAAGTCCATCGGCGACATTTCCCCGTGGGCATATAGCGAAGGAAAAGCCATATTAGCACTCGAACTGTAAGTCGGTTTTCGCACTGTGTCGTCCTTGACTATTTCTAGCTTGCCTTCTTTCCTTATACGCAGTACGTCTTTTGTTTTAAGATACAGTTCTGGATATCTGTCAAACGAAAAAACATGAGTCTCCGCAAAGCCAGATGTGCTCGTTGCATCTATAAGACCGTCGTCTTCAGCTTCTGCCTCGATCTGTCGTTCTTCCGACGCTGTATTATCTGTCACAGCCGAATCAATCTCCGCCAGCTCCAAGTCTGGTCCTAGCGACTTTATAGCGGCCTCGCTTATATACAGCTGATTCTGTCGCCTCAACTCAATGAACTGTTTGTGGTGGAGGAACAGATAGCGCAGCCACTGTCGTACACGATCCGCGTCTGCCACAATATACTTCTTCTGATTCTGAACACGCCGTTCTATTACCATATACCTGTCTGCAAGTGACGTTCTTGGCAAAACTTTGCACCACGTAGGTACTGGATCTTGGATCAGTGAGATACTTTCCAGGCGTAGGCGTTTATCGGCGTAATGGTTCTTTTTTATCGTCACAACTGCATGTATTGGTGATATTACGGCTTTGTCACCTGGCTGCAAATACGGCAAATCTTTTCCATCCGCGGTTTTCGGGTATTCTTTGGATATCGGTTTAACCTTTTGCCATGATTCTTGTTTTTTGGTCCTTTCTTTTTCATTCGCGCGTTTGAGCTGGATACAATCGAAACATATGTCCGAGTCTGTCTGGTCACCGACTAATAAACCAGTAGACCCACAGTCATCGCATTCCACAATCTTCCATTTACATTCGTTTTCGATGCATATCTGCATGCGTTTGTCATTGTACTGACCTTGCGCCGTATCATCACCAGCTGCCCACGTCCACTGTGTTCTTGGCTGTAGTAATTTGCATGTCTTATTCAACTCGTTCAGTCTTTTCTCGTCATCACTCGTCCAACGAAACTTTCTGTCACAGTCGTCAACCACAGTAAGATTTAATATGACCTCTATGACCTCAGACGATAATTTCTCTGTAGTTGTGTTTGAAACTGACTTAATCAAAGCGTCATGATAAGCTTTTAGTTCATCATACAGTAGGTCCACCTGTGGCGCCGTCATCTGTCTCGGAGTAATCTCTTTCTCTAGGTCTTTAATTTGCTGAGAGAATGTTTTTTTCAAGTTACCTTTTCTCGTGTTCGTTGCTAACATTGGAATGAAATCGTCACTAGCAATTGTTCGTGTCGCTGTCTTGAACTGTTCATTTTCGTTTATTACTGCATGACCTCTTGTACCGTGGTTTGCTTTTGTTTCAGTCGAAGGTTTGTTTCTGTTGTTTATACGCAAACTCTTTCGAATACCAGAACTCGTGCTGTTCACACTGGTTATCGATACACTGTCATCTTCTATATTTGCATTATCTGCTGCATTCAGTACATTCTTGGAGTGGCGTTTAGTTTTGTGAATCGACAAGCCTCTAGCCGTATCGTGTACTGAACCGCAATCAATCACGTCACACATGTATTTCCCTCTTTTAGCAGGCGAACAATAGCTAACCTCGTAGTCTTTAACAGACGTTGTCTCTCTACTAGCAATTCGTTTACTTCTCCTCGAAGAGTGGCTTTCAATGCTTGCCACAGACATACTGTCATCTGGCTCTACGTCTGTCTCCGCGCAGTCCATGAAGTTATTTTCTGCATTTTGGTCTTTAATTTTCACTGGGACTGCCATCCGTTTCTTACGTACCACAGTTTGCAACAGGCTATCATTTGTCGATTTCTGAATCAATGACTCTGTGACTTTATGATATGTCATCTTGTGCATATTAAGCGCGTTGATATTTTCAGCTGTAATACGGCAACCTATAAAATCGCATGATAATGTGTGTGCATTCTTATGTTGTGCTGTCCTTGAACAGTGGCTCTCCACGTTTCTCACAGACAGACTGTTATCTGGTTCTACGTGTGTCTCTACACAGTCTATAAAGTGATTTTCTGGTTCTTCATCAGCAACTGTAACTGTAACAAACGACCTTTTCTTACTTCTTGTGCGTCCAACAGTTTGCCAGACTGTCTTATTTGTGGAGTTCTCAGTCAGTGATTTCGCGACTGTATGACATCTTCTCTTATGCATACCAAGCGCCTTCATACTTTCAGTATTATAGCTACAACCCAAAAAATCGCACGCTAATCTGTGGTTTCCTTTCTTTGTGTCATTATTCTGTGCTCTTGATTTTTTGTGGCATCTTAGTTTGTGCATATCGATCGATATCCTATTACTGCTAGTGTAAGTACAGCCGATAACGTCACATGTCATAGTGTGTATTTCTGTAGAACTGACAGCATCATTCACTTGTGTTTCCAACGCAGTCACTGGACTACGCAATATAGTCATACCTACACAACAGCTAACCTGGTAGTCTCTAACCGTCTCTGTCTCTCTACCAGCAATTCGGTTATTTCTTCGCGAACACTGACCTTCAACGCTTGTCACAAACATACTGTCATCTGGTTCTACGTCTGACTCTGCAGAGTCAATGAACTGATTTTCTGATTCTATGTCTTCAGTTTTCACTGTGACTGCCGACCGTTTCTTACGTCCCACAGTTTGCCACAGACACTCATTTGTGGAACTGTCAATCGATGACTCTGTGACTTTATGACATGTCATCTTATGCATATTAAGCGCGTTTATATTTTCAGCAGTATAGGTGCAACCCAAAAAATCGCATGCTAGTGTTTTATTTCCTTTCTGTGCATTCATACGCTGTGCTTTCCTTGTTCCGTGGCTTCTCATTTTGTGCATGTTCATAGATTTTGCGTTATTACTACTGAAAGTGCAACCGACAAAATCACATTTCATAGCGTGTTTTTCATCAGAACTGACAGCTTTTGTTCTCTCAGTTTCTTCTCGGTTGCAGCACACTGTTTCCGTCATTGTATCTATCATAGCAATTGGATTATTCAGTATGTTAACGCCTGCGTAATGTTGCGGAAATTGATGAACAAATCTGAAACAGTAATTTCGTCGTAAATGTTGCCATATAGGCATATTGACATTTGACATATTGAGCGTATATCGGCTGACGCAATGTGTATTAGCAGCAAGTGGAACTACTGGAGGGCCATCTATACCAGACAGTATGTCAAAATGACCAGGTAAACTTAGCATACAAATGTAACCCCTTCTACCGGCTTCGTTGAAAACGGACCACTGCGAGTGCTGCGTAGAATATGTAAAGATTACAATGTCATACAACACTGATATAGCTGCGAAATGCGAGTCTTCACACCACGCATCGCTATGAATAGCATGACCCAGTTGCACTTTTTGGATTGCCGAACGCATGAACGAAGCGTAGTGAGATACTGTGAGTGACGAATTACAACGACTACCGTAATTTGTTCTGGTACGATACAGATCTGGAACGTTCATGAATACATTAATGCAGTCCTCAATAACCTGAGAATATAATGAGGAGTTTCCAGTTAGACTGTAAGATAAACAATGAAAACCGCAAAAGCCACTACCACTCATTTTTACAACGACATAGTCATTACCAAAGCAATCCCTTAGTGTGCTGCAGTTGCTTTCAGTATCCACGTAACTCAAGTTAGCAGGAAGCAAGTTGCTGAGTACACCAGTATTCATATGCTCGACAAATGAAGCAGAAGCACTATCACTGTGTGACGTATTTTCATCACTAGTCGCTATTTGCATTTGACACTCAGAAGCTGCAGTATGTTGTTTTTGTCGGCGTGAATTAGACGGACCTGGATTAGATTCTATATCACCACAGAGAAGCAGAAGATCAATGTCAAAGTTATTTGTAGATATAGTATGCAATGAATTGCTGTCAATAACTGAAATGAACTGTCTACCATACACATTACTACATTTCAGCAAATGTTTCCCAGTTTTATAAATCACACGTGTAAAGGTATCATTACATGGTCGTGTTTTACACAACAGAACTTTCAACATACAATCTATTAAACTGTCATTATTACTAAACACTTTCATACTTTCTGTGTTATCTACTCTGTTCGTCGTGCATAAGCTAACGCCATACTTTTGTAGCAGCGTAAACACTAGTGGATCACTGACTGATAGTTTCAAGCTCTGCAATAATCGTGGTACTGTTTCAAAGACAAAACGTGTACGTCGTACGTCTTTAGCACAACATGTCTGATCAATCACAGTGTTCCGTATGAAGCACGACTTTGTCCACATAAGTGAGCTGAAATTTGAAACTCGATATGGATTCGTAAAAAGTGGACTCTCTACTTTCAACGTATTTCTAGCAACGTTTGCATTCTGATATGGTACGTTTGTTCGATACTCATCACGATACATATGTTTCTTTTTCAATGTAACAGCACGATCTACTAGCCGTGTACACTGTACATGTACATCATTCCGCTGATTTTCATCATCATGCTCATCATCATCATCATCATCATCATCAGCGTACAAAACAGAGAATTTATTCTTGTGAACAAAACTGAGATTTTTCATGTCACTTTGTGTATTATGCACAACACGACAGCAAGTTTGCTTTACCGACTCTGACATACAAGAATGTCGTTTCCCAACAGACTGTACATACCGTTTAACAGCATGCTTGCGTGTCACAACACTTGACTTCGAAACATTACCTGGATCAGTTTTCACTGGTTCCACTGATTTCGCAATAACTCTACCTGTACCTTTAGCAACGGACACTGTTACATACTGCTGTCCGGGATAGCTCGCAGGATGAATCCTTGCTTTCAAGTCTGGTGCTGGAAGCGTAGGCCAAGCATCATCGTTATTAACAACAAACTCATCTGTACTCACTGGCACTTGTGTCGTGTTCACAATGGTGGACTTCAGAGCACACAGTTTCGTAACCAAAGCACATGCAACCCGCCTTATGCCACAATCCGAGTAATGCAGTCCATCACGGGCTAAATTGCATCTTGCAATACGACTTCCAGATCGACCACCAGTCAAACACGTTCGCAAATCGACAAAGTCTGCTCTTTCATGATCATCACAATATGACTGTAACTCACAGTTCAACTCATCAATCATTGGGTTCATCTCAGCTGAATTATCAGTTCCAGTGTACATGTTATTAGCCACATAAGACAGACTAACAAATGCTAGATGAGCATTTTTGCAATGAGCTGTTATCGTTTTGTAACACTGGTCGTAGTCATACATGCAGTTAGCCAGCCCAAAGCCGTTCAGTAAGTTGTTCACACCAACGTTGATAACGATCAAATCAGACTGACTGCAGCATTTTTGTGCTAACTCAGCCATTTTGTCGATCTGGCAACCAGGTGCAAAGTGCACGCTATCATAATCTGTGTATGAGACGCTACGAAAAGTACTGTCTAATCTGCGCCACATCGAGTCGGATAGAAACGACACGTTTAAAGACATAGCGTTGTTTCCGGCGTATGGTATGAACAGCGTTTGCGAGTTGCTTTTACTTGGCTAACGTCAAACTATACCTGTTCTGGTTGATCGAACAAAATTGTTATGTCGAAATCCTTCGTAAACAGCAGCAATACAGTAGACGTATAGGCTTAACTCTTTTACGACACAGAAATAATTTCTATTGTTTGAGTACACAATAAGTGTAAATTCAGCAGATATTCAGCAACAACTGTCTTTTGAATGTAATGTCAGATTATGATACGTGAACAGCAAATTTTATTAGCTGTTTAACTGTAGTTTATAAACTGCTTAACTTCTGTTCAACTCTGGTCTCGTTAACTAACAGCTGGTAGTCAATACTGATAGTAAATATTAAAGAAACTACTTCAGTTAGTAGTACACAACACAATACTGTTCAACAACTTTTGTTCCGTATTTCTGGCCTGTTTCAGCCGTAAGCCGTTTCTGTTCTGTACTTCTGTTACTAGCGTGTAATACGTTTTTATTCGTACTGCCGGTCTGTTTCAACCAAACTTTGAAGCGAGTTTGACACGAGTTTGACACAAATTTGACACGAGTTTGAAGTATCTTTCTCAACCGTCCCAACCAGCAGTGTCGTGATACCAATCGACAACCTGAAACAAACACAAACTCTAAGATTATATATTTGGCAAGACAATATTTTATGACAAGTATTTTATGACAAGAAGGGTGGCGCATTGGCTCGCACATTTCTAAAGTTAAAGCGATCCAATTTTCGCTGTTACTCGAGTCAGCTTGACAACTGTAAGCTTGTAATACAGCTCGTGATGTCACACACGTAAATATTCTTCATAGTGTTTCAGTCGTTCGTTTGTGTTCTTGTATAATGCGTCAAGTGACAAGTTGTATAATATGTCACTTAAGCCATAAATCAGGGGTCACAGACCCCGTGTCACATATGCCAAATAATTTTGCAAAGCCAGTATAGGCAGAGGTCAACAGGTTCTACTGTGTGCTGTATGGTGGCAGACAACACAGTCTTGTAATTTTTGCTCAACTGAAACAAAAAGTTTAAAACCAAACAAAAACAAACTGCAAACAAACACATACACAACAATGTTATACTATAACAAATAAGTTATCATAACAAACTAATACAACACAATACGTTGACTAAAAAGCTCAGAATATAAAAAAGAAGACATGAAAGACTAACAGAAACTAGTGCCCACTTAGTCCGATACTGGTTTAAGATCCGTAAGACAGTCCAAAAGGAACCGGAAGACTATGTAGATTGGTGATGAGTTTTAATTTAGTTTTAAGACTGGAAGAAAGGCTGAGGAAGTGATAGATGGTGAGAGCAAAGGTGATGACTGTGATGAAGTAATGTGTGCAGGATGAGGTGAACCAGGAGGAGAGTGAACAGAATGAGGTTAACGTAATGAAGAAGAATGCGGATTCCACCAGTGATGCATATCTAAAAGAGCCATCGGTCATCTGTGACGAAGAACATACATATTGTCAAGCTAAAGTCACAACAAATAAGCAGCTACATGAAATCTGAGACAGATCGTATTGATATTTCAGCATATAACAAGAAGCCAAGCTGTCGCTAGGATAGCCAACCATACTGCCAAAAATAGTAGGGGTCACTTAACCTAAGCCAGGCCCAGTTTTAGGGCAAATTTTTTGTGCACCTGCTTGTCATTCTCCATACAAAGCCGTATACCAAATTTGAAGTCTCCAGGTCAAGTAGTTTTGGAGATATGTTTGATTATATGCCAAAAAAATTAGGCGTCACATAACTTAGGCCACGCCCACTTTTAGGGGAAATTTTTTGTGCGCCCGCTCGGCATTCCCCATACAAAGCTGCATACCAAATTTGAAGTCTCTAGCTCAAGTAGTTTTCAAGATATTGCACTTTAAGCGAATTGGGGGCACGAGTTTGACCTTTCAGGGTCACGTGACGTCATCGGTCACGTGACCATTCGATAGCCCACATGCCATTTCCTATTGGTGGTCCTTTGGAACCAAGCCTCTATCTCTAACGGTTTCCGAGATATTCAACGTCAAATGTAATGCATTGGTTGACGTGACCTTGATACGACCTTTAAACAAAGGTCAAGGTCATTCATTTTGGTACCAATCGATTTCTCATATACGACTTCCTATAGGCTCTCAAACTTTTGCTCTAGGACGCACCGTTTAGCCACAATACATAACGTTACAGACGACAGACGGACGCAACAGTGTAGCATAAGCGCGACCGTTAGTACGGTAGGCTAAAAACGAATTTTGACAGTCATTTTTTCACCTAGAATGACCTTTCGCGGTTATTCAAGCTGTTATGGACTAACTACAGTCTACACAAACACAGCACAAGACCAGCTGAGTTAGTGACCAGGATGAAATGACGAAAGTTGAGTATTCGAGAAAGCAAGAGATTTAACTAAGTGGGAGGTTACACATGATGAAAAGTAGACGACCGATAGATAACAGAGCCTTGAGGAACATCAAAGAAGGAAATGTTTAAAAGTCGTTATAAAATTTGAAGTGGAAAGAACGGTATGATAGGTAAGATTCAAATAGCACTGCAATGGTTGGCCATAACATCTTCAATTGACATCAAACACTAAACCACAGATAAAGCTTGGAAAAATATATACACTGTGTTCCAAAAAAGGAAGCCACCAAACTTTGGGGAATAACTGTCTCAAATCTTAACAGCTTTTTGAAATCCTTTCACTGCTGAAAAGATGAAATTTCATACAAAACCGCTTAATAATTTCCACCACACCTTAAGTATGTTCTCGCACTACCTTGGGAAATTTAATAATTCCAATTTATTGCAAATCTTGAAGCAAATGGAAACAAGAAAAATTTAATTTTTGAACATTGCTAACCGTACTGCTTCACAAACCATACATGTCATCCAGTTCCACACACACACACACACACACACACACACACACACACACACACACACAGTGGACGAGGATCTGTCACATCACCATCAGCACCAGCGTGAGCCAACAGACCAGACAGAAATCATCTGCACTGACAGAACATCACATCACATCACCTGAAGGCAGTCAGTCAGCTCACTGTCAGCTTCTACATTGACAGCACAACACATTACTACACAACAGATCACCTGCAGGCAGTCAGTAGAATCTGTAACATTAGAAACAGCAATAGTGTCAGTCAGCCAGTCAACAGACCGCACAGACATCCAGTTCCAGACACATGCAGAGGCCAAGGATCTGTCACACCAAAGATCTATCACAGCAGCATCAGCAACAGCGTCAGCCAACAGACCAGACAGTAATCATCTGCACTGACAGAACAACATTACATCACATCACCTGAAGGCAGTCAGCCAGCTCACTGTCAGCTTCTACATCGACAGCACAACACATCACTACACAACACATCACCTGCAGGCAGTCAGTAGAATCTGTAACAGTAGAAACAGCAACAGTGTCAGATAGCCGGTCCATAGACCACACAGACATCCAGTTCCAGGCACACACAGTAGACTTAACACTAGTATTCCTGTTATTGCACATATAACACTGCAGTTTCAGTCACTATAAATGTTCATTTCACTTGTTTTTTTTTGTTAGCCTGCTGAAGTTCTTTTAAGTTTTCCTGATCCTTGCCACCAATAGCGCATTCATATAACAAAAAGCTGATATTAAACTGTTTTAGCTGACATTTATGGGGCAGAAATGCTGTCTGTACAGTCCGACACGACAATATCAACTGTCTGCAATATCAGCTGCGTGGCAGTATTGGAACTGAGATATAGATTCTTTCGCGCGTCGACCTGCGTGAGATACAAAAGCAGGGTTGTATATGAGACATATGATGCCGAGAAAGAGACGAGACGAGACCTCGGAGTGACCGAGACCGAGATATTGGAGACCCCCTTATAAATGATGAAAAGCAGACAACCGAGAACAGGGCCTTGAGCAACACCAAAAGAATAAATGTTCAGAAGAGAAGTCTTAGACATTTCCAGTGGAAAGGACAGTATGATAGATAATATTCAAACAGCACTGCAATGGCTAGCAATAACATGTTCAATTGACATCAAATACTAAACCACAGATAAAGCTCAGAAAAATATATACACTGTGTCTAAAAAACGGCCTAACTTTGAAACGGTATAGCTTCAAATTGTAAAGACTGATTTTGATCGTATTTAGCAGAAATATTCAAAAGTCTCTACAATACAGTTTGCATGTTTCAGTTTTCATGTAGGTTTGCTTTTTTATCAACTTTTCGTCTTTCAAATTGGACACCGTAAATAACGCGAATTTTGACACTGTATCAAACAAACACGGCAACTTTGATGCTGATCAGTAAAGAAGACAAAATTTTAATCAAAAGTCTGCAAGAATGTAAAGGTCACACGCTTGGCAGTTTATAACAGTTTCTGAACAAAGGTTGGACGAAGAACAGCATAAACAGGCTGCTGGTAAAAGATCGGAACAGTCGACAGGAGTCCGGGCAGCGGCAGACGCAGTGCACGTACTGATGATAACATCGAAACAGTTGAGTCGCTGTTGCTGAGTCAGAAAGACAAACCTCAAAGCCACCGAACAGTCAGTGAAATTTCACGTGAGGCGGGTATCCGTCGATCATCAGTTTTGCATATTATTCACAAAGATCTGCATCTAAAGTGCTACAACAAAAGGCGCACACAGCAGCTGACTGAAGTGCACAGCATGCACGCATTATTTTCGATATGCAGTTTCAGAGACAATAACGTGATAACAAGGAAATCTACAGCACAACTGAAACATGCAAGCTCTATTCTAGAGTCTTCTGAATATTTCTGCGAAATATAATCAAAATCGATCCATATAATTTTGAACTAGACCGTTTCAAAGTTAGCCCGTTTTTTGAGACAAAATGTACAACACTTCAAAATTCAAACCTGTACTGAAACTGCTAATGAGTCAATCAGACACTGAACCGAGCAGTAAGTGATAGAACGTCAACCTGCAACAAACACAACGTCCTTCATGATAAGTAAGTAAAGTGTATATTTATACAGCGAACGTCAATGGTAATTTTGATAATTTTTGACATCTGGGCACTCTGGCGCTCACGGCTGAGCGTCAGAGTGCCCAGGTTTCAAAAATTGGAAATAATAGCTTAACCCAGTCTGGCACAAGATAATTTATAGCTGTGTTCATACGACAGCAGTGTGTCAAATGGTTCAGTGTTAAGTAATGGCATGTTATTAAATATAACACATGAGTAAAATGTGTTGAGTAAGTAAGTAACTGATTGATGACAGACAGCCAACCTTGACAATGCAGGACTCAGAAACCGTAATGGGCTGTTTACATTATGTCACTACCTCAACGACAAGCGATCCCTGAGCGTCAGTGCCCAGATGTAAACAAGAAGCCAAGCTGTCGCTAGAATTGCCGTCCATATTGCCTCACAAACCACACTCATCCAGTTCCGCACACACACAGTGGCCGAGGACCTGTCACCGCAGCATCAGCAGCAGGGTCAGCCAGCCAGTCAACAGACCACACAGTTATTCAGTTCCAGACACACACAGTAGCCAAACATCTGTCACAGCAGCATCAGCACCAGCGTCAGCCAACAGACCAGACAGTAATCATCTGCACTGACAGAACAAACGTCACATCACATCACCTGCAGGCAGTCAGTAGAATCTGTAACAGTAGAAGCAGCAACAGCGTGAGCCAACCGGTCAACAGACCACACAGTCATCCAGTTCCAAACACACACTGTGGACAGAGATCTGTCACACCAGCATCAGAACCAGCGTCAGCCAACAGACCAGACAATAATCATCTGCACTGACAGAACAAACGTCACATCACATCACCTGAAGGCAGTCAGTCAGCTCACTGTCAGCTTCTACATCGACAGCACAACACATCACTACACAACACATCACCTGCAGGCAGTCAGTAGAATCTGTAACAGTAGAAGCAGCAACAGTGTCAGATAGCTGGTCAACAGACCACACAGTCGTCCAGTTCCAGACACACATAGAGGTCGGGGATCTGTGACAGCAGTATCAGCAACAGCATCAGCCAGTCAACAGACCACACAGTCGTCCAGTTCCAGACACACATAGAGGTCGGGGATCTGTGACAGCAGTATCAGCAACAGCATCAGCCCGCCAGTCAACAAACCACACAGACATCCAGTTCCAGACACACACAGAGGCCGAGGATCTCTCACACCAGCATCAGTAACAGCGTCAGTCATCCAGTCAACAGACCACACAGTCGTCCAGTTCCAGAGACACATAGAGGTCGGGGATCTGTGACAACAGTATCAGCAACAGCGTCAACCAGCCACTCAACACACCACACAGTTATCCAATTCCAGACACACACAGAGGCCGAGGATCTCTCACACCAGCATCACTAACAGCGCCAGCCAGCCAGTCAACAGACCACACAGTCGTCCAGTTCCAGACACACATAGAGGCCGAGGATCTCTCACACCAACATCAGTAACAGTGTCAGTCATCCAGTCAACAGACCACACAGTCATACAGTTCCAGTTACACACACAGAGGCCGAGGATCGGTCACAGCAGCATCAGCAACAGCGTGAGCCAACCAGTTAATAGACCACACAGTTATTCAGTTCTAGACACACACTGTGGCCAAAGATCTGTCACGGCAGCATTAGCACCAGTCAACAGACCACACAGTCATACAGTTCCAGACACACACAGTGGCTCAAAGAATGGTGGGGTAAGAAAATTCAGTGATTTTCCAGCTTTAAAGATGATAGGCAAAGGTTTTTACAGAAAGTGAGTAAAAAGCAGTTTCGAACAGTTTATTACCACGCAAACGCGTGTGGGTAGCACAAATGGATGAATAATATCGCAAAATGCTGAAATTTTGAAGTTTTATTTTTCGACAATCTTCGGAATCTGTGACGTCATAAAATGGCTACGTTTACATGGATGTACCTTAGTCTCGTCTTACAGTACGTTTATACAGTAAATAGTCGTTAAAAGTAGTTTAGCTTATTTAGTTAGGATGTTATGTTCAGTTCATGGGACGAGCGAAGATTAATGGGCGCTGTACTGTGCGTAATAACTAAAGTGTGAGTTACCGGCCGCACTGGCTGTTTGTGCTACGGACATTATGCCAGAGGCCTGCAGCGGCTGTAATCCGGCCGTGAATAAACCAAGACTGTAAATTTCATCGCTCGACATTATTATTAAACTTAAACTCCACTGACAACGTCCCAAATGTTAAATTTAATGCCATTCTAAAGATACAAACAAGCCGGATGTTTGTTTACGCCATTTTATGACGTCATCAATCGGCAACGTAAACAGACGTTCGAGTTTGCACTTTTCGACAATTTTTAAAGGGTAATTGCTCACTTTAAAAACCAATCACGATGCAAGTGGGTTTTATGATGTAAAAGGCACTTGGTGAGCTATTTATCTTAAAAAGTACAAAACCTTTGCCTATCATCTTTAAGCGTCAATATCTCAAACACGGTAGTAGACAGTGCCAAAGTTACTATTAATGACTAATAGGAAGTCGTACATATGGCCTTTCGATTGACACCAAGATCGATGACCTTGGATGATCTTGAACTGCTCTGAGGTCAAATTTTGTCGTAATTTCGCTTGATTTTGCGATTTTGAGAGGCAACACCGCAACAACGGCTAATCGAATGAAAATAGACCTATAATGTCAGCGACAGAATTGTAGCCTATTAAATGCACTTTTCAGCGATGTGTAGATTACGTTGATATCTTATGGCGTCCACCGCTGGGGGGCGTTAAACGAGGTGTGGGAAAAACAAGCTATTTTCGAGCTGAATGCGTCAATATCTCGAAAATGGTAAGAGATACGTCCAAAGTTAATATTAGTTGCTAATAGGAAAGTACACGTGCTTTCGACTGGCACCAAGATCGATGACCTTGAAAACTATAAGTCTGAATTTGCAGAGAATTTCACGGGATTTCGGACGGACCGACATCTAAACGAATGAAAATAGACCAGTATTTTTAGCGACAATGTTATAAGCACGTCGAATTTGAGCAATTTTTGGCAGGCTTTAGCGTGGGTTTGTCAGCGACAACTGGGCTTTATTGTTATTAGTGCTGTGCAAATATTCGAAATTTCGAATTGAATAGTTACTTCAGTATTCTATTTGATTCGAAACGAGTACAATTATTCCAAATTTTCAAATACTTATCACCAATTTCTTACTTATTTAACAGAATTATCATAAAAAAACTGTCGTTTTAAAACTACTGTAATGATGATACCAATTAATTGCAGAAAACCGCAAAAATTCGTTTATTATATTTTCGCATGCAAATATTTCATGTCATCATTACTATGTCATCACTTGTGACATAGTGTAATGACGACGAGAAATTTTTGTATGCGAAAATACAATAAACGAATTTTTGCGGTTTTCTACGTTTAATTGGTGTCATCGTTATACTATTTTTAAAACGACAGTTTATTACGTCAATATTTGCTGTTTTATTATCACTGTCTTTTATAATGATGATATAATGATTGATATCACTCAATAACTGAACCCTTATTAGACGATAAGATCTCCGAGGTCTCCTATACATGCTGAATTATAGCCTATTTTGTATCAAATTTCGGTCAGTCATGGTAGATTTTTTTTGTCATCATTCAATAGCCAAACCCAAAAGCCCCTGCTAGGTGCAAGGATCTTGGAGATATTTCATATACAAATTCAGTTATAATACATTTTATCTCAAATTTCGTTGCCATGGCAACAGAGGTCGGTCGTAGTGCAATTTTTCTTACATCATTCAATAGCCCGACCATGAAAACCCCCTGCTACGTGCAAGAATCTCTGTGATATCTCCTGCACAAGCTGATTTATTGCCTATTTTGTCTCAAATTTTGTTGCAATTGCAACAGAGGTCGGTCGCGGTATAATTTGTGTGACGTCATTCAATAGCCCGACCCAGAAAACCCCCTGATAGGCGCAAGAATCTTGGCGATATCTCTTATACAAAATGAGTTATAATCCATTTTGTGCCAAATTTCGTTGCCATGGCAACAGGGGTCGGTTGTGCTGGAATTTTTTTCTGACATCATTCAATATCCCGACCACGAAAACCCCCTGATAGGCGCAAGAATCTTGAAGATATCTCTTATGCAAACCGAGCTATAGTCGATTTTGTTTAAAATTTCATTGTCGTGGCAACATGGATCATGCAAGGGTAAATTTAAATTACCGGTATGCCGATTAAATAGGCCGACCCGAAAACCATTCAACAGAACCAAAAGACGTTATATTTCAGCTGTTTGTGAGACGAGCACCCCTGGGCCAATTCCCATAAATTTGGCATGCATGTTGCCCCAAGCAACGTAATCAACATGTCCAGTTTTTGTAATAGAATTTTCAGGGGTTTCAGATCTACAGGGTGTCATTTCCCGTTGACTTTGCTGGTCATCGTTACAACACTGCTGCGCGCCTGTGATGACGCCGATTTTTCATCTTACTAACCACGCCTAGCAGCCAACAAAATCAACAAACATAGTCATCTGTTGGCCCACTGTGGCCAACCAAGTATCAAACCCCCACAAGAGAAACCGCAACAGTGTGGTGCCATAAAAACAGTTGAATTTATTTAATAAGTACTTAATACTGGTGACTTTTGAGACTGACGATAACTATTCGATTCGATTCGAAATGAAAAAACACTACATGTATTCGCACAGCACTAATTTCTATTACAATTTTTATTGCTCGTTTAAATAATTATTTAAATCAATTTACATCAATGAATCATTCAACCGATTTAAATCATATCAACCCTGGTGTATTTTACTGATAACCTTGAATGACAGCCACAGAACAATCTGTACCGCACATCTGACAACGCTCTGCTCCTAATAACACTAATGACTTCACAAGATACACAAATCAGCACATCATCCATAAACAATATCGGCATGTGACGGACATACAAACAGACACAGACACGTTTCAACAGCAAATACTAACCGTATGCAACAATGGACTCAGCTGACAACTGACCACGTCCCAGGTGACAGCTCACAGGACACCGATCAAATGTCAATATATACACAGGACGACAGCTGACCACGTAGAAGCTGACCGCCGGCTGGACAGCAATCAGATGTCAACATACACACAGGACGACGGAATCCGAACCGTGCAATAACTGACCGACTGCTAACCAAACAACGTCAACCTGTAACAAATACAACGTCCTACATAAGTAAGTAAGCAAACTGTAAATTTATATAACACATTCTCATTAACTCTGTAATGCACTTAGTAATAAGTCACAGAGTAGCAGCTTAGTACAATATGACAGAGTGCTTACAAATTTTGGAATATAAAATTCCTTGATTTTTGTAAATTTCCAGACCCACCAACAGTTTTGTTTGGAAAACTATAAAGTGTACACGCGACCTAACAAATCACCTTAGCAGTCAGTGCGGCAGCTTTCTTGCACAATTACAAAGTATTTAAGGAGCACAGTAACTGGCTCCATCCATGCCAGTCACTGTACTATCGCACCAAATTATACAACTGACAATTATGCTGTCAACTGGATGTCCAAGAGATAGGCCTAATGGCACATAACACCTATGCTGCATTCAAAAATGTTGACAAATATATGCCATACTGTAACAAGTCACCATTTGTGATAACATCATTTTACCTAAGTAAAGGTTAAATTCTGTGTGTGCGTTGTACTGGCTGACTGTCTAGACTTTTTTAATTTTCCATAACTAAGTAATTCCCCCAGATTTCAAGGTTTCGGCCTGGTTTTGGCTACGACCGAAAAGAACTCACAAATTCGGTTTCGGCCGAAAAAATTCACGCCAAAATGGCCGTAAAATTTTCAGGGGTTTCAGATCTACAGGGTGTCATTTCCCGTTGACTTTGCTGGTCATCGTTACAACACTGCTGCGCGCCTGTGATGACGCCGATTTTTCATCTTACTAACCACGCCTAGCAGCCAACAAAATCAACAAACATAGTCATCTGTTGGCCCACTGTGGCCAACCAAGTATCAAACCCCCACAAGAGAAACCGCAACAGTGTGGTGCCATAAAAACAGTTGAATTTATTTAATAAGTACTTAATACTGGTGACTTTTGAGACTGACGATAACTATTCGATTCGATTCGAAATGAAAAAACACTACATGTATTCGCACAGCACTAATTTCTATTACAATTTTTATTGCTCGTTTAAATAATTATTTAAATCAATTTACATCAATGAATCATTCAACCGATTTAAATCATATCAACCCTGGTGTATTTTACTGATAACCTTGAATGACAGCCACAGAACAATCTGTACCGCACATCTGACAACGCTCTGCTCCTAATAACACTAATGACTTCACAAGATACACAAATCAGCACATCATCCATAAACAATATCGGCATGTGACGGACATACAAACAGACACAGACACGTTTCAACAGCAAATACTAACCGTATGCAACAATGGACTCAGCTGACAACTGACCACGTCCCAGGTGACAGCTCACAGGACACCGATCAAATGTCAATATATACACAGGACGACAGCTGACCACGTAGAAGCTGACCGCCGGCTGGACAGCAATCAGATGTCAACATACACACAGGACGACGGAATCCGAACCGTGCAATAACTGACCGACTGCTAACCAAACAACGTCAACCTGTAACAAATACAACGTCCTACATAAGTAAGTAAGCAAACTGTAAATTTATATAACACATTCTCATTAACTCTGTAATGCACTTAGTAATAAGTCACAGAGTAGCAGCTTAGTACAATATGACAGAGTGCTTACAAATTTTGGAATATAAAATTCCTTGATTTTTGTAAATTTCCAGACCCACCAACAGTTTTGTTTGGAAAACTATAAAGTGTACACGCGACCTAACAAATCACCTTAGCAGTCAGTGCGGCAGCTTTCTTGCACAATTACAGAGTATTTAAGGAGCACAGTAACTGGCTCCATCCATGCCAGTCACTGTACTATCGCACCAAATTATACAACTGACAATTATGCTGTCAACTGGATGTCCAAGAGATAGGCCTAATGTCACATAACACCTATGCTGCATTCAAAAATGTTGACAAATATATGCCATACTGTAACAAGTCACCATTTGTGATAACATCATTTTACCTAAGTAAAGGTTAAATTCTGTGTGTGCCTTGTACTGGCTGACTGTCTAGACTTTTTTTAATTTTCCATAATTAAGTAATTCCCCCAGATTTCAAGGTTTTGGCCTGGTTTTGGCTACGACCGAAAAGAACTCACAAATTCGGTTTCAGCCGAAACTTCACACCAAAATGGCCGAAACATCCGAAACTATAGAACTAGCATGAACTGACAGAAATGACAGTTACAGGCTACAGAGTTACAGGCTCTACGAGCACAAGGCGGTGCAAGCATCATCCGAGACTTATAAGACTGCCCTCCCTCTTCCCCATCCCTGCTCCTTGCCTAACTGCCTCGCCCTGCAGCCCATGCCGTGTCGTCTCACTCGTCTTGAATCTGAATGAACTCGAATAGCCTATGTAACTACACTGGTCATATTAACGTGACTTTGAAACGATGTTGTAATGTAATTGAATTTACATTCTATTACGCATGCTTACTTTCAGAAGAATCGTTTTTTTGTGTGTAGTGTTTAATTTTGACGTGACATTTATTTTGTGATGTTTTCTGTGGCGAGATTACAGACCTGATTTACAATGTTCGAAAGTTACACTTCTGCAAATGCCACTTATGACACAAACGCAGCCTGCTGACTTTCTTTTACTTACGTTTTATTATTGTTTTGGATCACCAAACAGATTCGGTTTCGTCGACGGCCGTAACTGAATATTCAGTTTCGGCCTACTTTTGGCTATGGCCGAAACCAGAAAAGTGGTTTCGGTTGGTCTCTAGATCACACTAACAACTTCACAAGATAAACAGATCATCATCCTCATTATTAATACACATTAGACAAACAACAGTGTTACATCAGTAAATACTCTAAGTTTCTATACTCCACCTGTGTTAATATTCCCTCTTGCTCTTGACCAAACCATAGCCCAGATGTGGTCAAATGAAGTTTGAGGGGGATGACTGGCGAGCTGACGGTTGTCGTTGCATCAAAACAGCATGTCGTTGGCATAGCTGTGTAGGCCTACTTTGTGTTAACTGCATTGTTCTTTATTGACTCATTAAACCATAACCATGGCAGCGTTTGCATGCCGTCATTCAATAGCTCGACCACGAAAACCCCTGCTACGCGCAATCACCTAGGAGGAGGTATCTTTTATACAAGCCGAGTTATAGAGGCTATGAGTAATCTGCGAAACGCGAAACTGCGAAAGGGTAATTTGCGAAAACACGGATGCGAAATTGGCGTGCGAAACTGGATGAACTGCGAAACACAAAGTGCGAAACGACCGTCCGCGTGAACGAACAGCGGAGCGAAGATATGAAAGATCGCACCACCGTCTTAGTTGTGCATTTTTTGTTTATTCGCTCTCCATAGCCTAGTGTACTTATGCATATCATAATTTGTATTTTCTGTTAGCCGTCTGTTAGCCGGTTATGCTAACACTAGCCTGTCGATAATTAAGCCTACTGCTAGGATTGCTTCGTCTACATCATGATAGGCCTAAGGCCTTGCACTGTAACGGACAAACATAATTACGATCGTGTGAATCAGATTCGGCAGTGTGCTTTGGTGAGCGATTGCCCATTTAGGCATTTACACTATTTTACATGTCCTGTGTGCATCAGGTATATGAATTATTTAGGCCTTATTTAGGTTTCATTTAGGCATACAATACCGTAGGACAGGCGCCGAGTTTGATATCGGGTAAATGCTTTATGCCCAGTCGACGTCATCCTATTTCGTTGGTCTTCGCCCAGCAGATCATAAAATGAATTATAATTTATTTGGCGTAATTTACTGTAGTGTATTCAGTTTGTGAACTGGACAATTATAATGTAGAGAAGTAACAATGACACACTTTATTTAATGGTTGCACTGACATTTTATTTTTCACACCCTTGACATAATAAAAAAACAGTATATTTCTGAACTACGTTTGTGTCAAAATACGGGCCTGCAACTAGCTCAATAAGTCGCAGTTTCGCGTTTTTTATTGCGCCGATTACACAGTTTTACACGCTCGTGTCGTGCACGATAATCTGCGAAATGTGCTAATTTCGACCGACCAATCACAGCGCGTTTCACAACCAGTTTCGCAAATTACCCTTTCGCAGTTTCACGTTTCGCATTTCGCAGATTACCCATAGCCAGTTATAAACCAGCTAATTTTGTCTCACATTTCGTTGTTATAGCAACAGGGGTTATCCAGGGCAAATGTAAATGATGCCGTTATGTTTCATGACATCGCACGCTGGATGCATTTCGCGTAGACGCAGTTTACTCGTCGCAGACGCATTTTCACGGCTGCAACTTGACGCACCAACCAGACGCATATTTCCGGTAAGCTAGACGCACTAGACGCAGAGGCACCAGACGCATTTTACCAACAGCCCTGGATAGTCGCCAAAAGTTTGACTGGTAAAACTGGATACCAACTTGCCCCGTATATACGTGAGGCGAGTTGGTTACTATGGCGAGGAGGCGAGGGTGTCACGAAACACCGCACCGCGTGCACCGCACCGAAATACATGCTTTGGTTTTAAAATTTTAACTGAATAAGCAGGAAACGTTGAATACGTGGGACGGTATCTTCCCGATTCGATAAAACCCGATTCGCCGCAATCAGGGTTTAGGGTTAAGGGTTAGGGTTAGGGTTAGTGTCAGGGTTAGCGTTTCGGCGAATCGGGTTTCGGCGAAACGGGTTTCGGCGAATCGGGACTGAACCAATGGGACAAACTGACGAAGGGGCGAAACGTCCACTTACACGCCGTTCGCGTCTACTAGTAATGCGGTTCGCGCGATGTGCGCGGTGCGGTGTTTCGTCACACCGTCACTGAGGCGAATTGCTAGTACGACGAATTGACTGTAAACCGTGCAATAACAGCATTTTTGGACTCCGGTGTGTCCGATGCATACGATGTATCCAATGCGTTGTTTCGTCGTACCCGCTTACCCACTTTACATCGGACATGAGTATAGCAAATATGCGTATAAAGAACAGAAATACAACCGAAAACATACTCACAAATCAAAGCAAGAAACAAAATGGACGACGACGCTACTAGTTGCCAATATTTTTTCCACGACTAAATTGTAAGCCTAAGTCATTCTTATGCCAAAAGGTACTAAAAAATGCCAAACAACATTTTGCTCATTTACCATCTTCTGCGGCTTGATAGGCCAGATGGCTTTTTGCCGATCAGTACGTCAGTAGCAAGAAGTGACAGTTCTTTTCGGTAGTTCCAAAGAGAACATAAACTCCTTCCAATGCTTGTCCAGACGACCTTTGAAGCTGTTCACCGATGAAGCATTTACAACGTCACTTGGCAGTCCATTCCAGTATTCAACAATCCTTTGGCTAAAATAGTCATGTCTAATTCGGCTACGGCAAGTTAATCTTGATAATTTCAGATTGTGACCTCTTGTGATACTGCTGTTTGCCATCCCCAATATACCACGGTCAACAGTATATAAATCATGAAGAAGTTTGTAGACTTAGATCATGTCGCCTCGAACCCTTCTGTACACGAGACTCGGTAGGTTCAGTATCTTCAGTCTGTCCTGATAATGTAGCTGTCTAATATGTGGCATCCACTGTCAACGTAGCGTAAATCATCTGATGCAAGGCCACAGGGAATTCCCATTCGTGAATTCCCGGAAATCTGCCATCCCAAAAATTCCTCGCGGGAATTTCCGAGAATTTCGAAAATTTAATTGAATTGTGTAAGATTGCTGGCATTGACATGAAAACTCATTTCCCTCATTTTAGCCGACGGGCGACCGTACTAACGATAACCAGTCAGTAAAAATGGCATCAAATTGTTCGCCAAATGAGATTCTGTGAACAGTTTGCGATCAGCGTCATCACAGACTCTAGTGAAAGTTGTCGAACATTTAGCTCGGTAACTCGATGAACGAAGCTTGCCATTAGGCCTACACAGTACATACACACACAATGACTCCCATTTCCGATCCATACACACACAAACATGCAAAAAGTCCACACCTGTCACCTACACATGACACTAGTAGCAGGATAAAATAGATCTAGAGTCTACGGCGATAGGCGGCCTACTGCCTACAGAATAAGAAAATATAATGACGGTATTAGTGTAGTCAAATTACTAAATTAGTGGGAATCACATTTGCTGAACCAAAAATTTAAATCCAAGTGTTCAGCCTTAAGAATAAATTCTCTATCGAGCATATGAGTATTTTTCGTAGTAGAATCATCAATCATCATGTGCGGTATGCGATAAAAACTCTGTGACCGTAAGTCCGTAACGTAACTTGCCCTGCAATCAGTCGCACAGTCGGGCCTATTAGGCCTATTACAAATCGCAATGTACACACTGCATTAAAAATAGACCGGTTATGAATTTAATGTTATCTGCAACAAGAAAGCTGTGCTATCGCAAACAGCCGACTGGATACCCTGTCATCCTGCAAAAGGTACCAAATAGAAAATGTTTAGTTTTTACCGCGCGATGCACTTTAGTGCAAAGCGCGGTATTGCGATCGCATGTCGTCTGTCTGTCTGTCTGTCTGTCTGTCTGTAACGTTGGTGAATTGTGATCACATAGGTTGGAATTCTTCGAAAATAATTTCACCATTAGTTAGCCTGGGATGTTCGCTCTTTGCAACCCCAACACGACGAGTCTGCTCC
>Ga0209787_1000047_pt1 | contig 39755 bp, 33 predicted proteins | sample WorMetLIZISLAND2_2_FD_187414 | JGI IMG/M metagenome (GOLD analysis project Ga0209787, IMG submission 187414) | Marine gutless worms symbiont microbial communities from Max Planck institute for Marine Microbiology, Germany - Olavius loisae LIZARD... ... | reverse complement strand
CACCTGGAACAGTGCGTTGCCTTCTTGGGTGCCCGGGTCGTAGATCATCTCGTCGATGACCATCTCGCCGCCCTCGGCCAGCGAGAAGGTGGAGTTGTCGGCAAAAACAAGACCGATCGACCCCTCGACGTCGGTGGTGACGGTATCGCCCTGGAAGATCTCGGTGCCGGGTTGCGCCTCGACCGCCGTGCCGTCGGTCCGGGTGATCGAGACGGTACCCTGGACAGCCTCGACACGGCCGATCGACTCGCCGGTAGATTGGGCGAGGAGAATATCAGTGTCCTCTATTCCCGGTTGGGAATCGACTAGCAAGACGTTATCCCTTACCGACGAAACTGACCTTAGATTAATCAATTATAATGGGACCAGATAATTAGCCAATAATGGTAAAGACAGTATGGTTTTAAATCTTGAATACCGTTTCCATGGCCGCTTCTCGGATTCGTCTGCCCGTGCGTCCATACGCTCGAAACATCAACCACGTATGTTCCCTTTTTGTTCTTGACATGAAAATCGAAAATCTGCTATATTTTCCTATTATTTTTTTTGCCGTCACGACCGGGCGGCTTTGCGAATTGCCATTGTGAATAGAATTTGAAACCACTGAAAACATGGGTGATGACCAGCATTTGTTGCGTTTCCTGCCTGCCGCCATCTGCCTGATCTGTTCCCACCAGGAACAGGACATCCAGTTGGTGAGAAATTTTTCATAGACGTCTATGGACAAAAATAGACATCCCGCGCGGCGCCAGGCCCCCTGCCCCGCCTAATTGTTTCCTCCCGGGCAAAACCAAAAAGAAAGCGGCGGGCTGAAGCCCGCCGCAGGATGGCCGTTTCTGTTTTTCTAAAGCGTTCCTCGGACGCCTTCAGTTGACCTTGATCTCCATCATCTCCTCGCCGTCCTCGCTGACCAGATGGACGGCGCAGGCGATGCACGGATCGAAGCTGTGGATGGTGCGCAGGATCTCCAAGGGCTGCTCCGGATTGGCCAGCGTATGGCCCTTGAGGGCCGCCTCCTCGTAGGGACCGGATTGGCCCTGGGCGTCCCTGGGCCCTGCCATCCAGGCGCTCGGCACCACCGCCTGGTAGTTGGCGATCTTGCCGTCCTCGATGACGATCCAGTGGCCGAGCGCGCCCCTGGGCGCTTCCATGTAGCCGGCCCCCTGCGCCTTCTTCGGCCATGTCGACGGCTCCCACATGCTCTCGTTGTGGGTGTCGATGTCGCCGGCCTTGATGTTGGCGATGAGCTGGTCGTACCAGCCGCGCATGAAATCGAGGAAGATCTTGGTCTCGAGCGTCCGTGCCGCGGTGCGGCCGAGCGTCGAGAACAGGGCCTCGACGGGGGCGTCGAGCGTGGTCAGGGTATGGTTGACCAGGGCCTTGGCGTGCTCATTGCCGGTCGCGTACATCATCAGCATGCGGGCCAGAGGGCCGACCTCCATGGGTTTGCCCTTCCAGCGCGGCGACTTCAGCCACGAGTAGTTGCCCTCGACGTCGAGCTGCTCGTAGGGCGGCTCGGGGCCGGTGAAGTTGAGGGTGGTCTCGCCCTTGCAGGGATGGAGGCCGGTGCCCTTGCCGCCTTCGTAGGTGTACCAGGAGTGATCGGCGAACTCCTGGATCTGGTCCTCGGCGTGCAGGTCGAGTTCGTGGACCTTGGAGATGTCGCGATCGAGGATGACGCCGCGCGGCACCAGGAAGGTCGAGACGTCGTCCGTATCGCCGGTCGGGCAGTCGCCGTAGCAGAGGAAGTTGCCGACGCCCTCGCCCTGGAAGGCCCAATCCTTGTAGAAGCCGGCGATGGCCAGCGTATCGGGCACGTAGGCCTGATCAACAAAGGCTTCCATCTTGGAGATGACCTCGCCGATCTTGGCCAGCTGCTCCATGTTGACCGCCGAATCGGAGTTGGGATCTATGGGGTTGGGCACGCCGCCGACAATGAAGTTGGGATGCGGGTTCTTGCCGCCGAAGATGGTGTGGATTTGGACCACGTCGCGCTGCCACTCCAAGGCATCGAGGTAATGGGCCACGGCCATAAGGTTGGCCTCCGGCGGCAACTTGTAGGCCGAGTGGCCCCAGTACCCGTTGGCGAAGATGCCGAGCTGGCCCTGTTCGACGAAGGCCTTGAGCTTCTTCTTGACGTCGGAGAAGTAGCCGGGCGACGACCGCGGGTAGTTGCTCAGGGACTGCGCCAGTTCCGCCGTCGCCTTGGGATCGGCATCGAGCGCGGAGACGACGTCGACCCAGTCGAGGGCATGCAGGTGGTAGAAATGCATGACGTGATCGTGCCCGTATTGGGCGGCGATCATCAGGTTGCGGATCAGTTGCGCGTTGGGCGGGATCTTGTAGCCCAAGGCGTTCTCGACGGCGCGGACCGAGGCGATGCCGTGGACCAGGGTGCAGACCCCGCAGATGCGCTGGGCGAAGGCCCAGGCGTCACGCGGATCGCGGCCGCGGAGGATGATCTCGATGCCGCGCACCATGGTGCCCGACGAGAAGGCCTCGGCGATTTTGTTGTCCTGCATCTGGGCCTCGATGCGCAGGTGCCCCTCGATGCGGGTGATCGGGTCGACGACCAGTCGTTTGCTCATTTACCGTACTCCGTTCAATCCTGGGCCGGCGCCGCTTCGGCACCGTCGTCCAGATACTCGGCGACCAGATCGGTCAGGCCCTGGACCTCGAGGTCCATGTCGTACTCCTCGAGCATCTCCTCGAGGGTGTGATGGCAGTAGGCGCACATGGTGACGACCTTTTCCGGCCGCACCTTATCGAGCTGCGCCTTCTTGCGTCGGAAGGCCTTGATCTTGAGATCGGCGGCCCGTTCGTTGGCGCCGACACCGCCGCCGCTGCAGCACCAGTTCATGGTGCCGGCCTCGTCGGTCTCGATGAAGTTGTCGGCGATCATGTTCATCAGGTTGCGCGGTTCGCGGTTGATGCCGCCGCGGCGGTTGATCTGGCAGGGATCGTGGAAGGTCACCTTGGTGGTGTCCCTGCCCTTGGTCTTGAGCTTGCCCTGCGCCCTGAGCTGGTCCAACAGCTCGATGATGTGGACGACACCGAAGTTGTAGGGCCGGCCGATCAGGTTGGGGCCTTCCCAACGCAGCGCCTGGTAGGCATGGCCGCATTCCGGGCTGATCACGTATTTGACGCCGAGCCCTTCGGCGGCGTCGACGATGCGCTGCACCAGCATACGCGCGACGTCGCGGTTGCCCAGTTGGACGCCGACGTTGGTCGCCTCGAAGGCGTGGTCGGACAGCGTCCAGGTGACGCCGGCCGCCTTGAAGATGCGGGCCAGGGACGTGATGACCTCCGGAAACTCGGCGATCTCCTGGGCCGACAGGACGACCATGTAATCGGCGCCCTGCTTGTCGAACTCGACCTCGACGCCGGTATCGGCGATGGCGTGTTTGACGTGGGCGTGCAGCGCGTGATGCAGGTCGCCCATGGGGCTGCCCTTGTCCTGGTGACGCTCGGCGGCACCGATGAGTTCCCTCGGTGCGTGGCCGGCGGCGCTCATGCATTCACGCATCTTGCGGATCATGAAGGTGATGTCGTTGCCGACCGGACAGACCATGGTGCAGCGACCGCACATGGTGCAGCTGTCGTAGACCAGCGTCTCCCAGGCCTTGAGGTCATCGTCGGTGACCGGCTTGACGAGGCCGAGCATACCGCCGATGCGCCCGAACAGCGTGAACTCGCGCGACCATACACGGCGCATGAGGTCGAGCTTCTTGATCGGGGTGTACTGCGGGTCCTCGGTCTCGAGGTAGAACAGGCAGGCTTCGGCACAGAGGCCGCAGTGCACACAACTGGTGAAGAAACTGGCGACCGAGGAGTCGATTTGTTCACGCAGCGCATTGAGGCCGCGGTTCAATGTCGCAGTCATGATTCGGCTCCTTTCCGGCCCTGGATGGCACCGTTGTAGTAGCGCGCCAGAACGAAGGTGACGGCATGCATCAGTTTCGAGAACGGGAACACGACCATCAGCGCCTCGACGCTGAGGATGTGGAGCGCCAGCATCATCTGGTAGTCACCGAACAGCTTGTTGACGGCGATGTAGCCGGTGACCAGCGGTAGCAGGCTGAGGAGCCAGACCAGGTAGTCCTCAAACGAGCTCAGGGCGCGGCGCACCGGATCGTTGAGCCGCGTGATCAGCAGCGCCACCAGGGCGACGACCGTGACCGCGGTCACCGATTCGACGATTACCGTCGAGGCGCCGGGCCACCTGAGCCCGATGAGCTCGTCGATCAGTTCGATATGCGGCGCGAAGAACAGGAAGGTGAAGAAGAACCCGAGATGGAAGATATAACCGCCGATATGGGTGACCGGTGCCTGGGTCAACATGCCCGGTTTCGGCAGCATGCGCGTGAAGATGGTCGTGATGCCCTGGCCGACAGGGTTGCCTTTGGCCGGCGCCACGTCCTTCTTGCGCCCGAGTACGAGGATTTCGGTGACCCTGAGCAGGGTTCCGGCGATGAAGATGATCAACGCATATTCGAAACCTGGCCCACGGGCCCACATCAGCAAATCAAAGGCCGGATTGTTGGTCATGGCTCATTTCTCCAGATCGTGGGCGTCCACGGTTTCGTGTTCGCGGGCGGCCTTGGCTTTCCCCGCCTTGGCGACGAGCGCACTGGCGGCGCCGGCACCGACGCCGACGGCGCCGGCCGCATAGGCGGCCGTGCGATAGTCACCGGCCGGCAGCGACAGCGGTTTGTAGAACCCGCCGTTGTCCCAGAAATCGGGTTCGGAACAGCCGAGACAGGGGTGGCCGGCCTCGATGGGGAAGCTGACACCCTGGTTCCATTTGATGGTGGCGCACGCGTTCTTGGTGGTCGGTCCCTTGCAGCCGAGCTTGTAGAGGCACCAGCCGGCGCGCGCGCTCGTCGTCGAAGGTCTCAGCGTAAAGCCCCTTGTCGTAGAAGGAACGGCGATAACAGCGGTCATGAATGGATTCGCCGAAGAACGCCGCCGGACGGCCCAGTTCATCGAGTTCGGGCAGGCCGAAGGTCAGGAAATGGGCCAAGACGCCGGTCATGACGACGGGGATCGGCGGGCAGCCGGGAACGTTGATGATCGGCTTATCCTTGATCACGTCGCCAACGCTGACGGCGCCGGTCGGGTTGGGGTTGGCATGAGCCACGCCGCCGTACGCCGCGCAGGTGCCGACGGCGACGATGGCCGCGGCGCCGGCCGCGGTCTGCTTCAGCATGTCGAGGTTGGAGATACCGGCGATGCAGGAGTACCCGGGGTTTTCGACCGGTATGGAGCCGTCGACGACGACCAGATACTTGCCGTGATGCTCCTTCATGGCATGCTCGCGGGCGGCCTCGGCCTGGTGTCCGGAGGCGGCCTGAAGGATGTGGTGGTAGTCGAGCGACACCGAGTTGAAGATCATGTCCTCGACCGTCGGCGCATGGGAGCGCGTGATCGATTCGGTGCAGCCCGTGCATTCCTGGAAGGACAACCAGATCACGGACGGCCGGGGCGCATTTTCAAGGGCGCTGGCGATGCGCGGCGCCATCGCGGGCGGCAACGCCATCAGAGATGCCAGCGAGGCGCAGTACTTCATAAACGCCCGCCGGCTGACGCCATGCAGTTTCATGGTCTCTGTCAGGTTATTCGCCGTCGTCGGCGCTTTGTTATTCACCATGATCGGGTTCCTTTACGTTTGCCGGTTTCTGCCGTGCTCTTCCAAGGCCTCGACAAGCCTGTCGAGACCCGCTTGGGCGTCCTCGTGCTGTGTTTTGAGGATCGCCGGTATGAATGTGATTTCAATGAGGCGGGACATGTAGTCGCCATTGCGATCGAAGTGGTCGACGCGCCAGACGCCAGGAACGCCGGTTTCGTACACCCGGCTCTCGCCCAGAGCCGAAAGGACGGCGCTGGCCTCGCCTTCGCCCAATACTTCCGTGAGCTGCCGTTCGTCGCCGGGTGCGAAAGGGATAGCCCCGAGATCGATCACCGCTTCGTCGCCGCGTTCGAGCAGGTTCGTCAACGCGTGGCGGACTTCATGAAGCACCGGGACGGCGTTACCCGTGGTGACGAAAGAAAGGATCTCTTCGAGGTCCTCGTTTCCAGCGCCACAGGATTTCGGATGTTGAGACCGGGAATTCATCTCGTCGAACCCCCAAAAGGAATTCATGCATCACGTCGGAAGCGGGATGGTATGTCAGGCCACCGGCGCTTACAAACAAATTACATACATTATATGTAATGAGAATATGAACGTCCGTGACAAACTCACGAGATTGGGCCGGAACGCCTCCAATCGGCGGCTACGGCGAGGACGGCATCCACGGCCGCCGGCAGGGCCGCGGCGACGGCCGGGGTCAGAACGTCGCCGACAGCAAGGGATTCCGGCTCGACGACGACGAGGGCCCGCCTGTCCGGGACGGCATCACGCAAGCGCAATCCGTCCATCAGATCGTCGAGACTGATATCATGGGGATTGCGGCCTCGACGGCGCAAAAAATCGTCCATTTCGACACCGAGGAACGTTTTTACGGCTCCGGGAGCGGCGCCGATTCGCCCCGCGTCGATGACGATCAGCGCGCCCGCATCCTCCATTTCGACAAGGAGGGACAAACCGATGGTGCCGCCATCGATTAGTGAAAGCTCCAGTGCACGGGTTTCGGCTCGTTCGTCGAGCGCCTCGACGGTCCTGACACCGACGCCCTCGTCGCTCAACAACGTGTTGCCGACCCCCAGCACCAGGATGGTGTCCTTGCTTTTACCTATAGCCTTGAGAAAATACGGTGATAGCCGGACGTTACAACCATTCGATAGCAGACCGAACGCGATGTGTCTTTCCGTACCGATGAAGGTCGAGGAAATCCGGGGCCTGGAAGCGCGTTGCAGTGCCTTAGGCGTGGAGCGTTGGGTCAGCCTCGCGCTCATGGCCGACACGCCCCCTGAAGTCGGTTCCTACCTTCAAATCAGCCTCGGGTTTGCCCAACAGGAAGTGTCGGAAGACGAAGCTCGCCAGGCCTACGACCTCTTCGGTGAAATTCTCGACGCCATGAATGAAGGGGAGTAGCGGTCTGCGGCGTGCTCGGCCAACGGGTCGCGCCGCTAGTCGATGCCGGTCGTGAACAGATTGAACTTCTGATCGTTGAAGTCCTTCTCCGGATTGAAGATTTCGACCGGAAGGCTCAGATTCTCGGCGCTCAGCTTGCCGAGGTTGCCCAAAAGCGTATACGCGAAAACGACGACGTCACGTTGCGACGAGATCAAATTAACCTCGGCGTCCAGCAATTCCTTCTCCGCATCGAGCAGGTTCAACACGGTCCGCCGTCCGATTTGAAGCTCGGCCTCGACATTGGTTCGCGCGACCGTCGCCGCATCAACCTGGCGTTTTTGGGAATTGACCTTGGCACGGCTGTTGACAAGATTGCCCCAGGCTTGGATGGCACTTTCCTTGGCAGCGAGCCGCAGGTTATCCAATTCGAGTTTGCGCTGCAGAATGGTCTTCTTCGCCGCCCTCACCTTCGACAGTTCAGATCCGTTTTGGTAGATCGGAACCGTAAGAGTGATCGATCCGGCTACGCTTGTTTCCGTCGAGTCGGAGGTCGTGCCCCGCGTCCCCGTCCGGTTTCTGCTGTAAGACGTGGAAATTGCCAGCGTCGGCAGGCGGGTCCCTTGGGTTGAAGAGAGGCTCGCTTCGGCAATGCGGACGGAGTGCTCCCCGGCCCTGACGTCGAGGTTTTCCGTTATCGCCTGTTCTACCGCCTCCTCGACCGATTTCGGCAATGTCTGTTCGAAGGTCGGGAATACAAGGTCTTTCGGGTCAAGACCGATGACGCGCTGGAAACTGGCCTCAGAGTTGTTGACGGTCGATTCCGAAGTGGTGAGATCGGCCTCGGCGCTGGCCAGACGCGATTGGGCCTGCGCCAAGTCGGCCCGGGTCTTCTGGCCGAGATCGAACTGGACCTGGGTCGTCTCCAGGCGTTCCTTAAGAACTTCGACGTTCTTGGCCCGCGCTTTTCGTGTTTCGTAGTCCCGGATCAAGTTCATGTAGGCGGTGATCGCGGCGAGCAGCACCGTCTGTTCGGTTTTCGCCAAGGTCACCCGCTGATTGTCGATGGTAGCGGCGGCCGAGCGAAGACCGGCGAAATTCTGACCGCCCTTGTACAAGGTCTGGCTGAGCGACACCGAATTGTTAAATGTCTGTGTCGTCGACATCGTGTAACCGTTTTGATCGGTTCTTGAAATGGTTCGGCCCGCCGAGGACGACGTCGAGACGGACGGCAACCATTCTGCGATTGCTTGCGGATACTGCTCATTGGTGACCCGAAGCTGTTCGCGTCCGGCAAGCAGTTGTGGGTTCGTCTGATAAGCGTGAACGAGGGCTTCCTGTAGGGTCACCGCTTCCGCCTGCGACGACAGGGCCAGCGTCAACGGAACCGTAAGCATCGACAGACGTAAACCTGCTCCAGTTCCGTAGGTGACTTTTCGATGCAAACCGCGCACGCCCGCGTCCACACTCATCGGTGATTATCGGAAACCCTGTAGTGAAAAGTTATGAAGGATTTCGAATGTGGTGCAAACGAAAAACCGCCAGATAATCGCGAGCTTTGTGGATAAAGGCCGAAACATATGAAAACAAAGGAGAATTTACCACTGTCGGTCGTCGGCGCCGGCTTGTGGCATCGCTAAGATCGTGTAAATATCCGACTCGAATCAAGGTTTTGAGGTCGATTCGATTCTATGAGCGATTTCATTCACGTCAACGGACAGCGTATTTCCCTCTCAGAAGCCCTGTGTTGGTCGGCTGTCGAGGACACGCCTTCGTTTGTCGAGGCGACACGGGATCGTGCCTTGATACGCCAGTACGCGTTGGAAACAGGTATTTCGATAACCGAGAACGAACTTCAAGACGTAATCGACAAGGTGCGCCGGGAACTCGGCTTAGAAAGCGCTGCCAATACCGAGAGCTGGTTGGCGGCGAACCGTTTTTCGCTGGGCGATTTCCAATCGGCCTGTGCTCACTTGATCCTGCAGGAAAAGATCTGGGCGTCGCTCGCCGATGACGAGATCGCCGGGTATTTCGCCGAGAACAGGGACGATTTCACACGGGTCACCCTCTACGGCGCACGGGTGAAGGATAAAGCCACCGCAGACGGCATCGTACGGCGGGTCAATACCGGCGAGACGAATTTCCACGTCGAAACTATGGAACACTCCGTGGATACGGAGACGGCGCCGATGGGAGGATACGTCGGCAGGCTGACACGCCGCGAAGTGCCCGAGGAAATCAGCGTGTCCGTATTCAGTGTCGATCCCGGCGAACTGATCGGCCCGATCAAACTCGAGGACGGCTTCGGACTGTTTCTCGTCTCGGAAATCCAACGTCCGCAGCTCGAAGACGTTGAGGACGAAATCCGCAACCGCCTGTTCGATCAGCTTTTGGAGGACTTGCTGGAGCGTGCGGTCGTCAGCGTCGGCGGCTGAAGCACCGGCTAAACTCTACTCGACGGTCACCTGTCGAGCGCAAAGATGATAGTAAAGGCCCTTGGTATCCATCAGTTCGTCGTGAGTCCCGCTTTCCGCGATCAGGCCATTGTTCAGGACGACGATGAGATCGGCGTGGCGAATGGTCGAAAGACGGTGGGCGATCATGATCACCGTCTTGTCGGCGAAGCGCGCCTTGACGTGGTCCATGACGACGCGTTCGGTTTCGTTGTCGAGTGCCGACGTCGCTTCGTCCATGACCAGAATCGAAGCCTGCTGCAGGAAGGCGCGCGCGATGACCAGCCTTTGGCGTTGACCGCCACTGAGGTTGGCGCCCTGCTCCTCGACCATGCTTTCGTATCCGGCCGGCATCTTGGCAATGAACTCGTCGGCGCCAGCCAGTTCGGCAGCTTCGCGGATTTCCTCGAAGGTGGCTTCCTCATTGGCAAGCGAGATGTTTTGCCGGATCGTGCCTTTGAAGATCAGGCTTTCCTGGGGAACCATGGCGATCTGACGCCGGAGCGACGGGATCGATACCTCCTTGGTGCTGAAGCCGTCGAGTAGAATTTGACCGCTGCTCGGCGGACAAAAGGCATATAGCAATTTCAGCAAAGTCGATTTACCGCAGCCGCTGCTGCCGACAAAGGCGATCTTCTGGCCGGCTTTGATTTTCAGATTGATGTTCTGAACGACGTTCGACTGGTCGTCGGGTTCATAGCGGAAACTGACGCCCCGGAATTCGATGTCGCCGCGGACCGGCGGCAGGTGCAGTTTCTCCTCGTCTTGTTCGTATTCGGATGAGAATTCGGGATCCTTCTCCAGGATATCGTTCAATCGCTCAACAGCGACCAAGGCCTCCTGCAGTTCATCCCACTTGCCGATGATCGAGCTGATCGGTCCCTGAACGCCGTTGGTGAATACGGTGAAGGCGATCAGTTCGCCGATGGTCATCTTACCCTGAATGACGAAGGTACCGCCCAGGAACAGAACGGCGATATCGCCGAGACTGTCGAGAGTACCCGACAAAAGGCCGGCGATCTGCCCCAACTTGGCCTCCTTGAAACCCATGTTGGCGACGGCAGCAAAATGGTTCTCATATTTCCAACGCGCCATGAAATCGACGCCCATGGTCTTCAGGGCCTCGGCACCGCGGATCGACTCGATCAGATGGCTCTCCTGCTCCGCCTCCTTGACGAAGGTCTCGCGGTTGATCTGACGGATCTTGGGCGAGATGTAGCGGATGATGACGAAGTCGAAGGACATGAAGAACAGCGCCGCGAAGGTCAGCAGAGTGTCGAAATAGAACATGAAGAAGAGATAGGCGACCGCCGTAAACAGGCTGAGGAAGGTCTCCAACCCGTCCTCGGTGATGAAATTGGTGATCTCCTCGTGCTGTTCGAGACGGCTCGTGACGTCGCCGGTTCGCCGGTTCTCGTAAAAATTCATCGGCAAACGCAAGAGACGGTCGTAGACGTGGGTGATCAGGCTGAGGTTGCAGCGCATTGTCAACCTGAGCGTCATCTCGTCTTTCACGTAACTGAGCAGCATGTTGACGATGGATACGCCCGCCATGACGATCAAAGCCATCGTCAGCCATTGCTCGTCGCCTTTCATGATGACGTCGTCAACGACGAACTTGGAGAAAAGCGGAACCATGACGTTGAGGATCTGCAGGAAGAACGCGGCGGCAAAGACCTCGAAGATGATCCGTTTATAGGGAATGAAGAACTTGGAGAAGGCGCGGAGCGTCGGCGGGCTTTCCTGCAATTCCTCGAAACGCGCCGTCGGTTTCATGAAGATGGTATAGCGCGACCAGTTTTCCTCGAATTCCTTGAGTGTGAGATCAACCAGCCCCTGCGCCGGGTCAGCGGCGATGATCATGTCGTCCTTGACCTCGTGGACGACGATCCAGTGATATCCCTTCCAGTTGACGATCGCCGGCAGCTCTTTTTCGCGCAATTGCTCGACCGTGCTCATGTAGGCCTCGGTCTCGAAGCCGAACTCCTTGGCGGCGCGGATGACGTTGGCCATCGAAGCGCCGTCCTGGCGCACGCGGGCGACCTCGCGCGCAACGTTGATGGAGATGGTCTTCCCGTAGGTCTTGACGACCGTGCAGAGGCAGGCGGCACTGCAGTCCATTTCGCTGTGCTGGCGGATGGCCGGCGGTTTGGTGAAGCGCTTCCACCAGGCCTGCTTGACCTCGACCGTCTCGGTTCTTTTCCTTGCCTCCTCCTCGGACTTGGCAATCCGCTCTTGGCGTTCGGCCTCCTTGCGTTCCAATTCCGCCCGGCGCTCGCGGCGCAACTCTTCCTTGCGGGACAGCTCGTCGACCCGGACTCGCATCAACTCATCGAGATTGGCGGCCAGTTCCTCATGGGTTCTGACCACGTCACGAAGCGCTTCCCCGGATATACGATAGGCCTCGACCGGTTCGTCGGCGGTAATACTCGCGGTTCGGGGTTCTCCCTTCAAAACCGCCATCTCGCCAAGGATGTCGCCGGGTCCGAGAATGGCGATCCGGTGATTGGGGGCCTCGTCCCGCGTTACGTAGAGCTTACCGCTTTTGACGATGAACAGATGGTCCTCGGATTCACCTTGTTTGATCAACTTGGTGCCCGACGGGGCTGATACCAGTTCCGCGTCTTCGGCCAGGGACATCATGCCCTGGGCTGGAACGCTGGCGAGACTGGGCGCGGTTCCCAGTATCTCCAGCACGAGGTGCATCTGCTGGGCTTTTTGAGCCTTGGCATTGATTACCGGGCTGGCGGCGAGGAATTGCTCGAGGTCGAGGCGGCGCACGACCTGGACGATACCGCCCTCGTTGCCCATGACGGCGTGATGCCGCGCCGTCTCCTCCTCGAACATGGAGTCGATCGCAAAGAAGGCCCCTTCGTGAAGCCTGTCCACGGATATCCGATTGTCCGTGTCCGGATTGATGACCAGTTCCACCTGACCGGCGAGCACGAGATAGGCACCTTCCTCAAGGTCACCCTCGGCGTATATCACCTCCGCCGGTTTCATTTTGATCATCTCGCCGAGGCGCGCGACTTCTGCGCGCTCTTCATCGGTGAGCGCCATAAACGCGGGGACAGCAGCAAGTTTATCGGCGAGTGACTCGGCCATTCGTCAACCCTGTCGATACCGTGAAAAGGAAGCGACCATGTTTATCACTTCATCTTCTTCAGAATGAGTTCGATGATGCGGCGTTTCTCCGTCAGCAGGTCGGCCTGCAACGTCAGGCCCGGTTTCAATTCAACCCGCTCGCCGCGGACCTTGAGATTGTGGTCACCCATCTCCATACGTACGGCGAACTGCGGTTTGTCGGGTAACGGATAGACACGCGTGACGGTGGCCGGAACCGTGCCGAACTGGCGGAACGGGTAGGCATCCACTTTAACCCGCGCTTCAATGCCTTTTTTGATGAAGGCGACGTCCTTGTTCTTGACGAAAGCCAACACCATCGGTCTGGCGTCTTCGGGAACGATCGTCGCGATGGGATTGCCGCGCGCGACGTGACGGCCTGCCGTCGTGAACTTCATCGCCGTGATGGTACCGGCAACCGGACTGATGACCTTCAGGTGTTCGATCTGTAAACGCTGCAGTTGCAGCTTGCTACGCAACGAGTTGATCGTTGCGTCGAGAGCGCCGATGGTATTATCGAAGGTGGTAATGGCGCTGCCGATATCGGCCATGGCCTGATCGACTTCGGTCCGCGACTTATCCCAGGCGTCTTTCAGCGCCTTTTCGCGCTTCGCCAGTTGTGTGCGCTGGTTCGAGATGTTCAAATTCGAGCGGGAAATCTCCAATTCCATTTGGCTGATACGCTGATTCTGCTCGTTGACCCGGCCTTCCGCCTGGATGAGATTGTCGCGCGCCGTGCTGACCTGTGACGTCGGAACGATCTTGCGTTTCGCCAGGTCCTCCATCTGGGCAAGTTCGGTCTTGCGCCTGTCGAGAACCTGCGTCCTGGTTTCCAAGGTCTTCTTAGCCGTCTCCAGATTTCGCCGGCGCCGGCGCAGGGTCTCGCCGGCAAGGCCGATCTGCGACAGCGTCATCTTCTTTTCGTTGGCCTCGAACTCTTTGATATTCTCGGTGTTGGTTTGATGCAGTTTGCGCTTGGCACGGAGGTTGTTGACGTGGCTGAGGGCCGGGCCGGCGTTGACGAAATGGGAAGGCTCCTTTTCGCTGGCCATCTCGGGTGATTGCAGCAATCCCTGGGCGACCCGCCTGGCGTTGGCCAACTGGCCTCTCTTCGCCTGTTCGAGGTTCAATTTCTCGGCAATCGTCCGAAGATCGATCCGCGATTCCGAACGCTGCAGGGTCAGGATGGCGTCACCTTTCTTGATGTCATCGCCGGCAGCCACGTGGACTTCTGTGATGATACCGGCCTCGCGGGCTTCGACGGCAACGTTCTGGCCCTCCGGAACGATGATGCCCTTCGCATTGACCTTGACGTGCACCTTCGTGAAGTAGGCGATCGCCGTCGAAATCACGATGACCGCAATGAAACAGTAAAGCGCGCCCCGCATGATGATCGACGGAACGGCCTCGATAACCTCCGAGCGTTCGTCCTTTGCGCGAAGCCTTTCCGCATGCCGGTCGAGGTTTTCGAACTGTTCCTCGTCGACGTGATCCGTTCCTTGAGGTTGTGCTTCAGCCATGGTTCATCACAGTCTGCTGGTCAAATGTTGATTCCGGCCCCACCGTCGCGGCCCTAAACGTTGGTCCGCGTGGCGAGGTAGTGGTACAGGCCCTTTTTCGTCATCAGTTCGTCGTGGCTACCCTTCTCGGCGATCTTGCCCTCGTCGAGAACGACAATCATATCGGCGTCGCGGATCGTGCTCAGCCGGTGGGCGATCACCAGCGTCGTTCGATCCTTCATGATCCGGTCGAGGTTGCGTTGGATAATGCGCTCGCTCTCGTTGTCGAGGGCGGACGTCGCCTCGTCGAGAACAAGTATGTTCGGGTTGGGCGCAATGGCACGGGCAATGATCAATCGCTGTTTCTGGCCACCCGATACGGACCGGCCGCCTTCACCGATCCGGGTGTCGTATTTCATCGGGAACTGATCGATGAAGTCATGACAACCGGCCAAGGTCGATGCCGAAACGACGGCTTCGAAGGGCAAGGTCGGTGCAGCCTTGGCGATGTTCTCGCGGACCGTGCCGCTGAAGATGAACGGTTTCTGTTCGACGACGCCGACCTGTTGGCGAAGGGTCGCGACGTCGACCCGCCCGACGTCGATGTCGTCGATGAAGACCGTTCCATCCGTCGGTTCCAACAGCCGGTTGACCAGCCGCACCAATGTCGATTTCCCCGACCCGCTGCGCCCGACGAAAGCGACTTTTTGTCCGGTCTTAATCTCCAGATTAACGTCCGTCAAGATGAGCGGACCATCCTCCGTGTACTTGAAATTGACGTTCTCGAAGCGGACGTTGCCGGTCAACGGCGGACAGATGATTTCACTCTGAACGGCTTCCCGGGGCGCCCCGAGAATGTCGTTCAGGCGATCCAGCGCGATCTTCAGCTCGAGAATTTCATCATAGAAATCGGCCAGTTCCTCGACCGGGTCGGTAACGTTGTTGGCAACACCGCTGAACGCGATTAGTTGCCCGGGGGTCATCTGGCCCTGCAATACCATAAAGGCTCCCAATCCGAGGACAAGGATGTCGGATGCTTGATCGAGGACTTCGATGCCAAGCTCCATTTTGTTGTCGAAGCGCTCGCTCCGGTACTCGATCTCCTGCTCCTTGTAGAAGAGCCCCGCCCCCTTGCGGCTGAAATCGTTCTCCTGCGCCAGCGCCTTGATGGTGCCGATGCCGTTGACGACCTCGATGATGTGGGAATCCTTGACGGCGCCTGCCTCGAACTTCTCGATTTCGTAGCGGCGCATGGTCGGCGCGCAGAAGATGGCGATCGCGCCCATGCATAGGGAGATAAACAGGACCAGGGAAGCCAGTTTCCAGTTCATGATGAACAGGATTGGTATGTAGATGACGATGCTGACCGTGTTCATGACGATCTTGAGACCGCCGTTGGAGGCCATTTCGAGGACTTTTTCATTCTCCTCGAAACGCGCCGTCAGGGCGCCGGTATCCCACTTTTTCAGGTAGAGAAGCGGCAGCGATAGGATGTGTCCGAAGAACCGGATGAACAGCGTCGCCGTCAGCCGCCGCATCAGGTGCATGGTCAGGAACTCACGAACGGCCCCTGTGACCATGGCGACAAGCGTACCGATCAGAATGGCGATCAAAAGAATGACCAGCAGATCCCAGTCGCCGACCAGCAGCACGTTGTCCATCAGGATCTGCGTAAAGAATGGCGGGATCAGCGCCATGAAATTAAGCAGCACCGTGATTGCGAGAATCCGCCCGACCATCGGCCAGTAGGGCCGCATCAGCGGCAGGAACTGCTTGTATATCTTGGTAACGTCCGCCCCGATGGCGCCAAAGTCGGGGATGTACGTAATCGACAGGATCGATCCGTCCCAATTGTTCAGAAACTCATCGTAGGCAACGAACGTGATGCCGCGCATGGGGTCGGCGAGCGTCACGGTCGATCGCGTGATCCGGTAGACCACGGCCATCTCACCGCTCATGCTTTGGACCACCGCCGGCAAGGGCACCGCGCGGATGTCTTCCTCACCCAACTGCATCAAACGGCTCAGGTAACCGGCGCCCTCGGCCTTGCGGCTGAGAGAATACATGTCGTCCGGCGTGCCGCTTTGCAGCTGGCGTTCGACCAACGTGTCGATATCAAGCTCGCGCTTGAAGAATTCGGCGATCATGGCAAAGCAGGCGATCCCCGCCAACTCGGGCGATTTCGCCGTCGCGAACGGATAGGACCGCTTGAACAGGCCTTCGACCGGTTTCAACCGACCGACGACGACCTGACCTTCCACTTTCGACTGTTCTTCGGAACGCTCTTCGCCGCCCCCGGCGGCGCCCGCGACGATCGTCTGTTGTTGCTGGAGATGCCGGCTCGCTTGATCGGCGAGCAGTTCCGTAATCTGGTTGTTATCGCCTATTCTGGACTGGAAGTCCTCGCGGCCCAGCTTGAGGACCGTTGTCGGCCCGGCGGCAAAGGCACCGGCCGAGCGGGGGGGCATCAAAAACCAAGGACATTTCGCCGAGGATTTCACCCGCCTTCTTGAACCCGAGCAGTGAATCGCCGGCACTCTCCTTGACGATTTTGAGGCGGCCTTCGCGGACGAAATACATGGCATCGCCCGGGTCTTCCTCATGAAAGAGCGCGTCGCCGTCGCCGAGACTGACCGTCTCGATGACCTCGATCAACGCACTGATTTCCTTGGGATTGAGACCGGACAGCAGATTTTGTGTCTTAAGGAAATTGAATTCGCGCTGCTTGCTGGCGGCATCTTCCATCTGCCCGCGGATCTCGGGGCTCTTCTCAAGCAGCGCCTTGAAGCCTTCCGCGCCGATCTTAAGGACAACGATGGAACCGGCGGCTCGGACGGTCGCCGAGACCTGCGTGTCGTGCAGAAGAGACCTTTCGCCGAAGCTGTCGCCGGCCTTCAGCAAGGCGAGCGAAACGGGTTTCCCCTCGCCGCTGTCGTCGACCACGCGAACCTTGCCGGATTGGATCAGGTAAAATCCGTCTCCCGGCTCACCCATCTTGAGGATGACTTCGCCGAGTTTGTACGAATTGATCGAGACCTCATCGGCAACGCGGTCGAGCAGGTCGGCCGGCAACGTCGCAAAAAGCGCATGCTCCGATAGCGCTTGGCGAACCTCGATAGCGCTCATGCTGAACGGTGACCCGAGAGAAAAACGAACAGGAAGACGGGGTGGCGGTTAACACCGCCACCCCGGGCCCGATCGTTAATCTTCTTCGTCTTCTTCGTCGGCAGCCGACTCGTCGACCGGATCGTCCTTGACCCCGAGAATCGTCTGTTCGACGTCGACGCGCGCCGAGATTTCCTCGATCAGGCTCTCGAATACCTGGTCGCGGATCGAGTCCTTCACGTCCTCCGGTTCGGGAGATACGGTGTTTCGGACCATGTAGATCGAATAGCCGTCTTCGTCCTTGATCGGACCGATCAGGTCACCGGCGGAGGCCGAGAACACGGCCGCTTCGACATCGGCACGAACGGTCTCGCGCGTGACCTCACCATTGAACCCGCCTTGACGATAGGTGTCCTGGTCGGTCGAGTGCTCAAGTGCGAGATTGAGGAAGCTGTCCTCACCCTCCTCGATCTGGGCCATCAACTCGCTGGCCAGATCTTCGGATTCGACCGTAATGCTGTATAGCTCGGCGACATCCATGCCTTCTTTGTTGTTATTGAAGTATTCCGCAATGTCGTCATCGGAGATTGCATCGCGGATTTTGTTACGCAACACGCCGATTTCGCAGGTGTTCTGAACGGTAGCGAGGTCCACATTGTTTTCGTTCATAAAAGCGTCGAAATCGTCTTTCGTCTCCAGTTGGAGATCGTAACGCATTTCCTCGAAGAACTTCTGGATCTCGTCAGACGATGCCGAAATGCCGTTTTCGGCTGCGTGACTGACGACAGCGGCGTTGGTGATCGTGGCATCGGTGAAGTCCGTGTTACCGATGACGAGTTGCCATTGCAGCGCTGTCTTGATGTCGACTGGGGCTCCATTAACTTTCAAGAATTCCATAGTCACACCTCACTGAGTCTCCAAGATTGGCTGGCACGTTTAGGCCGCGTGCCTTTCGGCGGTGTCGCTCAACGCCTCACGCCCACGGGCGGGAGCCGCATGAGATATTGGGGGGAGCGTATTTCTACCGAGACGACTAACCTCCCCACTTATATGATTTGATCGTTTTGAAAAGCCGACAGAAATTAGTTTAAGCCAAGACCCGGACAAGTGGAAAGGCTGATTAGGGAAATAGTGTGAATTTGAGTAAACGGGAGCCTGCAGCACCTTCCAATAGGCGCTCTCTTAACGCGAAATGGATCACCCATAATCATCCTTCGCGGAAGGCGTCGGGCTCCTCATAGTCGTCGTCGTGGAGGATATCGAGATAGGTCTTGTGATCCATCATAAAGGGCAACATCCGGGCCCGCCCCTTAACCCTATTCTCGATCATACGCGTGATCCGCGCCGGGTCGTAACCCGTTGGCAACCCGGGATCTTCTTCCGGCACTAGGCCCATGCCGGAAAGTATGTAGGTCCAGCTGGCACATTTAAAGAGCGAGCGGTTGAAATCCGGATCGTCTTCTTTGGGGAATCCCCTCCGCCAGACATCGAGTCGCTGGCGAAGCGAATCTGGAATCTTGAGATCATGTTTGTTGGCCCGCCAGAAGGCCGTGTCTTCCCGCTCCGTCAAACAGTAGTGGGAAACAATAAAATCGATGATATCGGCGAACTCGTCGTTGAGCTTGGCATTAAATTCTGCCGCCGATTTCTGGTCTTTCCTACCCTCGGGCAGGTGTTCGCTGACAAGTTCGAGAGGGCGTTCGATCAGGTAAATACCCGTCGATTCCAAAGGCTCGACGAACCCGCTGGCGAGGCCGATGGCGATACAATTTCCGACCCAGGAATTCCGGTTCCGTCCGACGCGCATCTTCAGGAGCCGGCCGTCGCGGCCGTCGGACCGGGGACCGAGAAATTCACGAAATTCACGTTCTGCTTCATCGTCGGATATGAACGCGCTCGAGTAGACGTATCCGTTTCCGGCCCGGTCACTGAGCTGAATGTTCCAGCCCCAACCGCTACTGAGCGCCTGCGAGGTGGTGAACGGGTTGATGCCCTCTATTCCTTCGTCGTGCGGAATTTGAATGGCGAAGACCCGGTCGCAAAGGAGCGAATCGCCGAACGGAACAAACGGTTCGCCCAGGGTTTGATTGATGAGAAGGCCGCGAAAGCCCGTGCAATCGATGAACAGGTCGGCTTCGATCTCGCCGTGGTCCTTGGTGTCGAGGGAGCGGATCAATTCGTCGGCGTCGACGTTTACGTTTTCCACCGTGTCCTCGACACGCAAGACGCCCCGCTCCAGGGCCTTCTCGCGGAGGAAGCGCCCGAACAAGACGGCGTCCAGGTGGTAGGCGTAATTGACCGACCCATAATAGGGTATCGATTCCGACGTTTTCGGTACTTTCAACGCCTCGCACATGGCCGGTTGCGGTGTCGCGGCATAATCGATGGGGACCGTTCCGCCGTTCTTCTGATAGGCCAGCCAAAGCGGCGGAAATTCGTGCTCGTCTTCAACCCGATCGGGGTACTCGAAAGGGTGGAAGAAGTGCTCGTCCGGATCTTGATCGGGCGGGAGGCGCCAGTTGCGGAATTTGATCGCCTGCTTGAATGACGCGTTCGTATTCCACATGAACTCGTCCTCGTCGAGTTCAAGGTAGATGAGCGACCGGCAGAGGTTGGGGACCGTCGCCTCCCCGACCCCGATAATCCCGATGTCGGGCGACTCGACGAGGGTGATCTCGGGAACCTCGCCGCCGTTCTTGACGTAGGCCTGCTGCAAAAATGCGGCACTCATCCAACCGGCGGTACCGCCCACCGACAATCACGATCTTCGATATGGGCATGGGTTCCTCCTCTGCCTAGCGGGCATCAGGCCGATCCCTATCTTATGGGATTTGCGGACAAAAAAAGAGGGGCCCGAAGGCCCCTCGATCGGAAACGTTCCTTGCGCTAGGCGCGCGCGGCGGCGCGACGATAGTAGGAGGCCATCCGCGAGCGGAAAGCCGCTTTGCGCATATATGCAGACCGCCGGCGACGGCGGGCGTACGCCCGACGGCGGGCATAGTAGGACCGACGACGACGGCGATACCAGCCCCATCCGCCGAGAACATCGGCTTGCTCTTCTTCACCCAGCGCTTGCGCACGGGTCGGAAGGTCCTCGACTACGATGCAAAGATCGGAAAACTCTAGTTCACTCATGTCTGTCTCCATGTTTCACGATTTTGATGATAAGTTTTTATTATCGTTGGACTTTTTTTATGTTCTTGCCGGTCACGGAAAGGTCATTTGATCGATCCGCCCGGAGGGCCAACCTGTTTCATCAGGTTACGAATCTCACTATACACATTGCTGACATTGATGTCATGTGACGGTTGTCACACCTATTTGCCTCGGCGCGACATCGGGCGGAAAAAGCGCTACTGTAGGCGGTCTCGGAGGATGGAAGGTGCGAAATGAAGATCGACGTCATCATTGATACGGTCTGTCCCTGGTGCTTTATCGGCAAGCGTCGCCTCGAACGCGCATTCGCGTTGCGTCCGGATCTGAAAGCGAGGATCGACTGGCGGCCCTTCCTCTTGAACCCGGACATGCCGGCAGGCGGCATCGACCGTACGGACTATCTCGTCAAGAAATTCGGCAGCGAATCCCGTGTTCGACGCATTTACGGTGCGATCGCCGACGCCGGCGAATCCGTCGAGATTGATTTCGCATTTGACCGCATCCGGCGCACTCCGAATTCGGTCGATTCTCATAGGCTAATCCGTTACGCCGAGCGCTTCGGAAAGGCCGACGAGATGGTCGAAAACCTGTTTGTGGCGTTTTTCGTAGCCGGGCGCGATATCGGCGACCTCCAGGTTCTCGCCGATTTGGCCGAGAAGACGGGCTTTGATCGCCGAAACGTGGAGGCTTATCTCAACGAGGAGGACGACTCCGCTCTCGTATACGACGAAAACGCCCGGGCCCATCGGTTGGGCATCAATGGGGTTCCGGCCTATGTGTTTAATGAAAGCTGGGTCATTTCCGGAGCCCAGGAACCACAGGTTTTGTCGCGGATGCTGGACGCCGCCTTTCAGGCGGGTAACGCCGCCTGAATTCGCCTGAGACCACAGCGCGCCAGTCGATGAACAGCTCTCTCCATCAGATCACCATGACCTTCTCGGCCGAAGAAGACCGCATGCTTCTCAGAATCGGCACGGCCGAGCAATCAGAATACCAGATGTGGCTGACCAGACGGTTCATCAAGGTCCTGTGGGGCGCCCTCATAAAGGTCCTGGAGAAGGACCCGGACCTGCGGAAGGATTTGCTGCCCGACGCCCGTGAAGCGGTGATGGCCATGCAGCATCAGGAAGCCCTGCAGACCTCGGACTTCGGAACCTCGCACGCCGAAGGAAATCGTAATTTGACCTCAAACACCGGCCCGTTGCTCGTCGTCGGCGGTTCGGTTTCACCGGTCAATCCCGAGCTTACCCGGCTCAGTTTCAACACGGACAACGGTATGGCGATTAATTTTTCGCTCAACAAGCAACTGGTCCACGCGTTTTGCCATCTGATCATCACGACGTCGATAAAGGCCGAATGGGATTTGGATCTGGCCGTTGGCGACCCCTCCGTCGTCGTCGCCGACAAGTCGAAGGTCCATTGAGCGACCGTCAACCAGCTTTTACGATACGGGCCAGTTCATCGACCAGGTAGCGGACACCGTCGATCCGTTGTTCGCCGTCGGCCCAATTCCGCATGAGAACGAGTTTATGGTCGGGCCGCAGTTTGGCCGTATCCTGGTGGGTCGTGATGAATGCGACCAACCCTGCGGGATTGGCGAAGTGATCATTGCGAAAGGTGACGACGGCCCCCCTTGGGCCCAGCGTCGACTTTCGAGACGCCAGCCTCCTTGCACAGGTTCTTCAGCGTAACAATGTCGAGCAGGTTCTCCACCTCCTCCGGCAACGCGCCGAAACGGTCGATCATCTCGGCGGCAAAGGCCTCGATTTCCGTCTTCGTATGCAGCCACGCCAGGCGCCGATACAAACCCATACGGACGGTGAGATCTGCAACGTAGCTTTCCGGGATCATGACCGGCAATCCGACAGCGATCTGCGGGCTCCACTCCTCATCTTGCGCCTGGTCTTCGCCGCCGCGTGCTTCGGCGACGGCTTCTTCAAGCATCTGCTGGTAAAGCTCGATGCCAACTTCCCGGATATGGCCCGATTGCTCGTCGCCGAGGAGGTTTCCGGCGCCGCGTATGTCGAGGTCGTGGCTGGCCAGTGAAAACCCGGCGCCCAGTGTATCCAGGGTCTGCATGACCTCGAGACGTTTCTCTGCGGCAACCGACACTTTGCGGTCTGGCGGAAGGGTCAAATAAGCATAGGCCCGCGTCTTCGAACGGCCGACCCGTCCGCGCAACTGGTAAAGCTGGGCCAGTCCGAACTTGTCGGAACGGTGAATGACGATGGTGTTGACGCTGGGCAGGTCGAGGCCGGATTCGACGATGTTGGTCGAGAGAAGCACGTCGAAGGCCCCTTCGTAGAAGGCGCCGATGATCTGCTCGAGCTCGCCGGCCGAAAGCCGCCCGTGGGCGACGCCGATTTTCACTTCGGGTACAAGTTCGTGGAGAGACTTCTGCAACGGTTCGATATCGGCGATGCGCGGGCAAACGTAGAATGTCTGGCCGCCGCGAAAACGCTCGCGGAGGATCGCCTCTCGAATGATCACGGGATCGACTGGCAAGACATAGGTGCGAACGGCGAGCCGGTCGACGGGAGGTGTTGCGATCAAACTCATCTCACGGATACCGCTCAACGCCATTTGCAGGGTTCGCGGGATCGGCGTCGCCGTTAGTGTCAGGACATGAACGTCGGACTTCAAGGCCTTCAGCTTCTCCTTGTGGGCAACGCCGAAGTGCTGTTCCTCATCGACGATGATGAGGCCGAGATCAGAGAACTTGACGTCCCGCGCGAGCAAAGCGTGAGTGCCGATGACGATGTCGACTTGGCCCTTCGAAAGGTCGGATTTGACCGCCTTCGCCGTGTTCGCGGAAACCATTCGGGAAACCTGTTCGATACGGACCGGGAAACCGGAAAAGCGCTCCTTGAAGGTCTGGAAATGCTGGCGGCAAAGCAATGTCGTCGGCACGACTACGGCCACCTGGCGCCCCTCCATGGCGACAGCGAAGGCCGCCCTCAGAGCGATCTCCGTCTTGCCGAACCCGACGTCGCCGCAAACAAGCCGGTCGGCGGGACGGCCTTTCGTCAAATCGTCCAAGGCATCTGATATGGCCCGTGCCTGGTCTTCCGTCTCGGGATAGGGGAAACGGGCGCAAAACTCGTCGTATGGCCCCTCGGCAACCGAAACCGGCGGTGACCTTTTCAGTTCGCGCGCGGCGGCAACCCCGATCAAATGATCGGCCATCTCGCGGATCCGCGCCTTCATGTTGGCTTTGCGTGATTGCCAGGCGGCACCGCCGAGCTTGTCCAACTGAGCGCTCGCTGCCTCGGAGCCGTAGCGCGACAGGACTTCAATGTTCTCGACCGGAAGGAACAACTTGTCGTTTCCCGCGTAAACGACTTTCAGGCAGTCATGGGGAGCGCCGCCGACAAGGATCGACTCGAGACTTTCGAAACGGCCGATGCCGTGGTCCACGTGGACGACGAGATCGCCCTGGTTGAGGGCCGAAGCCTCGGCAATAAAGTTCTCGGCCTTCACTTTTCGCCTGGACTGGCGGACCAATCGCTCGCCGAGAATGTCCTGTTCGGTGACGAAACACATTCCGTCGCCGACAAAACCGCGTTCGAGGTCGATCACGGCGAGCGCGACGACGTTTGGCGATAACGCCTCGACATCGCGCCATTGCGCGACGAGTGCCGTATCGGCGACGCCGTGTTCCCTGAGCAGCGATTGAAGGCGATCCCTTGAGCCTTCGGAGAAAGCGACGATGACGACGCGTCGGCCGGCCTTGATCTGACTGTCGGCATGATCGCGGACGGCATCGAAGACGCTGACTCCCGGACGGACGCGGGCATCGGCGAAATTGACGCCGCCCCGCCCCGCCGCATCGATGGAGGTGCTGCCGTCGTCGGGAATTGAAAAGGGATAGAATTGACAGGCCCGGCGCGATGCGACGATCTCATCCCATTCCTCCTCGCCGACAAACAGACGATCGGGCGGAATCGGCCGGTAAGGCGGTGCCGATGCGCTCATGTCGCCGCCGGCAACCTGGTTCTGACGAGCCGCATAATATTCGGCGATGAGATCGAACCGAGCGTCACGTGCGTCGGCGACCTGATGGTCGAAGACGACGGCGGCGCCTGGCAAATAGTCTGCAAGGGTTTCCAGGGTGTCGTAGAAAAGCGGCAGCCAATGTTCGGCACCGGCATACCGCCGGCCTTTGGAAACCGCCTCGTAGAGCGGGTCGTCGTCGCCGGCCGATCCAAAGAGAACGCGGTATGCGGAACGAAACCGGGAGATGTTCTGTTCGGTCAGGAGAACCTCGCGTGCCGGTATCAGTCGCGGCGTTTCGGGCCCGGCGGATTGCCTGTCCACGGTTCTCTGGTCGACGGGATCGAACAACCGGATCCCATCGATGTCGTCACCGAAAAAGTCGAGCCGATAGGCAAACGGTACACCGGCCGGGAAGACATCGACGATACCGCCGCGGACAGCGAATTCACCGGCTTCCATCACGGTCTGAACCCGCTGGTAACCCGATTGCTCCAGGAACCGTCCAAATTCATCGACGTCGATGGAATCGCCGACCGTCAACTGGCGTGTACTTCCCTGGTAGATGTTGTTGGGCGGAACGCGTTGAAGAAATGCCGAGACCGTCGTCAAAACGACGATATTCGGCGGGTTCGCTCCCCGGTCCATCAACCTCGTCAGCGTGTCGATGCGTTCGCTCTCGATGTCGGCGCGCGGCGAAACCCGGTCGTAGGGAAGGCAATCCCATGCGGGGAACTTGAGGACGGTCAAGTCGGGATCGAAGAATTGCAGGGCTGCCGCCATGCGCGCCATGGAAACGTCGTCGCGAGCAACGAAGATGATGTCGCCGCCATGCCGTGACAATTTCGAGAGAATGACAGCGTCCATGCCCTCCGGTGCGCCGGCAACAACCGTCGGGTTTTTGCCAGGCCTATCGAGGGCGTTGAGAAGGGTTTCGCTAAACATGGGCGCAAGCAGATATCGTTCGGCGAGGTCTCTATCTATTTGATCCGGGAAAATCCCACAATCGCCGCCATCAAATCCGCGTCGATATGGTCCGGCAGGCTCTTCTTTCCGATGACCCAGTCGTAAAGGTCGTTGTCGCTCTCTTCCAGCAAGGCCTCAAAACTCGCGAGCTCGCTGTCCGTCATCGCTGCCAGATTTGCGGCCGCGAACCGTCCGAGGAGAACGTCATTCTCCTTCATGCCGCAATGCTGAGCTTTGTAGAGCAGCTTTTTCCTACGGACGTCCACGGTTGGCCTACGAGAAACGGTTTTCTGGGTAAGCGGGGGCACATAGGATATAAAATCTTTGCTCCCGATTGTCAGCACGTTGGTCAGATATGCGACCGGAAATCCTGTTTCCCCTGTTCAAACCGGTCACGACGCTCAAGGGAGTCGGCCCCCGTATTGCCAATTTCATCGAAAAACTAGCGGGCCCCAACATCATCGACCTTTGCTGGCACCTGCCGAGCGGCCTGATCGACCGCCGGTATTCGCCAACGGTCTCGGAGGCGACGCCCGGTGTCGTCGCGACAATGGTCGTTACCGTCTCGAAACACCAAAAACCACCGAACAAACGCCTTCCCTACAAAGTCATCTGTGAAGACGACACAGGGTCACTGACCCTGGTCTTTTTTCACGCCCACGAAGATTACCTGAAAAAGAACCTTCCCGTTGGCGAGACGCGCGTCGTCAGTGGCCGGCTCGAACTGTTCGGCAACGATCTCCAGATCACCCACCCCGACCATATTGGAACGATCGAGGAATTGCCGCGCTTGAAGACGATCGAAGCGGTCTATCCGTTGACGGCGGGTTTAAGTCAAAAGGTGTTGCATAAAGCCGTCGACGCATCCCTGGACACCCTACCTCCGTCTCTTGACGAGTGGATCGACCTCCACCTCGTCGAACAACGCGGCTGGGCGGCTTGGAAGGACAGCTTGTTGTCGGCGCACAAGCCGGGGTCCGAGGCCGCCCTTGAGCCCAGCAACGCCGACCGCCAGCGCCTCGCCTACGATGAACTGCTCGCCAATCAACTGGCGCTCGCCGTGATGCGCCGCACCATGCGGCGAGCCAAAGGCCGCAGCTTGAGAGGAAACTCCGCCCTTTCCGGCATTATCGTCGACGGCCTCCCCTTCCAACTCACGGCTTCGCAGGAACAGGCCCTTCGTGAAATTCGGGACGACCTGGCAGCGGAAAGCCGAATGCTGCGCCTCCTGCAGGGCGACGTCGGCAGCGGAAAGACCGTCGTCGCGCTGCTGGCCATGGCGACCGTCGTCGAGGCCGGTTTTCAGGCGGTGCTCATGGCACCGACAGAAATACTGGCGCGCCAGCATGCCGAGACCTTGACGGTTTTGGCCGACGGGAAAGGCATCGAGATCGCGCTTCTGACCGGCCGGGAAAAGGGAAAATCCCGGCGCGATTTTCTCGAACGCCTGAAATCGGGGGACATACAGATTGCGGTCGGCACCCACGCCCTGTTCCAGGACGATGTCGAATACCAGAACCTGGGCCTGGCGGTGATCGACGAGCAACACCGGTTCGGCGTCCATCAGCGCCTCCGCCTGGCCAATAAGGGAAAGGGCGTCGACATCCTCGTCATGACGGCAACGCCGATCCCGCGGACGTTATTGCTGACAGCTTACGGTGATATGGATGTATCCCGGCTCATGGAAAAGCCGCAGGGGCGCAAGGCGGTCGACACGCGGACGATTTCGGCCGAACGCATCGGCGAAGTCGTTTCGGCGATCGGCCGCGCCTTGAACGAGGGCAACAAGGTCTACTGGATATGCCCGCTGGTCGAGGAATCGGAGGTCGTCGACCTGGCTGCCGCCGAGGCGCGTTTCGCCGAGTTATCCCTGAAATTCGGCAACCGTGTGGGGATGGTCCACGGCCGCATGAAAGGAGGACAAAAAGATGAGGTCATGGCCAAGTTCTCCGATGGCCCCGTCGACCTTTTGGTTGCGACCACCGTCGTCGAAGTCGGCGTCGACGTCCGCGACGCCACCGTAATGGTCGTCGAGCATGCGGAACGATTCGGTCTTGCGCAACTGCATCAACTCCGCGGACGAATTGGAAGAGGGACCGAATCCTCGGTCTGCCTGCTCGTGTTTTCACCTCCCTTGGGCGAAATCGCCAAGGCCCGATTGTCGATCATGCGCGAAACTGACGATGGCTTCCGAATCGCCGAAGAGGATTTGCGCCTGCGCGGCGCCGGAGAACTGCTCGGCACCCGGCAAAGTGGGCTTCCCGAGTTCCGGCTCGCCGACCTGGCGCAACATTCCGATCTCTTGGCCGTTGCGCGGGACGACGCTGCACTCCTGCTCGAAAAAGACCCGCAACTGGTCTCAAACCGGGGAAAAGCGGCGCGAACGCTGCTGTATTTGTTTAGCCGCGATACGGCCGTAAGGAATCTGGGTTCCGGATAATTTTCACGTCTGATCGTCCTGAAACGATTCGAAACAGTTGGACACACACGGAACCGTGATGGGCGGTTACCATGATTGAGAAACCAACGCGGATTATCAATCTGGGGGGTGGTCAGGCGGGAAAAAGCTTGGAACGCAAGGAAACGACACGTGTCGACAGTCGAACGATCCAATTTACCCTACGGCATCCGGTTCAAATCCGGTCAGGACACATCCATTGTCAACGAATGGCTGGCAAATAACTGCGCCGGCGCTTTCTTTGTCGAACAAAGCGGTGAGCGCCAGACCGACAGACGTCCGCAGGACGTATTTCTGCGGTTTGAACGCCAGGACGATCTCCAGCGGTTCAAGGATATGGTCGTAAAGAAATCGCGTGAGTTCAATTAGCCGCCACGGCTAGGCATCGTCCGCCGCCGGTTCCCGGCGGGCGTCATCCTGCTTTTCTCCCGGTCGGGACCCTTTTTGTACCAGCATCGTCGCCCGCTCTCGCTCGCGCATGGTATCGACCTCCTCATACACATGAGCTGACGCGAAGACTTTGTTCTTTTCCCGCTCGGGACGGCGGTCAGGCGGCGTGACGATGCCGCCGGAGATCACCATTTTAATGGCCTCTTCGACGGACATGCTGAGCGACACCAAATCCTTCTTCGGAACGAAAAGGAGGAAACCGGAGGTCGGGTTCGGGGTCGTCGGCAGGAAGATGTTGATGCACTCCTCCTCCGTTACGTTTTGAACCTCGCCCTCTGTTCTGCCGGTAATGAAAGCGATGGCCCAAAGCCCCCGTCGCGGATACTCGACGAGGACAGCCTCGCGGAAAGCCGTCGACTGCTGCGCGAGGACGGTTTCAAGGATCTGCTTCACCGCGCCGTAAACGCTGCGGATCACCGGCATTCGGGCCAATAGCTGTTCGGAGAAACGGATCCACATGCGGCCAATGAACCCGGCGGTCAGGGCGCCAGTCAGTGTAAGGCCGATCACCAACACGATCAGGCCGAGGCCCGGGATCGCGAACGGCAGATAGGTTTCCGGGTTGTACTGAACCGGAATCAACGGTGTGACTTTGGAATCGACGAACTTGATCAGAATCCAAGCAAGATAAAAGGTGATCAGGATCGGTGCAGTAACCAGAATGCCCGTCAGAAAATAGGCCCGCATCCGCTGCATGAAGCCGAGCTTATGGGGGCGCAGCAGAGGTTCGTCCGGGCCCGGCTTGACTTGGCCGTCCTTCGACATCGTATTCGGGTCTCGATCATCGAGCGTCATAGATATGCATCCTGGCGGAGATACACCGCCTGTTGGGAACGCCGTCCAAGAGAATGACGGTTTCCGTTGTCACATTGTTGGCAAAGAGGTTACTACTTCTTGGCGGATGAACGAACATGATCGACAAGAATTTTCAAGAGTCCCCTTATAAACGGGTCGGCTTTATTGAGTTTCTGTTCGAACATGCTTCGCGTGACGACGATGATCGTCGCCCCCGTCTTGGCCCGTGCACTCGCCATGCGCGGTCCCGAATCGATCAGGGCCATCTCGCCAAACATGCCGCCCTGCCCGACAACGCCAAGGACTTTTGTCTCGCCGTCGATGTTCTTTATGATCTCCACCTCACCGGATTGAACAACGTACGCCAGGTTCCCTTCGTCCCCCTCCTTAAAGATCGTGGACCCGGACTGAAAGGTCTGACGCTGGAGAATCTGATTGCTCACGATGGCGTCCTCCGATGCACGGATTATTATTGCGCATCCTCCGATTGCGATTAAGCCATGAATCGGAAATCCTTGTCCACTAAACGTGCATCGCAACCGTTGTGACGGAAGTGTCCTAAACCAACCAAGGGTGTCATTGAAAAGTGTTAGACCGGGAATATCCACAACGGCCGATCGTCGGAATTGGTGTCGTCGTCGTCGACAAGGGACGCGTACTGTTAATTCGCAGGGGAAAGAACCCGCGCCGCGGCACGTGGAGTCTCCCTGGCGGTGCTCAGGAGCTGGGGGAAACGGTCGCCGAAGGGGCGGCTCGCGAAGTTAAGGAAGAGACTGGTCTCGACATCAAAATCACCGGATTGTTGGATGTCGTCGATTCGATCGACACCAACGAAGATGGCGCCGTAAGGTACCACTACACTTTGGTCGATTTCGTGGCTCGTCCCCGCGGCGGTCGTGTCAAAGCGAGCGGCGATGCCGCCGAGACCCGCTGGTTTGATCGCGAGGGCCTGTCGGATTTGGAACTTTGGGCCGAAACCGAGAGAATTATCGGGCTTGCATTCGAGTTCGATGACCTTCTAAGCAGCGGATCATAGCAACCCCGCTTCTTTGTAGTACTTGACCGCACCAGGGTGCAGCGGCGCGGTCAATCCCAGAGTCACCATCTCGGTCTTGCTCAGCAGATTAAACGCGGGATGGAACGTTTTGAACTTCTGGAAGTCGTCGAACACGGCGCGGACGACCTCATAGACAATATCCTCACTCAGTTTTTCGCTGGTCACCAATGTCGCGTTCAAACCGAAGGATCGGGTATCATGAACGCTGCCGCGGTAAAGGCCGGCAGGGATAACCACCGGGCGATAATATCCCCGGCGTTCCACCATACGCTTTACGGCCGGTTCCACCACGTTGACGAGAATGACGTCGCATTCCGACGACGCATTGCGAACCGCGCTCGAAGGGTGGCCGACCACATACATCGTGACATCGATCATATTGTTGCAGAGCGCTTCGCTCTGCTCGCCGGACGGCAATTCGAAAACGCGACCGAAGACATCCTCCCGCCACCCCAACGCGCGCAGCAGTTCGTCGGCCGTCGCCCGTTGACCGGAACCGGGGCTGCCGAGATTGATCCGTTTGCCCTTCAAGTCTCTTAAACGCCGGATGCCGGAATCGGCCCGCGCCACGATCGTGAAGGATTCGGGATGAAGCGAGAAGACCGACCGAAGCCCCGTAAAGGCGCCATCTTCGCGAAAACTCGAGGTCCCGTGATAACTATGGAAGTGCCAATCGGATTGCGCGATCCCCATGTCCATCTCGCCGGCACGTATGGCTTTCAGGCTGGCAACCGACCCGGCCGTGCTGTCCGAATTGCACTGGATATGGTGCTGGCGGGAGCCTTTGTTCACCTGGCGGCAAATCGCGCGGCCGGTCGGAAAGTAGACGCCGCCTTTTCCGCCCGTGCCGATGAAAAACTTGGTCTCCGGCTCCGCGGCACGGGTTACGCCGGCGAGGAGGCCTGAGGCGGCCCCCAATACGACCAAGGAAAGCAACAGGAAAACGCGAAACCGAATCACGGTGGAACCTCGACCTACACCGCAGGCACCATAACAGTTCCGGATCATGCTTCAAGCCGCCCTTTGGCGCACAGGCCGTTCTTCCGGGGACCCCAGTTTATCGTTCGCGGAAGGCTGTCTTGACTGAACTGACCACCGGTTTCAGCAAGTATTCGAGGAGCGTCTTGCGGCCGGTCTTGATATCGGCTTGCACGGTCATACCCGGCAACACGCGGTTTTGCTCGGGATCGAACCCGACGTAGCCGCGGTCCAGTTTTACAATACCCCGAAAGTAGGGATCGCCGGTCGCCTCATCGACGAACGTCGTCGCCGATATATCGCCGAGTTCGCCGGATATGCCGCCATACCTCGCGAAATCATAGGTCGTGACCTTGACCGTGACCGGTTGCCCAATCTCCACGTGTCCGACATCGCGGGTCGTGATCTTGGTTTCCACGATCAACTCGTCTTCAAGGGGGACGACCTCCATGATCGCGGCGCCGGCGGGAATGACACCGCCAACCGTATGAACCTGCATGCCTTTCACGATTCCGTGGACCGGAGATAAGATCTGTAGGCGACGTACGCGATCAAACAACTGGCTCAGGGATTCGTTGATCTGGGCGAGCTCGTTGGTGGCGACACCCATCTGGGTCAACGCGCTCTCACGCGAGTCCGTATCGAGTTCGCTCAGTTTGGTCCGCGATTCGGAGAGTTCCTCGGTCGTCCGCTGACGTTCGACGATCAGGTTGGCGAGTTCGCCGCGGGCGTCATTGACCTCCCGCTTGGCATCGAGATAGATGATTTTGGAGGTCAGGTCTTTTTTGTAGAGTTCTTCGCGAAGCAACAACTCCTCGAGGAGGAAATCGGCGTTCCTGGAAAGGGTCTCCTCCTGTTCCTCAAGCAGCGCCAATTCCTGCTTTTTTTGTTCGATCTGCGTGATGATGACTTGCCGGCGTTCGGCATGGGCGTTGAGCTGGCTTTCGTAGATCGTGAACTGGTCCTCGACCAAATCGTTGTATTCGGGGCCGACGAAACTGAAATCCGGTTCGCGGCCGGTGCAGATGGCTCGCAGGCGTTCGACCTGCAATTCAAGGCCGGCGCGGCGTGCCTTCATCTGGCTGAGTTCGGCTGCCGGTCCCGACGGGTCCAGCCGGATAAGAACCTGTTCCTTCTCGACGATCTCACCATCGGCAACGAGGATTTCCGAAATGATCCCCCCCCTTCCAGGTGCTGGATGGTCTGAATTTGGCCGGTTGGAACGATTTCTCCGGACGTGACCGCAACTTCGTCGACGTCGGTGAATCCCGCCCACACGAGAAAGGCGCAGACCACCGCCGAGATCGCCAGCATGGCGGCGCGGATGAGTCCGGAACTGCCAGCCTCCTCGAGAATGACCGATTGGGCCAGGAACCGTGTTTGCCGGTCACCACGCTTGACCTTGCGCGGCTCTTCTGGGTTCTCTGCGGTAAGGGCGGTCTCGCTCACAGGAAATCCTTCGGCATTTGACTCATGACTTCTTCGGCAGGCCCGTAGGCCCGGACGTTACCGTATTCCAGCCAAACAATCTTATCGGCAAGCTTAAGGTGACTCGGTCTGTGGGTCACGATGAGGCTGGTCGTATAACCCCGCATTTCGTCGACCATACGCATAAAGGCCTGGTCACCCTCGAAATCGAGGCCGCCGCCGGGCTCGTCGAAAAGCATGATCGGCGCCCGTTTCAGGTAACCGCGAGCAAGGTTGAGCCTTTGCAGCAGACTAGTCGGCATCTGCCCGGCACCGGAATCGCCGATCCGCACCTCGAACCCGGAACGCATCCATTTGCCGGATCCCTGCTCCAACGCCTCGACATCGTCCAAGACCCCAGCCTTGTAGCAGGCCCACCTGAGATCATCATCGGTCGCCGTTGGGTGGCCCAGGCGCAGGTTCTGGGAAATCGTTCCGTAGAAGAACTGGATCGTCTGCGGCACATAACCGACGGCGTGGCGCAACTCGACCTGGTCCATCTGGCGGATATCCTGATTGTCGATGCGGATGCTGCCGGCCTGAGGCTGGTACATTCCGGCCAACAGTTTGAGCACCGTCGATTTTCCGGAGCCGTTGCCGCCGACGACCGCCACGACCTCGCCCGGCTCCACGTCGAAGGTGACGCCGACCAGCGCCGGATCGGCATCCGGACTGTAGCGGATCGAGACCCGGTTGAAGCTGACGAAACCTTCCAGCCGCTTGATCGGATTGACGATCGAATGCTGTTCGCGTTCGGCCCTGATGTTCATCAGGTTGTTGATCTGACCGATGCTGGCCCGCACCTGGGTGATCCGGGCCATAGATATGAAACCGGTCTGCAGGGGGCCGAGGACGCGCCAGACGAGCATCATCGACGCCACCAGTCCACCGACGGTCATGTCGCCGTTGAGGATTCTGAAGACGCCGAAGACGATGGTGCCGACGCCGGCGGCGACCATCAGGACATGGGACAAGGTCTGAACCAGGGCCGAGTACTGGGCGGCGTGAAATCCGTTGAGCGCCGATTTCGCCGATAGCGTCCGGAATCGTTCGAGCCAAGTCGATTCGGCGCCGCAGTACTTGACCGCGCGCATGCCGCCGAGCGTTTCGACGACGAGTTCCTGGCGCCGTGAACCGGCCCGCGCCGCCTTTGCCACCGCCGCCCGGATCAGCGGCGTGAAGATCAAGGTCAGTATCCCATAGAGGGCCACCATGATCAGCGGAACGAAGGCGACCGGACCGCCGAGCGAGGCGATAACGATGATGAAGATGACGACGAACGGCAGCTCGAAAAGGGTCAGCGCCATCGGCCCGGTGAAGAAATCGCGGATGGTCTCGAAATCCTTGATACGCGCCACCTGGGCGCCGATGGTGGCGCGCTCGGTCAAGGCCGGCGGCAGGAACAAAATTTTGTGGAAGATGGCGATGCCGACGATGTTGTCGAGGCGCGCCCCGATGAGGGCCAGAATGCGCGTCCGGATGTACCTCAGGAACAGATCGCAGGCGATGGCGATGGCGACGCCAATGGCGAAAAGCCGCAACGTCGGGATCGACCCCGTCGCCACCACTTTGTCATAAACCCCCATAACGAAGAACGGCGTCGCCAGAGCCGGCAGGTTGAGGAAGAAGGTGATGCCGAGGGTTTGATAAAACAAACTCCGGAACCGTTCGCTGATGGCCCGGAACCACCCCAGTTTTTGCTGGGCCGGAAGCAGTTCATCTTCATCGACCGCCGTAAAGAAATAGACGGATCCGGCGATCGGTTCGCGCGGTACTTCCACATGGACCGCACGGCCGCCGTCATAAACGTTGATCCGGGTCCCTTGGCGGTTGAGCAGAACCATGGCATCGCCGTCTTCTGGCAGGAACAGGCACGGGTAGAGGCGCGGATCGATGCGGCTGAGCTTGATGTCGAGTTTTCGGCTCTGGTAATGCAACGTCGCCATGATGTTGCGAAACGCGGTGATGTCGATGGCATTGAGGAAGTGCGGCACCGCCTCGGCCACGTGCCTGGGATCACCCCGCCAGTGCAGCGCCTCAAGCAGGGGCATCAAGCAATTCGACAAGTCGGTCGTGTCTTTAAGGGCCGCCAGTTCCCCGCGGCCGCGTTCCTCTTGCGGTGCCGGCGGTGGCGGCGTTGATTCCCCGCCGGGTTCGGGTAGGGGCCGGGCCGGCGGCTCACTCGGTGGTGCAGCCCCTCCGCCATCGACCGGTAGCGCCGGTGGCGTCTCCCGTGGCGGTTCGGCGGGCGGCGGAGGCGGCGCAACCGGTGGCGCGACATCACTCGGTTTGATTTCGGGAATGGCGCGTGTCGGTTTCGGTTTGGCGGCCTTTCGGGCCCTCAGAACGTCGGGCTGAGGTGGGCGCAGCTTCCCATTGCCGGCCGGCAACGGCGGCAGTTCGGCGACCGTCTCAACTGCGGGCTCTTGCGGCGGCGGTTCCGGTATCGGCGGTTTTGGTACGGGTGGCGCTTCGGGCGCGGCCGCCGCTTCTTGTTCCTGCTCCATCTTCTTTCTGAGACGCGGCGGCAGGCGTTCGGGCGGCTTGGCGGCGGGCGTCTCGGGACCAGGTGTCTCGGGAACAGCCGTCTCCGGGCGAGGCGGTTTCAGTACCGGCGGCGACGGCAGCTGTTCGATTTTCGGCGGCATAGCCGGAGGTACCGGCGTTTCCGGTGGAGCCGCCACGGGCGCTCGCCGAAGCGTCGGCGGCGGCGGTTCGCCACCGGCCGGTCTGGGCGGAACCGGCTCGGCTGTTTCAAGCGTCCTCTCGGGCAACGGCACCGAAGGTGTGTAGGCGGGAGCCCTCGGCGCCTCGCGTTTTTTCGTCGGCGGGGACTGGGGTTCGGGCTGCGGTTGGCGTTCTCCTTTCTTGTCCTTGTCCGGTGCCGCGATGGGTTCCGTCAGCGGCCGGCCCGGAACATCCAGGGGCGATTGGTCGAAGGCTTCAAGTTTGGAAAGGGAATTGCTCATCTAAGCGCTTTCCCGACTTCCGCAACCGGCCTCGCCATGGCGGTTTGGGCCATGGTTTCGGGGAAGGTCATGGTCAGATTGGCTGGATCCATGACCTTCCCCGCTCCGGGTGACCCCAGAAACCCGGAGCACGTGTTCAAACTCCTCATCCACGGCTTCGATCTTGACGAGCTTGGTTTCGATCATGTCGTCGACACCTGCTGCGAAGAACGGCTGAGCCGGTCCATGTCCGAGCCGCGCAACACGACATCGGTTCCGACGATGTCGTAGATGCGGTCGGACAGGTTGAGGATTGACGGGCGCGGCGTCACCAGAACCATCGTCACCCGCCCTTTCAGGCGTTCGAGCAAAGCCTTCAGCATGGCATCGCCAGCGCCGTCCATGGACGCGTTGGCTTCGTCGAAAAGGAGAACTCGCGGTTTGTCGACCAGCGCCCGGGCGATCGATATGCGCTGCTTGATACCTTTCGGCAGTTTGTCGCCGGCACCGTCACCGACCATGGTGTCGTAGCCCTGCGGCATGTGGGCAACGACGCTGTCGAGACCGAGCAACATCGACATGTCCATGGCGTCATCGATCTTCTCGTCGCGGAACATGGTCAGGTTTTCGAGAAGCGTTCCGTTGAAGAGCATGCCTTCCTGCGGCAGGTAGGCGGCCTGTTTGCGGATGCTGGAGGGCTAGTAGTCCTGCAGGTTGCGGCCATCGATGCGGACCGTCCCTTCCGTCGGGCCGAGGACTCCCATCATCAGGTAAAGCAGTGTCGTCTTGCCGCTGGCGTTGCCGCCGGACACACCGATCGTTTCACCGGCGCCGATCTCCATGGAGATGTTCTCGAACAACGGCGGCATCACCTCGCCGTCCTTGTTCTTGCCGTAGGTGAAGGTCACGTTCTCCAGGGTCATATCACCCCGGACGGGCGGCAATTCCGGCAGTCCGGGCGGTTTTTCCACATCCATCTCGAAAAGCTCGCGGAGCCTTTCACGGGCCAATTCGATGCTCTGGAAACGGGTCCAGATACCGACAGCCTTCTGCAACGGCTGCATGGAGCGGCCGGCCAACATGGTACAGGCGGCGAGACCGCCGACGGTCAGCGATCCGTCGATGACCAAGGTCGCGCCGAAACCGACGACGGAAAACAGGACCAGTTGCGAGAACAGCGCCCCGGCGCTTTGCGCGTAGGAGCTTCTCAACGCCACGTCGTGTTCGGCGTTGGCGCAGGTTTCCTGGAGGCGTTCGTAGCGGCGGATCATCTGTTCTTCCATGGCCAATCCCTTGACCGTATGGACGCCGCCAAGAACCTCGATAATGAAGCTGAAACGCCTGTCGTCGGATTGCATGCGGTGTTGCAGGGCGACACGCAGCTTTTTGCCGATAACGAAGGCAACCGAGGCAAAGAGCACGATGAGGACGACGGGAACCAGGAACAAAGGGCCGGCCAGATAGGCCACGGCACCGATATAGATCACGGCAAAGGGCAGGTCGCAAAGCGCCTGGATGGCTTGGCCTGCATAGAATTCCTTCAGTGTGGACAGGGCGTTGTATCGCTCCAGGTGGGCACCGGAACCGACGCGCTCGAAATCGACGATGGAAACGCCCAGGAACCGCTCGAGTGCCGCGCAGCCGGCGAGGTGATCGAACCGCGCCCCCATCCATCCGCTGACGTAGGACCGGCCCATGCGCAGAAGCGCTTCGAGTATGAGCGCGCTGCCGATACCGACAACCAGGAGCACCAGGGTTTCATCAGCCGAGTTCGGGATGATCCGGTCGTAGACCTGCAGCAACGTCAGCGGCATCGCCAGGGCGAGGATATTGATGAACACGGAGGCGAGAAGAAGATCGAATATGCCGCCCGGCATATAGGCGATCGTCCCCAATTGCTGGGGTCCGTCGTCCATTGTGCGTTTGTTCCGCCCGAACATCAGACACGTCGCCTACGGCCGAAGAGGTTTGCCCAGTTCCCAGGATGAATGCGCGTCGGCCGGCACGCACACGCCCCCCGTTCTATGCCTAGTGCGATATGATTAAATTTCCGTTATCGGCGGCTTTACCCACCCCGTGTTAAATGGGGTGAATCGTTTTTCGTTTCAAAGCGTTATATCGACCGACCGCGGAAACTCAGTTCGCCGAGCGCACCCGTTCCGCCAGGATTCGCCGGGCCGCCCGCAACCCGTCCGTCTTCGACATCCCGGCCTTGATCCGGGGGTCATAGAGGGTTTGCAGAAAAAGCCGGTCGTAATCGGAGAGGGCCGTCACCTTCTTCCCTTCGGAAAAAACGGAGGGCCAGCGGACACGGACATCGTTGGGAAGGCCCAAAGCCTGGGCCATCTCCTCGAGAAGGCAATGACGAACCTTGCTATCCCCGAGTTCCGCGTTGACCACGACTACGGCGCGATAGAGCTGGCCGTTTTCCTTTCTCGGCCAGGACGCGAAATAACATCCGCCTTGAGACGCCATGCGCGCCATCAGCCTGGGGTCGAGGTCGGCCAGGGCCGGGTTGGACATCTGGTGGCGGGGAACAAAGTTGATCACAAAATTGGCCGCCTTTCCGACCGCCACAGCGTCCTCTGTCCGCAGTCCTGTCAGTGCGGCGAGCGTGTTGAGATGCGTTTCAACGCTCATGAATTGATGTTCGGTGACCGGAACCTGTTCCAGGATCGACCGTTGGCCACCGTCTGCGGTATCAACGAACCGGTCGTGAAAGTTCCGGATGACGATGCGGAGCGGTGTTTCCCATTTCCACACACGGTGCCGTCCCGTAAGGGAGTCGAATTCCTGAAACTCGGTCCCGAAAACGACCATCTCGAAGGCCCGGATGAGTTCGCCGGTGCTTGGTGCCGGTTCGGCAGGCGCTGAGGGGCTCTGGGCCTCACTCGCGTCAGCGGTGCAAACCGACGCCGCCGCCAGCATTGCGCAGACGGACCACCGCCGAATCCTTGCCTTCCGCCCTCTGTTCACAGTCATGAGCCCGTCGACGTCAACACCGTCCAGGATTTCAACATTCGCTCGGCTATTCGGTTGAATATTGGATAGACATCGACAGGGGCCGTGTAGGACCAGATGTGAGCGATCGGTTGAAACGGCCGCGGGACGACGACGATCCGCTTCTGGAACCGCTGGCCGGCATGAACGTAGGACATGACCACTTCGCGGCCATTGAGTTTCAGGTCGTCGCGTTCGTAGAGCCACGGCCGGTCCTCGAGATAGACGAGTTTCCGAACCGTTCCCGCCAGGTAATTCCTGAGGTCGGCGAGAGCCATTCGGGCAGCATCTTCTGAGTCCTTGGCCCCCCCTGGGCGCAACGTTCTGTACGCTGACGATGGCCGAGTATCCGGCACTCCCCTCATTGCCGCTGAACATGGCGGTCATGGGAGCCGGTTTGGTGTAGACCCAGTCAGCCGGGTAGAGGATGGTGAAACCGTATCCCGGATGGGAAAACTCCTGGGTCTTGATCGAAAAGACCGCTTCCGGCTGCGGCAGGTCGTTGGGACCCGGCCGAAAATGCTTCAAAACCCAGTCGAATTCGTGTTCGAGCTTCTGGAACTCCCGCTCGGCGGCGAAGAATATAAAAACGAAATCGCTTTCCTGGCCACGTACGATAATGACCCGGGCGCGCGTGTTGTTCCCTTCGTACTGGACTTCGTGACCGGGCATCCCGGCCACCATGACCCGCCGTTCGGCGCCCCGCGATGTCCATGGCTTTCCGTCGCCCAGGTACTTTTCCTCGAGAAAACGTGGCATATCGGCCAGCGGTGTCTCGCGTTTCGTCGATCCCGACTGAACGTTAATGACGTAGCCTTTTCGCGAACGGATCGATATCTGGGGGTCTTGCTCGTTCTTTTCCAACACCTGGGCGTTAGGCGGCACGGCGACCGTGAATCCCCGTTTCGGATGCGTATATATCTGCGAACGCAAATTGGCCGGCGCGCCCTGTTTCTCGGCCGTCGGTTTGGGAATTTCGATCGTGTCTTCACCACGAACCTCACCGCCGCACAGGACAGCGACAGACGCGAGTAGACACCATAGGGACCAAGATTTACGCAAATTCATCACCGACACACCAATCCATGGTGACTTTCATAGCTGAATCTTCGTAAAATTGGCGTTAACCATAACGAGTTGCGGAGTTCGGCAAAAGATGGCCCGCGTAAAGGACGATTTCAGAAACCTCAGAGGCATGCAGAAGGCGGCGATCTTCATGCTCGCCGTCGGCGACCGTCATTCGGCGGTGATGTTCGAGAAGATGGACGACGAGGAGATCCGCGAGCTCTCCC
>Ga0209787_1000046_pt1 | contig 39886 bp, 24 predicted proteins | sample WorMetLIZISLAND2_2_FD_187414 | JGI IMG/M metagenome (GOLD analysis project Ga0209787, IMG submission 187414) | Marine gutless worms symbiont microbial communities from Max Planck institute for Marine Microbiology, Germany - Olavius loisae LIZARD... ... | reverse complement strand
CAAGGTGGAGAAGTTTCACGCGACATCGCTGAAAGTGAGCTGCGCAGACTTCGAGCGGTCAATCCCGCGCCATGCAGGCGACTTCCTCTACTGTGATCCGCCCTACTCTCTCGAAGAGGGCAGGACTGGCCGCACCGCTCGAACCTTCGAGCCAATGGTAGGTTGCGCCTTTATGTGATAAACCCCATTCAGAAGCGTTTTCGATCTAAATGTCAACACGACCTAAACCCAATCTGCCTAAACCCAATCTGCCACCGTGGCCCTTGCGCAGTCAAGCACAGGGCCAAAATGGCCTGAACGCTTATAATATGCACTTTAGCGAGTTTTCTTCGGCGATCAAACCCTGCGACAATATAGCCTTCAGCTTAGTCAGATATCCTTGCATGGATACCGGCACCAGCGGAGGGCGACCTTGTCCCCGGAGGGTGGTGGCTTCACCTTTTTCTCGGCGGCCCGCCGTCCCCGCCAACGATAGGGTTGGATCGACGGTGATCTGCGTCTATAGGCAACATCGGATTTTCTCCGTACCTTAACCGCCTTGATTCCAGGGACCCCGCTCGGCGATCCTGGAAGCGGCATTCAGCCCAGCCGGAAACAGAGTAGCCTTTTTATGAGCACAGATTCGACCAGCTCCCGCAACGAGAAGGAACAGATAGCGACGAACACCGGCACAGCGTCCGGCGTACAGCGTATCAGCGAGCATATCGTCGAGATCGTCAGCGACTCGGGCGAGGGGGCCCAGAAGGCCGGCCAGACCTTCGGGACCATCTGCGCCCGGATGGGCAACGGCGTCTGGACGGTGGAGATTATCCCCGCGGAGATCCAGCCACCGGCCCGTTCCCCTGCAGGCGCGAGCGGGATCCGGATTCGCCTCGCTTCCCATGATGTCACCAATATGGGGGACGAGGCCGACATCGTGGTCGCCTTCAACGAGCAGGTGCTCTACTCACGTATCGCCAACGGTTCCTACAAACAGGGTACCATGATCTTGCTTGAGGACAAGTGGCGTGACGACCCGGTCCCTGAGATCCGCGACCAGTACGCCAAGGCAGTCACGGAGTTCTGGAACAACGGCCTGATCGTCCATGAGCTACCCATTGAGCAGGCTTGCCTGGAGATCATGTCCAACCCCCGTCGCGGCAAGAATATGTTTGTACTAGGCATGCTCTGCTACCTCTACTCGCGGGACATCCAAAAGGCCAAGGACGAGATCGCCACCACTTTCAAGCGCAAGGACGCTAATGTCATCGCCTTGAATCATCGCTTGTTCGACGCCGGCCTAGCATTCGCCGCCGAGCACCTGGATGTCCGCTTCGAGGTCCCGCCGCGACCCCAGGAGGAGACGGAAGGCAAGCGCTTCATCGTGACCAACGGCAATCAGGCCCTAGGGCTGGGGGTCATGGCCTCGGGGATGGAGCTGGTGTCCATGTACCCCATCACCCCGGCCACCTCGGCATCGCACTACTTGGCCGACGTCTTCCATAAGGTCGGGGGCTTCGTCCACCAGGCCGAGGACGAGATCGCCGCCATCGGTTTCGCCATTGGCTCCTCCTTCGCGGGTAAGACTGCCTGCACCATCACCTCCGGTCCTGGACTGGCGCTCAAGACTGAGATGGTGGCCCTTGCGGTCATGGCCGAGATCCCTCTGGTGTTGGCGGTGGTGCAGCGCGGCGGTCCGTCCACAGGCCTGCCGACCAAGGTTGAACAGGGGGATTTACTGGCCTCCCTGTACGGCGAGCCGGGGGACGCACCCAAGGTTGTCGTCGCCGCCGCCACCATCCAGGAGTGTCTGCACTTCGTCATCATGGCACGGCGCTTGGCCGAGGCCTTCCGCACCCCTGTGGTCCTGCTCAGCGACGCTAACCTGGCTACCGGAGTGCAACCCTATCCCCGCCCTGAACCTACTCCCGACTGGTTGGCGCCACCCATCGACCAGTCGGAGTGGGATCAATCCGTACCACCCTACGACTGGGACCCGGAGACGGGGCTTTCACCCCGCCCCATCCCCGGTATGCCCGGCGGCCAATACATACTCACCGGCCTGGCCCATACCAATTCCAGTAAGGTGGCCTATGACTCGGACTCCAACCAGCAGGGCTGCAACATGCGCAGCCGCAAGCTGGCGGCCCTGGCCAGCACCCTAAAGCCACCCCAGGTTCACGGTGATGAGGAAGGCGATCTGTTACTGGTGGGTTGGGGCTCTACCCTGGGTGCCATCGAGGAGGCGGTGGACCGGGCGCGGGCCCAGGGGTACCGGGTCTCATCGGTGCACCTGCGCTTCCTCTCCCCCCTGGAACCGGGCCTGAAGGAGATATTTGCGCGCTTCGGCAAGATCATGACAGTAGAGATCAACTACAGCGACGACCCCGAGGCCCCCCTGATTACCGAAGAGACCCGACGCTACGCCCAGATCGCTTGGCTTCTGCGTGCCCACACCCTTCTGGACATCGACTGCTGGTCCGTGGTCTATGGCCATCCCCTGCAACCAGGGATGATTCACAACGTGATCCTACAACGCCTGGCTGCCCTGCAGGACGCTGGAGATACAGACGAAAACGCGGGAGGAAGCGACTGATGTTCGGACTCAAAGCAGACTGGTCCCTCGAGGTTTTCGAGCGCTACTTCACCATTGGCGACTACGCCGGCGGGGAAGCTCGTTGGTGTCCCGGTTGCGGCGACCACGGAGTACTCACCGCGGCTCAGCGGGTGCTGCGCGACGAGCAGCAGAAGCCCGAGCTCTCGGTGTGCGTGTCCGGCATCGGTTGCTCCAGCCGCATGCCCCACTACCTGGGCACCTACGGCTTCCACGGCCTGCACGGGCGTGCCCTGCCCCTGGCTTGCGGCATCAAATCCCGACGCCCGGATCTGGATGTCTGGGTCGCCACTGGGGACGGGGACTGCTTCTCTATCGGCACCGCCCATTGGATCCATGCCCTGCGTTACAACATGGACATGACCCTGATGGTGTTCGACAATGCCATCTATGGCCTCACCAAGGCCCAGACCTCGCCCACCAGTCCCCTCGGCTTCAAGACCAATACCCACCCCTGCGGGGCCATTATCGACCCCCACAACCCGCTGACCGTTACCCTGGGGATCACCAATGTATCCTTCGTGGCCCAGGTCGTAGACTGGAACCCGTCCCTGCTCTACGAGACCCTCAAGGCCGCCTACCGCCACTGCGGGACCGGCTTCGTGCGCATCATCCAACGCTGCCCCGTATACGCGGAACAGGTCTCGAAGACCTTGCAGGAGGATCCATCCGGATTCCTGCTGCTCGAGCACGCGCAGGGCATACCAATCGATCCCAGTGCCCAGCGCCAGTTTCCCCAGCGGGCAGAACACGACCCTAGTGATCTGGTCCGGGCCTTCCGGCTCGCCGCAGACTCGGCGCTGATCCCCGTGGGCTTGATCTATCACAACCCGGACGCTCCCTGCTATGAAGACCTGTCCAGCCAAGGGACCGATATGACGCCCCAGGAACGGTTGGAGCGTTTCGACAGGGTTCTGGACCGGCTCACAGTTTGACTGCTGCCATGACCACCAACCAAGCCCCACGGGGCCAATGGACCCAAATCCCCGGACCGCAACCGGAGAGCATCCCGGCCCTGCCGACGGCGGTGAAAGATGCCAAAGCCACCCGGGATCTCATGTTCACCCTGCGCCACTTCCATCTCGGTGAACCGACGGCTAGGGACCAGCTCGAAGCAGCACCCGATGATATCCTGCCAGCCCTGCTCGACCCGTTCCGCGATACCTCCAAGCTACGCTACGACTATCCCCTGTTTCTGTTTCCACCTGACGCCGGGGACGGCCATCAGGACGCGGACGACCTGGAACAGCCCCTGGCGGAATGGTTTGCCCAGACTGTGCAGGGATTTGCCCCTGGTAACCAAGAGGCGCGTATCCTCAAAGACCATCTGCACTGGCTCGAGTACCATCTCCGCCAAACCTTGCGGGAACGCGAGGGACCCACGCCGGCAACACTCGTCTTACGGAGAGCGGAGCTGGATCTGCAGCATCGGTTGAATCTAGATCAGGCCAACCGCGAACGCCTGCAGGAAGACCTGGATAGGCTGCGGGACGCGGCTGGCGAAGGTCAGATCATGGGCTACGGCCGCTACCCGGCCCTCCACCTGCTGATCCACGCCGTTCGCAGCCGGGTCATCCCGCGGTTGGTCCGGTTCCAGTCCCAGATGGACCAATCCATCCGCGGTCTCCGCGCCCTATTCGAGGTGGAATGGGGCAAGTCCGACGAGGCCATTGAGCCGCGCCAAGCCCGCAACAGCGTCGGGCCCGGGGGTAAGCGCTTCGACCCCGCCGCCCTCTCAGCGGTGATGTCCCACTCCAAGGGCACTCAGGAAATGCCGCCGGAACGGCGTGCGCGGATCGAACGTGTCCTCGAGATCCTGGAGGCTTGGCAACCGGATCCAATCCGGGTCCGGTTCGTTCATCTGGGTGGCGTCAAAGGGCACTGGCTGTCCGAGAGCTACGATACCAAGGACTTGATCGATCCAGATCCCTGCGCCCTGGCCACACAGCTCTTCGACCGCGAGGCCGCAAAACTCGCTAATGTCTTTGCCGCCGTGCGCATCGCCCAACTCGAGATTGAGGGCATTTACGACCCGGTGATCCATGACCCCTGGTTTGATAACTTCCAATGGGAAGCCTTCTCCCAGGAAGAGCTCCTGCTCGTACCCAGTATCATCGCCCTGGACGGCGCGGATCGAGTCGCCAGTACCGGCCTCCACTCTTTCTCGCGCCTGTTGAGCTCGGGCCGCCCAGTGCAGATCATGATCCGCATCCAAGCCCATAACAACCCCGGTGCACTGCCAGACGAAAACCCCTTCCAGGCCTATCGCACCGAGCTCGGGTACCTGGGGATCAGCCACCGCCAGGCCGTGGTGACCCAATCGTCCGCGGCCCGTCACCGCCACCTGATGCGCTGCTTTCTCGATGCCTTGGACGCCACCCACACCAGCCTGAACCTGATCACCATCGGCATCCGACCCCCAAGCCCGTTGGTTCGCCTCAACGCCTGGTTGGTGGCTGGGGCCGGTATCGAAGGACGCGCTCACCCCTTCTTCCGCATCAACCCAGCGGCCGGGGACTTCGCGGCTGCCCGCATGGATTTCAGCGAAAATCCCCAGGAGACCCATGACTGGCCAGTGCATCCCTTCCGCTATCGGGACGAGAACGGCAACGGCATCGAGGCCCAACTGGCCTTCACCTTTGCCGACTACGCCCTTCTTGTCGAGCGCCTGCGCGACCATTTCAGGATAATCCCGCCGGGCTGCGACTCGTCGGCCCTGGTCCCGGTCGCCGACTACCTAGCCCTGCCCTTGGAAGAGGCCAACCGGCTATTGCCCTTCGTCTGGGCCGTGGATGGCAGCAATCTACTGCACCGGTTGGTCATCTCCAGGGAACTCATTCTCGCCTGCCGGGATCGGCTTAACTTCTGGCACACCTTGCAAGAGCTGGCCGGCGTCCGCAATCCCTATGTGGAACAAGCAATCGTGCGCACCCAGGCCGAAGAACGGCAACAGGCCGCCGCCGAGCGCGAACGCCTCCAGACCAGGCACGACGTCAAGCTGGAACAAGTCCGCGAGACCGCCGCTGGCGAGGCCATGCAGCGGCTCACGGACATGCTGCTGGGAATAGACCTGACCGGCACCTCTGGCGGCGCCATCCTAGTGAAACCGGCGAGCCTGCCGCCCACGGAAGAGGCGGTAGCCCCGCCCATAGAGGAAGACGATGGTGAAACCGGAGAGCTGGTCACACCTGAGCCTGCTTTGAGCTTCGATGAACCCTGGATCGACACCCCCCTGTGCACCAGCTGCAACGACTGCACCAACCTTAATCCTCTGCTTTTTCTCTACAACGAAGAAAAACAAGCCCTGCTCGGGGACCTGAACGCCGGCACCTACGCCCAATTGGTCGAAGCCGCCGAACTTTGTCCCGCCGATTGCATCCACCCAGGCAAACCCTGGAACCCCAACGAGCCTGGACTTGACGAGCTGATTGAGCGGGCGGTGCCTTATAATCAGTAGCCAATGTAGCACTGGTGACACGTAAGGCTGATACTCTGTCTAGCTATGGGCACTTTGAAAATCAATGAGTTCCCTCATCGGGCGGTGCCAACTTGGCGGCGTGAGATGATTGACGATGGAGGAAAGAAAAATTTCCTTTTTCGCCGGCCGGTAATGCTTGACTTAATGCATGGGGTTTCAGTCCACCCACACCCGGGCGTTCCTAAACAGCCGCATCCAGGGGCCATACTCGTCCCAATGGTCCGGCCGCCAGGAGTGCTGAAGGGTACGGAAAAGCCGTTCGGGATGGGGCATCATGATGGTGACGCGCCCGTCGCTGGTGGTGAGGCCGGTGATACCCGCGGGGGAGCCGTTCGGATTCGCTGGATAACGCATGGCGATGTTGCCATTATTTTCGACGTAACGCAGCGCCACCTGCGGAGCGCCGTTCGATAGATCCGCGGCGTCGGAAAACTCCGCCCGCCCCTCACCGTGGGCTACAACAATGGGTAGTCGCGAGCCGGCCATGCCGGCTAACAGCATCGAGGGCGAGTCGGTCACTTCCACCATCACCAACCGAGCCTCGAACTGCTCCGAGTGGTTACGCACGAAGTGGGGCCAGTAGTCCGCGCCCGGAATCAGCTCCCGGAGGTGGGAGAGCATCTGACAGCCGTTGCACACCCCCAGGGCAAAGGTCTCCTGCCGTTCGAAGAAAGCCTGGAATTGGTCCCGTGCCCGTGGATTGAACAGGATCGACTTGGCCCAGCCCTCCCCTGCGCCCAGGACATCTCCATAGGAGAAGCCGCCGCAGGCCACCAGAGCGCGAAAGCCCGCCAGCTCCACCCGCTCGGAAAGGATGTCGGACATGTGTATGTCCACGCACTCGAATCCGGCCTGATGGAAGGCCGCCGCCATCTCCAACTGCCCGTTCACGCCCTGTTCCCTGAGCACCGCCAGCCGCGGGCGCCTTCCGCTCAGGATGTAAGGGGCAGCTGTATCGGCGGCGGGATCGAAACCAAGCGCCACACTTAGGCCCGGATCGGTGGTATCGGCGATGCGATCGAACTCCTCGCGTGCACAGTCCGGATTGTCGCGCAGGGATTGTAGATGTAGACTGGTCTCTGACCAGCACTGTTGCAGCTCCGCGCGGGATGCCGTAAGGATTTCAGTCCCCCGACGTCGGAACCGAATGTCTTCCGATTTCTGGGGTGTGCCGATTACTAGGCCGCAACTGCCCAGCCCATGCTCCTCAAGCAGCTTGAGCACGGCGTCCGTGTCCGTATGCCGGACCTGGATCACGGCTCCCAATTCTTCGCTGAAGAGCATGGCCAGGTCATCACTAGGCTCCGACAGGTCGAGATTAATCATCAGACCGCAGCGCCCGGCAAAAGCCATCTCGCATAGGGTAGTGAACAGCCCCCCATCGGAACGGTCATGGTAGGCCAGGATCAGGCCAGCTCGATTGAGGGCCTGCACCGCGGCGAAAAATCCCGTGAGCAGCCGTGGATCATCCAGATCGGGGGCCGCGTTGCCGACCTGCCCGTAGACCTGCGCCAAGCAGGAAGCCCCGAGGCGGTTGCGTCCCTGCCCCAGGTCAATGAGGATTAGATCTGTAGCGCCCGCGTTCAGGCGCAGCTGGGGGGTGAGGGTGCGCCAGGCGTTCCGTACCGGCGCGAAGGCCGACACGATCAACGACAGTGGGGCGATCATCTCCTGTGGGTGACCGGCGTGGTCTGTCCACAGGGCCTTCATGCTCATCGAATCCTTGCCTACAGGGATAGCCACCCCCAAGGCTGGACACAGCTCTAGACCCAGGGCGCGGACGGTGTCGAAGAGCCCGGCATCCTCCCCCGGATGTCCTGCCGCCGCCATCCAGTTAGCGGAGATCTGGATGTCGGAGATCCGGTCGACGGCAGCAGCCGCTAGGTTAGTGATAGCTTCGCCCACGGCCAAGCGTCCCGAGGTCACCGGATCGATCAGCGCCACTGGTGGCCGCTCGCCCATGGCCATGGCTTCACCTGTTATCCCCGTGTAGTCACTGAGGGTTATTGCCACATCGGCGACTGGCACTTGCCAGGGACCGACCATTTGATCACGCGCCACCTGGCCAGTAACACTGCGGTCACCGATGGTGATCAGAAAGCCTTTATTGGCTACCGTGGGTAGACGCAGTACCCTCTGTACTGCTTCCGATAAAGATACCTGCGATAAATCCAGCTTCGGGCGCTGAAATTCGATTCGTGCAGCGGTCCGCAACATGCGCGGGGGCTTGCCTAAAAGCAGGGATATGGGCAGATCAATGGGAGTGTCCCCAAAGTGGGTATCAGTAAGCAGTAGGCGTTCCGCTCGAGTCGCCTCCCCAATGATCGCATAAGGACAACGCTCGCGTTCACAGATGGCCACGAACGCCGCGAGTCGCTCGGTGGCCACCGCCAGCACATAGCGCTCTTGGGACTCGTTGCACCAGATCTCCATAGGCGACATGCCCGGATCGTCGTTCGGAACCTCCCGCAGCTCGAAGCGTCCGCCACGATGGGCATCCTGTATCAATTCCGGCAGCGCATTGGAAAGCCCGCCCGCCCCCACATCATGGATAAACAGTATGGGGTTCTCCTCGCTGCAGGCCCAACAGCTGTCGATGACCTCCTGGCAACGCCGCTGCATCTCCGGGTTGGCGCGCTGGACGGAGGCGAGATCCAGGTCTTGCGTCGAAACCCCGGATGCCATACTGGAGGTGGCCCCACCCCCCAGGCCGACGAGCATGGCAGGTCCCCCCAGCACGATCAGGGGCGTGCCCGGCGGAAACTCCCGCTTGGCGATGTGCTCGGCGCGGATATTGCCGAGGCCGCCAGCGACCATGATGGGCTTGTGGTAGCCGCGTAATTCGGTCCCTTCGGGTCCCGGTACTTCCTGTTCGTAGGTACGAAAGTAGCCACCCAGATTGGGACGCCCATACTCGTTGTTGAAGGCGGCCGCGCCGATGGGGCCTTCGAGCATGATGTCCAAGGCCGAGGCTATATGACCCGGCTTACCGTAGTCTTGCTCCCAGGGCAACGCCCGGTCCGGGATGCGTAGGTTCGACACCGAGAAGCCGCATAGGCCCGCCTTGGGTTTGGCACCCCGGCCAGTAGCGCCCTCGTCCCGGATCTCCCCGCCGGTGCCGGTCGCCGCGCCCGGATCGGGGGCGATCGCCGTGGGGTGGTTGTGGGTCTCCACCTTCATCAATAGGTGGATGGCCTCGTCGTGCTCGCGGTAAACCCCATCCTCGGGGGACACCAGGAAACGCCTCCCCGGCCAACCTGTCACCACGGCGGCATTGTCTCGGTAGGCCGACAGGACTCCCTGTGGCGAGCAGGTTGTGGTGTTGCGAATCATCGCGAACAGGGACTGGTCTTGGGACTCGCCGTCGATGATCCAGTCGGCATTAAATATCTTGTGCCGGCAATGCTCGGAGTTCGCCTGGGCAAACATCACCAGTTCCACGTTCGTGGGATTACGTCCCAGATCCCCGAAGCGCTCTACTAGGTAATCAATCTCGTCTCCGGACAAGGCGAGGCCCAGCTCGGCGTTCGCGGCTACTAGAGCCTCCCGTCCCCCGCTCGGTATGTCGCCCAGCATATCGATGGTCCGGTGTGGACTCGGCTCGGCCCGGTTGAACAGCCGGTGGGAGTCCTCTACGGCGAACAAAGGGACCTGGGTCATCGGATCGTGGAGAGGGGTCGCGGCGGTAACTAGCAAGCCGTCATTGATCTTGGTGGACTGGGCCTGGAGAAAATAAGCGATGCCCCGCTCCAGGCGTCGGATCTTGCCCAGGCCGCAATTGTAGGCGATATCCGTGGCCTTGGACGACCAGGGAGAAATAGTCCCAGGACGCGGCACTACCAGCACCAGCGCCCCCTCCGGATCCGGTCTGGGCAGCGCCGGGCCATGACACAGCAACCGTTCCAACAGTACCTGTTCTTCCGGGAGCAGATCCCGCTCGAGGTCTGCGAAGTACCTGTATTCGGCAGCGACCCGCAGGACCTGCCCGGTGGCACTCAGCAGGCGTTGGCCGAGCTTACGTAAACGAAATTCGGAGTGGGCGAAAGCGCCGCGTAGAATGAGCATAGCTGCCCCTTTAACATATCTCGGTGTAGGTAGTGTTAGGGTTTAACTCGCCACGGCGATTGACCTCATACGGCACCACACCGTCAAAGGCGACCGGCAGACCCGGCTGTCCAGTTAGCGACAATCTGTGTAGCCTATAAAAACTACCTTTCCGATAAAACAGGGAATCAGAAGCTTCATGATTGACCAAATTCAACCTTAAATTTTGCTTCCAATTGCGGCTTTCTTGCAGCTCAAGGAGTATGTGTGCCAATCCAAGCTTGAAAAGCCTCTCTCTCGTCCCGCCGTAAAACCAAATCTTGCTTATCTTCATGGGTAAACAAAGCACCGACATCAAAGTAAGGGATCCTGATTAGCAGAAAACATGTGCCTTCTTCGAGTGGTTCGCGGATGTGCTCGGAATCATGAAATTCCATGCCGATTCAATTTCTGTAGTATATTTCTGCTGTTTGGTAGATTGATCCGTCACCCCCTGAATGGATCCAGGATAAGCGCAGGTTTGGACCGGTAATCTAATCCGATTAAAAACGCTGGGCTTACCCCGCGTGTAATACAAAAGGGCATAATGGGCGGGATATAGCTTGTTACTGCGCGGGTAGTTTCCCTCCATGGTCAGGGCTATCTAGTGCCTGAAATCTACCGTTCACTCAAAGGATAAGTTATCAATCGGATCAAGTACCAGCAATTTTGAATTATCTGACACTGTTTGGGAAACCGGGATTAATCAAGGTTAAATGTCGACGGAAGTGTGGCTTCGCCCAGGTTGATTTCTTTGACGGGCACCAGTCGTGCCAGATGGTAGGCCCTGAGAATCTGCCGATCCAGCCTGCCGCGTAGACTTGGCTTGTCATCAAGTAAATCCTGGATGGGCAGACCTTGTTCCTTGGTGGTGGCTGCCAGCTTCTGGCTTGCTGATGGGATTGAAGCAGCCATTTGAGGAGATGCATCAGCAGAACCGTGAGTCGATTGACCAGTTCACAACGTTCTCTCACTTCCATGCTTTCCAACTTCTTCCAGCAGATGGTCGCTATCGAGCTCGTTGTAGTGCCGGGCATGCAGCAGTTCTGCCTGCTCTTTGGGCCTAAACAAAGAAGTCTTGTTCATAATTCGGGGTAATCATAGGATTCCCCGCTGCGTACTGGTATCGCAGTAGTGCTTACAGGATGGTACCATGTGGGTACGGAGGGGCCTGGAGAAGGGCGCGAACCGCATTGATCAACCCGTAGAATGGGCAAAGCAAACACTTGGCAAGATGCTTTAGGGCTTCTCCCATTTCGGGACGCGAAGGTTTCCGTGGGCGAAAACTATTCACTGTGCGCCGATTCGCGTGATTCATAGTTAAAAAAACTTGGCGCCTACCATCCGCAGGATGGCGGGCTTTGCCCGACCTACGGCCCAACTCGCGAAGATGCTGCTCGCTCAATGTCATCGGTATAGAGAGCATCGGTATTAGGTCGTGTTAGCATTTAGAAAACCCGCCCAGTTGGGATCCCATGGTCAATCCAATGATTAGCTGTCAGGTTACAGTGCGGCTCGTCATCTTGATCGAAGGGAGGGATCTTACTGAAGTAAGGGTATTGTTTGGGCACAAGATCCCTCCTGCCTCGGGACAAGGATTTGGATTTCTCACTGCATTCCGAAATAACACTCAATGCCACCACAACCTAGTACCTTGTTTCAATGTATCTTACAGGTACAATACAGTCTGGCCCAAGGAGCACAAGGCATTTCTCCTTATATTGTGGGTAGAGTCGCATGAGCTTTGGTGCGTGCATCCTCGGTGGTAAATTACCGATCAATATTGCGCCGCTGCGCCCAAGCAGTTGCCCACGGCGGAGTGTTCCCAGATCCGGGATGCGCCGGTTCAGGTATTGCCTGGTGAATACGCTTAGTTCGATTTCGGCGACGTCCAACCAACCGCCATGTACAAGGAGGTGGGGGTGTTTAGCTGGCCCCAAATCAGCACCGCTTGGGGCTCAATCCACATTGAGCAGCGTCTTGACCTCCCGGGCCAGATCGTGTGCTGTTTCAGGGGCGTGTTGATATTTAAGCCAAACAGATGCAAGATCAAAGCCCTCATCACGAACGCGAGGTAGCACCCGTCCAGTTTACGCGTACTGGGTTGCATCGCGGGCGTTGTCGGTGTTGAGCAGACCACCGAACCGGATTCCCATGCCCAGCGACGGGGCATGGAGTTTGGTAGTCAACCCACCACGGGAGCGATTGGAGCGATTGATCGGCTAGACGCCGTTTGACGGCGTCTTAAGCTCACGAGGTGTAAACTTGCAGAAACTTGACTCATTTCCTGAGAACAGGGTGGGCATGCCATAGTTAAGTAATTGTCGCGGAAGACACACAGAATCAATCCCTACCTATAATGCGAAACCTGGATTTTCAGGCCGAAACTGAGATTAGGAGATACCTGCCAATGAAAGACACGCGCAAGCTCCCCGTCGCGGCCATCACCTTCGGCCCGTCGGCGCGCCCCTCCTTACCCAGTGCCGGCATCCGCCTACCCCGGAATGAGCGGCGGGTAACCCTGCGCAAGGGCAGCAGGATCCGGGGTCAATCTGAGAACTCGAACAGGTCACCCTGGCTACAGGCAGGCGATTCCGCTTGAGCACGGCTTCGGATCTGAGTTTCCACTTAAGACCCGGTGGCGGACTGCACGGGCGTTTGCGGGTACCTGGCGACAAGTCAATCTCCCACCGGGCCATCATGCTCGGTGCCATCGCCGATGGGGTAACCCGGATCTCCGGCTTCCTGGAGGGCACAGATAGCTTAGCGACCCTGAGTGCCTTCCGCGCCATGGGGGTTCCCATCGAAGGGCCGAACGATGGGCGTGTGCGCATCGCGGGGGTTGGACTTAGGGGTTTGCGTGCCCCACATTCGGATCTGGATCTCGGCAACTCCGGTACTTCCATGCGGTTGCTGGCCGGGTTGCTGGCCGGGCAGCGGTTTGCCGCAACGCTGGTGGGTGATCCTTCCTTGAGCAAGCGCCCGATGCAGCGAGTTACGGAGCCCCTAGCGCGGATGGGGGCCCGAATCGAGACCACGGAGTCGGGTACTGCGCCGCTGCGGATTACGCCGGTTGCCGCGCTGCGTCCGATCAACTACGCGCTGCCCGTGGCCAGCGCCCAGGTGAAGTCTTGTCTACTGTTGGCTGGACTTTATGCCGCGGGCGAGACATGCGTCACGGAGTCGGCGCTGACCCGGGACCATACCGAACGGATGCTTGCGACTTTCGCCCATCCGGTCCGTTGCGCCGGACCAAGGGTCTGCATCGCCAGAGGCGAACGGCTGGCCGCCTGCCAGCTCGATATTCCCGGAGATATCTCCTCTGCCGCTTTCTTTCTGGTGGGGGCGAGCATTGCCCCCGGTTCGGATCTGACGTTGGAGCATGTCGGCGTGAATCCGACTCGGATTGGAGTATTGAACATCCTGCGTGCCATGGGCGCGGATATCCGACTCACCGACCCGCGGGATGCTGGCGGCGAGCCGGCGGCGGATGTGCGAGTACGCGCAGCCCCCTTGCAGGGTATTGTGATCCCGCGCGATCAGGTGCCATTGGCGATCGACGAGTTTCCGGCTCTGTTCATTGCAGCCGCCTGTGCCCGTGGCGAGACCTTGCTGACCGGCGCGGAAGAGCTGCGGGTCAAGGAAAGCGATCGGATTCGGGTCATGGCGGAGGGTCTGGCGGTCCTCGGGGTAGAAGTCGAGCCCCGCGCCGACGGCATCAGGATCCGCGGCGGCGGTTATGGCGGGGGCCAGGTGGACAGCGGCGGCGATCACCGGATCGCCATGGCGTTCGCCATCGCGGCCCTGCAGGCCGGAGCCCCGCTCGAGATCCGGGACTGCGCCAATGTGAATACCTCCTTCCCAGGCTTTGCGGCCTTGGCGGCCAGGGCCGGGTTGGGCATCGAGGAAAGGTGGGTATAACCTGTAATGGTGCTAACCCACATATTTCTCATTGTTGGCGTGATAACGTGGCGAAAAACTCGGTAATGAGTGGACGCATCACACCTTCAACCCCATGATGGGGTTATCTAAGGTGTTAGATGCCTGTAAGCACTGTCACGCTGAGGTTTGGGCTCGACGCCTCAGTTACGATCTGTAGGGACCGGCGGTAAGTGGCCCGCGAAGGAAAGCGTCGGCGGGTATTCTGTGCCTCAATGGCCGACGTGTGCGAGGATCGTTGAGATCTCGACCCTTGGCGCGAACGACTGTGGCACTTGATCGGGGAGACCCCTCAGCCTGATTGGCTATTGTTGACGAAGCCCCCGGAATGCAACGGGGATTCTGATCTTGTGAGACGCTGTTCGGTACACTCGATCTCGGCGCGTGGACCACGGTGGCGGTTTGCACTGGGTGGTTGCTGGCGGCGAGAGTAGCCCAAGGGCATGCCCGATGAATCCGGTCTGGGCCCAGGCACTGCGTGGCCAGTGCACCCCTGATGGTGTCACCTTCCATTCCAAACAATGGAGTCACTGGTGCCGCAGCCAAACAGAACAGATCTAGCAGCCGAACCATCATTTTATCAAGGGTATCCACGGTAACGACCTCTAGCTAATAGCGGTCGCAAGAAGGCCATGGGAAGACAATTAGAGTTTGATGGTGAAGGGTTCGAAGTACCCGATCTGGATCAATTGCCTGAGATTCTGTTCAGAACGCTAAAATTACCACTTTGATTCCGAGCATAAAGCAAATCTCATAGGGCGTTATCTCTACTACTTTGTTCAGATCACGCATCATGGTACCTAGCATTGATGGCTTCGCTAGTCCATAAGCAGCTGAAACCCCAGACATATAGATGGTTAAGGCTTTGGCGCAATCCAAACGTTCCAAGCGCAAGATCGAGTTTTGTCCAAGGTTGGCTGGACCGGTTGTTTTCAGCACTTAAGGACGAAACATATTGCCGCGCGGTGGTAGAGTAGTGACGACTGGCAGCAGCTCGATACGTGGGGGTTGGAGGTGGAAGCGGACGCTTAATGTACCACATGATCTACGCGGCTGATCGCCAAGAGCTTCCTAAGGCTCATGGCGCACGCCTATAGCAAGGCCCTTGAGATACTCGAACCACTGGAACGGTTGGAGCTTTTATTTCAGCAGACAGGAACAGTCCTTTATTTCAAGCCAACGAGGTCTTACGACTGCTTGCCGGGGAGTAAACGTAAAGAGATCTACTGCAATTAGCGTAGGGTCCCGCCGTGCAGATCCTCTAATTATGTCAACGCGAATATCTTGGGCCGGTTACAGTTCATCCTGATAGCATCAGACATGATTCCTATTATCACTATCGATGGCCCGTCCGGAACCGGCAAGGGCACTATTGCCGATCTTCTGGCCCAGCGGCTGGGCTGGCACTGCCTAGACAGCGGTGCCCTCTACCGGGCGCTCGCTCTGGCCGCGCAACGCCGAGGAATCGATCCGGGTGCTGCGGAGGCGCTGGCGACCGTGGCCTCGACCATGTTGGTGGAATTCCGGGACCGGCGTGTCTTCCTGGATGGCGAGGACGTATCCGAGGCCATCCGCACCGAAGCGTTGGGAAACGCCGCTTCCCGGGTGGCCGTCCACAGCGCCGTGCGCGAGCGGTTGCTGGCCTGGCAACGGGAAGCGGCAAACCCGCTCGGTCTGGTTGCCGACGGGCGTGACATGGGAACCGTAGTCTTTCCGAGCGCACCTCTGAAGATCTTCCTGACAGCAAGTGCCCGAGAACGGGCCGAACGTCGTTATAAACAGTTGATACCAAAGGGGTTGGATGTTAGCCTTTCCCAGCTTGTCGGGGAGATTCATAAACGTGATGAGCGCGACGGCAGTCGTTCCGCAGCACCGTTGAAACCGCCTCCTGAGGCGCTGGTGGTGGATACCACCGCCATGACAATCTCGGAGGTGCTGGTCCAGATCCTGGAAGCTGTGAAGCGTGCTTTCCCGGATGCAACCGAGTTTGCGTCCAGCATGCCGTTTTTCGCCGATCATTGTTAGTTGCGGGTAGCCGTGCCAAGGTAGCCGGTCGCCCGTTCCAAACCGGCCCACTTCCCGGCGGCGGGCCGTAAATTTAACCCAAGCCCTTGGCCCGGAAGGGGCAAGACGACGTCTGCGTCAGGATATCTTGAACCCATGACCGAAAGTTTTTCCGAACTCCTTGAGGAGAGTCTTTCCACTACCCAGTTGCAACCAGGTGCCATCGTTACCGGTAGGGTGGTGGCTATCACCCCCGATACCGTGATCGTAAACGCTGGTCTGAAATCGGAGGGTGTCATCCCCAGGAGCCAATTCTCCGATGCTGATGGTGACCTGGAGGTTGCAGTCGGCGACACGGTACAAGTCGCCCTCGATGCGGTCGAGGACGGTTCTGGATCCACTCGCCTGTCACGGGACAAGGCGAAGCGCCATGCGGCCTGGGAGTTCCTGGAAGATGCCTTTGAGGCGGCGGACACTGTCAGGGGCCTCATCAGCAGCAAGGTCAAGGGGGGGTTCACGGTCGATTTGAGCAGCGTCCGCGCCTTTCTCCCCGGCTCCCTGGTAGATGTGCGGCCGGTACGCGATACCAGTTATCTGGAAGGCAAAGAGCTGGAGTTCAAAATTATCAAGCTAGACCGCAAGCGCAACAATGTGGTGGTTTCCCGGCGTGCCGTCGTGGAAGAGGAGTACAGCGCCGAGCGTGAGGCCCTGCTTGAGCGGCTGGAAGAGGGTATAGAAATCAATGGCGTCGTGAAGAATCTGACAGACTACGGTGCCTTTCTCGACCTGGGGGGCATCGACGGTCTGCTGCATATTACGGATATGGCTTGGCGGCGGGTCAAGCACCCTTCGGAGGTGGTCGAGATCGGCGACGAGATCACGGTCAAGATACTCAAGTTCGACCGCGAGCGCCAGCGAGTCTCCCTAGGTCTCAAGCAGATGGGAGAGGACCCGTGGGTCAATATCTCCCGGCGTTACCCCGAGGGTACCCGCGTCTTCGGCAAGGTTACCAATACTGCCGATTACGGCTGCTTTGTGGAAATCGAGGGGGGTGTCGAGGGACTGGTCCATATTTCCGAGATGGACTGGACCAACAGGAACATCCACCCCAGCAAGGTCGTTACCCTGGGCGACGAGGTGGAGGTGATGGTACTTGACATCGACGAGGAACGCCGTCGTATATCCCTCGGCATCAAGCAATGTCGGATAAACCCCTGGGATGAGTTTGCCGCCAACTACAAGAAAGGCGACCACATCAGCGGCAAGATCAAGTCTATCACGGACTTCGGTATCTTCATCGGCCTCGCTGGGGACATTGATGGCTTGGTGCACCTATCGGATATCTCCTGGGACGAGTCCGGCGAGCAGTCCCTACGTCGCTACCAGAAAGGTGATGAGCTTGAGGCTGTGGTGCTCTCGGTCGATCCCGAGCGAGAGCGTATCTCCCTTGGAGTAAAGCAACTTGATAAGGATCCATTTTCTTCTTTCGTCGCCTTCAACGAGAAGGGCAGTGTCGTCGCCGGAACCGTCAAGGAGGTGGACGCCAAGGGTGCGACCGTGGTCCTGGCCGATGGCGTCGAGGGCTATTTGCGCGCCTCCGAGATATCCCGCGACCGAGTGGAGGATGCTCGTGCAGTGCTCAAGGTCGACGACCGGATCGTGGCCAAGTTTGTTGGTGTGGACCGTAAGAATCGTACCCTTTCATTGTCCATCAAGGCCAAGGATCTGGATGAGGAGACCGCAGCCATCAAGGGGTATGCCCGTGATGCGCAGGCCGGTACTGCCACCCTGGGCGACATCCTCAGGCGACAGCTGGAAGAAGATCGGAAAGATTGAATCCCCATCCTCTGCCTGGTTGAAGCTTGGCTACGGAAGCGAGAGTGATGACAAAATCGGAGTTGATTGAGCTGCTCGCGGATGAGCAGGCACATCACCTAGTTTACCGGGATGTGGAGTTGACCGTCCGCTGCATCCTGGAGCAGATGAGCAGCACCCTCGCTGCCGGCGGACGCGTCGAGATCCGCGGTTTCGGCAGCTTCTCCCTCCACTACCGCCCGCCACGCATGGGGCGTAACCCCAGGACGGGCGGTCCCGTTGCCCTGGTGGGTAAACATGTCCCCCACTTCAAGCCCGGAAAAGAACTGCGCGACCGTGTCAATGCTGCCTTTATGGCCCAGCAGGCCCAGGCCACAGCCGGCCAGGAAGCGCCCAATCCTGGATAATTTAGCGTTGTCTGGGGATCTGGCTGAAATGTGACAAAGTAGTATCAGAGGGATAGACGCTGGCCGATGACACCCATCGCGTCCGGTCCGAGTAGATACAGATAGCTCCCCGTCACCGTCTCCGCGCCCGGCAGACGGGCCGGGTTCTCCCCCGGATAGAGTCGGGTGCGCAGCCCGGTGCGGACGACCCCCGGATCAATACCGTTGACCCGAATGTTGCTGTTGTCCCGCGTCTCCTCGGCCAGTGTCTGCATGAGGCCCTCAATCCCGAATTTGGCTGCACAATAGGCACCCCAGTAGGCTGCACCCCGGCGTCCGATCCGGTCCAGGGTGAAGATTACCGAGGCATCGTTTGCGGCACGCAGCAGGGGCAGGCAGGCCTGGGTGAGCAGAAAGGGAGCGGTCAGATTGATACGCAGTACGCGCTCCCATTCGCTTGCGTCATAGTCGTCGATCCGGCTCAGAAAGGGGGCGAAAGCGACGCAGTGGACAAGGCCGTCCAGACACCCGAACTCCTCATCGATCAGACCCACGGCCCTCTGCAGATCCTTCTCATCCACTCGCTCCGGATCCAAAGTCAGGATGGCCGGTTCCGGTGCACCACTGGCTTCCAGTTCGTCGTAGAGGAGATTCAGGTCATGCTGCTCCCGGTCCGACAGGATAAGGGCCGCACTGTGCCGGGCACAGGCCACGGCAACGGCACGCCCGATACCCTCCGCAGCCCCGGTTACAAGGACGACGCGCCCGGCGAGGAGATCGGGATTCGGCTGATAGTTTTCCATATCTGCGGATAGAAACGCGCTCGTCCTAGCTGGAACGGGTGAAGCGAACCCTTGGAGTTCACGGCATCCGCCGGCTCTCCTGCCAGGCTGCCAGGCGAGCCAGAGTTTGCGCAAGGGAGTGAGCCCGATACGCCGGTCAGCGACCGCGAAGCCTACGCCTTTGAGCTCATCAAGCAGGGATACCAGAATGCGTACCCAGATCCTGATACAGACCGGCAGGCCCCGGTCTGGATCCGACACAGCGAGGTTGGTCCTGGCCCGGTCCGCTGCGGGTGCCAGCAACTCCGGCAGTCCGCGCCAAACCAGGGTCCGAGACCCGATCTGGGATCGTCCGGACCTGATACCGCCAAGCCGACAGCACCGCCGAATCGTCCCTTAACTCCCGTGGGGCGAAGCGTAGGCTGTAGTAGGCGGCCGAACCTAGAGGCGTTGCCTGGTTGGGGAAACGCCACTCGTCCAGCGCCGCTCTGGTGACCTCAGCGACCATCTGCCTCACTGGGGATCGTCATCAATCGCTAGGAGCCTGTTTACGATCTGTGGAGTAACAAGGTCAGGAAAGCCAGGGTCACAAATTGTGAGCTGGTATTGAGTTTTAGTCTTCGCTCGCAGTTTTTCCATAACCTTCGACACGTTTCCAACATTTGGGAGTCACTGCAAAGATGTGCAATTCGTTTCGCCTAGCGACCTCTACCGTAGCCCCAGAACGTTCTGTACGGCATCGGCAAATGTTTGTCCCGTATAACCGCCATCAACCAACACGTTCGTCACTGCCGACAAGCTGTCTCGATGGTTAGAGAAAGCTTACCGAGACGTTTGCTCTGTCGGTAACATCCGCTATCGCTTGGGGATAGCCTTTCTGTTCTGCGGTATCTGTATTCTTCACGCTTTGTGCAGCAACGATCACGAAGGTTGTCTTCTCACCTCGACCACTGTCGATATGGACCTCGTCAACCACATTTTTAATGTCTGCCCGAGCTGGCTTAGCTCACCATCAGAGGGTTCTTGACCCCAGCGACGAAAGTAGCTATACACCACCTGCCATTTCTATGTCCAAATCACTTTGGCGCAAAGATCGTAAACAGGTTCTAAGAAGATCGAAAGTATTGCAATTGGACTAATGGCTTTGTTTCGATACGGTCAGTAAATGTCAGCGGCCCCTAGGAGGTATCACCCAACAAATGTGTGACTTCAGTGGCTCCGGCTCCCCGCTCCGGCCACCTGTTGACCACATCCACAAGCAAATACCGGATGGATGCAGCATAGGCTACCCCCGTAGCGAAAGATCTTCCTTGAGTCGAGTCCACGCCTCAAGCAAGCATGGAGCCCACGAGCTTGGGTGCAAAATCGGCGAAGATATCCATAGCTGTACAGGAATTGCCTGCGCAAGCTTGTGAGTTCGCTCTCTCGTTTCGTGCCCTGAAACAGGCGCTGTTGCTGCAACAAGGCCTCTTGGATCTCCTCATTTTTGAGCCAAAATCGCCTGTCGCCGATACTGACTCGCTCGGCCGCTTCTGCCACGCACGGTCAAACCCCCTTATCCCCCTGATCGACCATGGTACGAGCGGCTTCATAGGTCAACCTTTGACGATGTACATTGGATCGATTGCGCCCATTCATCCGAGGTCTCCGAAGAGATTTATGATCACCACATAACGTCGGCAGGATACTATCTGCAAAACCATGTATACCGGTACCCGGTCGGTTTCATCCGGGATACCGAATGATAATCACTGCTGAAACATGGCCTTGGGTAATGGTTTAGGACCTCGCTGTTGTTACCATCCATGGCATTGGATTCCGGCATTCTCTGCCGAAATGGCGTAGTGGGACCTGTTAAGGATTAAGAGGCTGTTTAAACAAAGATAGTCGGGAGTAGGCTAGGTTGAGGAATGAAACCCAGAGTTTACAGGCCAGCCTGGTTTTCTGGGCTTCACCTCTTTATCAAAAAGACATGTCTAAAATCAATATGCTATTCGTATATCCTGGTTCCGGCGCATTCGGACCACCAAATATTGGGCACGGGCCATCCATTGATGCAGTTCGCCCGGGGAGAACGCGCACCGGTTTAAGCCATTTTAAAAAACCAGAACATGAAGAGCGTCGGAATCGATGTCACCCATAAAACCGTGACCATGGCGATTAACCGCGAGGGGCGAATTGGATATCCTATGAGATCCAGAACACCGCCCATCTGGCTCTGATCCGAGCGCTGCACAAGGCTCGGGTGAGCCGGGTCTGCGCCTTGGATGATGCCAAGCCGATCCCCATGGCCACCAAACGCTTCGCTGAGGCGATGCAGAGCCGCACAATGCCACCAATGTCCGTCCAGTCCTGGCAACGCCCGGATGCCCTGATCCCGACCAGTCACGCCTGTGCACTCCCCATTGCCGCCCTCAACGAGCTCCGAACCCAGACCAAAAACCAGCCCCAGGTGCCCAACTCACCGCGACGATGCCAGACTTCCTGATCCCTGATCTACAACACAGCATCGCCCGACTCGACGCTAAGATCGAATACCTGCGCCAACAGATCCGCGTCTTCATTGATACCGACGAGCAGCTCCAAGCCACCTTTGAGCTACTCATCAGCGTCACCGGTATCGCCGACGCCAGTGTCATTCAATTCCTCAGTGAACTGCTGCTCGTGCCCGAAAAAACGCCGCTTGCAGTCTTCCAACCATGGAGTTTTCCGCCATGGTAGGCCGTAATCCCTTGCTGGGTGTAGCCGGATTCGACGACCCTCGCGGAGGCCTATATCAGGACGGAAGTCAAGATCTGAAGTAGATCAGAAGTGCGAAAACTGTCGGGATAAGACACCATGTTCAACATGAGGGTACTCTTTGTCTATAGAATTTGGATCGGGCTTCCGACCTATAAGGCTTCAGGGTGAAAAAGGCAAGTTAACTATTATAACAAGGATCCAGATACTGGGATTAACCCTTAAGGGTTAATACCTAACCTTTTAGAGTAAAATCCTTAAGGGAAGGCCCCCTATGATCGATTCGATTGTCGGGCTGCGTTGCCTGACCGAAGGACGCAAAGAGTAGTCGGACATTATGACTGATAGATTTCCTAGTAACCCGATATAATGGTCTCATTTTCCGCCCGTATCAGCCACCAGTGCGCGCGTCGGCTTCAGGAACGACCATGAGCAACAAGCCCGACAGTGATCCCCAAGAAACCCAGGAGTGGCTCGACGCCCTGGAGGCCGTGTTGGAGAACCAGGGTGTCGAGCGTACCCATTTCCTGATCGAACGTCTCATCGACAAGGCCCGGCGCTCCGGTGCTCATCTGCCTTATAGTGCCAACACGGCCTATGTGAACACCATCCCGGTCCAGCAGCAAACGCGCTTTCCAGGCGATCACGCCATGGAGCGACGCATCCGCTCCTTCGTGCGCTGGAACGCCATGGCTATGGTAGTCCACGCAAACCGGATCGCCACCGAGCTCGGGGGCCATATCGCCAGCTTCGCCTCTATCGCCACCCTGTACGACGTCGCCTACACCCACTTCCTGCATGCCCGCACCAAGGATCACGGCGGGGACTTGGTCTTCATCCAAGGCCACTCCGCCCCCGGCATCTATGCCCGGGCCTTTCTCGAAGGACGCATCAGCGAGGAGCAGATCAACAACTTCCGTCAGGAAGTGGACGGCAACGGCCTGTCCTCTTACCCCCACCCCTGGCTTATGCCGGGCTTTTGGCAGTTCCCGACTGTGTCCATGGGCCTGGGCCCCATCATGGCTATCTATCAGGCCCGCTTCATGCGCTACCTTCAGGACCGCGGACTGCTCAATACTGAGCAGCGCAAGGTCTGGGCCTTCATGGGCGACGGCGAGATGGACGAGCCCGAAGCCATGGGCGCCATCGCTCTGGCGGCCCGCGAGCGTCTGGACAACCTGATATTCGTGGTCAACTGCAACCTGCAGCGCCTGGACGGGCCGGTGCGCGGCAACGGCAAGATCATCCAGGAGCTGGAGGCGGACTTCCGCGGTGCCGGCTGGAACGTTATCAAGGTCATCTGGGGTGGCTACTGGGACCCCCTGCTGGCGCGGGATAAGGACGGCATCCTGCTCAAGCGCATGCACGAGTGCGTAGACGGTGAATTCCAGGCCTATAAAGCCAAGGGCGGTGCCTACACCCGGAAGTACTTCTTCGGCAAATACCCGGAGCTGGCGGACATGGTCGCCAATATGACGGACGAGGACATCTGGCGCCTCAACCGTGGTGGCCACGACCCCATCAAGGTCTACGCCGCCTATGCGGCTGCCGTCGCCCATCAACGACAGCCGACGGTGATCCTGGCTAAGACGGTCAAGGGCTACGGCATGGGCCGGGCCGGCGAGGGCATGAACATCACTCACTCTCAGAAGAAGATGGGCGAGGCGGCGCTGAAGGAGTTCCGCGACCGCTTCAACATCCCCATCTCGGATGACGAGATCGGTATTGCCCCCTTCTACAAGCCCTCCGCCGACAGCTCGGAGATGAGCTACCTGCACCACTGCCGCGAGGCCCTAGGCGGCCCCCTGCCGATCCGTGATCCGACAGCACCCAAGCTCACCACGCCGGCAATCAAGGTCTTCCAGCCCCTCCTGGAGGGCAGCGGCGACAAGGAGATGTCCACCACCATGGCCCTAGTCCGGATCATGACCCTGATCGTCCGCGACCAGGAGATCGGCAACTACTTGGTGCCTATCATCCCGGACGAGGCACGCACCTTTGGCATGGAAGGCATGTTGCGCCAGCTTGGCATCTATTCCTCGGTGGGCCAACTCTATAAGCCAGTGGACGCGGATCAGCTCTTGTATTACCGGGAGGAAAAACAGGGCCAAGTACTGGAAGAAGGCATTACCGAGGCCGGTGCCATGTCATCCTGGATTGCCGCCGCCACGGCCTATGCCAACCACGGCCGGAGCATGATTCCCTTCTATATCTTTTACTCCATGTTCGGTTTCCAGCGCATCGGCGACCTGATCTGGGCTGCCGGTGATCTACGCGCCCGCGGCTTCCTGATCGGCGGCACTGCGGGGCGCACCACCCTGGCCGGCGAGGGCCTGCAGCACCAGGACGGCCACAGCCTAGTGGTTGCAGCCACCATCCCCAACTGCGTCACCTACGACCCCGCTTATGCCTACGAGCTGGCGGTCATCGTTCAAGACGGCCTGCGCCGTATGTACCAAGAGCAGCAAGACCGCTTCTACTACATCACGACCATGAACGAGACCTATGTCCAGCCGGCCATGCCAGAAGGCGTGAAGGAAGGTATCCTCAAGGGCATCTACCGACTACGCGCTGGCGGGGCCATAGAACCACGGGTGCAGCTCCTGGGCTCTGGCGCTATCCTACGGGAGGCCCTGGCCGCAGCCGAACTCCTGGAGCAGGACTTCGCGGTCGCCGCAGACGTGTGGAGCGTCACCAGCTTTAACGGGCTGCGGCGCGAAGGCATGGATGTGGAACGCTGGAATATGCTCCACCCGGAGCAGAAACCCCGGCGGAGCTATGTGGAACAACAGCTCAGTCCTACCAGCGGCCCGATTATCGCCGCCACCGACTATATTCAGGCCCTGGCGGACCAGATCCGCCCCTTCGTTCCCCGGCGATACCGGGTCCTAGGCACCGACGGCTTCGGGCGCAGCGACATGCGCAGACAACTGCGCAAATTCTTCGAGGTCGACCGCCACTACATCCTGCTGGCCGCCCTTAAGGCCCTCGCTGACGAGGAAACACTCCCCGCGGCCCGGGTTGCGGAGGCCATCGAAAAATACCGGATCGACCCGGAAAAACCCAACCCAGCAATGATATAGGTGCCCTCAAATCGGGCCAAAACGTAGGTTGGCATGCATGCATTCGATCCCATTGGTGGGATAACCGACGGTCAAGTTAATCGCCCCTGATATCCGCAGCATAGCTCAACTCAACCGTCAGTAAAGAAAGGGAAAGTGGAAGAAGTTAAAGGGGTACGCCTTTATTCGCTTGAGAACTGGGTGATTCCGAAGTGCTGAGCTTCATTGGTACGAGGGCTTACGGAATTGGCAAACGAGAGATAAAACGAAAGCGTTACCTGAAATAGACATGAACGGGCATTTTGACAAACCACCTGGGTATGTTACGTGTATCAGACAACTCCGACTACCCAACATCCTTGGAGTACCACAAGATCTATAAAGTCGTTCCAGATGCAGGTGCTGAGGCAGATAGAGACATTAGGATCATTGATGAAAGTGGTGAAGATTACCTCATGCCTCTTCAGGGCGGTTCGTTCCGATCCGTGTACCCTCTGCGGTAAGGAAACCGCTGGAGATGGCCGCGTATCTGGGGTGATGGAGTAGGAGAACTCGGTATGGCAAGGGCCCAAGACGTACTGCTCCCCGACATCGGGGACTTCTCGGATGTAGAGGTCATCGAGATCCTGGTACAATCCGGCGACCAGGTCGGCGTCGATCAGTCCCTGATCACTCTGGAGAGTGACAAGGCGACCATGGAAATCCCCTCCCCCCTGGCCGGCAAGGTCGGCTCCGTCGCAGTGGCAGTAGGAGACAAGCTGAGCCAAGGGGATCTGGTCCTGACCCTGATGCCCCCCCCGACTTCGGCTCTGGCTCCGGCAGCCGAGACACAGTCCGCTGTGCTGGCAGCCGCACCGAAAGCGAAAGCGACCCCAACGGAGCCCCCAAAGGAGATCCTGGCGGGGATTGAATCGATCCCCGAACCCATGACCAAGTCGGCAGCAGTCGGTCCAAGACCGGGCGAGGCGGAGCGTCGGCGGGCACCGGTACCCACACGACCGGAAGACTTGGCCACTATCGCCAAAGGGAGCAAACCCCATGCTAGCCCCGCCGTGCGCCGTTTTTCCCGCGAGCTGGGCGTCGATCTAACCTTGGTGGAAGGGTCGGGCCCCAAGCACCGCATCCTCAAGACCGACGTCCAGGACTATGTCAAAAAGACCCTAGCCCGCGGTGCAACCGCCACGCCGGACGCCGGCCTGCCCTTCCGGCTGCCCCCCGCGCCCGAGATCGACTATACCAAATTCGGTAAGGTCGAGCTGGTTCCCCTGCCGCGGATCAAAAAGATTAGCGGGAGCCGTCTGCATCTCAATTGGATCAGCGCCCCCCAGGTCACCCAGCACGACGCGGCGGACATCACGGACCTGGAGGTCTTTCGCGCATCCCGACGGGAAGCGGCGGCCGAGGAAGGTGTAAAGCTCACCTCCCTGCCGATCCTGATGAAGGCGGTCGCCAAGGCTCTGGAACAGCTTCCCAATCTCAAGGCATCACTCACCGGCGACGGCGAACACCTGGTGCTCAAACACTTCACCCACCTCGGCGTAGCGGTGAACACTCCCGATGGCCTCGTGGTCCCGGTCATTCGAGACGTAGACAAAAAAGGTATCTACGCGCTCGCCCGCGAACTCGCGGAGGCCAGTACTAAGGCCCGAACAGGCAAGCTACTACCCGGCGACATGCAGGGGGGCTGCTTCACCATCTCCAATCTGGGAGGCATCGGTGGTGCCGCCTTTACCCCCATCGTTAATGTCCCGGAAGTCGCCATTCTGGGCGTCTCCCGCGCGGAAGTAAAACCGATCTGGAACGGCAAGGATTTCATTCCTCGCCGTATCTTGCCCATGTCCCTCTCCTACGACCACCGCGTAATTGACGGTGCAGAGGCCGTCCGTTTCACAGGCCTACTGCGGACGCTCCTAGAAGACATTCGGAGCCTGTTGCTCTGATTCCAAGCCGTGGTTATCAGTGTATCATTGCAATATCAGAAAAATCAGTCGGAATATTTGCTCGTAAAATTCATACGGGAAAGTGCGTGTCCACGGTTGGGCCTCCTTGGCGGTGAATTTCTCAAGAATGGTGGCAAAAGCATGTTCCATTTGGCTACGCTAGTAGCCAGTTGTCTCATCGACAAGCGCAATGATGCCGACCGTAGTAAGGCCTCAGCCTGAAATGAAATCGCTGTTCAACTTGGGAAATCCACTTAAATTTTTAAACAGCTAGCGTACAACGCAACGACTTGTATACCGCCATTGATCGCGCTACCCGTTGGGTGTACGTGGAACATAAGTCAGCACGGTCTGCGAGCGGCTTCTTCCTGCGCCTGATCGACACGGTGCCGGTCCACCATCGCTCAGGTGCTTACGCGCCACAGGCCAGCGCTAGCCGACCGGCATCCAGGTCTGTGCCGACACACACCTCGAACATCGCCTGATCACATCCAGGACCCCCCGAACTAACGGCATGATCAAACGCTTTGACCGGCACATCACCGCGGCCCTGGCCACCGCCCGCTTTGATTCTGCTGAGCACCTGGCCGATACCAGAAAACGCTATGTCCAGGTCCACAATCAACACATTGCCCAAAAGGCGTTAAGCTACATTCCATATCTTCAAGCCATTTAAGAACTGCTACAAAAACAGCCAAACCTGTTCATAGAGCGTTTCTATAATTTGGCGGGACTTGACACGTAACCACTACATGAATCGGTCGCAATCCAGCCCGTGGTCATCGGCAATCTTTGCCCCTGGTTGTGTTGACTTGTGTCCAGTTGCGTTGATTTTCGGCTAAATTCTCCGTGGAGTCCCTGCCGGCTCGATGTTATCGGTAGTTGAGAATGTCTAGAGTAGGTGTCCGGCTCGCTCGTCGCACGGCTGTCAGCAGTTCTGAGGGTAGGTGTTCGAGACTAATTGCCTGGGTTCCCAGGCGCCGCACCGGCCACACACCGAGCAAGGCGTTGGTGAGGAAGAGCCCGTCGGCAACGGCCAAGTCAGCGCGCATGATGTCCCTCTCTAAAACCTCAATACCGAAAGCGCCGGCAATGCGTAACACCAGATTCCGCACCGTGCCGGCGATGCCGCAGGTATCCAGCCGCGGCGTGAGGAGCCGACCAGCGTGAACCAGGAACAGATTGGATAGGGTACCGCCGATGATGCGGCCCCTGCCATCCTGCATGAGTCCCTCGGCGATTCCTGGATCCCGCCACTCGGAACGTGCCAGGACTTGCTCCAGCCGATTCAGGTGTTTGAGACCTGCTAGCACCGGATTCTCACCAAGCGGGGTACGACAGAAAATCACATCGACGCCCTGTTCCTCCCAAGCCACAGGGTAATCTGGACAGGGATGGAGCGTGAGAATACGGACCGGTTGCGGAGTCTCGGGAGGACCATAGCCGCGGCTGCTACTGCCACGGGTAAGGATGATTTTCAATACCCCGGTGGATTCACCTGCGGCGAGCAGTCGACATTCGCGCAAAAGCAGTTTCCATGGCGGACAGGGAATCCCGAGGCGGTCAGCCCCCCGCACGAGGCGATCAAAATGCTCCTGCCAAAGGCAGGGTTCGCCTTCCCGTACGGCAAGAGTCTCGAACAGCCCATCTCCGTACTGCAGGCCGCGGTCAGCAACGGTCAGGCAGTCGATCTCGAACCCATTGATCAAGGCTCTCGGGACCAATACCACAGACCTCGCGCCGGCTACACCAAACTCGCTCCCTTCACACCTAACAACCAGCGGAAGGTGAACGTACTCTTGGTATCGCCGCAACCCTAAGGGAAATTATCGCGGCGACATCGCCCTCCAGCTCACGGGCACTGTTGTGCACTTGCCCGAGGTCCCAATGGGTTGGTTGGTCGTTGATAATGAAGGATCACCAGGAAGTGCAAGATATCCTCTCCTCCCCCTACGGTCCCGAACATGTGACAGTCGTGGATTTGGTAGAGCTGACGGCCGACCTATGAGCATGATCGCCAAACGCATCTGAGCCCCAGGATTTCTGGCGATGTCGCCAACGGAGGATGAAGCACTCTGCGATGCCGCCTCGATCCTGTCCGACTACAATCGTTGCCGCGACGCTGGGTTCTAAGCTACGATATAAAGTTATAGGCTGAAATTAATCAACCCACGATCATCAAAGCCTTTGATTTTGAATATTCTGGGGAAGTGCTAAACGCGAGTATAATCTCGGCGGGGCTGCGGGACGATATCACTTCGCTAGCCCAATACACCATTCCTTCCGGGGTCGGCACAGCGGCCATAATGACCAATATAAATTTTTCCGTGAAATGGATCGCTCTTGCAAGAAATCCTGCTTATTAGCAAAAACGGTGGTTATCAGCGTTATTAACCGCCTTTTAGGGGTCGTCGGAAGCAAGTTTTTTAGTTTCCACAATACCGTAAGCATGATTCTTCGGAGTTTGCTATTGGCCGCCAGTGTGAAACCTCATGTATGTAAGTGTCAAGTCCCGCCAGATTATAGACACATTTTTGTGCCTGGGTTGATGGCGGAATGGCGCCGTGTCGATCAGGCGCAGGAGGAAGCACGCTCGCGGAGCGTGCTGACTTATGTTCTGCATACACTCAGCGGGTGGCGCGATCGACGGTGGCAAACAGTCGCTGCGTCGGCCGTGGTCCGGCATCTGAGACAGGTATTTCACATCAATGCGTATAAAGCCCGTTGAAGCTCTTCACCGGCGTCTTGGCACCTTCCTCCTTGAAGAACAAGGCCCTGGAGGTTAGAAAGGCCGTGGCGATGCAGACAGCGGTCCAAGCCCGAGAAGCCCGAGCGGACAACCTCATCGCGGGTCACCGCTAGCAGGTTATCCAGGGACAGCAGGAGGGTTCACGTAACGCCATCCCCGGCATGTACCCGCATAACCTCTCTATGCCTACAACTGAGGAACTGAGGATAGCTTCTTCTTCAATATATAATTACATAGGATCTAACAGCTACCAAGCCCGCTCGGCAGAGCACACTGGTCGGAAAGAAAAACAGGAGATAGTCGCGGGGTAGTGATTAAGGCTTAAGTGGGAATATAGTCAATAATAGTGTGTTGGATACATCACATGCTGCCTCCTCTCCTTCCGAGGGTATCGCAAGGAATGTAGGGTGATATAAACCGGCGGTTACCCCTGGGAGGGCTGGCATTTGGCTGGCATTTTTTCGGCATCCGTGGGTACGGGCTCCTTGGAGGGGAAAGAGGCCCCCAGGATCAGCCCATCTTATCGCCACCTGCCGTTTAGAAGGCGCTGGCGGCAGACTTTTGCGACCTCTCTCCGGGAGAGGGATGGGGAGAAATGGTTAAAGAAGGAATAGGGAGTGGGATATAATAGGCTTTTCTACTTTAACCATTTAAGAGTTTACCACTGCCAGCTGCGTAATGGGTTGGAATCGTAATGAATTCAGATGCTTAATCATACGATTGCCCCGCCCGGGAACGGAAAGGACATTTGTAAGCTGTACGCCCCTAGCCTTAGTGGATGTCGGTTTTGAACCGGGATCTGCGGTTATTCAACCGGGGTGTCTTTATGCCTATTCCTAAGATCCAGATACGAAGGATTGTACCAAAGACAGGACGGAAATCTCCTGCCATGCATATTATCTGGAGATGGCAGTAGTCTGAAGCAACTCTAAGAGGGTTGAAGCGTACCGACCCTAAAACTGATTTGCTATTCCAAACTTACCTCGAAAAATTTCCCCAACCGGGATTTAAGGGCACTCTGGAAAATACGATGTGGCCTACAGCACACCTCAACAACCAATGACTTAAGAGTCGCTTGATTGATGAAAATACCTAGTTTTTCAAGGCTCCTATTAATGGTGAGAGCAGTTTGATTCCATACAAGCTTTATTGGAACAATCTAAGAAGGAGACCAAGCCGCGAGCCGTTGATTTATATGATGTTTTTTGCGCATCCCGTATGTGTTGATAAGGCGGCTTCCAATAGCGAATGCTACCCCGTAATTTTCTGAAATGGCAGGTGGTGTACGAATATTTTCGTCACTGGAGTCAAAAACCCTCTGATGGTGAGCTATGCCGGCTTAGGCAGACATTAGTGGTCGGAACGAGAAGACGAGCTTCAGCGGATGTCACCGACAGAGCAAACACCTCGGTGGCTTTCTCTAACCATCGAGACAGCTTTTCGGCAGCGGCGAATGTGCTGGTTGATGGCGGTTCTACGGGACAACCATTTGCCGATACCGTACGGAACGTTCTGGGGGCTACGGTAGAGGTCGCCAGGAGAAACGAACTGCACACCTTTGCAGTGACTTCCAAACGATGGGTTGTCGAACGCTCGTTTGCTTGATTGAAAACGTGTCGAAGGTTATGGAAAAACTGCGAGCGAAAACCCATATATTTAGCTCACAATTTGTGATCTTGTCCTTCTTAGCCTTCTTGGCCTTGTTACCCTATAGATCGTAAACAGGCTCTTAAGCGCAGCTTGGATTATCCGCGGAACAATGGGGCCTTTGGCCCCGTTTTTTCATGTTCCGCGCATAACCGTTACCATGGTCGAGATCAATGCGTTGCATGATTACTGTGACAGCTTAATTGGCCGATGATGAATTTGACGACTACTGCCCCAACGGCGGGCTACAGGTTGAGGGGAATCGGTCAGTCAGGCAGCCTGATCAGCGGTGTGAGCACGAGCTTGGCGCTGATCGATACGGCAATCGCCCAGGGGACAGACGGGGCCCTAGTCCATCATGGTTTTCTGTTTTCTGGAAGCAACTGGTTGGGAGACTACCTAACCCACATTAATGGTATACTAAAAGGAAGTGCGATTGTTAGCTTTGCATGCTGATTCGCATATTCTGAATTTTCACCTTCCTGAGCGGTAAGGCTTCCGTCCCGTGAAGCACAGACCAGCAGAGCCTACCAGGAGTCGTCGGAGAAATGAGCGCACCAGGTGTGAATAAGAAGAGGCGGCGTGTCCTTATCGCCGCTACGAGCGTGGTCGGGACCGTCGGTGTCGGTTACGTGGCTGTTCCTTTCATTGCTTCCATGAACCCGAGTGCCAAGGCCCGGGCGGCCGGGGCACCGGTGGAGGCAGATATCGGCAAACTGGAACCGGGCGCCATGTTGCGAGTTAAGTGGCGTGGCACCCCGGTCTGGGTGGTGAATCGCACTGAGGAGATGTTGGCCGCCCTTCCCAAGTTGGACCACCTGTTGGCAGACCGGGACTCAGTGGCATCCGTGCAGCCCGAAAGCTGCCGGAATACGACGCGCTCGCTTAAACCTAAGTATCTGGTGGCTGTGGGCATCTGTACTCACTTGGGTTGCTCCCCGACCTACCGGCCAGAGGTGGCCCCTGCTGATCTAGGCTCGGAATGGAAGGGTGGTTTCTTTTGCCCCTGCCACGGTTCCCGATTCGACTTGGCTGGGCGTGTCTACGCCGGTGTTCCGGCACCTATCAATCTGGAAATACCCAAGCACACCTATATTTCCGATACTGTTATCCTGATCGGTGAAGATGGAGGAGCAGCCTGATGGGTACAGAGCATACCGGATTCCTCAGTTGGATCGACGCACGTTTCCCGCTCACGAAGGTCTGGAAGGAGCATCTGTCCGAATACTATGCACCTAAGAATTTCAATTTCTGGTACTATATGGGTTCCTTGGCGATTCTGGTGTTGGTGCTGCAGATCGTCACCGGGCTGTGGTTGACCATGAACTACAAGCCCTCGGCGGACGATGCCTTCGCATCGGTTGCATACATCATGCGGGATGTGAATTGGGGTTGGCTCCTGCGTTACATGCACTCCACCGGCGCTTCGGCCTTCTTTATCCTCATCTATCTGCATATGTTCCGCGCCCTGCTCTACGGCTCCTACCGCAAGCCGCGTGAGCTCTTGTGGATTATCGGTGTGATCATCTACCTGGCCATGATGGCTACCGCCTTCTTCGGCTATCTCTTGCCCTGGGGGCAGATGTCCTATTGGGGTGCCCAGGTCATCATCAACCTGTTCGCAGCGGTCCCCGGTATCGGAGAGGACCTCTCCGTATGGGTCCGAGGCGATTATGTCATCTCCGACGTCACCCTGAACCGATTCTTCGCCTTCCACTTTCTGGTGCCTTTCCTGATCGCGGGTCTCGTGTTTATCCATATCGTTGCCCTGCACAAAGTGGGCTCCAACAATCCGGACGGCATCGAGATCAAGCAGGGTCCCAAGGGCAATCGCTGGGATGAAAAAGCACCGATGGATGGGATCCCGTTCCATCCGTATTACACGGTAAAAGATATTGTCGGGGTGGTGGGTTTCCTGATCCTCTTCGCGGCCGTGGTCTTCTTTTGGCCTGACTTCGGCGGGTTGTTTTTGGAAGCGCCGAATTTCCAACCCGCTGATCCCTTGAAGACACCGGAGCATATCGCCCCCGTTTGGTATTTCACGCCCTTCTATGCCATATTGCGCGCGGTCCCCCCCATGTTCGGCTCGCAGTTCCCAGGTGTGGTGGTGATGTTCGCGGCCATCCTGATCCTATTCTTCCTGCCCTGGTTGGACCGCAGCAAGGTGAAGTCCATCCGCTACAAGGGCATCCTCTCCAAGATCGCCATCGGCGTGTTCGCGGTTACATTCATCGCTTTGGCCTGGCTGGGCTTGGAGGCGGCTACACCTGCTAAGACCCTGCTTGCGCAAATCTTCACCCTGCTCTATTTTCTGTTCTTCCTGCTGATGCCGATCTACAGCAAGCTGGATAAGACTAAGCCGATTCCAGAACGGGTGACGAAAACAAGCTGGATAACCAGGATTAAGACCAAGCCGGTTCCGCAGAGGGGTCCGCAGAGGGGGGCAAAATGAGAAGATTGCTTATCGCATCTGTTCTCTTGCTGGCACCTGCACCCATGTTTGCCTCGGCTTCTGGCGGCATGGGGACGCACCTGGAGGAAGCCGACATCAATCTTGCAGATAAAGAATCCCTGGAGCGGGGCGCTGGGTACTTCGTCGATTACTGTATGGGTTGCCATTCCCTCAAATACATGCGTTACAACCGGATGGGAGAAGACCTTGGGCTCGACGAAGTTCGGATACGTCAGGACTTCATCTTCGACAAGGAGACCAAGCCCGGCGATTTGATGGTCAGCGCCATGCGCCCGAAGGATGGCGAGAAGTGGTTCGGCACCGAGGTGCCGGATCTGACGCTAGTCACCCGTTGGCGTGATTCGGACTGGGTCTTTACCTACCTCAAAAGCTTCTATGTAGACGAGAGCAGGCCTTACGGTGTTAACAACGCGGTGTTTCCCGATGTGGGCATGCCGCATGTCTTGGCCGGTCTACAGGGATTGCAGAAGGCCGTCTACACGGAGGCCGAGGGTGGGCACCATAGTGCATTGGAAGGTTTCGAACCGGTGCAGCCGGGTAGTCTGTCGACGAAGGAATATGATGGGGTAGTCCGCGATCTGACGAATTTCCTGACCTACGCGGGTGAGCCCATAAAGCTCGAACGACGACGGCTGGGTTTTTATGTGCTGGGCTTCCTTACCATACTCTTCGGCCTCGCCTACCTGCTCAAAAAGGAATATTGGAAGGATGTGCACTGAAATTGTCGTTCGTCCCACTCTTCAACCTTCACAAAGAACTCAAGATTGCGGGTGTCGACTGTCCATCTCCGGGAAAATCTGATCGCGACACGAACTGGCTGCCTGAGTAGTTTTATTTGGGGAGTCCTGCGTTGGAAACAGGCCCCGTATCCTACGGGGCTTTTTCGTTTATACTGATTAAATCGCCTCGGGGTCTTCCGGGCCTGAGGGTGATAATCCGAGTACTGGAGTAAAAGGACAGTCAGCAGTGGCCACCAATAAACGATCTGTTATGACCCTATTCTCCGATCCTACGAACTCATATTGCCATCAGGTGCGTATCGTACTGGCGGAAAAGGGTATCTCCGTCGATATCGTCGACGTGTGTACCCAAGATCTGTCTGACGAGGTCATGGATTTCAATCCCTACAGGACCGTACCTACATTGGTGGACCGGGACCTGCGACTCTATGAGTCGCGCATCATCATGGAGTATCTGGATGAGCGTTTTCCGTATCCGCCATTGCTGCCCGTCGACCCGGTTTCACGCGCTACCTCCCGACTCTATATGTACCGCGTGGAGCGCGACTGGTATCCTCTGATGGATCGGATACTTGATGGTACTGAGGATGAGGCGGCTATGGCGCGCAAGGAGCTACGTGAGAGCCTGATTGCCACCTCCCCAGTGTTTAGAGCCAAACCCTTCTTTATGAACAATGAGTTCTCCCTTGTAGATTGCTGCGTGGCCCCCCTGTTATGGCGCCTCCCTCTGTTAGGCATCGACCTGCCGGCGCGGGCCCAAGCATTGTCCAACTACGCAAAGCGCATCTTCACTTGGCCTTCTTTCGGCAAGGGCCTGACGGAGGCCGAGCGGGAGATGGCTATGGAAAATAGTTGATTGCCCACTTGCCGCTATGACTTCGATCCGTCCTTATATGATTCGGGCACTGTACGAGTGGATTACGGATAACCGAATGACCCCTCATCTGCTCGTAGATTCGAGCCATCCCCAAGTGGTAGTTCCGGCACGGTTTATTGAGGACGGAAAGATCGTACTCAATATAAGCCCTACCGCTGTCCGCGCCCTCGTACTTGGAAATGGGCATATTGAATTCAGTGCGCGTTTCGGTGGTGTCGCCATGCAGGTCCGGGTACCGGTGGGGGCGGTGCTCGGTATCTATGTGCTCGAGAATAGATATGGGATCTTGTTCCCGGACGACGAACCAGAGATAGACGACACGGAGGAAACGGAAGACGAATCGACTGTCCACAAACCGCCACGGAAACGACCCACACTCAAGGTCGTCAAGTAGAGGAGGGAGACCTGGAACGATTCGGGATAAGCGCGTATATATCTTCCCGAAAACATGGCCTTAACGGATCGATTTTCCCTGACCCCAGTCACCATATAGTATGGGGTAGATTGCCTGCTTGACGATAGAAAGGAGCCTAAGGCGTGTTGATATTTAAAAGGCCTGCACAGTGGACCCTACGCTAACCATTTGATTCTCAGGTTACAACACGGCCTGTCATCTCAACCAAAGGGAGAGATCTTCAGAATCAATCCTTACCTTGCTATTCGGGCCTAGCGGGCGATATATAGAGGAGTAGTGGTGTTGTTTGGATACAAGATTTCTCGCTGCGCTTGAAGTTGCGTCAAGGCGGTTGCCTGGTGAACAGGCTCAGTTCGACTTCGGCGATGTCCAACCAACTGCCATGTTTGGGGTGTTCAGCGTAATCCACATCGAGCAGTGTCGATGACCTCCTGGACCAGATCAGGCACCATTTTAGTGGTGCGCACACTGAATTCCCACCCGATCGTACTCGTAGTCATAGCGATACGGCTGACTTGGCTTGGCTGGATTGGCCAAGAGAGCCAACGCGTTTCTCCGATTAACCAGATTGGCTGCTCATCCAGACACACCACCAAGCGTTTGGGATCATACGGCCGACCCCTCCTCCACGAAGCGTTGCCGCAGGTTTAGACACGGTTCGCGAGGTACATGCGAATGCCTTCGCGGTTTGCACATCACGCCACTTCAGGACCCCCCGCATCGACCTTCTACAGTACACTTTATTCACCAACTCCGTGAGCTGCTCACGCTCCTCATCCCGTCAAACGCACGATATATTTTTACCCAATCCGGGGAGTCAACTCCAGGGTTGAACTTAACTCGATAGTTTTGCTGGTATTAGGCATTGGCTACAACATCTGCTGGATAATACAGGAAATCTTAATATGCCAGATAGATAGCTGGTAGCCGACGACTGGCAGCTTAATCGAAAAGAAATCAATGCGCACTCGTCCTGGGAAACGATCTCTGCTTACCGTCAGCAGTCAGTCGTTAGTCGCCGGTCGCGTGTGTCTGCCGATGCCTACTGCGCCGGAATCGAATCCGTACACGCACACCATCTGCAACCCGGCACCTGTCCGTCGCATCCGCAGTTGGCGTAGGGAGACAGTCTGATCCAGGAATTGCGAATCACACTGCTTACGGGCGGCGCGGCAGATTTTGATCGTCACCTTTCGGACATGCAGGTTGTCGAGCCAGAACTAGCCCAGGAGCAAAAGGATAAGGATAGCGAGCAAAGGGAGTGACCAGTTACTTGGGTGCCGTTTTTTTGGGTGCACAGGCCGCGTGCCGATGGACCCCGGTCACTGTACCATCAATGAAAATTGATTCAAAATCAGACTTCTTTGCTAACTCCTCGAACACTCTGGACTACACACCACGCTTCTGCCAACGTGCGAAGCGCTGGTATACGCTATCCCGGTTTCCAAGTTCTGCGGGAAGATAGCGCCACGGGGCACCTGAGCAGGCCAACCACACAAGATCGTTTCCACGAAAAATCGGTTATCGTGACCTCTCCGCCCACGGTTTGATGCTTTGCCTGGCAACGAGTGCTGAATCCGTTCCCATTGGTCGTCACGCAATTTCAAGCGAACCTACGACCTAGAAGCTGTATTTTGTCCCCTTATGTCGAGAATGAAAGCAATTAAAGATGGCTCTGGCATGCAATCGAGCGATCAAGTGGAAAGGTGCTAGCCTATGTTCCTGGAAAACGACAAGATGGGATATTTCTTAAATTAAGAATGTTGCTAAATCCGTTTAGGATGACTCGGTTTTATAATGGTGACTAGGGGTTCCTATGAGCGTTGTCTCATCCCCCAAGACGTGTTGCTGGGAAACGAAATATGCAGTGGATAGAGTTAAAACATTTAACATTACGTGTTTGAATTAAGCAGTTTGGCCAGAAAACTATTTGTTCCTCAAAATTCAGTGCAAATGCACGATATCGTGATTGGGTTATTTGCAAATCGGTAGAATTTAGAGTCTCTATTTGAATCTTTGAAACAACGAAATTAAAACACTACCAACAAAACCTCTGTGCAAGAGTAAGGAGTCAACTAATGGGAACCCTTGTTATTGTCACCGCCGACATCACGCGACTTGCGGTGGACGCTATCGTAAACGCCGCCAACCAGTCACTCCTTGGTGGTGGTGGCGTTGACGGCACCATCCACCAGGCTGCGGGACCCGAGCTACTGGAGGCCTGCCGAAGCCTTGGTGGTTGTCCGACTGGAGAGGCATGCGTTACTCCTGGGTTCGGATTACCAGCCAAGTGGGTCATCCATACGGTAGGCCCTGTGTGGCAGGGTGGGATACAGGGTGAGCCAGAGTTACTGCGTAGTTGTTATCAACGTTCATTGGCTCTGGCAAAGGAGAAATGAAGTGCGTACTGTCGCCTTCCCAGGTATCAGCACCGGTGTGTATGGCTACCCGAAGGGAGCCGCAGCCCGAATCGCCTTGGAGGTTATACAGGCCGAGTGTGGGGACTTCAAAGAAGTTATCGCCTGCTGCTTCTCACAGCAAGACGCCGTCCTTTATCGTACACTCTGTTCCGACTACCAGTTCGGTAGCGGGGATGATCGATTCGCGTAGCGGCCCCGTAGCTGGATGGGTTGTGCGCCATTGGCTGTTTTCGAAAGCGCACGAACATGCAAGCGTTCGAAAATCGGGCTGCGCAGATACCGGATTGTTGCTTGATATAAAATAGGATGATAAGGTTATAATTAGGTTTCTTATTTTTCACCCCATAGTTTCCAATATGCTCCCATTTTATGGGTACCCTAGGCGTTGCAGAATTATATAGAAATAGAATAAATTTGCTATTTTTCCTGCATTTTGCGCTAGAATTAAGGGCACCATTGGAAATGGGGTACCCTTACCAAGCAAGCGACTCCAAGCCATTGATTCCTAGAGGAAGCTATAGGAGAAAATTGCATTTTTGCAAGTATCCTTAGCACTGATAGTCGGATCATCATAGCTCTGGCTTCAACTTATGGTTTCGCAAACAAGGCGTGAGGAACTTTCGTATCCGGGCTGGCATGGCGATATTCGCGGACTTGTTGTTTTTCGCCTACATGTTGTCCGATTGTCCGAACCTGTGCAGAAGCACTGGATGTTAACCAACTGTTTTAATGTAGAGATGAAGGTAACCGAAGATGCGCAATGCGAATAAAACCCTTTGCGTCATGGGCTATGCGGTCCTTGTCGTGCTGACTCTCGCCTTAGCGGGGCCCGCTATGGGTCATACCCCCACGGGCGAGAACCTCTGGTTGGCGGAGGAGGAAGGTACCGCCTGGACCACCAGATATGACGAGTGTTGGCAGAGCAAGGCTGGCCCCGCTGATCTTGCTCCCTGTGTGGTGGAACAGCCGAAATCGCCTAAGATTGTGGAACTAAACTTCAATTACAACGAGTACGCTGTTCCGAGTGGCGTTGCCGATCCGAGGCAGGTTGCCGAGGTTGATGAGTATATCGACCAGTTAAAGGCGACTTCGGAACGCGAGCGCATCACCATTGTAGGGCACACTAGTGCTGACGGCTCTGATACGTACAATATGGAATTGGGTCAGAAGCGTGCCGATGCGGTTCGCGACTATTTCATTCGTCAGGGTTATCCTGCCGAGGACCTTGCACCTGCCAAGTCCAGGGGTGAATACGAACTGATTCCTGGCATTGATCCCTACTCCGACGCCCAGTGCCGCGTGGAGTTCCATTAAAGTGGAATATTAGCCAACGGATGGCGACAATTCGCACTCCTGCGGTGTGGGGTTCCGGATGGGGTTGTTGAATTCAGTGCTCAGGTAAATAGTAGAAACCGTAGAAGCTTAGAAGCTTGAGCGATTACGAATGAACTATTTCAATCTATCACCTCTGAAAATCGGCGGCGGTGAAATCTCTTGCCGCGGGAGTGTTAGGAGAGACTGACCACGATTGTCGTAGTCGGCTTTTTCTTTGGCTGAGACCACATCATAGAACGAATCACGAAATCATAGACGATCTATGATCATACGCATGTTCCGATTAGAACACCTCCCCGCGGGGAGAGGGGCTTGAGGCTTTAACTTAATGGCATTGCATTGTAGCGTTCCATGAGGTAGCAAAAGCAATCCTGGCGAATGGCAGCCTCGTCGCGGGTGAGCATGGCGG
>Ga0209787_1000045_pt1 | contig 41119 bp, 39 predicted proteins | sample WorMetLIZISLAND2_2_FD_187414 | JGI IMG/M metagenome (GOLD analysis project Ga0209787, IMG submission 187414) | Marine gutless worms symbiont microbial communities from Max Planck institute for Marine Microbiology, Germany - Olavius loisae LIZARD... ... | reverse complement strand
TGATCCGACGGAACCAGAGACTCCAAAGTCACCATCTCCAGTTCCGTCTGCTGGGGTGAGCGGTTTTTAAGCATCCCACATTGAATCAAAAGCCGCCGCCAAAGGCGAGGACTTTGTCAGCGGTCTGGGGCCGCTCCTCGGAGCGGCCCTTTTTTTTGCCCGGCCATCCTGCCGATGATCGCCGACGTGACGCGCGGTAATCCTAGTAGCGCGAGAAGTCGCGTTTTCGAGTGAGCGTTCGGTTGGGACGGCACTTTCGGATGATAAAGAGGAATTCGCCGCCGTTATCGGACATATCGATCAGCTCATGACCGGTCCGCCTGCACCACGACGGCACATCGAGCTTTGAGACATCCTGGTCCGACACCATTTCGAGGACGTCGCCGATCGGCATGCCATTGATGGACTTGTTCAACTCGATCATCAGTAGGGGGCAACCGAGGCCGCGAGCATCGTATTTCACGTGGGGTTTCGTCATTGCGGGTTTCGTGTGCTCAAGGGCCTAAAAATACTGACAGTGATCGGCCTGCGCGGCTTTTTCATTGAGGAACCATGACGCCCCGACAATACCATCCGCTTCTTCGACCAAGTTCTCCTTGGTCACACCGTAGATGCTGGCCGCCATGTCACAGGCGTAAAGACTGACGCACCCGGTTTCCTTCAGTGTCCTTATGAATTCGTGGATGTCGGCGGGCAACCCTGCGGCAGCGACCTGGTCTCGAACGAACTGGTCTTGGTCGGCGTGATGGCCGTTGACCCGGATGGCCCTTGCCCCCTCCTCGGTCAAAGCGCGGACAGCCCAACTAACGAACATGATGTCGACCTGGGTTCCTTCCAGCGACTGCAGATACGCGTGAATGAATGGGCAAAGGAACTTGTCGTAGGAATCCTCCGTGATGTAGATCGCCAACCTGTCCATCTGTGCCTCCCCGAAAAACGATGGGCGTCTCGCGCCGCCGCAAAGCGCCGGATCATTCCTGGAACCGAGTGCGTCAGGGTCCCGCCCGTCTAACCAGCCGCCTAAAGTCGACCACCCAAAAGGGCCGCCTTGCGATCACACTACCGAAGGGGTAGTGATTCCAGATGGCAATTTCAACGTCAAACGGTCCGTCGAGGCTCGGAGACTAGCCTTGAGCACGCGGCGACTTCTATATCTCGTCACCCTATCCGAGGAGAAACACTTCGGTCGGGCGGCAGAGAAATGCAACGTTTCGCAACCGACGCTGTCGAGTTCGATCCGCCAATTCGAAGAGGAATTGGGTATCCAGATCGTCAAGCGGGGGCATCGTTTTTCAGGCTTTACGCAGGAGGGCATGCGGGTCTTGGACTACGCGAAGAGAGTCCTGGCCGAAGACGAAAAGCTGACGGAAGACATCAATTTCATGCGCGCTGGCCTGGCCGGCACATTGCGTATCGGCGTCATTCCGACCGCGCTTCCCATCGCCGCACTGGCAACCTCCGATTTCGGCCGCGACCATCCTGGCGTTTCAATGGAGATCGTTGCACGCGACGCCCACGAAATCCTTCGTGAACTCGAAGATCTGTCGCTCGATCTTGGCATCTCCTATCTGGACGATACCCGCTCGGCCAAGATCCTAGAGTTACCGCTGTATACGGAGAATCTGGCTCTGTTGACACCGGACCCTGGCCCGTTTTCCGAACGCAACCAATTAACTTGGGATGACGTCTCCGAGACCCCCTTGGTTCTCGAAACCCGGGACACCCAGAACCGCCGCGTCATCGACAAGGCGTTCGAAAGCCGGGGCCATGAGGTGAGCCCGCAGATCGAGTCGAATTCGCTCTTCAACCTGGCCGCACACGTGCGGGCCGGGGCCTGGTCGGCGATCGTTCCGGGAGAGTGCTTTGCCTTCTGTTCGACACCGCCGGGAACCAAACTGATCCAGTTGTCGGATCCGGAAGTGTCCCACGTCATCGCCCTGCAGATGGCCGATATCCCCTATCCCTCGGTAGTGACACAGAATTTTTTCACTTCGGCCGAACAGCTGGACATCGATTCCCTGTTTTATTGATCCGGTTTCGACCGCCCTACCGTCATTTTCCACTACGAGGCTCTACGTCACCAACGCGATGCATTGATAATTCCTATCATTCAATAATTTTTTTTCATTTCCTCCGGCGCTGCCGATACGGCTAGTTAAGAAGACTTCGGTGAGGCACGGAACGTTCCATTGCCCTCTTGACCGCCGAACGGTGGCAAGCTGATTGGCCGCGCGAACCACGCGGATCCTGGGGTGCTGGCTTCGGGGCAATCGCGCCCGAAGGCGAGGATGGGATGTGGCCACAACAACAAGGGAGAGCTTGAGATGAGGAACCGAAAATCCGCCACTTGGTTGATAGGGGCGATCGCCGCGACTGCCGTTGTGTTCGCCATGTCGGCGGCGCCAGTACCAACCGAGGCCGATGAGACCTGCCAATCGCCCTACATGGCGAAGATCACCGGCCAGGAGGAATACGTCTACGTCTGGACGCTCGGTATGAAGGGCATGGGAGACGAATCCGACAAGCTGGTGACCATCGATGTGCGGCCGGACTCGGCTACCTACGGCAAGGTCGTCGATTCCGTATCGGTTGGCGGACGCCACGAAGCCCACCACATGGGGTTCACCGATGATCGCCGCTATCTGTGGGCCGGCGGTTTGGATACCAGCAACATCTACATTTTCGACGTTCACTCGGATGTCGGCAAACCGACCCTGCACAAGACGATCACGAACTTCGTCAGCGAAAGTGGCGGCGCCGTCGGGCCGCATACCTTCTACGCCATGCCCGGCCGGATGATGATCACAGCGCTTTCCAACGACAAGGACCACGGCGGTCAAGCGGCCCTGGTCGAGTACACCAACGAAGGCAAATTCGTCGCCACCCATTGGATTCCGAGCCCCGGCAACATGAATGGGGCGACAGGGGCTGAGAACGCCGACGGCTACAATTACGATGTCCGCGTCCTGCCCCGCAAAAACGTCATGCTGACCTCGTCCTTCACTGGCTGGTCCAACTACATGATGGACTTCGGCAAGATGCTGAAGGACCCGGAAGCCATGAAACGCTTTGGCCAGACGGTGACCCTTTGGGACCTGCATACGCGCAAACCGAAGAAGGTGTTCAAGGTGCCCGGCGCACCGCTGGAAATCCGCTGGGCCTGGGGACCGAATAACAACTACGCCTTCACGACGACGGCGTTGACCTCGAAGATCTGGCTCATTCATGAGGATGACACGGGCGAATGGCAGGCGACGGCGGTCGCCGACATCGGCGATGCGTCCAAGGTGCCGCTGCCGGTCGACATCTCGATCACATCCGACGACAAACACCTTTGGGTCGACACCTTCATGGACGGAACGGCGCGCCTGTTCGATATCTCGGACCCGATGAAGCCGAAGCAGGTCTATCAGAAGAAGATCGGCGCCCAGCTAAACATGGTTTCGCAAAGCTGGGATGGTGACCGGGTCTACTTCACGACGTCGCTTCTTGCCAACTGGGACAAGAAAGGTGCGGATAACGAGCAGTTCCTGAAGGCCTACGACTGGGACGGCAAGGAACTGAAACACCGTTTCACTGTCGACTTCGCCAAGGAAGGGCTGGGCCGCGCCCACCTGATGCGCTTCGGCGCCCGCGGCCTCTACGGCAGCTAAGGCTTTCTCCCGTCTTGGGGAAGGAGCGGGATACGGCTCCCCGCCTCTTCTCCATAGGCGGAAGATAAGGTTATGCCGAACAGAATGAACAGCCGTTGGCGGTCAGGCGTCGGAGGCGTTCTGGTAACGTTGGCACTGGTTTTCATCGGTTCGACGGCGTCGGCCGGTTCCTGGGAAAGCGGGCTGACACGCTCGGCCGATCATGACTTCGACGCCCCCGTGCCCGGCACCTATTCGCTGCCCGTGCTGGGCGAGGCCGCGGACGGCGCCGTCATCGACAGCGCCGGTGAGCCGAGCACGCTGCATGAGGTCCACGGCGGCAAGATCGTGCTTCTCAGCTTCATCTACACCCGTTGCCCCGACGAAAAGGGCTGCCCGCTGGCGTGGTCGGCCCTGTATGACGTCCTTTACGTAAGCGAAGAGGACCGCGACCTCGCCGATCATCTGAAACTGGTCAGCCTCAGTTTCGATCCCGAGCACGACACTCCGGCCGCCATGGCCGCCTTCGCCCAAAAAACCCACGCGGCGCAGGAGCGCGCCAGCCCCTGGGCCATGCTGACGACCGGTTCGCCGACAGTGCTGAAGCCGATCCTGGAAGAATACGGACAGATCATCGCGCCCCGCCGCGACCCGGAGACCGGCGCCATCACCGGTTTCACCCACCAACTCCGTGTCTACCTGATCGACGGCCGGAAACGCATCCGCAACATCTACGGGCTCGGTTTTCTCGACCCGCGATTGTTACTGGCCGATGTGCGAACTTTGATTCTCGAGGCCCGGGGCGAGGCCATACGATGACCGTCCGTCCGTTCCGAGAGGCGGCGGCAGTAAGGCGCAGAACCTCCGGCCTCTTGGGTTTCGCCTTCGTTCTCATAACGACCCTCGTTGGCGGGCCGGTATTAGCCGACGGCTTGGTGACGGTCTGGGACCGCGAGGCTTTGGCGCGCGCCCAATCGCCACCGCTCGGGCTGCCGCCGACCCCGGTTCCCGAGGAAAACCCGTTGACGGCCGAAAAGATCGCCCTCGGGCGCAAGCTGTTCTTCGACCGGCGGCTGTCGGCCAACGGCACCATGTCTTGCGCCATGTGCCACGTTCCGGAGCAGGGTTTCACCCAGTATGAGTTGAGGACCCCGATCGGCGTTGAAGGCCGCAGCCTCAAGCGCAACGCGCCGACCATCCTGAACGTCGCCCACCAGGAAAACATGTTCCACGATGCCCGAGAGACATCCCTGGAACTTCAGGTCTTCGGGCCGCTGCTCGCCGCCAACGAGATGGCCAATCCGTCAATCGGCCACGCCATCGAGACGATCCAGAACGCCGCCGATTACGACGGATTGTTCGAACAGGCGTTCGGTTCGCCGGTCGACGTCCGCAACCTCGGGCAGGCCATCGCCAGCTACGAACGGACGGTGCTTTCCGGCGATTCCCCTTTCGACCGATGGCGCTACGGAGGAGACGAAACGGCACTTTCGGACGCCGCCATCCGCGGCTTCACGCTCTTCGTCGGCACGGCCGGCTGTTCAAGTTGCCATGTGGTCGGTGAGGAAGGCACTGTTTTCACGGATAACGCGCTGCACGACACGGGCATCGGTTCCCGCGCCGAACACCGCTCCCGCCTGGAGACACCCGTTCCCGTGGAAATCCAGCCGGGCGTCGTCGTCCAGTTGTCGCGCGCGGCCGTCGACGCCGTCGGCGAACCACAGGCCAAGGACCTGGGCCGTCATGAAGTGACCCGCGATCCGGCCGACCTTTACCAATACAAGACCCCTGGGTTGCGTGACGTGGCCCGGACCGCACCCTATATGCATGACGGCTCGATCAGCACGCTTGCCGAAGTCGTCGCCTATTACGATGCCGGCGGGTTTCCGTCCCCCGGCCTCGATCCGGCGATCCGGCCACTGGGCTTAAGCGAAGGCGATCGGCGCGATCTGGTTGCCTTCCTGGAAGCGCTCAATGGAGACAACATCGACGCTCTCATCGCCGACGCGCGCAGCACGACCATTGGCAACGTCACCACCGACCCTTAGGGTCTTACGCTCATTTTGCTGGGTTTCAGGCTTGAACGCCCGGCGGCGCTCGGTCTTCAAACGGGATTGCCCATAGCGGATCCTTGAATCATTGTCATCGGGAGAAATGCACTGCCAATTTGTTGATGGCTTGGTGGCGCGGTGCGGTGCTAGCCTTGGTGCCGAGGGAGTCAAACGGCCATGATGGCGGAGCACGGCAAACCGGAAGTCCACAAACGCGCGGTCGAAAGCCTGTTCGACGTATTCGAGAACATGTGCGAAGGTGCCCTCTCGGTTGACCGCCACGCGCGCATCGTCTGGATCAACGACAAATACCGTTCCCTGCTCGACGTCGGTGAACAGGACGATGTCCTCGGCCGCGACATCGAGGACATCATACCCGAAAGCCTGATGCGCACCGTCATCGAGACCGGGCAACCGATCCCCGTCGACATCATGCGTTTCCAGGAGAACTACTTCGTCGTCAGCCGCTTGCCGCTGCATAACGAGAGCGGCGATGTCATCGGCGCCGTCGGTTTCGTGCTCTATGACAGTCTCGACTACCTGAAACCGTTGATCTCCAAGTTCGAGGGATTGCAGAGCCGGTTATCTTCGGCAGAGCGGGAGCTGGCACAGTCGCGCCGCACCCGCTACGGCCTGTCGCACATCGTCGGAAACAGTTCTCAGATGGTCGAAATCCGCCGCCAGGCGCGCCGCGTCGCCCAGGTCCAGAGCCCGGTGCTGCTGCTCGGCGAGACCGGTACCGGCAAGGAACTGCTGGCCCAGTCGATCCACGCCCTATCGCCGCGGGCCGATGGACCGTTCGTTGCCGTCAACATGGGGGCCGTACCGGAAAACCTGCTCGAGGCCGAATTCTTCGGTACCGCGCCGGGCGCCTACACGGGGGCCGACCGGCGCGGGCGCAAGGGCAAGTTCGAAGTGGCCAGCGGCGGTACGTTGTTCCTCGACGAAATCGCCGATATGCCGGTTCAACTGCAAGTCAAGCTGCTGCGGGCGCTCGAGGAAAAGGTTATCGAACCGGTCGGTTCCAACGATCTCAGAGCGGTCGACGTGCGAATCCTGGCCGCCACTTCCCAGGACATCGACGCCAAGGTCAAGGACGGGACGTTCCGCAAGGACCTCTACTACCGGCTCAACGTCCTGCAGATCGAAATCCCGCCGCTCCGTGAGCGCGTTATCGACCTGCGCTCCTTGTCGGAGGTCCTCCTCGAGCAGATCGCATTTTCCGGTGCCGGCCCGGCCAAGGAGCTGGACGCCAGCGGCTTGCTCGCTTTGCAGGACTACGCCTGGCCCGGCAACGTCCGCGAAATGCGCAACGTCCTCGAACGGGCCGCCATGGATACGGACGACACGGTGTTGACGGCGCCGGTGATACGTAAGTTCCTGCCGGAAGGCAAAGACCGGATGCACTCCGAGGCGGAACCGGCCCCGTCCCCGGTCATGCCCTTCGACATCGAACCGCTGGCCGAACGCGTCGCCCAGGTCGAACGCGAAGCCATCGCCGATGCGCTACGCGCCACGTCCGGCAAGAAGGCGCCGGCCGCCCGGCTTCTCGGGATGTCCCGTTCGACCCTTTACGAGAAGCTTGAGGAGTATGGGCTGTCCTGATTCGAAACGCTTTTTGTTCGATTATCGGACAGTTTATTTTTCGTTTATTTTCAACATTTTATACTATCTCCAAAGAACATCTGTACGAATTTCGAACAGAACTTGGCATAATCGTTATTTTGGTCAATTCTCTTTTTTCCATTTAATTACAATGCGTTAGATGCCTTTCTCGCTTCTTGGCACGCACCTTGCGGTAGAGATCCCATAAGCCGCGACGTAATCCTTGGATTGCGTAAAAGACGGTACCGAACAAGAGGCTTCGTGTTGGGAGGCTTGGCATTCGGTTGATGGAACATGGTGGACGCATGGCATTCGGTCCCGTCGTCATGACGACCGATTGACGGCTCCATCCATCGACAGGATTTTCAGCAATTCCCGATAACCGTCCGCGGGGACGGTACAACTGCCGGCAAGCGGTCAATTGACACGCAACCGCTTCGCTCCCCTCCTGTTCGGTTGGTCGCCGGCGGCGATACGACTGCGTCAACCAATAGGAAGGTAGAAATCGATGATTCAAATTATGCAATTCCGCAGCTCCCAGCGCCCCGGCCTGGCCCTGAGGTTGGGTGGTGCGGCGGTTATCGGCGCCCTCGCCCTGACCGCATCCGGCGATCAAGCCGCGGCCAAGGACAAGAAGGTCCTGCTCAAGGTGCCGATCGCCTTTTCCACGTCGCTGCCGGGCCTCGGCAGCCCGATTCCCCGGGTCGCCGACGAGGTCAAGCGCATGAGCGGCGGTTCGGTCAAGATGAAGGTCTACGAACCCAACAAGCTGGTCGCACCGTTTGAGATCCAGAGTGCCGTGTCGTCGGGCAAGATCAACGCAGGCTACACGACGGCCGGTTACCTGGTCGGCAAGATACCGGCTTCGGCCCTATTCTCGGCCGTTCCCTTCGGCCCGGAAGCCGGCGAATACATGGCCTGGCTCTACTACGGCAACGGCTTGAAGCTCTATCAGGAAATGTACGATTCCAACGGCTTCAACGTGAAGGTCGTACCGTGTGCCATCATCGCGCCGGAGACGTCGGGATGGTTCGGCAAGGAGATCAAGAGCACCGAAGACCTGAAAGGCCTCAAGATGCGGTTCTTCGGCCTCGGCGGCAAGGTCATGCAGAAGCTCGGCGTTTCGGTCAGCCTGCTGCCTGGCGGCGAGATCTTCCCGGCCCTCGAAAAGAAGGCCATCGACGCCACCGAGTTCTCGATGCCGGCCATCGACAAGAAGCTCGGTTTCTACAAGATCGTCAAATACAACTACTTCCCCGGCTGGCACCAGCAGGCGACCCTGTTCGAACTGATCGTCAACAAGGACGTCTGGGGCAAGATGAGCGAATCCCAGCAGGCGATCATCGAAAACGCCTGCAAGGCCTCGATGGCCGATTCCTTTGCCGAGGGCGAGGCCATCCAGCACGCGGCGATGCAGGAAAACACCGAAAAGCACGGCGTCCAGATCAAGTACTGGTCCGACGACATGCTGGACACCTTCAAGAAGACCTGGACCGAGATCGCCACTGAAGAGGCGGAGAAGGACCCGTTCTTCAAGAAGGTCTGGAAAGACCTGGAAGGGTTCCGCAGCGGCTACCAGCTTTGGAAGACTTACGGCTTCCTGCCACGCCGCAACTAAGCACCTGACCGAGACGGCTCTCCCCGCCGGTCCGCAGACGCGGCAGGGGCGGTCCGATCCGGACCGTCCCCGCCCGCCCGGCCGGCACCGAGCGAACCGGGCGGCCCTCAGAACCGAAGCGAGTGACTGAGATGAACGAAAAACCCGACAGCATTGATCCTGAGCGTATCCACCTCAGCGAGACCTTCGAGGGAATTACCGAACACCAAATCACGGTGGCCGACGACCTGCCCCATGGACGCACCCACCATGCCCTGGCCAGCCCGCTGGAAACCGTCATAGAGAAGATCGGTCACATGATCTGCTGGGCCAACGGCATCCTCGTCATCGTAATCATCACCCAGGTCCTGCTGCGTTACGGCTTCGGCAAGGGCCTGGTCGTCCTCGAGGAACTGCAGTGGCATCTCTACGCCGTCGGCGTCATGTTCGGCGTCTCCTACGCCATGGTCCATGACTCGCACATCCGCGTCGACGTGCTCCACATGCGTTTGAGCGAACGTACCCACCACATCGTCGAGATCTTCGGTATCCTGTTTCTGTTGGCGCCCTTTCTCTTCGTCGTCGTCGATCACGGGTACGACTTCTTCGCCGAATCCTTCCGCCTCAACGAACGCTCCGACGCCCCCACCGGCCTGCCCTGGCGCTGGGCCATCAAGGCGGCGATCCCTTTCTCGTTTGCATTACTGGCTCTGGCCGCCGTCGCGCGTGTCGCGCGCAGTGTCAGCGCCCTGACCCGGAAGGCTTGAGACCATGGAAGTCAACGACTACCTCGTCATCGCGATGTTCCTGACGTTCATCGCGCTCCTGTTCACCGGCTTTCCCGTGGCCTGGGTGCTCGGCGGCGTCGGCATCCTCTTTTGCGGTGTTGGTTACTACGCCGACCTCTATTTCGACACGGTCACCGGCCTCGACTACCTGACCATCGGTCTCGTCGTCAACCGCATCTACAAGATCATGGATAATTGGGTTCTGGTCGCCTTGCCCATGTTCATATTCATGGGGCTGATGCTGGACGAATCCGGCGTCGCAGAAAAGCTGATGCGCTCCATGCAGGAACTGTTCGGCAAGGTTCGTGGCGGGCTCGCCATCACGGTGACGACCATCGGCATCATCCTCGCCGCCTCGACCGGCATCATCGGCGCTTCCGTCGTACTATTGGGGCTTCTGTCGCTGCCGTCCATGCTCGGTCAGGGCTACAACAAGCCGATCGCGCTCGGCACCGTCTGCGGGTCGGGTACGCTCGGCATCCTCATCCCGCCCAGCATCATGCTGGTTATTATGGCCGACCAACTGGCGCTGTCCGTGGGCGATCTCTTCATGGGCGCCGTTTTCCCCGGCTTGATTCTCGGCTCCCTCTACCTCGGCTACATACTCGCCTACGGCCTGATGCGGCCCGACGACATGCCGCTGGCGCCGGACAACCGTCCCGTCGACTGGCAGGTGATCGCCGGCGTCTTCAAGAGCGTGCTACCGCCTGTGGCGCTCATTGTCGCCGTGCTGGGCTCCATTTTCGCCGGCATGACGACACCGACGGAGGCGAGCGGCGTCGGCGCACTTGGCGCGACGGCGCTCGCCGCCGCCAATAAAAAGCTCAATTGGAAGGTCATCTTCGAGGTCGCCCGGTCATGTTTCAACACGACCGCCTACATCTTCGCCATCTTCCTGGGCGCCACCTGCTTTTCCCTGGTGCTCCGCGAATTGGGCGGCGACGAGTTGATCGAAAGCGTGTTGTCCGGCTTGCCGTTCGGCACCTGGGGCATCATCGCTTTCATCTTGCTGGTCGTCTTCCTGCTCGGATTCCTGCTCGACTGGATCGAGATCACGCTGATCGTGCTGCCGCTGTTGGCCCCGGTCATCGCCGGCCTTGATCTCGCCGTCAACGACTATGGGGTCGTCGACAACGCCTCCCTGGTCTGGTTCGTCATGTTGGTCGCCGTCGCCCTGCAGACGTCGTTCCTGACGCCGCCGGTCGGCTTCGCCATCTTCTATTTGAAGGGTGTCTGCCCGCCGGAGGTCCGATTGGGCGACATTTACCGGGGCGTCGTCCCGTTCATAACCCTGCAGCTCATCGGTCTCGCCATCATAGCCGCTTGGCCGTCCCTGGTCACCTGGCTGCCGAGCGTCGCCTACAAATGACCGATCGAAACCCCGCCGGTTAGCAAGGAGAACACCATGCCGAAAGTCGTTCTGCAATCGGACGTCGCCGCCCACCCGGACATCATCTGGGCGGCCATCAAGGGCTTCAGTTCCGTCGCCCAATGGAACCCCCTGGTCCGCAATCTCGCCATGCACGGCAGCGGCGTCGGCAGCGTGCGTACCGTTGATTTGGAGGGCGCCGGCAAGTTCGTCGAACGGCTTGACGAGATCAATGACCGCGAAGGGGTCTACACGTACTCGGTCGTCGACAGCCCGTTGCCGGTTCGGGAATGCTCGGTTGAAGTCCGCGTCCGGGACAACGGCGACGGTACGTCGACGGTCGAGTGGAAGGGAGATTTCGCGGCTGAAAAATCCGACGAGCTCAAAGCCGTCCGCGCCTTCCAGCAACTCTATCAGGATGCCCTCGACCGATTGCAAAGCCGCATGTCGTTGAACGGATAGGGCGGCAGGAGACCAGAGGAGGAAACCGTGAAAAACAAGATCGTTTCCGCCGCCGACGCCGTTGCCGTCATTGAGGAAGGCGACACGGTCTGCACGTCGGGCTTTGTCGGCATCGGCACGCCGGATGAACTGTTGAGTGCCCTCGAGACCCGCTTCCTGGAAACCGGTTCACCGCGCAACCTGACCCTGGTGTTCGCCGCCGGCCAGGGCGACGGCAAGGAGAAAGGTCTCAACAAGCTCGGTCACGATGGGCTTTTGAAACGCGTTGTTGGCGGCCATTGGGGTCTGATTCCGAAGGTTGGGCGGCTTGCGACCGAAGGTAAGATCGAGGCCTACAACCTGCCGCAGGGCTGCATATCGCATCTGTTCCGCGACATCGCCGCCGGCAAGCCGGGCATTCTATCGCGGGTCGGCTTGGGCACCTTCGTCGACCCCCGCATCGACGGCGGCAAGATCAACGATGTGACCACCGAAGACCTGGTCGAACTCGTTGAGATCGCCGGCGAGGAAGCGCTGCTTTACAAGGCCTTCCCCATCAAGGTGGCAATGATCCGCGGCACCACTGCCGATCAGACCGGAAACATCGCCATGGAGCGCGAAGCGCTTGTCCTCGACAACCTGGCCATGGCAATGGCGGTTCGCAACTCCGGCGGTGTCGTCCTCGCCCAGGTCGAGAGGATCGCCCGCAAGGGTACTCTTGATCCGCGCCGGGTCGCCATTCCGGGCGCCTTGGTCGACTGTGTCGCCGTCGCCAAGCCGGAAAACCATCACCAGACCTATGCGACACCCTACTCGCCCGCATTCGCCGGCGAGATCAGAGTTCCCGTCGAGGACATGCCGGCGGCGCCATTGAACGTGCGCAAGGTGATCGCCAGGCGTTGCGCCTTCGAACTGCCGCCGAACGGCGTCGTCAACCTGGGCATCGGCATGCCGGAGGGCGTTGCCGCGGTAGCGGCCGAGGAGAATCTGCTCGACTATATTACGCTGACCGCCGAGCCCGGCGTCGTCGGCGGTCTGCCGGCGAGAGGCCTCGATTTCGGGGCCGCCGTCAATACCGACGCCATCCTCCACCAGAACCAGCAGTTCGACTTCTACGACGGCGGCGGTCTCGATCTGGCCTGTCTCGGCATGGCCGAATGCGACCAGACGGGCAACGTCAACGTCAGCCGTTTCGGTCCCAAACTGGCCGGGGCCGGCGGTTTCATCAACATTTCGCAAAACGCCCGCAAGCTGGTATTCGCCAGCACCTTCACCGCCGGCGGCTTGGAAACGGTGATCGCCGACGGCGAGATCACCGTTCGTCAGGAGGGTCGGGCTCGCAAATTCATCGAACGCGTCGAACAGATCACGTTTTCAGGCTTGAGGGCGGCCCTGCTCGGCCAGCCGGTGCTGTTCGTCACGGAACGCTGCGTTTTCGAACTGACGAAGGAAGGCCTGGTGGTGATCGAGGTCGCGCCGGGGATCGATCTCGAGGGCGATGTCCTGGCTCACATGGACTTTGAGCCCCGTATCGATAATCCGCGGGAAATGGATGCGCGCATTTTCGTCGATCAACCGCTGGGCTTGAAGGAGGACCTGCTCGATATTCGCCTCGAGGACCGTATTTCCTATGACCCGTCACGCAACGTGTTGTTTCTCAACTTTGAAAACCTGCATGTGCGCCGGGACGAGGACGTGACGGCAATCCGAGCGGCGGTTGAAAGCCGATGCAAGGACATCGGCAAACCGGTCGACGTCGTCGTCAACTACGACTCGTTTCGCATCGATGAGACGTTGACGGACGCCTACGGCGAAATGGTGCGACAGATGGAGCGCACCTATTACGAGCGCATCTCACGCTATTCGACCAGCGCCTTTATGCGTATGAAACTGGGGCGAATGCTGACCCGGGAAATGGCACCCCACATCTTCGAAAGCCGCGACGAAGCGCAAGCCTTCGTCGATCGCTCAAGCCGGGCGAGCCAATAACTCGGAGGTTTTCCTGAACCGCCGAGCTTCACCCTGGCAAGGGAGATGTGACTTCTTGAAGACGGGCGACGCCGTCTTGGAAAACGCCATCAATGCTTGCAAGGACCTGAAGTGGGAATACCGACAAAACCGAGCACTCCCCACATCCGGTCGAATTCCGGATATACCGCTCGTCTTGAACGTGGCGATCCCGATCGTCCTTTTTATCGGCCATTGTCAAACCAACTCTGCCGCGTGTAGAACGGCGGCGATCTCGGTTTTTTCATGAGATGCCGACCGTCGAGGACGGATCGGCCGGAGGTGAAAGATGAGCAACGCGACCCTACAAGAATACAAGGAATACCCATACACGGTAGAGGTCGAAAAAAGAGATGGTTCCTATTATCTCCTCATATCAGAACTGAATCTCGTGGCAGTATCAGATGATGTGGCTACGGGTTTTACAGAGCTGGAACGAAATAAAGAAAAGTTGTTTGAAGACCTTCACGCTATCGATCGCCTAGGCACCTTGCCGGCTCCAAAAAATATCGCAGAAAGAACAACGCTTAGAAAAAGCCTTACGCCCTTCCTGATCAAAGCGTTTGCCGTTGCCTTGGTTGGCGGTCTCTTGATCGCGGCGGCCAACGTGTCGATCATCTACACTCTAGAAGCGACACCGAAAAAGTTGGCCCAGCGATCCAGCCGACTGTTCGTTAAGAACTTTGCCGAAGCTTTCGAGGAGATATCCCGCCGCGACATGTCGGCGGAGAAAGAGGAGAGGATCCGTACCGCGATTCGGAATGCCGTTCCGGTCCTCAGGCCTTACGCTCGCGAACTTAGACCGTTGTTCGAGGAAGCTCTTAACAGCGGAGAACGCAACTAAGCTATTCCGACTCGAAACAGACCAATCCCGGAAGTTTCGGTGCCCGGGAATAGTTGTCGCCACAATAACTGGCTTGCAGGGCATATTGCCGGTCCTCAAAGGCGGCAAGCAGGGACCCGGGCACGGCGAGAAGCCAGAAGACCGAAACGCCAACAAACACGGAACGGTATACCGCCTTTCGGGAATCGATACTTGCCCGTTCGAGAACAAACGAACAGAGCTGGACGTTGCCGATGATGATCCACGGCTCCACGTAGACATAGTACCAGCCGGCGAACGAGCGGAGCCTGCAGAAAGCCTCCATACCAAGCGCGATGGCGAGAAATAGGAACAGCTGCGCGGCCAGCCGCCATCTACCGAGAACGAGTACTGCCACCGCGCCCAGTCCGAGAGTCCAATACAAAGGCGTGATGAGGTTGCTGCGTTCCTCGCCAAATACCAGGAAACTTCGATGCAATACGTTTCTGAGGTTATCGAGCACGGTATGCGTGACGAAGAGGAAAAGATCGTTCGACGACCCGTGGCCGCCCTGGGACGCCATACTGATGGGGGAGGAATAGCCGGCCATATGGTCGACATAGTCGACAACGACTTGGAATAGCTTCGGGTAATGGCTGATGAACAGGAAGTAGAGACCGATGGAAATTCCAGCAGCGAGGGCACAAGGGCCGAGAATGAAGGGTTTCCAATGCGGACGATACGACAGTGAGTAAAGAACCATCGCGAGCAGCAGATAGATCGCCATTACGGCCTGAAATACCCTGGCACTGACGACCCGCGGCGTCTGATCGAGGACGGTCAATTGGGCCATCATCATCGCCATGGCGATCACCGAAATCGCCAGGCAGGCCGTCACGACCACCAGCACCCTGCCGGTCGATTCCCGGGCGATCGGATCCGCCCAAGCGACCGGTGTGGGGCGGCCGACCAGCAAGGCAACCAGCGGCAACGCAAGGAGCAGTGGGAGCGCCTGCATTTTGGCGAGCATTGCCAAGGTTGCCGATGTTGCCGCCAATGCCAGCCAGAGAAATCCCCGCCAGCCTAAGTTTCTGGCCGCGGCTAGGACCAAGAAAAAGCTGGCATAAGTGAACAACGCCGAAAACAGTTCCGTGTGAATTCGGATCGTTTGTTCAACGAAACCGGTCGTGAACACCAGAAAAAGGGACGCCACAATGGCGACGACGCGACGGCCGGCCAGGCTTCGCAGGCCGGTGTAGAACATCACGGCCATCAAACCGACGAAAATGCCGGAAAACACCCGGCCGGCAACAATCAAGTCGACAAATGCGTCACGAAGCGAAGGCGCCGCCTGAACCTCGCTCAGAGTGCTGGCCGAGAGAATGCCGATGCCGTCGAGAACGAGATACCATGCACCCATCAACAACAAATGGACGTAGGCGGGATGGTCCCAAGATGTCTGTCTCGGTCCCTCGGTCACCAACAGGGTCTGGTAAACCCACGTAATTCCGGCATCGGGTTCCTGGTGAAACGGGCGGCCGATGCCGTGGGCGAAGGCAATGATGACCGGAATGCTGAATAGGACCAAACAGAAGAAGAGCTCGAAGCTCGGGCTGTCGAGGCGACGTGCGAATCCTGCCCTGTTCAGGGAAATCTTCGGATTCAAGCTTCACCTCTCGAACAATGACGGAGTTGCAAATCGATGATCGCCACGGTATGTGGCTGATCCGATGAGACGCCTTTTAAAACATCTTGTCCTATTTTCCTACGACCTTGCCAAGTCCATCGGTCTTCTCGAGTGGGAACCGTTGCGAATGCTGACGGAGAAGCTCTATTTCATATACAAGAAATATGTCGAATCGCCGCATCTCGGCTCGCTTCGGCCGTACGTGCCGCCTGGCACCTGGGTCGTCGATGTCGGCGCCAACATCGGATTCTTCTCGATCACCGCCTTGGACTGGCTCGACGGCCCTGGCCGGATCATCGCCATCGAACCGGAACCTCGAAACCTCGTGCGCCTTGGGAAACACGTCGGTTCGAGAAACACCCGGGAGAAAGTGGAGATCATCGCCGCCGTGGCGGCGGACCGGCGGGGCCACCGGCACCTGGTCGTCAATGAGAAACATCCTGGCGATAACCGCCTTGGCGACAAGGGTTTGAAGGTCCGGGCCGAAACCCTGGATCAACTGGTCGCTGACCGCGGCGGTGTGACGATCGGCCTAATCAAGGTCGACGTTCAAGGGGCAGAGAAGATCGTCCTCCAGGGCGCCGAGACCCTATTGGCGAAGAATCATCCGGCGTTGTTTCTCGAGGTCGACGATCGGGCATTACAGGAATTTGGTTCGAGCCGCCACGACCTGCTTCAGTACCTGGCAATCCGCGGTTACGCCCCGCACCGCCTTGGACCGACCGGTATTACGCGCCTGACCGAGGATGATCTGGCGGCCATTCCGAGCGACGACTACATCGATGCGCTTTTCCTTTGGCAGTCCGAGCAGGCTGGTATGCGGCGATGATCACGACCCAATCAAAGGTCCGGATCGCACGTTTCCTATCGGCCGTGATCCGATCATTGCGTGCCGTGTTCGGCGCCAGCGACAACGTGACCGCTCGGCGCCTGGGGGTCCAATGGCACCTCGATCTGAAGGAGGGCATCGACCTGGCCGTTTACCTTTCCTGTTATGAAAAGAGCACACTTAAGCGCTATCGTGACCTCGTGAGCCCGGGAGCGACGATACTCGATATTGGCGCTAACATCGGCGTCCATGCACTGCACCTCGCCTATCTGGTCGGAACTCAAGGACGTGTCTACGCGGTCGAACCGACCGGTTTCGCATACGACAAGTTACTGGACAATCTCGGCCTCAATCCGGACCTCGCCGAGCGAGTCACTACGTGTCAATCGATGCTGTTGGCATCTGCCGAGGCAACCCTGCCCGAGGAGGCCGTTTCGAGCTGGCCGCTGACGGACGATGCGGTCTTGACGACTGCCCTCGCCGGCAGCCCGCGCTCTACCGCCGGTGCCCGTTTGGAAACCCTCGATGGGTTGACGGCGCGAATGGGCATCGAGTCGTTGGATCTGATCAAAATCGACGTGGACGGCTACGAACTTGACGTTTTGCGCGGCGGGGAAAAAACCATCGCGCGGAACGCGCCGTCGATCGTCTTGGAGATTTGTCCGCACTTGGGTGGTGACCAGTCATTCGCCGAGTTGATCGCCTGGATTGGCGATTCTGGCTTCGCGATGCATGACCTGGTTAGCGACGCGTCAATGCCACTCGACCCCGTCCGTCTCGAACGTTCGATTCCCTGGGGCGCCGGCAAGAACGTGCTCCTCAGGCACCAAAGAAGGGCCTGATATTACTTAGGCGCGCACTAATTTGCGCCAGGAAAAGACGACCATCTTCAGCAGGTACCACCCGTGACGGAACCGCGAGATTTGGGTTGTGCCGTAGTCGCGGGCGAAGTAGCGCAAAGGAACGTTGACGAACTTCAGGTTCTGCTTGGCGGCGCCGAAAATCAGGTCGAAATCGCCGAAGGGGTCGAAGTCGCCGAAATAACTGCGGTCGCGTTGAATGTTCTCGTAGTCACTTCGCAACAACGCTTTTGTGCCGCAAAGGGTATCGCTCAACCGTTGACCGAGCAGCCAGGAAAGGATCACGGCGAAGGTCTTGTTGGCCAGATAGTTAAGAGCGCGCATGGCGTCCCGTTCCATCGGGTAGACGAGGCGGCTGCCGTTGGCGAACTCGGCCTTGCCGGAATTCAGCAAGTCGAAGAAACGCGGAAGGGCCTCCGGTGGCGCCGTCAAGTCCGCATCCTGGATGACCAGGACATCACCGCGGGCTTTGTCGAAGCCAAGGCGCACGGCATCGCCCTTTCCCTCGCCTTCCTGGACGAAACACTTTATGTCACGTTCGGGATGGCTCGCCATGACACGATGGATCTCGTCCAACGTACCGTCATGACTGTGTCCTTCGACGAAAATGATTTCGACGTCGCCGCAAATCGGCGGGATTCGCTCGACGGCCGGCTCGATATTGCCCTTCTCGTTACGGGCTGGAATGACGACCGAAATCGACTTCAGCCCGAGCGGCTTTTCGGAGCGTACACGGGCAACCGTGTAGCTCCGGATACCCAAAGACCGGAACAGAGGTAAGCGACCCAGGGTTCGATTAAACAACTGGCCGACGCCGAACAGGCGCAGCGGGAGGATCTGGCGGCAATCGTGGCGTATGACGTCGAAATCGGCCAGTGTCACGATGTCGGCGATGTCTCGCCTGGACAACCAATTGCGTTTTGGCCCAGGCATCATCATCGACATGTGACCGGCCAATCGGACAATGGGACGCCAGAGGACTGAATAATAGGCAACAATCAAGCGAGTACGCGAGTCCGATACGCGGCGTACGTTGTCGAGAACAGCCTGGAAGTCGTCAAGATAACCGATGGTATCGGACAGGATGACATAATCGAAAGGCGCGTCGAGAGAATCGAAGGCTTCCAACCGCTGGGCATCGCCGACATGGAACTGAAGGTGCGGAAAAGCGCTTCGCGCTGTCTCGACCATATTTTCGCTGACATCGATACCAACGCCGGTGCTTGGTTCAAGGGCCGCCAACAGACGACCGGTTCCACAGCCGATATCCAATACTCGAGACCCGGCGGGAACCAAGTGGCGCATGTATTCCCAATCGCTTTCGTGAAAATAGCGGTTGCGGTCGATCCAGGTGTCGCGTTCGTTCGCCATGCGATCGGCATGCTCGCGCACCGCATCGATGCGGGAACTGGAATGCGGCAGGGGTATGGCGTGGCGGCGGGTCAAGATCGTGCGGGACCTATGAAATCGAGGCTTTGGGGGGCCGGTAGCGCGGCGATGTCAGGTTTGAGGGTCGGCCGTCAATCCCTTGGTCGTGTCGACCGGCGTCGCTCGTGAGGTGTTCGAGGAACCAGGCGTAGGTATGCCGCAAGCCGTCCGCCAATGCCGTACGCGACCGCCATCCCATGCTGTGCAACCGGCTACAGTCGAGGAGTTTCCGCGGCATGCCGTCAGGTTTTTCCGAATCGTAGTGAATGCCGCCAGCGAAACCGACGGTCTCGCCGACCAGAGCAGCGAGCTCTGCAATGGAGATTTCCTCACCAGTACCAATGTTGATCGGCTCGGCGGCCGAATATCGTTCCATCAGGAAAACCAGACCGTCAGCCAAATCATCGACGTACAGAAACTCGCGTTTAGGCGTTCCGCTCCCCCACACCTCAATGGACGGCGCACCTTCGACCTTTGCCTGATGGGCCTTGGCCAGCAGAGCTGCCAATACATGACTCGTCCCGAGGTCGAAATTATCGCCCGGCCCGTACAGGTTGGTCGGCATCACAGAGATGAAATCGCTGTTGTACTGTTGGCGGTAGGCCTGACAGAGCTTGAGTCCCGCGATCTTGGCCACTGCGTACCACTCGTTAGTCGGCTCCAGTGGCCCGGTTAATAGGGCCTCCTCGTGGATCGGTTGTTCAGCTAAGCGCGGGTAGATGCAGGACGAGCCAAGGAACATCAGTTTCTCGACACCGACCGATCGGGCGGCGTGAACGATGTTGGCTTCGATCATTAGGTTGTCGTAGAGAAAGTCGACCGGTAGTGATGCGTTGGCGGAGATGCCGCCGACCGTCGCGGCGGCAACGAAGACGGCTTCAGGCCGTGTTTCGGCGAGCCAGGCTTCCGCCGCCTCCTGGCGCCTGAGATCGACGGTCGAGCGGTCGACGGTGACAATCTCGCAATCAGCCGCGGCGAGACGGCGGACGAGGGCTGAGCCGACCATGCCCCGGTGGCCTGCCACCCAGACCTTCTTGCCCCCGAGCGGATAGAGCAGCTCAGCCATGGTGGATCGCCTGGTGCTGGGTCGCCTCGTAATTGGCGATGTCCGCCTCGACCATCTCGCGAACCAGTTCCTCGAAGGTAATCCGATGGTGCCAGCCGAGCAGGTCCCGGGCCTTTTGGGGGTCGCCACGAAGAGAATTCACCTCTGTCGGCCGGAAGTAGCGGGGATCAACGGCGATAAGGACCCGCCCGGTCCGCCTGTCGACGCCCTGCGTATCGGCGCCGTCGTGCAACCAGTCGATGTCGATTCCGATTTGATTGTAGGCCAGTTCGACGAAACGTCGCACCGAATGGGTCACCCCCGTTGCCAGCACGAAATCGTCAGCTGACTCATGCTGAACGATCCTCCACATGCCATCAACGAAATCGCGGGCATGACCCCAGTCCCGCTCGGCATCCAAGTTGCCCAGATAAAGGCAATCGCTGCTACCGTGATGGACCGCAGCAACAGCCCGAGTGATCTTTCGGGTGACAAAGGTCTCACCGCGGATCGGGCTCTCATGGTTGAACAGGATGCCGTTGGAGGCGTGGATACCGTAAGCTTCGCGGTAATTGCGGACAATCCAGTACGCGTAGAGCTTGGCCGCCGCATAGGGGCTGCGCGGACGGAACGGCGTGTCTTCGTTCTGCGGCGGCGGCGCATCGCCAAATAGTTCCGATGTTGAGGCTTGGTAAAAGCGCGCCGTTCGGTCGAGGCCTAATATGCGCATCGCCTCAAGGAGACGCAGCGTACCCAGAGCATCGACTTGAGCCGTATATTCGGGGGTTTCGAAACTGACCTGAACATGGCTTTGGGCGGCGAGATTGTAGATCTCATCGGGCTGAATCGCCATCAGAAGACGGACCAGATTGGTCGCGTCAGTCATGTCGCCGTAATGCAGAAAGAAGCGCACCCCTTCTTCGTGCGGATCGCGGTAGAGATGGTTGACCCGGTCCGTGTTGAACGACGACGAGCGGCGCTTGATGCCATGAACCGTATAGCCTTTTTCCAGCAGCAGGTCGGCAAGCAGGGACCCATCCTGTCCGGTGATCCCGGCAATCAAGGCGATTTTCCCGGTCATTGGCTCTCCGTCAACTGTTGCCGCGGTCACGCGGGGTGGCGCGAGCGCGGCGATAGTAGTTTCTAATTGGGTCGACAGCCAATATCAAATCAGTCGCCGGTCGCCAGGCGACTAGCCGTCCATTGATGCCGGAAAGGTATTCGACTGCGGCTCTAGATCGTACCGAACCGCGGTCGACTCGGCGAGCCTCACGGGCCGCAACTTCGATTGTCGCTCGGCGGTCGTCAGAACGTGCCTAGCCGCGTTTTGCCGACAGGTACTCGTCGATGGCCACGGCGGCGCGCTTGCCGGCACCGGCGGCCAGGATCACCGTCGCCGATCCGGTAACGATGTCGCCACCGGCGAAGACACCCTCGCGGCTCGTCTGACCGGTGTCGTCGTCGGCGATCAGGCCGCCCCATGATGTCGTGTCCAGGCCCGGCGTCGTGCGCGACACCAGCGGGTTTGGGCTGGTGCCGATCGACAGGATGACGTTGTTGACGTCCATGACGAATTCCGAGCCGGGGATCGGCACCGGTTTGCGACGTCCGTCCTCTCCGGGTTCACCCAGTTCCATGCGGATACAGCGCATGCCGCAGACCCAGCCTTTGCCGTCGTCAAGGAACTCGATTGGGTTGTTGAGCCATTTGAACTGGATCCCCTCCTCGATGGCGTGCTCGTACTCCTCCTCACGCGCCGTCATCTCGGTTTCCGAGCGGCGGTAGACCACCGTCACCTCCTCGGAACCGGCCCGCATGGCGCAACGCGCTGCATCCATGGCCGTATTGCCGGCGCCGATGACGGCGACCCGGCGACCCGATTTGACCGGCGTGTCGTAGTCCGGGAACTGGTACGCCCCCATCAGGTTGATCCGGGTCAGGAACTCGTTGGCCGAATAGACGCCGTTGAGGTTCTCACCGGGCAGTTTGAGGAACGTGGGCAAGCCGGCGCCGGTGCCGATGAAGACCGCTTCGAAGCCCATCTCGCCCATTATCTGGTCGAGGGTGATCGTCTTGCCGATAACCACGTTGCACTGGATTTCGACGCCGCTTTCCACGAGCGCGTTGATCTCATCATCAAGAACATCCTTGGGCAGGCGGAACTCGGGAATGCCGTACCGGAGAACGCCGCCGGCGTCGTGCAGCGCCTCGAAGATCGTCACCTGATAACCCATGTGGGTCAGGTCACCGGCCGCCGTCAGGCCCGACGGGCCGGAGCCGATGATAGCCACTTTCTGGCCTTTGGGTTCCGCCTGGGTGCGGGGAAGCGGGCCGTGGATACGTTCCCAGTCGGCCAGGAAGCGCTCCAGGTATCCGATGGCGACCGGACCGAAGCGGTCGCCGACGTGGCAGCGGCCTTCGCATTGGTCCTCCTGCGGGCAGACACGGCCGCAGACCCCTGGCAAACTGTTGTATCGCTTGATCAACGCAAGCGCGTCCTCGAAGTGACGCTGGGAAATCAGCTTGATGACTTCGCGAATGGGAATGTTGACCGGACAGCCGGTCTGGCAGGTCGGTTCCTGGCATTGCAGGCACCGGTCGGCCTCGGCCACGGCTCTCGCCGGGTCGTAGCCGAAATTCACCTCGCGGAAGGTCTTGGATCGCTCCTTGGCGTCGGCCAGGGCCATCGGCGTCTTGTTCGGGGTGATTAGCGGCACGGGTCACCTCCTGTCAGTGTGTTGTCCCGATGCTGATTTCGCAAAAGCATGCTTATTCACGGTTATTCACTGTTGAGCCGCCGCCTCGGCACGGCAGTGCGACTCCTCGTAACGGTGCAGCGCATCGGCCTCCTCGTCCCGGTATGTCCTGTTGCGGCGAACGAGCTCATCGAAGTCGATCCCCGACGCATCGAAGAAGGGGCCGTCGACACAGGCGAACTTCGTCTCGCCGCCCACGGTCACGCGACAGGCTCCGCACATGCCGGTGCCGTCGATCATGATCGGGTCGAGGGAGACCAGGGTCGGGATTTCGCGCGGCACCGTGACGCCTGCCACGGCGCGCATCATGACCATGGGACCGATGGCGAGGACCTGGTGGATGGGCTCACCCTGCTCGATCAGTTCCTCGAGCTTGCCGGTGACGAAACCTTTGTAGCCGGCCGAGCCGTCGTCGGTGCACACATAAACGCTGTCGGCAGCCGCCTCGAGCCGGTCCTGCAGGATGACCAGTTCGGCGGTGCGGGCACCGACGATCGCCGAGGTGCGCGTCGCCAAAGGCTTCAGGCCTTTCAGGACGGTCAGCATGGCGCCGGCGCCGAAGCCGCCGCCGACACAGACCACGTGGCCGCTGTCGCGCAGCGGCACCGGTTCGCCGAGGGGACCGGCCAGATCATGGAAGTGACCGCCCTCCTCCAGCTCGCAGGCCATCTTGGACGTGGCACCCACCTCCTGAATGACCACGGTCACCGTACCGGCTTCCGGGTCCGCATCGGTGATCGTCACGGGGATGCGTTCGCCCCGGCCGTGCACGCGGAGGATGACGAACTGGCCGGGTTGCGCGGCTTTGGCGACAAGGGGTGCATCCACCTCGAACAACTTGGTTACCGGCGTCAGGTTGCGTCTTTGAACGATGTCATACATGGTCGTTTCCGTTTCGCCTTCACTCAGAGGTCCGGATGCTCGTGCATGGCCTTGATGCGCCGCCAGCGGCGGTCGATCTCGTCCTGCAACCCATCGAGAATGTGACGGTGTTCGTCCTCGAGCAGGTGTTTCGTTTTGCTCATCCGGCCCAGCCACTCGGAAAGCGGTACACGTGTCCCCAGTTCGTCGGGGTCATGGGTGATGGTCGTATGCCCGTGCTCAACCTCGTAGAGCGGGAAGAAGCAGGAATCGACCGTCTGCTGGATGACGTTGGCACCTTCGTCGTCGGGCGTGCCCCAGTTCAGCGGACAGAAGGACAGGATCTTGCCGTAGACGATGCCCTCGTGCTTGGCGTACCACTGCGCCTTGGCCACCTTGCGCATCATGTCTGAGGGAAAACCCTCGACGGCACTGAACACGTAGGGCATGTGGGTCGCCGCCATGATCTGGACCGTGTCCTTGTGGTGGAACCGTTTGCCCTCTTCATTCTTGCCGACATGGCTGGTACTGGTGCGATGGCCGAGCGGCGTCGAATAGGACTGCTGGCTGCCCGTGTTCATGTAGCCCTGGTTGTCGTACTCGATGATCATCATCTTGTGGTTCCGATGGGCCGAACCCAGGGCCGGCCCCATGCCGATGTCCATGCCGCCGTCACCACTGATCATGACGAACGTGATGTCATCGGAGTCCGGCAGTTCGCCGCGCGCGACGCGCTGGTGATACATCTCGACCAATCCCGACAGGGTCGCCGCCCCGTTCTGGAACAGGTTGTGGATGTAGGTGACGCGGTGCGCACTGAACGGGTAACCGGTGGTGACGACCATGGCGCAGCCGGTGTGGAACAGGACCACGACGTCCCCTTCGAGGGATTTGAACACCTGGTCGAGCACCGGGAACATGCCGCATCCGGGGCAGGCGCCGTGTCCGGGAACGACGCGCCTCGGCCGTGCCGCCAACGCCCAAAACGGCGGCAGCTCGACGTCGAGCCTGCCGGTTTCCTCGTTCCGCTCAACCTTAACCAAATTCGTATTAACTTCCTCCTTGGTCAGCGGCGGCACCAATCTTACGGGCTTCTTCTCGGGTTCCCCGGGGGTGACGCCGTAGTAGTCGAACGGCACCGCCACACGGCCGGTCTCGAGCGCGTCGAGACCGAGCTGGAAAAAGGCCTCTGCGTCGGGGACGGTGAAGGGTTTGCCGCCGAGACCGTAAACACGGCTGATAAAGAGCGGCGGATTGCCGACCCGGGATTCGGCCAGCGCCGCCTTGATCTCGTGGGTCATGTTGCCGCCGTTGGAACCGTAGGAATCGGCGCGGTCGCCGATGACGATGACCTTGGCATTGCCGAGGGCGGCGCGGATCTCCGCCAATGGGAACGGCCTAAGCACGTTGGGCGAAACCACGCCGACGTTGAGGCCCTGGTTGCGCAGCCGGTCGACGGCGTCCTTGGCCGTCTCGGCCGCCGAGTTGAGCAGGAAGACGACGACGTCCGCATCTTCGGTGCGGTAGCTATCGACCAGCGAGTACTGCCGGCCCGAGACGGCGGCGAACTCGTCGAACAGCCCTGGCAATTGCTCAAGAGCGGCCTCCATGGCCCGGTTGAGCTGATATTTGTTGTTGATCATGTCGGGCTCGTTCATGTACGGCCCGAAGGTGATCGGGTTGCGCGGATCAAGGGCGTGATAAGGCGCTTCCGTTTCCATCAGGAAGGCGTCATGCAGCGCATCGCGGTCCGAAAACACTTCGACCCGGCGCTTCTGGTGACTGGTGTAGAAGCCGTCGGAAGCAACGATCACCGGCAGCCGGACGTCGAGGTGTTCGCCGATGCGGACAGCCATCAGGTTCATGTCGTAGACGGCTTGCGGATCACGCGCCATGAGGATGATCCAACCCGTGTTGAGCGTGTAGTAGAGGTCGGAGTGGTCACACAAGATGTCGAGCGGGCCGCTGACCGATCGGGTAACCAGGTTCAAGACCATCGGCGCCCGCGTCCCCGACTGCACGGGCAGTTGCTCGATCGAGAACAGAAGGCCGTTGGCGCTGGTCGCGTTCATTACCCGCCCGCCGCCGATGGCGGCGCCGTAGCAGATACCGGCGGCGCCGTGCTCGCCGTCGGCCGGGATCATGGTGATCTCGTGCTCGCCGTCGGCATACTTCTCGTCCAGGACCTGGGCGATCTCGGTCGACGGCGTGATCGGGTAATACCCCATGATGTGGAAATTGACGTCGCTGGCGGCCCGGGCGGCACACTCGTTGCCCCCCAGGAACGCGACCTCCTGGTCCAATCCCGTGGTTACCGGGGTTTCCGTGAACTTTTGCTGGGTAATAGGCACGGGTCTCTCCTCATCGAGGGTTGAATTGTTTTGCGGCGCCGGTCTCTCGCTCGCTCCTATTCGGGCTCGTGCCGGCGATCGCCGGCGACGACCCGCGGCGCCCAATCCAGTGGCACACTATGCGCTTCGGCGAAGCCAGGCGTCTCACGCTCCTGGGTGATCGCGCCGGAGGGACAGGTGTCGACACAGGCCTCGCAGGCCTTGCAGTACTGGTAATCGATGCCACGCATGCGGGTCGACCAGGTGTCGTCGTCATGGTGGACGATGTCCCACGACAGGCAATTATCCGGACAGACGATGTCGCAGAGGCCGCAGTGAATACACTTCTCTTCGTGAAACACCGGAATGTGGCCTGTCCGGGAGCCTGCCAGGTTCTTGGCAACGGTGTTGGCCGGATCGGCGACGACGCCACCGATGGGCGCATTGAGGTAGCCCCACTTCGGCTCGGCGCGGAAGACACCGCGCCCTTCCGGCGCCGGGTCGCGACGGTCGATGGTGATTTCGGTGGCGCCGCGATCGAAGGTCCGAAGGTTCGTTTCGATGATGCTCGGATGCTTGCGCTCGAAGGTGGAGGCGAGCACCTCGCGTACCGCGGCGACGTCCATGAACGGCATCATTTCAGCGATCGCACCCTGCATCGCCGTATTGACCCGGCTCTTTTCTTCAAGCGCGATGCTCGTCGCGTCCAGGCAGGCAACCGTATCGTATTGGTAATCGAGAATTTCTCGGACCTCTTCCGGGGTCTTGGTTGTGTTGACGATGACCTCGCCGCCGGAGCGCAGTCCACTGAGGACGGCCGGGTCCGCCAACAGGGTATCGATGAAGATGGCGACGACGAACGGGCGCTCGACCGGGGCAGAGGTGCGGACTTCGCCGCTGGCCGCTGTCAGGCGCACGAACGACTTGATCGGCGATCCCTTCTTCTCTGAACCGTATGAGGAAAAGTGGGCGCCGTTGAGCCCCATTCGCAACACCGCTGCTTCGGCGAGCATCTTTCCTGTCAGATGGGCACCGAGCCCACCCAGGGATTCGAGGCGAATTTCGTAAAGTCCGTCCTCGTCCGTCTGCGGCAGTCCGTTTAGGTCTGTCGGCTCTTCGATGGCACGTGTTTGCACTGGCAAGACCTTGCTCCTCATGTCAGTTCGATGGCCGTATCAATGCTCTCGGCCTCGACACATCCAGTTGGGCGGAGCCCAACTGCTGTAGGCTCCACGACAATAACGATCGGTGTCCCCCGGACTGCACCTGACCTGTCGATTTTGCGCTCGAGATTTCGAGATTTTAGGATGCGTATGCTAACACAAACGAGCCTGACCAATATTGATTGAGATCAAAGACGGTAACTCGTTTGCGCTGAGTTTTTCGTCCCGCCAAAAGGCGCACGGCCCCGTTGACAAACTTCGCCGCCCCTGTTTTGTATGTCTGTGTTGGTGCCCTATTGCCAAAGGTAGGGGCTTAAAAGGGAATTCGGTGCGGCGTACCCAACAGGGACCTATACCGAAGCTGTCCCCGCAACTGTAAGCGCGAGGCCGCGCTCGAAAAGCCACTGGATGACCCCGCCCCAAAATCGGCGGGACCACGTTACCGGGAAGGCGAGCAGCGGCCGTTAAGAGCGCAAGCCAGTAGACCTGCCAATCACGTTTGAGGAACTTAATTTTGGGGCGGGCGAACCCCAAAGGAGGTCTATAATGGCGAATGCCGACACCAGCGGCGGAAAAACCCTTTCCGTCGACCTAACCGCATCCAGCACACGCAATCTGCTGTTCTCCATCGCCTTGATCTGCGGTGGGCTTTGGGGGCTCGTGGTCGCGACGTTCGGCGTCTAACGCCTCGTTCGATCCATTTCCAAAGTCATGTTGGTAAGCGCATCCGCGCTTGACCTCGGCTATCGGGGTCAGGCGCTCTTAAACGATATCGCCTTCGGGCTCGGCTCGGGCGACGTCCTGGCCGTGGTCGGCCATAACGGATCCGGCAAGTCGACCTTCGTGAAGACGCTTTTGGGCGTGCTGCCGCCGGTTGCCGGGCGTCTGGACTGGCCCGCGGGGCGGCCCGAGACCATCGCCTACCTGGGGCAGCTGACCGAGTTCGACCGCAAATTCCCCATCTGCGTCCGCGACCTGGCGACCATGGGCGCTTGGCAAGGCCTCGGGTTCCTGGGTTCCATCGACAGCGATCGGCGAACCAAAGTCGATGCGGCGCTCGAGCGTTGCGGCATCACCGACATCGCCCGCATGCCGCTCCATGAACTGTCCTCGGGCCAGCTGCAGCGCGCACTGTTCGCGCGCACCATCGTCCAGGACGCATCGCTGATCCTGCTCGATGAGCCGTTCACCGCCGTCGACCAGACGACGGAGGCCCAACTCCTGACCCTTATTGACGATTGGTCCGGGGAAGATCGCGCCGTGATCCTTGTCGTTCACGACCTCTCTGCGGTGCTGCGCCACTGTAACAAAGCCCTTTTGCTAGGCGCCGGACGGGCCACCTTCGGATCGCCGAAACGAGTCCTGACGCCGACCAATCTGGTCGAGCAAGGCTACATGTCGCCTGGCCAGTCGGCGTGGATCGGCGACATGTTCGGCGGCGACAAAGCCGAAAGCCCGGTGCCGGCGCCCAAACTACGGGAGGCCGGCCGTGTTTGAATGGCTCTTCGCCTGGTGGGAGTTCGCCTTCATGAAGCGCGCTTTCGTGGCGACCACGGTGTTGTCCTTCTCGGTGGCGCCGGTCGGTGCCTTTCTGGTGCTGCGGCGCCTGTCGCTGGCCGGCGAGGCCATGGCACATGCCATCGTTCCCGGCATTGTCATCGCCTTCGTCGTTGCCGGGCTGTCGGTGATGTCGATGATCACTGGCGGCCTGATCGCGGGTCTCAGCGTCGCTGTTTTGACCACGGTCCTGGCCCGCTCCACCGTCATCCGCGAGGACGCCGGCCTGGCATCGCTCTACCTGATCGCCCTGGCACTCGGCATTTTCATCCTGTCGGCGGCCGGTTCCGCGGTGCCGCTGAAGAGCTTCCTTTTTGGTTCGGTGCTCGGTATCGACAACGAAACCCTGGCCCTGATCGCGGCGACGGCGACGGTGACGCTGGTCAGTTTCGCCGTGTTGCTGCGACCATTGGTCATCAACACGATCGATCCGGTGTTCCACGCCTCATTGTCACGCCGCCCCGGCATCGTCGGTCTCTGGTTCATGCTCTTGGTCGTGCTCAACCTGCTGGGCGCCTTCAAGGCGCTGGGCACCCTCATGGCCGTCGGCCTGATGATCCTGCCGGCAACGGCGGCGCGCTACTGGGTCAAGACCATCGCCGCCTACCTGTTGCTGACCTTCCTGTTCGCCCTTCTCAGCTGCTGGGCCGGGCTTTTTATTTCGTTCCACCTGTCCTCGGTACCGTCCGGCCCGGCCATCGTGCTGGTCGCCGGCGGATTGTTCGCCATCAGCATCGTCTTCGGCCCGCAAGGGCTCGACGTCATGCGCTACCTGAAAAAAGAGAGAATCTCCCATGCATCGTAACCTTTTTGCCGCTGTTTTCCTCATGGCCTCCGTGCTTTCCGCAAACGCCGATGCCAAAACGAAGGTCGTCGCCAGCTTCTCGATCCTCGGCGACATGGTCGAACAGGTGGTCGGCGATCTGGCCCAAGTTCAGACCATCGTCGGTCCCGACGCCGACGCCCACGTCTATTCGCCGAACGTCGACGACGCCCGCGCCGTAGCCACGGCCGACGTCATCTTCACCAACGGCCTCGGCTTCGAAACCTGGTCCAAGACATTGATCGACACCTCGGGCGGCAAGGCGCGGGTTTACGTCGCCACCAAGGGCATCACGCCGCTCAAGATCGATGGTGAGATCGACCCTCACGCCTGGAACGCGCTCACCAACGGCATGACCTATGTGGGCAACATCGCCGAGGCCATGGCCGAATTCGATCCGACCAATGCGGCGACCTACAGATCCAACGCAGCGACCTACCGTGCCAAACTGAAGGCTCTGCATGAGAGGGCGCTCAGCTCCGTGGCTGGGATACCGGCCGAGCGGCGTACCGTGGTCACGGCCCACGATGCTTTCGGTTATCTGGCCCAGGCCTACGGCCTCGAATTCCTGGCGCCGGTCGGCATCGATACCGAGGCCGAGCCGTCGGCCCGCCAGTTGGCCACACTGATTTCGCAGTTGAAGGAAAAACAGGTGGCGGCACTTTTCGTCGAGAACATCACCAATCCGGACCTGGTCCAGCAGATCTCGGCCGAGACCGGTCTCAAAATCGGTGGACGTCTATTTTCCGATGCTCTATCGGAACGCGGCGGCCCGGCGACCAGCTACCTTGCCATGTTCGAGCACAACCTGGCGACACTGCTGACGGCCCTGAAGCCAACCATGTAGCCGGAAAACCGGCGCTTCGCCGCCGGCTAGCGGGCGTAAGGAGCCAAACTGGCGCGCATGAACTGCTCGGCGCGCCGTATGGCATCACGCGCCGCCATATCGTCGGCCAGCGTACGTATGTTTTCGGGGCGGAAATCGAAGCCGCGCCCGACGCCGGGATAAACGTAGAGCCTGACGTCTCGGTTCAGGGCCAACATGGCGTTGACCGCCGTTTCGATGGAACGCCGGCGCTGGTACTGCTCATTCTCGCCGATAAAGATCACGGCCGGGATCTCGAGGCCGTCGAATTCCGGCGCATACCGGTAAACCTGCTTGGGTTCCGGCGCGTTGGGATCCTGCGTGTGAGGGTAATAGGACACATAGCAGGCCGCCGCGTCCTTCTGGCGCCCCTTGGTGACGGCGACCTTGACGGCGTAATAGCCGCCCCGCGTATGGGAATAGAGACAAGCCCGCGTCGTCGATACGTCGGGGAGCGTCAGCAGAAACGAAAGTCCCGCATCGACATCATCTTCCAGAGTGTAGTCGTGTTCGATCGGGCGCGGATCGATGAAACGGCCGGAATAGACGTCCGGGGCCAGGACGACGAAGCCGCGCGCCGCCAAACGGCGCGCGTGGCCCTGCACCCAGTCGATCAGGCCGGCGCGGCCGTGCTGGAACAGGACGGCCGGGTAGCGGCCCGGCTTTTCGGGCCGGAACAGGACCGCCGGCACCTCGACATCGCCGCTCATGTAGGCGGTCTGGCGTTGGACCACATCGAAGTTACGCGGCACGTCGAGCTTCCCGTGCTTCCACCAGGCATCGTCCCACCACCAGGAGCGGTCGATCTCGACCTGTTTGTAATCAATTGCTTGCTGGCCGAAGGCCGCTTCCGGCCGCCAGACGACGGCGGCGACCAGAAGTGACAGACATGTCAAAACCTGGAATCGGGACAACGCGTTCCTCCCATGGTGTCGGCACCGCGTATCCGGCGGCGCCTGGGTTCGGCCGCCTTTATATTCGAATCATCGAAACTGTTCGAGGGGTGAATCGCTTCGGCGGATTGGGCTCGAAAGCCCTACCCGCCGGCGCCTCGCGGGCCACCGCAGAAACCGTCGTTATGCGGCCTTCAGGGACAGTTCGCCGAGGACCGGAATGGCGCGCAGGTCGGGCGCGCTGTTCCTGAGCCAGGCCGGCAGCTTCAGGAGGTTATGGGCCAACTCGCCCGTGCTCACCCGATGCGCCGCATCGCGGACCGTCAGCCATTCCCGGCTTCGCCATCCGGCTTCGGGCCAGTCGACGTGCAAGTGGGTGACCTTCATGGGGTACAGCTCCACCTTCCAGACCCGTCCCTTCTTGCTGTAGCGGTAGGTGCCGATTTTGCGCTCGGAGACCAGACCTTCGACACCGGCCTCCTCGAAACCTTCCTTGGCGGCGGAGGCGGTCACGCTGAGGGCGGGTTCGATCATTCCTTTCGGAACGCCCCAACGCTTGCCGCTGCGGGTCGTCATCAGCAGGACCTCGATCCCCCCTGCGCCGTGGCGGTAGGGAACGACGCCGGATTGCGCGATTGGGGCCCCACCCTTTTTCCTGCTCATGAAGGCTACCTCCGTCGAAGCACAGTCCGATCTTGAACGGGATTGGTTAACGGATCGTTGCCTCAGGACCTTCGGCGCTGAAACGGCACCCCTGCTCCCGCCGAGATTGGCGTCTCTTTATGGCTACGATAACGACACCATATATATAACAATAAACTAGTGTTTATAAACTTATATCCACAGTAAATCTTGACAGTTCATAATTACGGTGTAAAAAATGTTAATTAGAAATTAAATACATGATTTTTGTGTTTTATAGGGAACGACACCATGAACCAGCCTGGGTGGGCCTTGGCTCAACGCCTCAACCGCCTCTGGGGTTCGCTCGACACACCGGACCTGATCGATACCGTCCTCAGGCGGCTCTATCCGGAGCGTATCGCCGTAACATCGGCTTTCGGGGCCGAATCGGCGGTGATCTTGAGCCTGGTCGCGGAATGCGACCCGGATACGCCTGTGATCTTCCTCGACACCGATTGGCACTTCCCGGAAACCCTTGAATACCGCGACCGGCTCATCGAGACCTTGGGCTTACGCAACGTCAACACCCAGCAACCCGATCCCGTGGCAACACGGTCCCTGGACCCGCAAGGAGATCTACACGAGACCGATCACGACGCCTGCTGCCGTCTCAGGAAGGTCGAACCCCTGGCCCGCGCCCTCTACGGTTTCGACGCCTGGATCACCGGACGAAAGGTCTTTCACGGCGGTGCCCGCTCGGTCCTGGGCGTGTTCGAGTGGGCCGACGGGCGGGTCAAGGTCAATCCGCTGGCCAATTGGACTCCCGAAGATATAAAGGCGGCCATGGCTGAACGAGGACTGCCACCCCATCCGCTGACCGCCGAGGGTTATACGTCGATCGGCTGTTTCCCATGCACGCGCCGGCCGGCCGCCGACGGGGACCTGCGCTCGGGGCGCTGGGCCGGCACCGGCAAAACGGAATGCGGGATTCATGCGGCTCTGTGACGCCGACGCCCTACGATCAAGAACACACCTAAGGAGCATCCAAGACAATGAAAGACGACAACAGTCCGGCCGCCAAACGGCCGGCGCCGAAATCGGAAAACCTCTATTCCGTACAGTCACGTATCGGCCGCCAGGCGCGGGCCGTCCAGAACGGACACGCGGGCGGCGTCCTGTGGCTGACCGGCCTGTCGGCGTCGGGCAAATCGACGCTGGCCCTGGCCCTGGAACAGCGGCTCTTCGAACGCGGTTATCAGACCTACGTGCTGGACGGCGACAACGTGCGCCAGGGCTTGAACAGCGATCTCGGGTTTGCGCCGCAAGACAGGAACGAGAACATCCGCCGGGTCGGCGAAGTGGCGGCGCTTTTCGCCGACTCCGGTTCCATCGTCATCACGGCGTTCATCTCTCCCTACCGGGCCGACCGCGACCTGGCACGGGCTGCGGCTCCGGGCCTTTTCCACGAAGTTCACGTCGACGCCAGCCTCGCCGCCTGTGAGGAACGCGACCCCAAGGGCCTCTACTCTCGGGCCCGGCGCGGTGAAATTCCGGAATTCACCGGTATTTCGGCCCCCTATGAGGAACCAACGGCGCCGGAACTGGTGGTGAAAACGGAAAACGCATCGGTTGCCGACAGCGTCGAGCAACTGGTCGAATACGTGGTCGAGCGCTTCGCCGCCGACACCCGCGAACCCCAGGCCGCGTAAGCGACGCTAGGTCACGTGCCTTATCGCCGGGGCGGGAGTTTCAGCTTGAATTGGCGTTTGCCGTATCCGTGCACGCTGTCGCGGGCGCGGATGGTGACCTCAGTCTGTCCGACCGGGACCTGGACGTTCGAGATCGATCGCGTGAACGGCTGCTCGTTGACGTGCGGATGATAGAGGACGCGGGTCGCCAGGATGCCGCCCCGCCCGTCGAGGACCTCGAAGGCATCGGCATAGTGTTTCCAGCCCTCGTCACCATGGGCGATGGTTGCCGATATGGAGTAGGTCCCATTGGGATTGGCAATGGCCGTCGCGTCGAGCACGGACGGTTCGCCGGCCCGGGCTGCGGTCGTGGCGGCGAGACCGAATGCGAACAGGACGGGTGCCGCCGTAGCCATTCGATTTAGTTTCATAGCTTGCCTCCCGCGCTTTCAATTCCGCGCTCACGATCCCTGTGACCGGCCCCTTAGGGTGCTGAAAAGTTGCGCTAATTTCAACCCGTTGAACGGTGAAAATCTGCGTGATAATAATTTCCTTGACAAATGTTCTTGTTTTGTTCTTTTATACATCGACCTTACCAAACGGACCAGGAGAGATGTCATGCAGAAAGCGGAATTCTACCGGGAATTGGCGGCCCTGACCGTCATGTTCATCGCCGGCTACGCCTGTATGCTGGTTGCGTGACCGCTGCGCGTCCGGGGCCCAGACGGAACTGCTGGACCGGCACCGCCGCCCGAAATGATGGCCTCAATCTTCCGGCGGCACCGGCCTCTTATTGCCTTCGTCGTCTATGGCGACAAAGGTAAACAACCCTTCCGTCACCTTAATCCGGTGTTTACTCTCGCGGCGCCTGAGGACCCATGCCTCAACCATGATCGTCACCGAGGTGGTACCGACGCGTTGAATATCTGCGTAACAGCAAAGAACGTCTCCGACGAAAACGGGTTCATGAAAGGCAAAACCGTCGACGGCGACGGTGGCGACCCGGCCCTTGGTCCTGACTTCGGCGGTCACGCCGCCGGCGATATCCATCTGCGCCATCATCCAGCCGCCGAAGATATCCCCGTTGGGGTTGGCGTCGGCCGGCATGGCCAACGTACGCAATGCCAGCTGGCCCTTCGGTTCGATCCCCTCGGGATAATCTGACATTTGGGGCGGGGTCATGAAACGCCTCCTTGTACACAATATCTTGTTACTTTTTGTTAGTAACAACACCTTATCATGCTTGTCGAGCAGTGCATCAGTTTCTAGGATGGGGACGCGTTTATGCCTTTGGATCACAGCCAACCAATGATGGACGACCTTTTCGAGGAACTCGGGCCAAAGGCGGCCGCCGGCAAACCGGTCAAGGCCGCGAAAAAGGCCGCGAACGCGGCGAATAAAACCAATGGCTCTGCTAAACCCGCTGGTAAATCGGCGGCCAGCGCCAAAGCGCAGAAGAACGGCACGGCGGCCAAGGACGGCGGATATTCGGCCAAGGATATCGAGGTCCTCGAGGGCCTGGAACCGGTGCGCCGCCGGCCCGGCATGTACATCGGCGGTACCGACGAACGGGCGCTCCATCACCTAGCCGCCGAAATCCTCGACAACGCCATGGACGAGGCGGTGTCCGGCCACGCCAGCTTCATCGAAGTCGAACTGGCCGAGGACCAGACCATCACGGTTTCCGACAACGGCCGCGGCATCCCCGTCGATCCGCATCCGAAATTCAAAAAACAATCGGCCCTCGAGGTCATCCTGACGACCCTTCATTCGGGCGGCAAGTTCTCCGGCGAAGCCTACGAAACCTCGGGCGGCCTGCACGGAGTCGGACTTTCCGTCGTCAATGCCCTGTCCGACCGTTTGACGGTGGAAGTCGCCCGCGATCGCAAACTGTGGCGCCAGACCTACGAGCGCGGCAAACCGACATCGAAGCTGAAGGACGCGGGCAGCATCCAGAACCGGCGCGGCACCACGATCTGCTTCCATCCGGATCCGCAGATCTTCGGGGCCCGGGCCCACTTCCGGCCGAGCCAGCTGTTCCGCATGGCGCGCTCCAAGGCCTATCTGTTCCGCGGCGTCGAGATCCGCTGGAAATGCGACCCGAAGCTGCTCAAAGGCGACGACGCGACGCCGGAAAAGGCGACGCTGCATTTTCCGGGCGGGCTTTCGGATTATCTGGTTTCGGCCCTGGGCGAGCGCAAGACGACGACGCCCGAACCCTTCGCCGGCTCGGCCAAGCTCAACGGCGGATCAGGCAAGGCGGAGTGGGCGGTCCATTGGCCCATCGACGAGGACCCGTTCTTCAACTCCTATTGCAACACCGTGCCGACGCCGCAGGGCGGCACCCACGAGTTGGGCCTCAGGGGCGCCCTGGCCAAGGGGTTGAGGGGCTACGGCGAACTGACCGGCAACAAACAGGCGGCCAAGATCACCGCCGACGACGTCGTCGGCGGCGCCGCGATCATGCTCTCAGTCTTCATCTCCGATCCCCAGTTCCAGGGCCAGACCAAGGAAAAACTGGCGACGGCAGAGGCCCAGCGCCTGGTCGAAACCTCCGTGCGTGATCATTTCGACCATTGGCTGTCAGCGACGCCGGATGCCAGCAAGACGCTGCTCGAGCATACCATCCGGCGCGCCGAGATCCGGCTCAAGAAGCGCCAGGACAAGCAGATGAAGCGCCAGTCGGCGACCAAACGTTTGCGCCTGCCCGGCAAACTGTCCGACTGCACCCGCAACCAGGCGCAAGGGACCGAGGTCTTCATCGTCGAGGGCGATTCGGCCGGCGGCTCGGCCAAACAGGCGCGCGACCGGGCGACCCAGGCGGTGCTGCCGCTTAGAGGCAAGATCCTCAACGTCGCCAGCGCTTCGGCCGACAAGCTGCGCGCCAATCAGGAGCTTTCCGACCTGATCGAGGCCCTGGGCTGCGGCACCGGGGACGCCTTCATGGAAGACGACCTCCGTTACGAGAAGATCATCATCATGACGGATGCCGATGTGGACGGCGCCCATATCGCCTCGCTATTGATGACATTTTTCTTTAAGGAAATGCCGAAACTCATTGAAACGGAACATCTTTATATCGCGATGCCACCGCTCTACAGGATCAGCCAGGGGGGCAAGACCCTGTATGCGCGGGATGACGTTCACAAGGACGAGCTGCTGGCCAAGGAGTTCACGGGACGCGGAAAGGTGGAGATCAGCCGTTTCAAGGGATTGGGCGAAATGCCGCCGGCCCAGCTCAAGGAAACGACGATGGCGCCGGCCAACCGGACCCTGCTGCGCGTCACCATCCCGTCCGGCCACAACGACGACGAGATCCTTGAGGCCCGCGACACCGAGAAACTGGTCGACAGCCTCATGGGCAAGAAACCGGAATTGCGGTTCAAATTCATCCAGGAACAGGCCCAATTCGTCGACGACCTCGACGTTTGAGGCGCCGGTCGGCCGCCGCGGCAAGTTCACCGCAGCGGCCATCCCTCACACCGTCACACTGCCGTCGAGGTTGTCTCATGGAGCTGCCGTCTTGCCAGGATCGGTATCATGCGCCCGGCGATGCCATCGCGCCGGATCACGACGTGCCAGACGGTCCCGATGGCGTGGAAGACGATCAGGAAGACGGCGAGGCCAACCAGGAATTCGTGAGCTTCCTCGCCGGCCTCGTGGAGCATCGGCCACGTTGCCATCGGCGGCACCTCGAAGAGACCGAATTCGGGTACGGGCGTTGGCAGACTGGTCGCCGCCAGCAATCCGGTCACCGGCAGCCCGATCATCACCGCATAGAGCCCGAGATGCACTGCCGTCGCCGACCACCGTTCCCACCAGGGCATGGTATCAGGTGCCGACGGCATTGTGCCGCTCAGGCGCCACGCGAGGCGTAGCAGGACGGCGACAAACACCAGGACGCCGAAAAACATATGAACCCCCATGGCCGAGAGCTTGTCCGGACCCCGGGCCATGTCTTCCATGTTTTCGCCCAACAAAAAAGCGGCGAGGAACAGCAAAGCCGTGACCCAATGAAGAATGAGGCCCGCGGCGCCATATCCGGTCTTTTGTTTGTTCTGTGGTGACATGATCGTCTCCCGGTTCGGTTGGACATTCCGGGAAATCTAACGGTCCGCCGTCGCAGACCTTTGTCACCTTTGTATCCAATTGTCGCAGGCGAACGGTTTCGTTCCAAGAACCCTGGCCGGCGTCAATCGACCGTCGCCGGTACGCGGTAGACGTAGACCTGCGGGCAGAACGAGCAGTCGATCTTGTGCACGGCTTCCGGTATCCAACCCGGGACCTCGAAGACATTGCTGACGAAGAGCGTTCCCGGCGCCAGTTCGCGCTCGAGCTTCGGGCGTACCTTTTCAAGAACCTCGGAATGCAGGTAGCACATCACGGCCTCGGTTTCGCCCCGGATCGGTACCTTCAGGAAATTGGCACGAAACAGCCGGAGGTTCGTGCACGTCGAAAAGGCCCAGCGTATCAGCATGACGAACCAGGGAACAGGCGACAATTCAAAGGCGTGCACATTGGCGTTCGAAAAACGCTTGGCCAGCGGAAACGCCAGAGTTCCCCAACCCGCACCGAGTTCGACGATTTCGCCGTCGAACCCCTGCGGCAATAGCGAAAACATGAACTCCCTCGAGGGTCGCGAACTGGGAATCGGCGAGATCCCCGTCACACCGCAATAGATGAGGCTCACCGTGCAAGCGGTGACGACAAAGGCGAGAAGCGTGTATTCGAACAGCACCCGGCGGTCTCCGAGAGTTCGGTCGTCAACTCCCGGCCCGCCGCGTCAGGCCAATACGAGATTGGGTCGTATCGCGGTGAAAAGGAGCTTCCGGTTTACGTATACCGTTGGATATTGACGTATTAGTTACAGGTCGGGCGCCGTCTTGGCAAGATAGCAGCTTGAAAAATAGGGATTATTCTCATTCTAGGAGAGTCCCGAATCCTCCGGCAACCCCAGCATGATGTTGAGGTTTTGCACCGCCTGCCCGGAAGCCCCCTTGCCCAGGTTGTCGATCAGCCCGGCAACCACCGCTTGATCTCCTGCAGTGTTGGAAAAGACATGCAGACGCAGTTCGTTGGTTCCGTTCAGCCCTTCCGGGTCGAGCTTGCTCATCGCCGCCGTCTCCGCCGGTTCGGCGACAGAGACGAAACGCCGGCCGGCGTAATAGTCGTTCAAGGTGGAATGGATGTCCGCGGCCGACGGCTTTCCCGGTAACGACCACAGGGCCAGGGGAACCTGGACGATCATGCCCTGGGCGTAGCGACCGACACTGGGAACGAAGACAGGCGGCTGATCGAGACCGCTCCAGTGGGTTATTTCCGGCAGGTGCTTATGCTGCAGGGTCAGACCATAGGCGTAGAAAGGCGATTCCGTATAGTCCTCTTCGGCCGGATCCTCGAAGGCGGCAATCAGCTTCTTACCGCCGCCGGAATAGCCGGATATGGCATTGATCGTCACCGGCGCACTGGCCGGCAGCAGCCCGGTCTTGATCAGGGGATGCAGAATCGACACCGACGTCAGGGCATAACAGCCTGGATTGGGGACACGCGCGGCCCCGGCGATGCGTTCCGTTTGACCGCCTTCCATTTCGGGAAACCCGTAAACCCAGTCATCGGCGACCCGGTGTGCGGTACTGGCATCGATGACCCGGACCTTGTCGTCCGTTATTAGCGATACGGCCTCGCGCGCCGCGTCGTCGGGCAGACAGAGAATGACGAGATCGGCGGCGTTGAGCATGTCGCGCCTGGCGTCCGAATCCTTGCGCCGGGTCTCGTCGATGCTCAGGAGTTCGAGGTCCGACCGCCCTTCCAGCCGGGATTTGATCTGCAGTCCGGTGGTGCCGACTTCGCCGTCGATAAATACTTTCGCTACCATTTTTTAGTCCTCACAAACAATTAGGGCGCCTCCCGGAGAAGACGCCCACGATACCGGCATCCCGTTTTTCCGGGAATTCTACAAATTCTCGTCGCGTCGGGATCGTCGTATCATGTTGCCGGACTCTCTCTAACCAAAGCGTTGCATGGGTTCATATCACGATCCGGCCGTTCTGCCAAATCCCTAAGATCTAGCGGTCGGCCAACGCCAATTTCACGCCGAGGGCCACGAAGGCGCCGGCGAATACCCGCCGGATCCAAGTCATGACGGCCGGTTTGGTGACCACACGGTCGCGCACGGCCGCCGCGAAAAGCCCGTAGACGATGAACACGGCGAGCGTCATGACCATGAAGACGCCGCCGAGACCGACCATTTTCCAAGCGGCACCGGCTTCCTGTTCGGAGACGAACTGCGGTAGGAAGGCCAGGAAGAACATGGAAAGCTTGGGGTTGAGGATATTGATCAGCGCTCCTTTGACGATGATTTCGCGGGCCGTCCGGGTATCGACCTTACGCTCGACCGCGAGCGCGCCTTTTTCCTTCAACGCGCCCCAGGCCATGTACAGCAAATAGGCGACCCCGGCGAATTTGACGACCTGAAAGGCGAGCGCGCTGGCATGGAGAAGAGCGGCGAGACCGAGGATGGCCGACAACAGGTGCGGCACGATCCCGAAAGTACACCCTATGGCGGCGTAGATACTGCCGGCCGCACCCCGAGACAGGCCGTAGGCGAGCGTATAAAGGACGCCCGTTCCAGGCGCGATGACGACGATAAAGGACGTGATCAGGAATTCGATGCTCATGGCGGCCCCAATTACAGACAGGCCCATCCTACTGCATCGCCCGGTTGGGAAAAGCACCAAGGGCCGGTTTCAAAATGGCAATCCGTCCGCGCGCTTGCCGAGATGATAGGTCAGGGCCAGCCGGATGCAGTGCCGCAACGCCTCTTCCGGCAAGGGCTCCTCGACGTCGAGCACGATACAGCGGTTGCCGTCGAAGGTGAGCAGATCGCCGTACAGTTCGCGATAGGTCGAGACAAGCGTCGTTTGGCAGTGAACGAATAGCCCGATACGGTCCGGTGCCCCCTTGATCTCACTGATGCGCACAGGCGTGCCGACGTTTGGGCGGCGCGGTTGGTAGCTCGGTTGGCCCCATTTCAGGGTTTCGTCGAGTTCTCCGACGTCATCGGTACCGACCGCCGTTTCGAGGACGAGTTGGCGCAGGCGCAACAGCTTCGGTCTGGCGGTAGCGGAAAAGGCGTCAAAGACGGACTTCACCTCGGGACTAGCAAATGACGGCATCATATTTCGATGATTTCAACCTCGTTCCGACCCTGGTTAAGTAGTGGTTCGGATTATGACCGACTCCGGAACCTCAGGAAAACGCCCAAACGAAAAGGGCCGGTGTTTCCACCGGCCAGACCGCTGACAAAGTCCTCGCCTTTGGCGGCGGCTTTTGATTCAATGTGGGATGCTTAAAAACCGCTCACCCCAGCAGACGGAACTGGAGATGGTGACTTTGGAGTCTCTGGTTCCGTCGGATCA
>Ga0209787_1000044_pt1 | contig 41325 bp, 37 predicted proteins | sample WorMetLIZISLAND2_2_FD_187414 | JGI IMG/M metagenome (GOLD analysis project Ga0209787, IMG submission 187414) | Marine gutless worms symbiont microbial communities from Max Planck institute for Marine Microbiology, Germany - Olavius loisae LIZARD... ... | reverse complement strand
CCAAAAAAGGCCGCCAGACATCCGCACACTGATAGATACACAAGCCAGGAACGTTCTAATAACGCCCAAAACGGACAAAACCGCCGCCCGCGTATCCCTTCAATACCATCAATCACAATCAGCAAAGTTGCGGGGCGACCCAAAACTCCGGCTCGCCCCGCGACGAGGCCGGGCTATGCGGAGTTGCGGGCACCCTGTCAAAGCCTTTTTTTGCCTTTATGTGACAGGCGGTGAACGGTCACAACATATTGAAATAAAAACCAAAAATCGTGGCCACATAAGACCGTCTTCAGCGCCATACATGAGCCGGTGGAAAAAAAGTTGCCGCCGGAACGAAACCTGACGTCGAAGAAGCCGCCGGGACTCGAAACCATATCTTAACGTATCGACTATACCCTTGATTCCGTTGACGGATTCGTGGAGTCCGCTCTTGACAGCGGGACAAACTGCGGACATCTTTCGGGGCAACGACAACGCCCAAGGCCGGTCCGAGGGAAAAATGGACGGCCGGACGCCCCGGGAGGCGGTGGCGGAAACGGACAAGGCATAAGAAACGACATGCTTTTGAGGGGACTTCTATCGGCGGCCGGCATCGGCGCAGCCCTGGCCGTTTCGGCCGGATTCCTGCTCGGCACGGCAACTTCCAAGGAATTCGACGTCAACCCGGAAGGCGATAGAACCAGCACCATCGCCTTGGCACCGATCTCGCTCGGCAATCCGTCGACGGCGCGTAGGGGTTTGGCCACCGAGACACCCCGGCCGGCCGAGAACGACGATCCGGTGACCTTCCGGCAAAAGACCGTGCTCCAGGTGTTCAAGGCCCGCAAGGGCGACACCCTGGTTCGCCTGCTCGGCCGTGCCGGCGCGCCGGCAAAAGACGCCCGGGCCGCCGTTGCCGTACTCAAGGGCCACTTCAACCCGCGCCGCTTCCGCCAGGGCCAGGAGGTCCGTGTCAATTACCGGGTCGATACGTCGTCCGCCGATGTCGACAGCCCGACGCCGGGTACTTTCATCGGATTCAGTCTGCGTCCCGACCTGAAACGCGAGATCCGCGTCGTCCGGACCACCGACGGCACGTTCGCCGCCGACGCCGCCGAACGCCGGCTCAACACGTCGCTGGCCCGGGCCGAAGGCATCATCGACAGCAGTCTCTACATGGCCGGTAAGAAGGCCGACCTGCCGAATGCCGCCTTGGTCGAACTGATCCGCGCGTTTTCCTGGGATGTCGATTTCCAGCGCGACATCCGCAAGGGCGACTCGTTCCAGGTCATGTACGAGCGCACCCATGACGAGGAAGGCCTGCTGGTCAAGAGCGACACCATCCTGTTCGCCAGCCTGGCACTCAGCGGCAAACACCACACCATCTACCGCTTCAAGGGCGACGACGGCCACATCAACTATTTCAACGAAAAAGGCCACAGCGCCCGCAAGGCATTGATGCGCACGCCGATCGACGGGGCCCGGCTGTCGTCGGGCTACGGGCGGCGCAAACATCCGATCCTCGGCTACACCCGCATGCACCGCGGCGTCGATTTCGCCGCCCCGCGCGGCACCCCGATCTACGCTGCCGGCAACGGCACCGTCACCTATGCCGGGCGCAAAGGCGGCTACGGCAAGTACATCCGTATCCGCCACAATTCGGAATATTCCACCGCCTATGCGCACCTCAACGGCTATGCCCGCGGCGTCCGCAAGGGCAAGCGCGTCAACCAGGGCCAGATCATCGGCTACGTCGGCTCGGCCGGCCGTTCCACCGGCCCGCACCTCCACTACGAGATCATGAAGGGCGGCCGCCAAACCAATCCGCTGCGCGTGCGCATGCCGTCCGGCCGCAAACTGAAGGGTGCCGAGCTGCAGCGGTTCCTGAACGAGCGGACAAAGACCGACGAGCGTTTCGCGGCCATCGAGACCGGCCGGCGTTTGGCCGACGCCGCCGATTGACACTCCGCCGCCGGGCGCCGATCTCTCTCTCATCATGGAACTGGCTTTTTCCGAAACCGGCGACGGCCCTCCGGTCGTCATCCTACACGGGCTTTTCGGCTGGAAACGGAACTGGGCCGGCATCGCCAAAATTCTCGGTGCGGCCCACGAGATCCTCGCCCTCGATCTCCGCAATCACGGTGATTCGCCGCACGACGAGGAGATGACCTACGAGGCCATGGCCGACGACGTGGCGCTGTTCATCGAAAAAGGCGAACTCGGGCCGGTCCCCGTCATCGGCCACTCCATGGGCGGCAAGACGGCCATGGTCCTGGCCCTGACCCGGCCGGAACTGGTTGAGCGGCTGCTCGTCCTCGACATCGCGCCGATCGTCTATGGGCACGGCTTCGAGGACTTCATCGAGGTCATGGAAGGCATCGATTTCGACACCATCGCCCGGCGCCCCGAGGTCGAGGCGATTCTCGCCAATGCCGTGCTGGACCCCGGCGTGCGCGCCTTCATCATGCAGAACCTGAAATCTGGTGACGACGGCCGCTACGCCTGGCGGGTCAATCTCGATGCCATCGACCGCCATATGGAAGACATCGTAGGCTTCCCGGACATCGACAGCGAACAGGCTTTCGAAGGACCGACGCTGTTTCTCGGCGGCAGCGAATCGGACTACCTGCAGCCCTTCCACCAGGCCGAGATCGAGCGCTTGTTCCCCATGGCCGACATCGATTTCATCGACGGCGCCGGCCATTGGGTACACGCCGACCGGCCCGAGGAAACGGCCGAGCGGATCATCGGTTTTTTGGACTGAGGATTAATCCGGCGACACCGGCGAATAGAGGCCGGCGGCGATGTTGCGGTTGACCTCGACCATGGCGGCGATACGCGCTTCGGCCGGATCGACGACGGCACGCGCGATCTCACGCTCGACGAACAGGCTGAGGCTGAGGACCTGTTGCTTGAGGGCCTTCGGTGCGCCGTTGCCCGGTCGCGACAGGTCGGCGCGGACGATCGACCACAGGGAATGGGTGAAGCGCAACGCCCGCACGTAAGCCGTGCCTTGCCGCCCGCCGTCATGAAACACGTCCAAGCGCCGGGCCGCCGTCATGAAGGCCTCCGCCTGCAGTTGGCGGCCGCCAAGCGCGAGGCGTTGGGTTTGTTTGTATCCACCGAAAGCGAAGGCCATGGTCACCTCCCGATCCCGAGCAGTTGCTGGATCGCCGTCTCGCTCTCGGCGGCGACGCCGAGACTGAAGGTGCCCAGTTGATCGCGGGTGCGCGCCGAAACGAGCCTCGCCGCCTCCTCGTCAAGGTCGGACAATACAAGATCATCGACGCCGCCCTGCAGGGTCGCCGACAGGTCGGACGAGAAGGTTTCGCGGATGTTCAACAGCGCGACGCCGGACCCGAGCCGCGAGGCCGCGCCGCGCAGCACATCGACGGCCCCGTCGATGGCCGATACGGCGGCCGAGATATCGGCGCTGCTGGCGAAGCCGTTGTAGGTCCCCGACGCCGTGCCGATGCCGAGGGCCGATGCGCTCGCGGCCTGACCGCTGATATCGGCGGTGGCGGCGCTGATGTCGCCCACTTCGACCGAGAGCGTACCCGCCGGATCGCTGAGCAAGGAAACACCGCCGTAGGAGACGTCGGCGGCGAGCGTGTCGAGCTGGTTTCGCAAAATGTCGAATTGCTGGGTAATGGTCGGCAGGCGGTCGGCCGAAGCGTCCCGCGCCGACAGGGCCAGGCCGCGCAATTGCTGGGCCAGTTCCTCCGCCGCCTCGATGCCGACGAGGCCGGTCTCGACGGCGCTCAAGGCCTGACCGATGCGCCGGCCCGTCTCGTCGATGTCGGCGATGCGATTGCTCAGCGCCCGGGCCTGGAAGAATGCCGCCGGGTCATCGCCGACCCGCTCGACCCGCTTGCCGCTTTCCAGCCGCCGGGCCGCATCGAGGCGTGCATCCGCAGCGTTCTGCAGGGCGAGCAGCGCGGTCCGTGTGGCGGCGTTGACGGTGAGGTCGGACATTCGGGTTTGGAGCGCCTTCTGCCGTTTTCCAGTGTTTTACCACGGACCAGGATACGCGGCCGATAACCGACCGGCAGTGACATCAATCACAAGTTGGATCCATGCCGTGAAGGCGTTGCTCCGCGCCTATTCGCGCTTTTGGGCTTGTGTTCGAACCTTGGCGAAACCGGAAAGTGTGAAAAGTGACACCAATGCGGCGGCAACGGCGGCGGCAGCCGCCCCGCCCATGTCCCGTTCAAGCAGGAACGAGACCGCCCAGAACCATAGGAATGCAGCCAAAAAGACGAAAAAGAACCGCAACCATCTGTGACTGACGAGCACCTCCAACAACCAGAAGAACGTCTCCCAGAAAACGATGCGGACCAAACCGCCGATGCCCTTAAAGACAACTTCCAAGAGGTTGTCCATCAAGCCGCTTCCAGGCGCTCCCCGTTGACTGTCAGGCCGCCGTCGCCGGCCGAGACATCGACCGCTTCGCCGTCCTTGACCCGGCCCTCGAGGATCATCGAGGCCAGCGGGTTCTGCAGGCGCGTCTGAATGACCCGCTTCAGAGGCCGCGCCCCATAGGTCGGGTCGTAGCCCTCGTCGGCGAGCCGCGCCTTGGCCGCCGCATCGAGTTCGAGCGTGATGCCGCGTTCGGCCAGCAGTTCGCGGAGCCGGCCAAGCTGGATGTCGACGATCCCGTCCATGTGCTCGCGGAACAAGCGGTGGAAGAGGATGATCTCGTCGAGCCTATTGAGGAACTCGGGGCGGAAGGCGGCGCGCACCACCTCCATGACCGGTCCCCTCACCTCGTCCGAATCGTGGCCCTCCTCCTGGCCGGCGAGGATGTCGCCGCCCAGATTGGAGGTCAACACGATCAGGGTATTGCGGAAATCGACGGTACGGCCCTGGCCGTCGGTCAGGCGGCCGTCGTCGAGCACCTGCAGGAGCACGTTGAAGACGTCCGGATGGGCTTTTTCGATCTCGTCGAACAGGATCACCTGATAGGGCCGGCGGCGCACGGCCTCGGTCAAGGCGCCGCCCTCGTCATAGCCGACGTAACCCGGCGGCGCGCCAATCAGACGGGCTACCGAGTGCTTCTCCATGTATTCAGACATGTCAACGCGGACCATGGCCTGCTCGTCGTCGAATAGGAACTCGGCGAGGGCCTTGGTCAGTTCCGTCTTGCCGACGCCGGTGGGGCCCAAGAACAGGAACGAGCCGATCGGCCGGTTCTGGTCCTGCAGGCCGGCCCTGGCGCGCCGCACGGCATTGGCGACGGCGACCAGCGCTTCTTCCTGGCCGATGACCCGGCGGCGCAGACTGTTCTCCATCTCGAGGAGCTTCTCGCGTTCGCCCTGCAGCATCTTGTCGACCGGGATACCGGTCCAGCGCGAGACGATGGCGGCGACGTGTTCCGGTGTCACCGATTCCTCGACCATGCGCGATTTCTCGGCTTTCTCGGCTTTTTCGATCTGTTCCTCGAGGCGCGGAATCAGGTCGTACTGGAGCTCGCTCGCCTCTTCCAGCTGACCTTCGCGCATGGCCCGCTCGACGGCGAGGCGGGCCGTCTCAAGCTCTTCCTTGAGTTTGGTGGCATCGGCCAGAGAGGCCTTCTCCGATTCCCATTGACGGGTCAACTCATCGGACTGCGCCTCAAGGTCGACCAGTTCCTCGTCGAGCTTGACCAGGCGCTCCTTGGAGGCGTCGTCATCCTCCTTCTTAATCGCCTCGCGCTCGATCTTCATCTGGATGATGCGCCGGTCCAGTTCGTCGATCTCTTCCGGTTTCGAGTCGACCTCCATACGCAAGCGGCTCGAGGTCTCGTCGACCAGGTCGATGGCCTTGTCCGGCAGGAAGCGGTCCGAGATGTAACGGTTCGACAGCGTCGCCGCCGAGACCAGGGAATTGTCGAGGATGCGCACCCCGTGGTGCAGCTCGTATTTCTCCTTGATGCCGCGCAGGATCGAGATGGTGTCCTCGACGGTCGGTTCGGCGATGAACACCGGCTGGAACCGCCTCGCCAGCGCCGCATCCTTCTCCACATGCTTGCGGAATTCGTTGAGCGTGGTGGCGCCGACGCAATGGAGGTCGCCGCGGGCCAGGGCCGGTTTCAGGAGGTTCGAGGCGTCCATGCTGCCTTCGGCGGCACCGGCACCGACGATGGTGTGCATCTCGTCGATGAAAAGGATGATCTGACCGTCGGACGCGGTCACTTCGGCCAGCACCGCCTTTAACCGTTCCTCGAATTCGCCTCGGAACTTGGCCCCGGCGACCAGCGCGCCGAGATCCAGGACCATCAGCTTCTTGGTCTTCAGGTTTTCGGGCACGTCACCGTTGATGATCCGCTGCGCCAAGCCTTCGGCGATGGCCGTCTTGCCGACGCCGGGTTCGCCGATCAGCACAGGGTTGTTCTTGGTGCGACGCGACAAAACTTGAATCGTTCTGCGGATTTCCTCGTCGCGGCCGATGACCGGGTCGATCTTTCCGTCGGCGGCCGCGTCGGTCAGGTCGCGGGCGTATTTTTTCAGGGCGTCGTAGGAATCCTCGGCCGTGGCGCTGGTCGCGGCGCGGCCCTTGCGGAAATCCTTGATCGCCGCGTTGAGCCCCTGCGGATTGACCCCGGAGTCTGCGAGGATCCGCGACGCCGGCGTGCCGGTGGCCATGCACAGAGCGAGCAGCAGGATTTCGGCGGTGACGAAACTGTCGCCGTTCTTCTCCGTCAGTTTTTCAGCCTGTTCGAACAGGCGCGCCGTTTCCGGAGCCAGGTAAACCTGGCCGCCGCCTGTTCCCTCGACCTTGGGCAGTTTGTAGATCTCGGCGCCGGTCGCCTCGAAAACCCGGGCCGGCTCGCCGCCGGCGTCCTTGATCAGGCGCGATGCCAGGCCCTCGTTGTCTTCGAGCAACACCTTCAGGATATGCAGCGGGGTCAGTTGCTGGTGGCCCGACTTGAGGGCCAGGGTCTGGGCGTTTTGTATGAAGCCGCGCGAGCGCTCCGTGTATTTTTCAAAATCCATCGTCTTACCCTCATTCGACCGGGTATTCCGCCCCGCTCCAGCGGCTGCAGAATAAACCCCTCATTTATCGAGGTTACTTCCCTAAATATGGAGTCGCCAAGCGAACCCGCAACCGTGAGCGGATTATATCCGCGCTTGGTTGGCGATGCGACGATGCATTGACTCCGAAGGCGCGGCGCCTAATGCTCTCGCCATGCAGTTTCCCGTCGAGAACATCTACCGGTATCCGGTCAAGGGTCTGAGCGCGCAAGCCCTCGACACCGTCACCGTTAGCGAAGACGAGGCGATCCCCAACGACCGGCGCTTCGCACTGGCCTTAGGCTCGACGCCAGCCGATAAGGCGGCGACGGAATGGATGTCGAAGAGCCACTTCCTGATGCTCCAACGCAACGAGAAGCTGGCGCAGTTGCAGGCCGAGTTCGACGAAGCCACCGACGTCCTGACCATTCTCCGTAACGGCAAACAGGTCTGCCGCGGCAATCTCACGCAAGCCATCGGCCGCACGGTGATCGAGGACTTTTTCTCGGCCTTCATGGGCGACGAAGCCCGAGGCGAACCGAAGATCGTCGAGGCCGCTTCCGGCCGCACCATATCGGACTTTGACGAACCGGTGCTGTCGATGATCAATCTGGCCTCCGTCCGCGACATCGAGCGGATCACCGGAAAGGCGGTGGATCCCTTGCGTTTTCGCGCCAACATTTATTTCGATGCCGATGACCCCTGGACCGAATTCACATGGACGGAACGGGACCTGGCCATCGGCGATGCGCGGTTTTTCGTCAAAAGCCGTATCGACCGCTGTGCCGCCACCGGCGTCAATCCGACGACCGCGGAGAGGGATCTCAATGTGGTCAAGGCGCTGCAACAGGGGTTCGGCCACATCGATTGCGGCGTCTACCTCAGCGTCACGAAAGCGGGCACGATATCAATCGGCGATCCGATCGCGCCGCCGGCCGCCGTTGACTAGATCCGATCGTTTGAATTCGGGAGATCGATGGCCAATCAGACCGGAGCCGTCTCCGCGTCGGCGCCCGTTTCGGAGGCTTCCTTTTTCGGTCGGCTGCGCCGCCGCCTGACCGGTTTCACCGGCTCGTCGACCGATTCCGGTCCGGGATTCTCGGCGTCGGCGGCATTAGCGGCCGCGTCCGGCTGCTCGACGGCTTGAGACGTCTCCGCGGTTGGATTCTCTTGTTTTACCGACTCGACCGGCTCGCCCTTCTTCTCGGGATTCGGTTGCTCCCCGCCGGCTGCGGCCTGATGCGGACCGCCGCCGGACCGGTTCTCGAAACGATCCCGGCGCCCCGGATTGTTGGCCCCTTGGGCATTGCCCCCCTGGCCGTCGGCATTGGCGATCCGATAGTAGTGTTCGGCGTGCTGGAAATAGGACTCGGCGGCGATCCGGTCACCGGACGACGTCGCGTCGCGCCCGAGAGCCAGGTATTTCTCCAACACCTGCTGAGCCGTTCCCCGCACTTTTACGTCGGGACCGTTACTTTCGAAGTTATTGCGCCCGCCCGGCCGTTTGCCGCTGTTGCGGGAGCGCGATCTCCTATTCGGACTTTGTTTCATTTTCTTCCGGTTCTTGGTGAAACCCCAATACCTTCCCCGCTCGCGATAAGATTGCGAATCGGTGGCCCAACCACCGACGGATCCGTCAATCCCATATGAACTTCGGCATCCGCTGAGAGAAGTTTCCCGGGGTCAACAGGCCCTTGGGCTTGGACCCCCTGGCGGTTCACGACCGCCGTGAGAACCAACTTAGTCGGGTTGTCCGGCCATTCCAACTGTTTTTTTTCATTCACCCAGCGCCGACACCGGGCACCGCCCTGCCAAGCACGACAACACGTTCGATACCGGCGAGATCGCGTTTCACGGCAATCGTTTCCAGTCCGTGGCGGCGGGCCGTCCGGGCGACCTCGGCGGCTTGTCCCTCGCCGACTTCGAAGACGGCGACGGCTCCATCGGCCATCAATCCGGCGATCCCGGCAAGGATGGAGCGGTACGCATTGAGGCCGTCGGCACCGGCCGCCAACGCCGCCGTCGGTTCGTAGCGCGAAACTTCCAGGGCCAGGCCGTCGATCTCGTGTTCGGCGATATAGGGAGGATTGGAGACGATGACATCGAAACCGGTACCCGCATATTGTTCGTGGCCGCTGCACCAATCCGCCAACTGAAAACGGGCCCGGTTACCGACACCGTTTCGCTCCGCGTTGCGGCGTGCCGTCTTCAGAGCACCTTCATTGGTGTCCGTACCGACTCCCTCGGCGTTCGGGTATTCCGTAAGAAGGGAAACAAGCACACAACCGCTGCCCGTGCCCAGGTCGAGCACGCGAAGCGGTTGGGTACGGTCAGGTCGTACATCGAGCGCCGCCTCGACCACCGTTTCCGTTTCCGGCCGCGGCACCAAGGTATCCGCCGTGACCGCAAAAGGCAGGCTCCAGAACTCCTTCTCACCGACGATCCGGGCGACCGGTTCGTGCGCTTCCCGGCGCCCGAGAAAGTCAGCGAGCGTCGCTTTTTCACCATCATTTAAAAGGGCTTCCGGGTGAGAGAAAACGCGCGCCGTCGGGATCGATAGGGCGTTGGCGACCAGAACACGGGCATCGAGGCGGGCCGTTTCTATTCCGGCCGACATCAGGCGCCGGGTGGCGAAATCGACCGTGGCGCCGACGGTCTCCGGAATGGAGCCGGCGTCGTCAGGGTTGGTCATCCGGTCATCTCTGTCAGTTTTCGCGCCTGGTCCTCGGCGGTCAGTGCGTCGACGACCTCGTCGAGTTCTCCGTTGAGGATGGCGTCGAGCCGATGCAGGGTCAGGTTGATGCGGTGGTCGGTGACCCGGCGTTCGGGGAAATTGTAGGTACGGATGCGTTCGGAGCGGTCGCCGGAGCCGACCTGGCTGCGCCGCGCCTCGGCCCGCTCCGCGTCGCGAGCCATTCGCTCGGCCTCGTAGAGGCGGGCCCGGAGCACCCGCATGGCCTTGGCCTTGTTCTTGTGCTGCGACTTCTCGTCCTGCTGGGAGACGACGATGCCGGTCGGCAGGTGGGTGATGCGGACCGCCGAATCGGTGGTGTTGACCGACTGACCGCCCGGCCCGCTGGCACGGAAAACGTCGATCCGCAGGTCCTTCTCATCGACCTGCACGTCGACCTCCTCGGCCTCCGGCATCACGGCGACCGTTGCCGCCGAGGTATGGATTCGCCCCCCCGATTCGGTAACCGGCACCCTTTGCACACGGTGTACGCCGGATTCGTACTTGAGCCGGGAGAAGACGTCGCCGCCGGCAATCGAGGCGACCGCCTCCTTGAAACCACCGATACCGGTTTCACTGACGCCCATGATCTCGAATTTCCAACGCCGCGCCTCGGCGTAGCGCTGGTACATGCGGAACAGGTCGGCGGCGAACAGCGCCGCCTCGTCGCCGCCGGTCCCGGCCCGCACTTCGAGGATGGCGTTCTTGGAATCGGCTTCGTCCCTGGGCAGCAGCAGCAACTGTACGCGCCGCTCCATGTCCGGCAGCTTTTCCTTGAGCTCCAGGAATTCGGCTTCCGCCAATTCCTTCATTTCCTCGTCACCGTCCGGATCGGCCATCAGTTCGCTCAAGTCGGCCATCTCGGCCTGGGCGGCGCGCAGTTCGGATATGCCCTCGACGACGGGCGACAACTCGGCGTATTCCCGCGACAACTTGGCGAAATCCTCGGCCGCCGGCGGTTGCTCGGACGCCATCAGATTGGCCAGTTCGTCGTAGCGGTCGATGACGCGGTTGAGATTCTCCTCGAGACTCACGGTTCGATCTCCCTGTCTTCACCGGTTTCCCGGTCGTCACGATCCAAATCGAAAAGCCGGCGCAGCAGGCGCTCCGCCTGCCCCGGGTCCTCGCTGCCCGAGGCGGCGATTTCCTTGAGCGCGATGGTCGGTGTGTGCAGCAGGCGCTTGACCAGCAACGAAGACACGCGCTCTGGATCCGATTCCTTTTCCTCGAGCACCTGACGGCGCACGGTTTCGAAATGATCACGGAGCGCGCTCAACGCCGGCACCGCGTCGCGCTCGGCGACGCCCCGGGTATACTTGTCCAGACATTCATCGACAATCTTCCGCGCCGCCGAGGCCTCCTTCTCGCGGCTACTCAACCCCTCGACGGCGAGACGTTCGAGATCGCCGATGTCATAGAGAAAGGCCTCGTCGATGCGGTTGACGGCCGGCTCGACGTCGCCGGGCACGCCTGTATCGATGATGAACTGCGGCCGGTTGCGCCGTTTCTTCAGGGCGGCACGAACCATATCGGCGGTCAGGGCGTAGTCACGCCGGCCCATGGCGCATATGACGATGTCCGATGTCACCATAGCTTCGGCCAGATCATCGAATTCCCGGATGTGACAATCGAACTCGCGGGCCATCGGTTCGACCCGGGCGCGTATCGGGTGGGTAACCTCGAGGTTGCCGAGGCCGCCACCGGTGAATTGCTTGGCGATCAGCTCACCCATCTCGCCGGCGCCGATCATGAGGGCGCTGACCCGGTTGAGGTCACCGTGCAGGCCGCGCGCCAAATCGACGGCGGCGGCGGCAATCGACACCGGCTGTTCGGTGATCGCCGTTTCGGAGCGGACCCTTTTGGCCGCTCCGTAGGCGGCCTGGATCACCTGTTCGACGACCGGACCCGTCATCTCCGCTTTTTCGGCCATGCGGTGCGCCGCCTTGACCTGGCCGAGGACCTGCGGCTCGCCGATAACCAGACTGTCCAAAGACGCGGCGACGGCGAAGGTGTGGCGGACCGCCTCCGCGCCGGAATAGAAGTAGAGCTGCTCGGCCAGTTCCTTTTCATCGACACCGGCGCGCTCGGCAAAGAACCGGCTGATGGTTACGGCCGACTGCTCGGGATGGATGTCGGCGGCAAGGATTTCGACCCGGTCACAGGTGGACAGCACGATGCCCTCGGCGACGCCCTGGTCCTTGAGCTTGGCGAGCACGTCCGGCACATCGCCATCCTCGATGAACAGGCGGTCGCGCAGGCCGAGGCCGCTGGAGCGGTGGTTGGCACCGATGACGAAAAAACGGCGTTGGTCGGTTCGGGTTTCGGCCATTGCGCCCCGCTACAGGTAGCGGGCGAGGTGGTCCTCCAAGGAGGTCAACGGCACTTCGCTTTGCTCGCCCGTAACCATATCCCGAACCGTGGCAACGTCTTTCGCGATTTCGTCCTCACCCAACAGGATGGCCGCCGGCGCACCTGCCTTGTTGGCCCGGTTGAGGCGTTTCTTGACGTTTCCTGAAAAACCCATATCGACGGTCAGACCGGCGCGGCGCAGACGTTCGGCCAACTGCCGGGCCGGACCTTCGTTTTCGCCGCCGACCGGCACGAGGACGATCGGCTTCGTCGCCGGGTCCTGTTCACCGACCATCATCGCCAGGCGCTCAATGCCGCCGGCCCAACCGACGGCCGGGGTCGGCTTGCCGCCCATGAACTCCATCAGGCCGTCGTAACGCCCGCCGCCGATGACGGTGCCCTGGGACCCGAGGGTCTCGGTGATGAACTCGAAGGCCGTATGGCAGTAATAGTCGAGGCCGCGGACCAGGCGCGGATTGATCTCGCTCTTGATGCCGATGAGCTCGAGGCCCTCGAGGACCTCGCCGAAGAAGCGCCGGCTCTCGTCGTTCAGGTGATCGGCCAGCACCGGCGCATCGGCGACGATCTTCTGGTCGGTTTCGTCCTTGGAATCGAAAATGCGCAGCGGATTGCGCTCGAGTCGGTCCTGGCTGTCCTCGGACAGGTCCGAGCGGTAGCGGCTCAGGTATTCGACCAGCTTGTCGCGAAAGGCGTGGCGCGATTCCGTATCACCGAGCGTATTGAGGTTGAGGACGACGTCACTGCCGACACCCAAGGCATCAAGAATATGCGCGCCGACGGCGATAACCTCGATGTCGGCTTGCGGCGACGGCACGCCGATGACCTCGATATCGATCTGATGGAACTGGCGCATGCGGCCCTTCTGCGGCCGTTCGTAACGAAACAGCGGGCCCTGGCAGAAGTATTTCAGCGGTGCCTCGTGCTGCAGGCCGTTCGACATGAAAGCGCGCGCGATGCCGGCCGTGAACTCGGGACGCAGGGTGATGCTGTCGCCGCCACGGTCGGAGAACGTATACATCTCCTTGGTGACGACGTCCGACGTTTCGCCGAGGGTGCGCGCGAAAACCTCCGTGAACTCGAAGACCGGCGGTGCCATCTCGCTATAGCCGTAGCGTCCGGCGACCTCGGCCGCCACGCCAACCACATGCCTGTGGCGGCGGAACTGATCGGGCAGGAGGTCGTGGGTGCCGCGCACCGGCTGCAGGGAAGACATGGTAGATCGGACTCCGGCTATTGGGCGGCGGCCGGCGGCGCGTCGCTGCCCGTCGTATCGTCGCCGTTTTCTTTGGCTTGGTATTTTCGCGAGACGTAGTCGTCGACGATCTGCTGGAATTCTTCGGCAATGCCCTCGCCGCGAAGCGTCATCCTTTTCTCGCCGTCGATGAATACGGGTGCGGCCGGCTGCTCGCCGGTGCCTGGCAGGCTGATGCCGATGTCGGCATGTTTGCTCTCGCCGGGGCCGTTGACGATACAACCCATGACCGCCACCTGCATATCCTCGACACCGACGTATTTCTCCCGCCACACCGGCATACTTTCGCGGATGTGGTCCTGGATCTTGCGGGCCAGTTCCTGGAATACCGTCGACGTGGTCCGTCCGCAGCCCGGACAGGCGGTAACCAGGGGCGTGAACGACCGCAGGCCCATGGTCTGCAGGATCTCCTGGGCGACGACGACCTCCTTGACCCGGTCACCGCCGGGTTCCGGGGTCAAGGACGCCCGGATGGTGTCGCCGATACCTTCCTGCAACAGCACACCCATCGCCGCCGTCGAGGCAACAATGCCTTTCGAGCCCATACCGGCTTCCGTGAGACCGAGATGCAGCGCGTGGTCGCCGCGCTGGGCGAGGCCGCGGTATACGGCGATCAGGCTCTGCACGTCACTGACCTTGCACGACAGCACGATCCTGTCGCGGCCGAGACCCAGTTCCTCGGCCCGCTTGGCACTGGCAACGGCCGACTCGATGAGGGCTTCCCGGGTGATCTCCTCGGCGCTCTTCGGTTCAGCGGCCTTGGCGTTCTCGTCCATCATACGAACGACGAGCTCCTGGTCGAGGCTACCCCAGTTGACACCGATGCGGACCGGTTTTCCGTAACGGATGGCCGTTTCCACCATGGCTGCGAACTGGGTGTCGCGCTTCTCGCGGAAGCCGACGTTTCCCGGGTTGATCCGATACTTGCCGAGGGCCTCGGCGCAGGCCGGATGCTCGCTCAGCAGCTTATGACCGATGTAATGAAAGTCGCCGACCAGGGGCACGTCGACGCCCATGGCATCGAGGCGTTCGCGAATATGCGGAACGGCCGCCGCCGCCTCGGCCCGGTCGACGGTGATGCGCACCAGTTCCGACCCGGCACGGGCCAAATCCGCGGTCTGGCGGACCGTCGCCTCGACGTCGGCCGTATCCGTGTTGGTCATCGACTGAACGACGATCGAGGCACGGCCGCCGATGGTCACCTGCCCGACGCGTACCGGTACGGTTTCCTTCCTCCTGACCGGTGAAGTTTTATCCGACATCAGTCCGCTTTCGCTTGATTCCCTGGCGCCTGCACCCTCAGGCGTCTCGTATCCGCCGTTATTTGCCGTATCGAACACGCCGGGTCAACGCCTCTGTGCTCGGCCCGGCAGCAGGGTTCTCCCGTCAATTGTCGACGGCGGTCCCGGACAGCAACCGCTCGGCATCGAGAACGACACCCCGGCGGACAACACCGACATCGCCGATCGACGGCGCGACTTGTCCGTCGACCACAACTTCGAGGGCACCGGCATTTCCGGTTAGAAGTTTCAATCCGGGGCGATCCGGCACTTCGTAACTCTCGCCGGCGCGCAATAGGCGCGTGACGAGCATCTGGTTGGCGGCGTCGTCGCGGACCTGGATCCAACTGCTGGTTATGGCCCGGAGGACGATCCGCGGACCACCAGTGGAAGCGATCGTTGTTTCGGCGCTCGGCGCCTCGGCGAGCGGCGCCGGTTCCGTCGCCGTCGCCACCTCTTCTTGAAGCGGTTGCGTTGCCGGCTCCTCAGCCACTTCCTCGGCGGGCTCCTCTGGCGGTGGCGTGTCGTCGCCCTCTTCTTCCGTGGACGCCGCGTCCTCGGGCAGCGCCGAAACTTCAGCCGGCTGTTCCGGTAGCGCCGTCGTCTCCGGCGCGGCTTCACTCTCAGTTTGCACTGCCGATGCGGTTTCCTCACCGGTCGACACCGGTTCTTCGGCCGGTGCCGGTTGATCGGCGGTTTCAGTTTGCGAAATCTCGGTGACCGCCGCCGGTTCGGTTTCCTCGGTAATCGCGGATTGAACGGTTTGCGCCGGCGCGCTTTCGGTTACCGGGTCCTGGCGTGAGGCGTCTTCAGCGATCGCCGCAACCGGCTCCTCCACTTCGGCGACCGGTTCGGGCGCCGGTTGGGTCTCGGTTTCAGAGGTCGCCGCATCGTCCGGTTCCGATGCCGCCGGTGCGGTTTCGGTCGTCTCGCGCGCATCTTGAGAGGCTTCGCCCGCGGCCGTGGCCTCGGTCGCAGCCTGTTCGGAGGGTTGTTCTGTTGCAGCCGGTGTATCCGTCTCCGCCGCCGTCGTTTCCGGTTCCGCCGCTTCCGGTTCGGTCGCCGCTTCTTGAGACGGTTCCGGTATGACCTGATCGGGCTCCGCCGTCTGTTCGTCCTCGGCCGTGGCCGGCTCGGGATCGCTCGTCGGCGTATCTGCCGTCGCCGGCTCAGCGCTGGTGGCGGGCTCTTCCGGTTTCGGCACCACTACCGGCGCCGCCGGCTCGGCCGGTTCCAACGGCGGCGTGCCCTGTTCGGCCCCTTCCGTCTGCTCGGCCAAACGCTCCGGCACCGGAGAAACAAGGTCGGCCAGGATGTTGTTCTCGGACGTGCTGACGTACCAGGCACCGTAAGCGATGACGGCGACGACGATACCGACGAAGACGATGGCACCGCCGGGAATACCGGTTTCGGGAACCGGCGTAGGAAAACTGAGTTCCTGCCCGCGCGCGTCGGCCGCCGTTTCAACCTTGTAGCGGCGGATCACTTCGTCGCTGTCGAGGCCGAGGCGATCCGAATAGGCCCGGATGAAGCCGATGGCATAGGTCTGCCCAGGCAGTTCGTTGAACCGGCCTTCTTCGATCGCTTCCAGATAGGGGTAACGGATGCACAGCATCTGGGCAACGGAGCGCAGATCCTCGCCGAGGCGCATCCGGGCCGTGCGCAGCATGGCGCCGACACCGGTTTCGTTACCGTGGGCCCCTCCTGTGTACTCCGTTTGATGGCCGGTCGCTGGCGGCATCGTCGTCGTTTCCATCCTCTTTTTTGCGGCGCCCGCCTCAACGTCTCTCGATCGATCCGTTTCCGGTATCGGTGCCGGGTATTACCGGGCCCATTCAGACCCGTAATCTTGGGCGTTGCGTGCCGAAATATGGTGAATATCCGAGGCTCGCTAGTCTGCCGGATTCCGGTCGAAATACAAGACTGAAAGCGGTCAATCTAGATTGCCACGCCGCGGTCGATGGCAAACGCCTTGAGTTGTTCACGAAGCGTCCGTTCGGGAAGGTCGTAGTGGAGATCCATGAACCCTTCCAATGCCGCGATGTCGAGACTGCGCACCATCGCCTTTACGGGCCCGATGCACGTACCGGCCATCGACAAGCGCCGAAATCCGACGCCGAGCAGCGCCATCGCTTCGAGCGGGCTACCGGCCATTTCTCCGCATAGACTCAGGTGAATGTCACGTTTCAGGCAGGTGTCGACGATATTCTTCAAGAACTTCAACTGGACCGGCGACAAGGTATCGTAGCGTCCGCTCAACTTCGGATTTCCGCGGTCGCTGGCGAACAGGAACTGCCCCAGGTCGTTGCTGCCGACGGATAGGAAGTCGGCATAGTCGAGCAGGGTCTCGAGTTGCACCGCCAGACTAGGCACCTCAAGCATGGCGCCGACCCGGACCGACGACGGCAAGGCGCCGCCGCGTTCCTTTTCGCGGTCCATCTCCTTATCGACCAGCGCGCGGGCTAGTATGAACTCAGGCACATCGGCCACCATCGGGAACAGCACGTTGAGCTCGCGTCCGGTGGCGGCCCGGATCAGGGCCCGCAACTGCTGGCGCAACAGGGCCGGGCGGTCGAGGGACAGCCGAATCGCCCGCCAGCCGATGGCCGGGTTCTCCTCGCTGCCCGTTTGCCAGTAGGGCAGCGCCTTGTCCCCGCCGATATCGAGGGTACGGAAAACGACGGGCTTGTCGCCGGCCTCATCGAGCACTTCGCGATAGACTCCCGACTGCTCGTCGACGCCGGGAAACTTGGCGCGCACCATGAATGGAATTTCGGTCCTGAAGAGCCCGATGCCGGAGGCGCCCGAACCGTTCAGGTGAGCGACATCGATCATCAACCCGGCGTTGATCTGCAGGTCGACGTCGACACCGTCCAGCGACCGTGCCGGCTGGTCAAGCAACGCCGCATAGACGGCCCTCTGTTCCTCGAGGACGCGGAGGTTCTCGACATAGGCCTGCAACGCATCCTCACCCGGGCGCACGAAGGCCTGGGCGCGATCGGCATCGACAATCACCGTATCGCCGTCCTCGGCATGCTGAAAGATTTCCCGCGCCTTGCCGACGACAGGAATACCGAGCGCCCGGGCGACGATGGCAACGTGGCTGGTCGGCGCTCCCCCCTCCAGAATGACGCCCTTGAGGCGGGCGTAGTCATAATCGAGCAGCTGTGCCGGTCCCATCGACCGTGCGATCAAAATCGAGTCGTCGGCCAATTCGCGGACACTCGTTCCACCGTTCTCGCCGGACAGGTGGACCATCAACCGGTGTGCCAGATCGTCCAGGTCATGAACGCGCTCGCGCAAATAGGCATCGGAAATCTGGGTCATGCGCGCCCGGATGTCGTTCTGCACACGCTGCACGGAAGCTTCCGCCGTCAGGCCGGTTTCGATTCCTTCCTCGATGCGCTTGAGCCAGCCGGCATCCTCGGCGATCAGCCGATAGGTCTCGAGTACATCCATGTGCTCGCCGCCGTCGGCCAGATGCTCGACGGCCAGCAGGCCGTCGATGGCGCCATGCATTTCGGAGAATGCACGGTGCAAGCGGTTGGTCTCTTCGACCGGATCTTCGGCGACCATTTTCTCGATATTGACCTTCGGCGCGTGAAGCACCGCCGTACCCATGCCGATGCCGGGGCTCAAGGCGATGCCCTCGAGACGTAACGGCCGCGCCGTGCTGCCGTCGCCGACGCTCAGTTCCTTGCCGTCGACCAATTCACCGCCGGCAACCAGTTCAGCCAGGACCATGGCTACCGTTTGCAGGGTCTCGACTTCCTCGTCGACGTAATGCCGTTGCGTCCGGTTCTGGACGGCGACGACGCCGATCACCCGGCCACCGCGCAGGACCGGCACACCCATCATCGAATGGAAGATCTCTTCGCCGGTTTCCGGCCGGTAGGCGAAGTTGGGATGGGATTGGGCGTCGGAGAGCGCAAAGGGTCGTGCCGTCGCCGCGATGTCGCCGATGATACCTTCGCCGATGGCGAGCCGCGTGTTGTGAACGGCTGTCGATTTCAGGCCCTGGGTGGCGAACAGTTCGAGCACGTCGCCAGGGCGGCGCACGTAGACGGAGCAGACCTCGGCGACCATGTCGGCGGCGATGATCCGCGTGATTTCATCGAGCCGGGATTGCGCCTCGCCACCCGCCGCCATGACATCGCGGACCCGCGCCAGAAGTCGGCGCGGCGCCGATTGGATCGGTAGCCTGGCGGGTGGATTGCGGTTCTCCGCCATCGTGTCGCTCCGTTTATTCTGGCCCCAAACGGCGGATGGGGCCGCGTTTGGTGGGCACCGCCCCGTCTAAGATGGGCCGGCCGTCAGGCCGCGTCCAGGCCGTAAGCCGAATGCAGCGCGCGCAGGGCCAGTTCCGTGTATTCCTCAGCGACCAGCACACTGACCTTGATCTCGGACGTCGAAATGACCTCGATGTTGATGCCTTTCTCGGCCAGCGCCTGGAACATGCGCTGGGCAACTCCGGCATGGCTGCGCATACCGACGCCGATGACCGATACCTTGACCACGTTCTTGTCGGCCATCAGATCCTCGTATCCGATATCGCCGGCATGGTCCTCGATGGTCTTGACGGCACGCTCGAGGTCGGCCTCGGTGACGGTGAACGTCAGGTCGGTGGCATCGCCGCCGGCCGACACGTTCTGGACAATCATGTCCACGTTGATGTTGGCATCGGCGAGCGGACCGAAGATCGCCGCCGCGACGCCCGGTTTATCGAGGACCCGCACCAAGGTGATCTTGGCTTCGTCCCGGCTGTAGGCAATGCCACTGACCAATTCCTGTTCCACGATCTCATCCTCATCGACAACTAGGGTTCCCGGTTCGTCCTCGAAGGCGGACAGAACCTGCATGCGTTGGCCGTGCTTCATGGCCATCTCAACCGCCCGAGTCTGTAAGACCTTGGCGCCGAGCGACGCCAGTTCGAGCATTTCCTCGTAGGTGACCTTGTCCAGCTTGCGCGCCTTGGCGACGATCCGGGGGTCCGACGTATAGACGCCGTTGACGTCCGTGTAGATATCGCAACGGTCGGCGCTCAGCGCCGCCGCCAATGCCACGGCGCTGGTGTCCGAGCCACCGCGCCCGAGGGTCGTTATCCGGCCACCGGGACCAATGCCCTGGAACCCCGCGACCACGGGCACCTCGCCTGTTTTCATACGGCGGTCCAGTTCCTCCGTATCGATGCGCTCGATACGCGCCTTGCCGTGGACATCGTCCGTGTGAATGGGGATTTGCCATCCCAGCCATGAACGTGCCGGCACGCCAAGTTTCTGGAGCGCAAGCGACAACAGCCCGATCGTCACCTGTTCGCCGGTGGCGACGACGGCATCGTATTCGCGTGCATCATAGAGCCCGGCCATTTCGTCGACCAAACCGACAAGCCGGTTGGTCTCCCCGGCCATTGCCGATACGACGACCGCAACTTCGTTGCCGCGATCGACCTCGCGCTTCACCTTTTCGGCGACGATACGGATTCGATCCGGGTCGCCGACCGAAGTGCCGCCGAATTTTTGTACGATGCGCGCCATGTCTCAAACCATCCAGAACGGTTCGGCAAAACAAAACCCGCAGGAGGCGTCCTCCCCACCGGGAGCTACCGAGACCGTTCGGCCCGCGCCATGATACGGGTTGCCGCGAAGGCGGCGCATACATACTCTATCGTCCGATCAGGAGCAAGGCCGCCCGAAGCAGGGAGAACCGCCCATGGCAAGCAGCGCCGCCGCCAAAAAAACGACGGCATCCGACGCCGAAATCGCTCGTTTTACCGCGATCGCCGATGAATGGTGGGAGCCGGCGGGGAAATTCGCGCCGCTGCACAAGCTCAACCCGCCACGATTGACCTTCATTCGCGACCGGGCGGCGGCCCATTTCGGTTTCGATCCCCTGGCAGAGAGACCATTGACGGGACTGCGCATCCTCGACATCGGCTGCGGCGGCGGCTTGCTGTCGGAACCGCTGGCACGCCTGGGAGGCACGGTCACCGGCATCGATGCCGGCGAGGAGAACATCGCCGTCGCTGACGCTCACGCCAAAGCCGCCGGCCTCGACATCACCTACCGTCACGTGTTGCCGGAGAATCTGGCTGCCGACCGGCACCGCTATGATCTCGTACTGAACATGGAAATCGTTGAACATGTGGCCGACCTCGGCCAATTCCTGGAGGCATCCGCGAAACTCCTCAAGCCCGGCGGGGCGATGGTGCTGTCGACCCTCAACCGGACACTGAAATCCCTGGCGCTGGCCAAGATCGGCGCCGAATACATCCTGCGCTGGCTGCCTGTCGGCACCCACGACTGGCGGAAATTCGTGCGGCCGTCGGAACTGGCGAGCGGGCTGCGCCCGCACGGGGTTAGCATCGTCGGCCTCGAAGGCGTGGCCTTCGAACCGTTGCGGGACCGCTGGCGGCTCAGCCGCGATCTCGACGTCAACTATATGGCTTTTGCTGTGAAGGAGCGCTAGGCGGCGCCCCGATCAATCCTAGCTGTTGCGGCGCGGCGGATTGGGCAGGCGGAAAAACTCGACACCTTCCTCGTCGAGTTCCAAAGCCTCGTCATCGGTGGCTTCCCCGTATATGCCGCGTTCGTCGGCTTCGCCGTAGTGGATCTTGCGGGCCTCGTCGGCAAATTCCGTCCCGACGTCCTCGAAATTGTCGGTTACGTGGTCACGCAGCGCGTTGACCGCATCGAGAATCTTCTCGGCGACTTCCTGAGCCCGGACCTCGGCTTCCTGGTTGCCGATGGAAGGAGATTTCTTGTTTCGCGACGGTGAAATATTCGGCGCCATGATCGCCTTCGAGACGTTGGCGTCGGAACAATAGGGGCAGACCACGTCACCGCGCGCGACCTGTTCGTCATAGGTCGTGCTGTTATGGAACCAAGCCTCAAATTCGTGGCCGTTCGAGCATTGAAGCTGATATAAGATCATTCGAAGGTGCCGTTCTTCCTATTGACCTCGGGCCAAGCCGGAGCGTCCATCCGCCGGTTTATCACGCACTGTCACCAACGGATAGCCCAAATAGTTTAACAAATGCGAAACGATGTTTCAAAAGACCTGCGTCACCGTCACCTCAGAATCACCGACCCGTCACCTTGGGTCGAGCGTTTCGCCCCGTTGGTGCGCCCCGGGGGCCCTGTCCTCGACCTGGCGGCCGGCGGCGGCCGCCATGCGCGTTTTTTCCTCGGGCGTGGCCATCCGGTGACCGCCGTCGACCGCGACGGCGAACCGTTGGCGTCGCTCGCCGACGATCCCGAGGCAACCGTCGTGACTGCCGACCTGGAGGACGGCACTCCGGTCTTCGCTGCCGGCGGCCTCTTGGCGGGACAACGGTTCGCCGGCGTGGTTGTCGTCAATTACCTGCACAAGGTCTTGTTTGCGGACCTCATCGAGGCGCTCGAACCGGGCGGCGTTTTCATGTACGAGACGTTCGCCCGCGGCAACGAGGAATTCGCGCGGCCGCGAAATCCGGATCACTTGCTGAAAAGCGGCGAATTGTTCGAAGTGGTTGCCGGCAAACTGCAGGTCGTCGCCTACGAACACGGTCGCGTCGAACAAACCGATATCCCTGGTGTCAAACAACGGATATGCGCCGTCAACGACCTCGGCGCCAGCACCCGAGAAGACGGCGAACCGCCGGCCCACCCGCTTTCGCCGCGTTAACCCAGAAAGGCTTAAACGAAATCCCGGTCGTGGCTGATCGACGGGACCTTGGCGCGGACCTCGTCAACCAGGGCCGGATCGATGTCGGCCATGACGAAACCGGGTTCGTCGCCGCCGTCGGCCATTATGCCACCCCACGGGTCGACGATCAGTGAATGACCGTAGGTCAGGCGGCCGCCGCCGTGATCCCCGCACTGCGCCGGGGCAAACACGAAACACCCCGTTTCGATGGCCCGCGCCTGCATCAACACGTGCCAATGGGCCTTTCCGGTCGGCCGCGTAAAAGCCGCGGGGATGGTCAGGAAGCGCGCGCCGGCATGGGCCAGGTGCCTGTAGAGGTAGGGAAAGCGGAGGTCATAGCAGATGGTGAGACCGACGGTCCCCCAGGGGGTATCCGCCGTGACCGCCTGGCTGCCCGGTTCGTAGGCACTCGATTCACGATACGACTCGCCGCCGTCGAGATCGACGTCGAACATGTGGATCTTGTCGTACCGCGCAACGATGGCGCCGTCCGGATCGAGCAGGAAGGAGCGGTTGGCGAATTTCGGACGCCCCTCGGCGCCGGCGGCGTCATCATGTTTGACGATGATCGACCCGAGCAGCAGCCAGACGCCGGTATCCGATGCCAGCTCGCGAAATCCGCGCAAACTTGGGTCTTGGTCCTCATAGTGGGTCTTCTCGGCCAGGGCCTTGCGGTTCAAGTCCATGACGTTGACGACTTCGGGCAGCATGACGATATCGGCACCGGCATTGACGGCCAAACCGATCAGGGAACTGGCGTGTTCGAAGTTCTCTTGGACATCCGGCCCCGATGTGGTTTGCACACATGCGGCCTTGAAAGTATCAGCCACCGTCCCCCCCAATCTCTTGTTTCAGCCGAGGCCCAGTTTGGCGTCGAGCCGGCCCTCGGCGTCGAGTTCGTAGATACCGGTGCAATCCCCGACATATTCACCGTCGGCGAAGATTTGCGGAACCGTATGGCTGCCGGCGCGCTCCGTCATTTCACGGCGTTTACCGGGGCTCATCATGACGTCGATTTCCTCGAAGGCGACCCCTTTGCTTTTCAGCAGCTTCTTGGCGCGGGCGCAAAAAGGACAGAAAGGCGTGGTGTAAATCTCGATCTTGGTCACGCTTGTTACGTCTCCCATCGCTCTGCCAGCACCACCCCTCGACACCTATATAGAAAACCCTGGCGCGAAAAAAAAGCTACCCGCTGTCGGTACGCCCGTCCTCGGCCCGGACGACCCGTGCCGCGGTCAGCACGTCGACAGCCGACGCGCCAGCCCATTTCAGGACGCCGGCACAGGCCGATACCGTCGCCCCTGTCGTTAACACATCGTCGACCAGGAGAATCCGTTTTCCGGTTATTGCGGCGACACCGGCGCGCCCGAGACGGAATGCCCCTTTGACGTTGCGGGCCCGATCCCTTGCGGCCAGGCCCGTTTGTGATGGTGTCCGACGGCGCCGGCGGAGCAGATCCGGTGCGTAGTCGGTGCCGCTTTCCCGGGCGATGCGCCGCGCCAATTCGGCCGATTGGTTGAACCGCCGGGCGACCAACCGGCTCCAATGCAGCGGTACCGGCGTAATGACGTCGGCCTCCGCGATCAGTCGGGCGCCCGCCTGCATCATCCATCGCGCCAAGGCCGGCGCCATATCCGTTCGGTCCCGGTGTTTGTAGTCGATGACCATGCGGCGGCTTTCCTCATCGTAAGCAAAAGCGGCCCGGGCCCGGTCGAAAAGGGGGCGTTTTCTTAGGCACGGCCCGCACAGCACGTCCTCACCGATTGCCACGTCGAACGGGTACCCGCAACAGCTGCAATACGGTGCCGAGAGGAACGGCACCGTTTCCCAGCACTCGGCACACAAACCGCCGTCACCGGTGACGGTGGTACCGCAAGACAGGCAGCGCGGTGGCAACGCCACGTCGAGCAGGCGTTTTGCCACGGCGACGACGGCCGATCGGCCGTGCCCGGCTCCGGCGTTTAAGGAGGTTTCCGACTGTGCCATAAAAGGAGGATGTCGGATTCCATGACCGTGTTCAACCGCCGCGCCGTGCGCCAGCACCGTGACCGCGCCGCCCGCGATTTCGCCGCCCATGACTTCCTCTTCCGGGAAACGGCCGACCGCCTCGCCGACCGGCTCACCGATGTCAACCGGCGATTCGAACTCGGCCTCGACCTCGGCTGCCACGGTGGCGAGCTGGCGAATACGCCGCAAGCGCGCGAACGCATTGCGAACCTCGTCCAATGCGACCTGTCGCCGGCCATGGCGACCTTGGCGCGATCGTGCAGCGGTCTGCCGACGATCGCCGCCGATGAGGAAACCCTGCCCTTCGCCCAGGCCAGCTTCGACGTCGTCGCCAGCAATCTCAGCCTGCATTGGGTCAACGACTTGCCGGGCGCCCTCAAACAGGTTCTGACGACCCTAAAACCGGACGGATTGTTCATCGGCGCCATGCTCGGCGGCCAGACGCTCCGGGAGTTGCGCGATGCGTTCACCCGTGCCGAAGCCGAAATCGAAGGCGGTCTGAGCCAACGTGTATCCCCGTTGACCGAGGTTCGCGACGCCGGAGCGTTGCTGCAACGGGCCGGCTTTGCCCTGCCGGTCGCCGACCGCGAGACGATCACCGTGTCCTACGGCGATCCCCTGAAGTTGATGACCGATCTAAGGGCCATGGGCGAAAGCAACGCGGTCTTATCCAAACGCAACACGTTGACGCGACGATCGACCCTGTTCCGCGCCGCCGAAATCTATATCGACGATCATGCCGACGCCGGCGGCCGCGTCGACGCCACCTTCGAGGTCATCTTCATGACCGCCTGGGCGCCGCATCCCGACCAGCCCCAACCCCTGCCCCGCGGCAGCGCCCGCCATCGCCTGGCCGATGCCATCGACGGCACGGAATACGGACCCGGCGGGGGCGGCTCGACCGGCAGATGAAAGACCGGGTTGTCCATACTGAATTTGTTCCATATCAAGGAATTTCGGCGACATCTCGCTCTAGAATTGTTATTCAAATGCCATTAGCCGGTGGACGGAGCACCGTAGTGTTCAGGACAACCGGGCGCGAAACGAAAGCGACGACGGATGGGCGGCTGGGGCTGTCCGCACGAACTCAACGGTAAATGCCAAAGACTCAACGGTTTACCGTGTGACCCGGGCATGAAGGGCTGTCTTTTGTTCGGGCGGTTCCGCTTCATCAATCCTGCGAAAAACAAGCCGACACGGCAAAAACCGATGGCACCCGAACCGGACGGGAACAGGAGACCAGGTCCGCGGCGGGTCAAAGATCCATGAAAACCTGCGGTTCCGATAGGGCCGCACAGAGCGTCGGCTCGATTGTGTTCGCTCCGGCGGCGGTGGTGCCGCAGCTGATCGGTTAACGGAGTAACGAACTGCGCCAGATCAACACCCTGTCCGGTCTCGTCTTTCTCGCTCTTGCGACCTTGTTGGGGGCGAGCTGGATTTACCTGGAAAAGGAGGAATCGGCTTTTCTTCGCGACCGCACGACCTTCGCCGCGCAACAGACGGCGCTTCGCGTGAAATTGTTCATCGATGACCGTCTTCGCGCCGTTGAAGCCTTGTCGAAACGCTGGCATTCGTCCGGCGGCATGGGCCGGACGCACTTCATCGCGGAGTCCGCCTCCATCCAGGAAGTCTACCTCGGCTTTCAGGCCCTGAACTGGGTCGGTCCCGACAAGGGCATCCGCTGGGTGGTGCCGGTAGAGACCAACCGCCCGGCCCTCGATGCCGATTTGACGCGGCTGCCTCTGCCGTCGAAGACGCTCGAAGCCGTCGACGCATCGAACTTAGCCATGGCGACGCCGCCGATCGATTTGCTGCAGGGCGGCAAGGGTTTTGTCGTCTACTTTCCGCTAAGCGTGGCGGGGATCAACACCGGTTACCTGAATGCCGTGTTTAACGTCGACAAACTGATGCAATCGGTGCTCACAGAGGGCCCTTGGGATCAGTTCGGGCTAACTGTCGCTTACGAGGGCGTAACCGTTTTCCAAAGGGATTTGGCCAGTGGCAACCCGGCCCTGGCGGTCAGCGAGCCGTTCCAAATCCTTGGGCGCGCGTGGCGGGTTGAGTTGAATCCGGTCGATTCCGGTGAATTCCACGCCCTTCCCTTCGCCATTTCACTGGTTTTCATGGCGGCGCTGACCCTGTTGTTCCGTTTGCTGTTGATCCGCCAGAGAGCGCTTCGCGAGAGCGAGACGCGCTTTCGCGATATCGCCGAGTCGGCGACCGACTGGTTCTGGGAACTCGACGAGGATTTGCGGTTCTCCTGGTTCTCCGACCGCCTGCGCGAGGTCACCGGAATCGATCCCGAGGACGCGGTCGGCAAGTCGCGGCGCGATCTGGCCGGCGACCTCATCGAAGAGGACAAATGGCAGCGGCACCTGGAAGACCTCGAAGCGCACAGGCCGTTCCGCGATTTTCAATACCAGTATCATGACGACCGGATCCACCGGCGGTATTGGAGCATCAGCGGCGCGCCGGTGTTCGACGAACAGGGACTTTTCAAGGGATACCGGGGAACCGGCACCGACATCACGGCGCAGGTCACGGCGCAATCGGTAATGCGCCGGGCCAAGGAATCCGCCGAAATCGCCAACCGCGCCAAGTCCGAGTTTCTCGCCAACATGAGCCACGAATTGCGTACGCCGTTGAATTCAATCATCGGGTTTTCACAGATCCTGACCGAAGAGATGTACGGCAAACTGGGCGACGAGAAATATGCCGAATACGCCGGCGATATCCTCGCCTCCAGCACCCACCTTCTGGCGATCATCGGCGACATCCTCGACATCTCGAAGATCGAGGCCGGTGAGTTGAAGGTCGAGGACGTGGACCTCAACCTCGGTGCGGCCATCGGCCATGCGCTACGCATGGTCGATGAACGGGGCCGCAAGAAGGGACTCAAGTTGGACGCCCTCCTGCCCCATGGCTCGCCGGTGCTTCGCGCCGATCCCCGACACCTGAGACAAATACTGCTGAACCTATTGACCAACGCGGTCAAATTCACCGACACCGGCGGTTCCGTAACGGTCACCGGCGGCCTCGGCGATGACGGCGGTATCGAGATCACCGTCAGCGACACCGGCATCGGCATCGCACCTGAGAACATCAACAAGATCCTCGAGCCGTTCGGCCAGGTCGCTCACAGTATGACGCGCGATCACGAAGGCACCGGCCTCGGCCTGCCCCTCGTCAAATCGCTGATCGAACTCCACGGCGGCCGATTGGCCGTCGACAGCACCCCGGGGACCGGAACCCGGGTGACGATAGCGTTCCCGCCGGACCGTACGGTCGAACCGGCCTGAGGTGCCCAGACCTAGCGGCGCCTTTAAGGCTTCGCTGCGGTTTCCTACTTACTGCATTTCGCCGAGACAATTGCCAGTGTCTTTACGGCTTCCGACAATTGGCCCTGCTGGTAGACGATGACGCTCGTCAATGCGACGATGATGACGGCGACGGCGATTCCAGCGATGTTCGATATTGCCGGCGGTTGTTGCGCTTGAGACTCGTTCATCAGTAACCTCCTGCCTACAATAAGAAATCGCCTTGATCTTAAAACAAATCCGGTTTCGCCGGAACCGGGGCGGTTGTCTTCGGGTCTGAGGCGGTCTAGGTTGCGCCGCCATGGAATTTCCCGACCCCCTGATTCCCGGAACGCTCATCAAGCGCTACAAGCGGTTCCTCGCCGATGTCACCCTCGAGAGCGGCGAAACGGTCACCGCCCATTGCGCCAACTCAGGCTCCATGCTCAGCGTCTGTGAACCCGGTTCGCCGGTATGGCTGAGTCCGGCCCGCAATCCGGACCGCAAGCTCAAGTTCACCTGGGAGCTGATCCAGATCGGCGACGCCATGGTCGGCATCAATACGAGCCACCCGAACGCGCTGGTCAGCGAAGCCATCGAAAACGGGACGATCAGGGAACTCCAGGGCTTCGACAGCCTCAAGCGCGAGGTCAAGTACGGCAAGAACTCAAGAATCGACATCCTGCTCGAGAACGAAGACGGCTCGCGCTGCTACGTCGAGGTCAAGAACGTCACCATGCGCCGCGATCTGACCGGCGGCGCGCCAGCCGAGTTTCCCGACGGCGTCACGGCACGCGGCGCCAAGCACCTGCAGGAACTCTCCGACATGGTTGCCGACGGACACCGGGCCGTCATGGTCTACCTGGTACAGCGCGACGACGCCAATGCCTTCACCCTGGCCCGTGATATCGATCCCGATTACGGCACGGCCTACGACCAAGCGCTATCCGCGGGGGTTGAAATGGTCGCCTACGGCTGCCAACTAAGCCCGCAGGAGATTTCGGTCTCGCGAAGGATAGAACCGCTCGGCTGATCGGTCAGCGGCTCGCCATTTTACGGAAACACTGGCATAATCGCGCCATGCAGGAACAAGCCACCCGTGCCCTCGCCAATGACGGGCGTTATATAAAGCTCCATTCAGCGGATGATTTCGAGGGCATGCGCCGGGCCGGCCAACTGGCCGCCGAGTGTCTCGATTTCATCACGCCGCACGTACGCCCGAAGGTGTCCACCGAGCGTCTCGATAAGCTGTGCCACGATTTCATCGTCGAACGCGGCGGCGTCAACGCACCGTTGGGCTACCGCGGTTATCCGAAATCGATCTGCACCTCGGTCAACCACGTGGTCTGCCACGGCATACCCGGCGACAAGACCCTGCAGGAAGGCGATATCGTCAACATCGACGTCACCGCCATCCTCGACGGCTGGTACGGTGATTCGAGCCGCATGTTCCCGGTCGGCCGGGTCGGACGCAAAGCCGAACGCCTGATCGACGTCACCTTCGAGGCCATGTGGGAGGGCATCCGCCAGGTCAAGCCGGGCGCCACCTTGGGCGACATCGGCTACGCCATCCAGACCTATGCCGAGTCCCATCGCTTTTCGGTCGTCCGTGATTTCTGCGGGCACGGCCTCGGGCGGGTCTTTCACGACGCGCCCAACGTCATGCATTTCGGCCGTCCCGGCGAGGGCGAGGTCATCCGCGAAGGCATGTTTTTCACCATCGAGCCGATGATCAATGCCGGTCGTTTCGAGGTAAAGATCCTGTCCGACGGCTGGACGGCGGTGACCCGTGACAAGTCGCTGTCGGCCCAGTTCGAACATTCACTCGGCGTCACCGCCGACGGCTTTGAAATCTTCACACTGTCGCCGAACGGGCTCGACAAGCCGCCCTACGACGTCTGACCGACGGCCCATGCCGAAACCAGCGAGAGATGCCCGAGAGATCTTGGCCGCCGCCGGCCTCTACCTTGACGAGCGAACCGATCCGGACGGCACCCCTGAGTTTTGCGTATCGGGCGATACCCACCCCTACCGCCGCATCCTGCGCGGACAGGGCGGGCGCTGGGACAAGCTCGAGCGGATGTGGGTGTTTCGCGGCGGCGACCCGGCGTCGGCGCTGACCCACGCCATCGAGGAAAACCCGCCAGCGGGCGGGCTGGCCGAAGGGGCGGCCGAGCGCCCCCATTACTGGGGCCATCGCGACCGCTTGCGGAAACGCTTTCTGGAAAATGACGGCGGCGGGTTTCCCGACTACGAGCTCCTGGAACTGATCCTCTTTCAGTGCGTGCCGCGCATCGACGTCAAGCCGCTGGCCAAGGACCTGCTGGCGCGGTTCGGCAGCCTCGGCGGCGTCGTCGCCGCCGACACCCAGCGGCTGGCCGAGTTCGACGCCCTGAACCTGGCCGGCATCGCCCAGATCAAGGCGATCCGCGAACTGGCCCGGCGCCTCGCGCTCGAAGAGATCGGCCGCGGACCGGTGCTGTCGTCATGGGACAAGCTGACGGGCTACCTGAAGACCGCCATGGCCCACGAAGGCACCGAACAATTCCGCGTCCTCTTTCTCAACGCCAAGAACGGACTGATCGCCGATGAGGTCCAGCACAGCGGCACGGTCAACCACACCCCGGCCTACCCGCGCGAGGTCATCAAACGCGCCCTCGACCTGGGGGCGACGGCGGTGATCCTGGTTCACAACCACCCGTCCGGCGACCCGACGCCGTCGAGGGCCGACATCGCCATGACCCGGGAGATCGCCGAGGCCGGCGACAAGCTCGACATTCAGCTGCACGACCACATCATTGTCACCAAACACGGGCAGTCGTCTTTTCGGGACATGGGTTTGTTGTGAAATACCTTCAATCGCGCGTCGCAGCGACGTCGGAGCAAGGGAATCAACTGTATTTGAATTGGCGCCACTTTTTCTTGGAGCTACAATCCCGGCGATTCAGCGATTTCGGAGGTCCGCTGTGGTACGCATTCTCGCAACCTTGATTCTGGTTCTTAGCGTCGGCAGCCCCGTTGCGGCGGCGGAAGGTGCGCGCAAACTCGAATGGGACGACCTGGTGCCGCAGGCCGAGCCCCTCGAAAACCCCTTCCTCAGCCTGACCATGGACCAGCGGACCGACTTCGAGATCCTGATCGGCATCCTCGATATGGAAAAGCGCGGCATCATCACCCGGGTCAACCAGACCTACGAGGACGGCGTCGAAATCCGCCACAAGCTTGAATCCGACGGCCTCGACGTGGATTACCTGTTGGCCGAGTTCGACCGCCTGGAACGGGAGGTGGCCAAGCGCAACCGCATGGCGGTCGGCGCCCTGGACGGCCAGACCGTTCGTATTCCGGGCTATGCGCTGCCGCTCGAACACGACGGCACGGCGGTCACGGAAATGCTTCTAGTGCCCTACGTCGGGGCCTGTATCCACGTGCCGCCGCCGCCAGCCAATCAGATCGTTTACGTACGTTTGAACCAGTCCTACAAGGCCGATGACCTTTACGATCCGGTGTGGATCACCGGGCGCATGAAGGTCCAGGCGGCCAACAAGTCCTTGACCTATGTCGATGGCAGCGCCGGCATAGACGCCGCCTACACCCTGGATGGCGTCAAGGTCGAACCCTACGAAGAGTGAACGGTTCAGCCGGCCGAAATCGCAGAATTCGGGGGCACGTACCATTGCCGGCGAAGGGGCCGGTCCGCACTTGATGTGCGCGTTTCATCGTGCGGCGGTCTTCTTGGCCGCCAAGAAGCTGACGAGTCCCAGGACTACGATGGCGATGGCCAGTACGAGCACCAGATCGTAACCGCCGGCTTCCCAGGCCAGCGATGTCAGTGCCGGTGCGGCGGCAAAACCGAACATGAACGGCAGTGCAATCATCCCCGAGACGACACCGAACCCCTGGCGCCCGAGAAACTCGGCGGTTATGACGGGCCTGACGATACTGGTGACGCCATAGCCTGCTCCGTGCAGGATCACGAATGCCGCGATCAGGCCGGCGGAGCCCCCACCGAAAAGCAGACAGGTCGCCGCCCCGAACATGGCGAGGAAACACCCGACGGCGATGCCGACAATCGAGACATACCGTTCCGCCGCCATCATCGCCAGGCGGCCGGTGACCTGCATCGGGCCGATCATCGAGGCCGCGAGGACCGCCGCCTCCGGGTGAACGCCGCGATCGTCCAGGATCAGCAGCATGTGAGTGATGATACCGCCGTGTTCGACGGCGATGCCGGCAAAAGCGATGGCCAGCAGCCAGAACGTCAACGACCTCAGGACCTGCCGCACCCGCTCCGGGTTACGGTCCTCGGGCGACGAAGTCTCGTGAAATTGCCCTTCCGCATGATGACAGCCGTACCATAGCAACGGGGCGGCGATGGTGATCGCTGCGGCGGCAAACACCAGAACCGCGCCCCGCCAGCCGATCAGATCGACAAAGGCCTGGGCGGTCGGAAACGAGACGGTCCCGGCGAACCCTGCAACCAGCGTGATCAGCGTGATGGCCCGTTTGGCCCTTCTCCCCATGCAACGGGTGACGATGGCGAAACAGGCCTCATACAAGGCACCCGACATAGCCACGCCGAGGCCGATCCAGACGGCGAAGAACTGCCACAGCTGGGTGACCTGAGACAATGCCACGAGCAGCGTCGCGCCGAGGACGGCACTGCCGGTGAAGACATAGCGCGACAGCCCCCGGTCAATCAGATGGCCGACGCTCGGCGCCAGCAGCGCGGAGACGACCAGGGCCGCGGAAAACGCCGCCGACAGTTCCGTTCGCGACCAGCCGAGCGGGCGTTCCCATTCCGGCAGCAGAGCGGGAAACGAATAGTAAAGGGAAGCCCAGAGAACCGTTTCGGCAATAGCGAACGGCCAGACGATGTGGCGAAACCGGCTCGAGCCGTCGGTGGGCATGGTTGTGATCCAAGTCCGTAAAACTAAGCGAACTTCCGGCGGCGCTCCCGGTGTATTCGCCGCCACGCCGCCTAATCGGTTTTTGAACCCGCATCTATCCGTTCATGGTCCGCCGGAGTGCAGCAGGTAAGACGTTTGCGGTAAAGATGAACTCAAAGACTCATCTCCTGTCCGCGCGCGCAAGCATAGGCCCGCGGACTGTTCCGGTTTTTATCCAAACGACATTGGAGTGTTCTGTTTTTACGTTGTGGTGTCGTCCGGATTGACAGGGCGAACCTAGCGCGTCGATGGGCGATGAAGGCTGTTCTACTGAACGGCACCGATGTAGGGCAGCGAGCGGTATTTCTCCGCGTAATCGATGCCGTAGCCGACGACGAAGACGTCGGGCACCTCGAAACCAACGAAATCGATCTCGACGTCGACTTCCCGCCTGGAGGGTTTGTTGAGCAGCGTACAGGTCCAAACGGTCTCAATGCCGTTGGCCTGCAACAGGCGTTGCGCGTACTGCACGGAATGGCCGGTATCGACGATGTCATCGACCAGCACCACTTCGCGGTTGTCGCCGACGGCCGGCCCGCCGCCGATCAGGACTACGTCGCCGAGGCTCTGCTTGCCGTTGCCGTAACTGCTGAGCCGCAGGAACTCGATCTGCACGGGCTTACCGGCACGATCCAGCGCGCGGGCCAGGTCGGCGAGGAACACGAACGTTCCCTTGAGGGCGCCGATTAGGGTGATCTCGCCCTCGATGGCCGCCGCGATCTCATCTGCCAATTCATCGACCCGGCCGAGAACTTCGGCTTCGTCGATCAGTTTTTCGACATGCCCGGGCTCTTTGCTTGGAAGGGAAACGATTTGAGCGCTCATGCCCAAACTATAAGGCGAATGCAAGGGCCCGCCATTGATTCATCTCATGGACTCTTGCCACCCCCCCATGAACAATGATCGCGGAACGACAGGAACGGGCGTTATGACCGCGACCGGCGAGTTCATCCGCGCGCTGCCGAAAGCGGAACTGCACCTGCACATCGAAGGGACCCTGGAACCGGAGATGATGTTCGCGCTCGCCGAACGCAACGGCATCGCCCTTCCCTACCCCACCGTCGAGGCGGCGCGGGCGGCCTACGACTTTTCCAACCTGCAGGACTTCCTCGATCTCTACTACCAGGGCACGGCCGTCCTGCTCCACAAGGTCGATTTTTTCGACCTGACCATGGCCTATCTGGAAAGGGCCCACGATCAGAACATCCGCCACGTCGAGATCTTCTTCGATCCGCAGGCCCACACGGGCCGAGGCGTTCCGTTCGCAACCGTTATCGAAGGCATACTGGAAGCGCTGGACGCGGCGGTGGGGCGTTGGGGGATGACCGCCCACCTGATCCTCTGTTTCCTTCGCCACCTCGATCAGGACCGCGCCTTCGAGACGCTGGAACAAGCGCTGCCCTACCGCGACCGGATCATTGCCGTCGGCCTCGATTCCAGCGAAAAGGGCCATCCGCCGTCCAAGTTCGAGGCGGTCTTCGCCCGGGCCCGCGAAGAGGGCTTCGAGACCGTCGCCCATGCCGGCGAGGAAGGTCCGGCGGCCTACGTAAGCGAAGCCCTAGACCTGCTGCATGTTTCCCGCATCGACCACGGCAACCGGTCGCTCGACGACCCGGCACTGGTCCGCCGCCTCGCAGACGAGGCGATCCCGCTGACCGTCTGTCCGCTGTCGAATTTGCGTTTGGGTGTCGTCCCGTCACTCGAGGACCATCCGTTGAAGCGGATGCTCGAAGCGGGATTGTTCGTCACCGTGAACTCGGACGACCCGGCCTATTTCGGCGGCTATCTCAACGACAACCTGGCGGCCGTGGAAACGGCCCTCGATCTCGACATCGATGACCTCGCCGCTCTCGCGCGCAACAGTTTCCGGGCCGCCTTCCTGACGGATCCGCAAATCGCGGCCTATTGTGCCGAAATCGACACCTTGGCCGCGTCCTAAGATCGAGATGTCAGCGTTTGAGACCCCGGTGGCTGGCAACGATGCCGCCGGTGGCGCTCTGACAGGCAACATCGCTGAACCCGATGTTGTCGAGAAGCTCGGACAATTCCGCTGCCGAATAGAAGAGATCGATGGCGCGCACGAAATAGTCGACGCAACTCCGCGCTTCAGAACCGCTGCGAAACGCGAACGCCGTTCCTGAGACACAGGCCTTCAGATAGGTGTTGTAAAGCCGGGCGACGACCGGGCTCTCGGGCTTCAGCATGTCGCAGTGATAGAAACGACCGCCCGGCTTGAGGACACGGTGGATCTCGGAGAACACATCGACGACCCTGAGGTGCCGCGATGCAAACTGCAGGGTGACGACGTCGAAGCTGTTTTCGTCGAACGGCAGTTCATGGACATCGTCGATGAAAGACTGGATCTGGAAACCGCGGGCGCGCGCGCGTTGCTGGCCGACCTCCTGCATGGCGGCGCTGCGGTCGATGGCGAAGACGTTGAGGTCGGGCTGGCGGCGCAACAAGGCGATGCCGACGCCGTTGGTGCCGGCGCAAACGTCCAACACCCGGCCCCCCGACCCGATATCGACCCAGGTTACGAACCGCCGTCGCCAGCGGCTGCACAAACCGAGGCTGGCGAAGTCACTGGCTATGTCGTAGTAGGGCGCAACGTCTTTGAAGACGGCATCCAAGGTGCCCTGCCAGATCGGAGAAAACTCGTTGTTCCGCGCCCGTTCACGATGCTGAAAACGGAGATCGACCTCCCTCGTGCGCAATTGATCCATGCGTGCCCCCTTGGGTCCCATTCGGCTTCGTCGTTATGGCGGTTTTCGACCCGGTTCCGGTATAACCCTGATCGGGCCGGCCCCGCCACAAAAAAGCCGTTCCACACTGACCTCGATCAAACCGCTTGCCCCGGCCGCAAGTCCGCCGCTTCGACGTTCACGGGCCGCGCCAGCAGGTCTCCGGCCAAAGCCTGTCCGTGTTTCGCTTGCGCCTCGCGCCGGAACACCAGGTTGGCGGCGAGATAAAACCCGGCCCGGTGCAGCGATCGCAGGTTGGTGCGTCCGTCCCACAAGCGCCGCGTGATCGACCGGTACGTATAGAACTGGGTGCGCGCCCAGTGACAGCCGTCGGTCAACTGCTCGGGCGTCATGCCCCTGGGCACGAAGGTGGCGTCGCCGTAGCGGAAATCCGGGTCGAGCCACCATTTGTCGTGGATCAGCCGGCCCTCCGCTTTCAGGCGGTCATAGAGGCGGGCGCCCGGCGTCGGCATTAGGGCCGCGAAATTGCCGAGGAAGAACTTGTTGCGAACGGCGAATTCGACGGTTTCCTCGAAGCTGTCCGTGGTGTCCGCGTCGTAGCCGAATACGAAGGAGCCGTAGATCATGATGCCGGCGTCCTGCAGAATCCGGACCGAGCTCTCGTAGTCCTGGCGTTTGACGCCCCAGCCCTTCTTCATCTGGCGCAGATTGATCGGGTTGAGGGACTCAAAGCCGAGCAGCGCCCCCGTGCAGCCGCTCTTCTCGAGCAAGGCGACCAGTTCCTTGTCGTGGGCGATGTCGATCGATATCTGGCACGACCAGGTGACGCCGAGCGGAATCAGCGCGCGCAACAGTTCCTTTGCCTTGGCACGGTCGACGAAGATGTTGTCGTCGATGAAGAACACGTGCTTGTGGGCCAGGGCCTCGATCTCGGCGACGACTTCGGCGACCGGCCGCTGCCGCAGTCCCTTGCCATAAAACGCCCGGATCGAGCAGAACTCGCAGGTGAACTTGCAGCCGCGGCCGTACTGGACGACGCTGGCCGGTGCGTAGCCCTTTCCCTTGAAGATGCTGCGGTCCATATCGAGGTCGGCCAGCGAAACGATCGCCGGCTGCGCATACCGGCGCTTCAGCTTGCCGGCCCGGAAGTCGTCCAACAATTCCTCCCAGGCCCCCTCGGCATCGCCGATGACGACCGCATCACAATGCTCCAGCGCCTCTTCGGGCATGAAGGTCGGATGGTGCCCGCCGAGTACGGCGGGAATGCCGAGCGATCGATACTCGCGGGCGATCTGGTAGGCGCGCCGCGCCGTGTGTGTCTCGACGGTGAGCGCGACCAGCGACACGGTCGGGTCGAACGGGACCTTCTCCTTGCGTTCATCCCAAAACACCGTCTCGATATCATCGGGCGTACGGGCGGCCAGGATCGAAAACACCAGCGGCTCGATGGCATCGAACGCTTGCGTCCGGAACATATTCGGCATGATGAAGGCGATCTTCATTCGACCCCCGGGTCTCGATCCAACAGCCTCTCCGACACTCCCCTTTCCGGCGCCAACCGAGCGGCTCAGCGGAGATGGATATCCGTCACCATAGCGGCGACCGGCGGGCACCGGTATCGGTTTTTCCCGCGCTGCTGTACTTGGCGACGGAAGCCCCTGTTCGTTCAATGAATCGTGAATAGGGTCGCCAGCGTCCCGAAATTTGCTAGAATCAGCTCCGGCAGATAGAAAACCGCGATGGAACGTCGGGGAAACGACAACAACCGCGCCCAAGAAAGCAAAACGAACAGGGTTTACGATGACCGTTTGGAAACAGGCCCAGGGCTGGACCTACCGCGTGTTGGACGCGGCCAACCCCTGCACCGATTTCAGACCCTTCGATTCACTCTTCCGCCTGTGGCGCTCGAAGATCCGGGACGGGCGCCTGCCGGCCTGGCGCGATTTCGATTTCGCCGAATTCGACGGCTGGCACGGCTGGCTCCGGGTCGGTGATTTCGTTCCCGGGCGCACCGACGATTTCGTCTACCGCCTATGGGGCGTGCATGCGGTCGATTTCTATGGTGTCGACCATACCGGCAAGCGCATGAGCGAGCTTGAATTCGGGTTCGACGAGGACGACCGCGAACTGTTGGCCATGCTGGCCACAGAAAAGAAAATCACGCTGGCTGAGGGCCCCGTGTTCTGGCAGGACCGCAAACACGTCCGCGTCCAGGTGCTCAAGATGCCGCTCGCCGACGACGGCCGCCGGGTCGACAAGTTCCTCGGCGCCTTCCGATACGACGCCAACAACCACCTGCGCTCGCTGCTGGTCCGCGAACCGGATGAGGAACCGATCAGCAATTAGAGTCTCAAGCCCTAAGCCGCCTTCCGGGCGACGATGAACACGGCCTTGCCCTTGCCGGGCTGCCAGCGGTGTTCGATCTCGAACCCGGCCCCGGTCAACCGGGCCTCGAGATCGTCCGGCGTGAAGACGCTGACGTAGGGCAGCAGGCCGAACAGGCGGCCGATCGGCACCACCCGGCCGATCACCGCCATCATCAGCGTGTCGCCCATGCACACCGTGCTGCTGACGAACACCCCGCCCGGTTTCAGCATCCTCAGCACCTTGGCGATGACCCCGTCCATGTCGCGCAGCAGATGCAGGATGCTGAGCCCGAGAACGGCGTCGTAGGTATGATCCGGTGCATCCAGTTCATCGATGCTCAATTGCTCGAAGGTGACGTTGGAGATTTCCGCGGCCGCCGCCTTGCCTCTGGCGATCTCGATCATCTTCGCCGACAGATCGATGGCGCTGATATGTTTGACGTAAGGCGCATGGACGAGGGCTGTCGAGCCGGTGCCGCAGCCGAATTCCAGCACCTCCATGTCCGGGTGCAGGTAATCCCGGGTGACCGTCAGCTTTCTCTGGTAGGCGGCTTCGTCGGCAACCGGTTGCTTCGCGTATTTTTCGGCAATCCTGTCCCAAAACCGGCTCGGCTCGGGCATCGTTCTCTCCATCATCATGTTCGCGCACCCCTTAGGTGTGTATTGGGTCTGTGTTCCGGGAGACGCGGTATACCCATACGGATTTATAAATTAAATTGCCAAAATTCGTTCATCTGATATGCATTTATGCATGAATTGGCAATCCATCCGTTTCGACTGGAACCAGGTCCGGGCCTTTCTGGTGACCGCCGAGGAAGGTTCCTTCTCGGCCGCGGCGCGGGCGTTGGGCCTCACCCAACCGACTTTGGGCCGCCAGGTGGCGGCGCTCGAGGACGATCTCGGCGTGACGCTTTTCGAACGGGTCGGGCGTTCCCTGTCGCTGACCGGGTCCGGCCTCGAACTGCTCGACCACGTGCGCGCCATGGGCGACGCGGCGAGCCGGGTGTCGCTGACCGCGTCCGGCCAGTCGCAAAGCGTCGAGGGCCAGGTCTGCATAACGGCGACCGACCTGATGGCCATGACCTTCCTACCTGACGCCCTGAAACGGCTGCGTGAGATGGCGCCTGGCATCGAAGTCGAGATCATCGCCTCCAACGACGTCCGCGACCTGCGCCGCCGAGAAGCCGATATCGCGATCCGTCACGGCCGCCCGCAGCAGCCGGACCTGATCGCCAAACTGATCCGCGAGACCTCGGCCCATCTCTATGCCGCGAGCGAATACCTTGACCGCTTCGGCCGCCCTCGGAAACCGGAAGATCTCGCCGGTGCCGTCTTCATCGGCTTCGACCAGACGGACCAGTTACCGGCCCGTCTCCGGGAACTCGGCCTGACCCTGACCCGGGACGATTTCACGCTGATCTCGGAAAGTGGCGCCGTCGCCTGGGAGATGGTCAAGCAGGGCCTCGGCATCGGCTTCATGGCCCGCGACATTGCCGAGCGCACCCCCGGTGTCGAGCCCGTACTGCCCGACCTGCCGCCCCTGTTCTTTCCCATCTGGCTGGCTACCCACCGCGAACTCCACACCAGCCGGCGCATCCGCCTGGTCTTCGACCTGCTGGCCGAGGTTCTGGCGTGATCCGAAACGGCTTTACGGCGGATGATTGCAATGAAAGGACCGTTCGTTGTAACCAATCGGACCGTTTGAATTCATAGGAGGCGTTCCATGGACCGATACACCGGCGGGTGCCAGTGCGGAAACGTCCGGATCGTGGCGACGGGACGCCCTTACCGGGTCGGCCTTTGCCATTGTCTCGACTGCCGCAAGCATCACGGAGCCCTTTTTTACGCCGCCGCCGTATTTCCCGGGGATGCGGTGACCATCGAAGGCGAGACCGGTGATTACAACGGTCGGCACTTCTGTCGCCGCTGCGGCTCGTCGGTTTTCGCGCGCAGCGCCGAAGAAATCGAAGTGCACCTGGGTACCCTCGACGCCCCCGACCAGTTGATGCCGACCTACGAAAGCTGGACCGTCCGCCGCGAGTCCTGGTTGCCCGAGTTTCCGCTCAAAAGACGATACGACCGCAACCGCGACGCCACGGGCCGCTCGGAAGACTAGGCCGCGTGACCGGTGTGAAGGTGCCGTGGCGGGGTGTCTGCTGCCCCGCCTTTCCGGACTCCGCGTGACCTTGGCAGCGAAGTTACATTACCGTCAATTCAAACAGCCGATTTCTTTAGCTTTCCGGACATCTAAGCTCGCGAGTTCGACTTCCGCTAATTTCCCACCCGGAAATTGAAAACACTGTTAAACCGTTTCTCCTGTCCGATCCCGAAATAGCCATTAGAGACGACTGTGGTACACGCTCAGGTTTTCTTCCAAACAGGTGCATCGGCGAATCATCAAAACCCTAAGCTTATTCGGGTCCGTGTCTGCGCTTAAACGTCCGACACACGCCTGTGGCCGGGAGAAAGTTTTCGATACCTTAGAGAGTGCGGTGGAGTATGGAGCTTGCTCTACGCTCAGAATGCCGTTCACATTGGAACAACTTCTTGAGGCGATCAATTCGTGTATGAAGGACCCTTGGTAGCTATTGCAGTCTTTCAATGGTCCTCCCGCAGCAAGAGACCAGCGATAATTAGGTCGATGGTTGGCTAGGTTTTTTCTTCTATACCGTCTCGGAACTTTATACCGTTTTTAACGGTGCTAAGAATCTTGCTAAAATTGATATGCGGAATGGACGCCAACACTCTAAGGCGCGAAAATGAAACGGCCCGAGAAGCCGAACATAAATGTACAGTCCATTGCTCGGATACTACCTGCCTGTCTTTTAGCGGGCTGCCTATTCTTGCCAGCGACGAACTCTGTCGCGGCGTCAGGAAATCGGGTGGGTATCGTTATCTCTGTCGAGTCCCTTGCCTTCGGCACACCTCCGGGCGGTTCGCGGAAAAACAAACTATCCAGGCATTTAATCGTTCGCGACGAGGTATTGGAAACGGTTTCGGATGCCGTCCTTGTCGCCCGGCTGATTGACGATACCGAACTGACCTTGGGCGGTGATTCGAGTTTGATTGTCGATGAGATGGTCTACGATCCAGGCACGGGAGGAGGCCAAAGCACGATCGATATTCTCGCAGGCGCCATTCTTTTCCTCTCAGGGAATCTTCCCAACGAAGCAGTTGTCCTGGAGACGCCCGCCGCGACCATCGGCATTCGCGGAACAGCCTTGGCTATCAGCATTGCTGGCGGCCGCACGACGGTCAGCGTGGTCAACGGTTCGGCGACCGTCACCTCGCGAGTCACTGGGCAGACGGTCGATGTCGATGACAATCAAAATATATCGGTGACGGATGACGGTCGCTTTTCGGACGTCCAAGACGGTGTTCAGAACACCGGCGACCGACGACTGGACGCGCAAGTTGGCGAGGCCCGTCGAAGAGATGAAGAAAAGGACGAGGTGGAAGAAGACGAGGACGAGGACGACGAGGACGAGGACGACGAGGACGAGGACGACGAGGACGAAGGCGAAGACGAGGGTGACGACGACGGCGACGAGGGTGATGACGACGGCGACGAGGGTGACGACGAAAGTAAGGACGACGGCGACGACGAAGGCGGGGATGACGGCGGCGACGATGGCGGTGACGACGGCGACGATGGCGGGGATGACGGCGGCGACGATGGCGGGGATGACGGCGGCGACAATGGCGGGGGAGACAACGGGGA
>Ga0209787_1000043_pt1 | contig 42232 bp, 35 predicted proteins | sample WorMetLIZISLAND2_2_FD_187414 | JGI IMG/M metagenome (GOLD analysis project Ga0209787, IMG submission 187414) | Marine gutless worms symbiont microbial communities from Max Planck institute for Marine Microbiology, Germany - Olavius loisae LIZARD... ... | reverse complement strand
CTATTCAGCATTATTCAGTTATTGCCTGCGAAAGCACCTATTATCCACGAAAGGCACGAAATTGTCACCCCGGCGTTTAAGTACACCCCGGCGTTTAAGTAAGGATCTTTTCGTGTTCGTTTGTGTTCATCGGTCATGGCAGGTTGCGCTGTTATGTATATAAGCCCCTTTCTTTAATTCCGCTGAGTATCTATCGAGCGTGAGCGGGCCTCATGACCGGCGTTCGCCGATGAATCGTCTGCGAGTCCCCGGTTACTAGGGCGTGTTGAAATTTAAGCCGAACAGATCAGGGGTGTCAGATCAGGGGTGTTGATTGTTAGCGCGAGGAGGAATTACCGCCTCAAGGCCAGAGCAACAGCTCTGGTCTGAGTCACATCAGTGCGCGTTGCTGGCACTAAGCAGAGACCGAACCGGATTCTCCGGAGCACCGTTTTTTTGCGGCGCACCGGCCGCGGTGCCGATGGACCCCAATCACTGTACTATCAATGAAAACTTCATTCAATATCAGACTCCTTTGCTAAACTCATCGAACACCCCGGACCACACACCACGCTTCTGCCAATGTTGATAGTTATGCCACGCGCTTTCAAGAGTTGTGTTGCCATTCGTACGCTGGTACGCACTCGAGAATCGACAATGACAGCATCGTTGTCTTTTATTAGACTCTGCACTGCAGATATATGCCCACAAAGTTGTGGAGGCAGAGGCTAACACAGGTTCTTGATACATCTCATTCAGCCAGGTACGTTGTTGGGTAAAGGCAGCACGCTGCCGAGCTGGTACGCGAGGACGGTCCATACCGCGTCGTGCCCAACACCCACATCTATCATTTCCGGCTATAGATCAATGGGCACGCTGCGCATCGCATATTCTAACCAACAGCCGTGGCGCGAGAACCTCCGTGGAACGACCGCAACTTTGAGTCCATCTTGCCCGACGCTTGCTTTGCCCATCCTTGGATGTTCTGTTCCTGATTGGAAGCCAAGGATTGGGTAAACTCCTGCGCGGAGCGCGATCCACGCCATGCTCAAGAACCGCACACCCTTCGACAGCCGACGCTTTTTCACACCGACCGAACCCGTATCCGTTGCCTGATTAATTCATTCTATGTCCCAGAGGGGAATTGGACTTGCACGGGAACAGAGTGTTTACAGGCTAAATGTCAACCGCACTAGTCATCCGTTTTGCGGGTAAAGCGCTGGATCAGTCGCCGCTCCCGCTTGTTCGGGCAGCCCCTCGCCCCTGGCGCGGCAGCGCCGCTCTCACGCTGCTCCCACACCAACGCCTGGCGACGCAGGCGGCTCGCTTCGCCTTCTTCATAAAGCAGGGCGGCCTCGGAGGCCGGCTGGCGCTGCCGAGAGACGCCCTTGACCACTAGGTCCCATTGCAGGGAGCCCTTGTGGATGACCAAATACGTCCCTGCCTGGACCACCTTTCCCGGCTTGGCGCGCTGGCCATTGACCTGGACCTTGCCCCCGTTAATGGCCTCTACCGCCAGCTGGCGTGTCTTGAAGAAACGTGCGGCCCAGAGCCATTTATCTAGGCGCAGATCGGCGTCCCCGGCGGCGTTAGTATTCATCATCGTCCCAGCAGAGGGTCGAGCTCCCCACGTGCCTCCAGAGCCGCCAAGTCATCGAAGCCGCCGACGTGCAAGTCATCAATGAATATCTGAGGAACCGTGTGGCGCTGACTGCGTTCCTGCATGATCCGCATCTGCTCCCGATCAGTGTCGATGCGGATCTCGTCGAACACGATGTTCTTACGCTGGAGCAACTCTTTGGCCCTGGTACAGTAAGGGCAGATTCCGGTCGTGTAGATGATGACTTTAGACACCTGTACTCCCTGCTAACTTCGATAAAACGCGCTGCGTGGGTATACGCGCTTTAGTGCTTTGTGGGCTCCGGACTGTTAACCGGACAGCCGTTCAGTTAGGAATCTCGATCGTAAACTCGGGCGGGTTCTGGATGTGCTTCTTGACTGCGCACAGCTCCATCGCCCGAACGATACCGTTCCGGTATTTGGGCGGAAAACCGGACGGGAGGGTCAGTCGAAGCCTGGCGTTGGCCTGCAACGGCTGCTTCTCATCCCGCTCCCATAGCATGCTCAAACCCAGTCCCTCAGTCGAGACCGTCCGCGATTGGCAAAAATTCAGGGCATAGAAACCTGCACAGGCGGCCATGGAAGCTAGAAACAGATCGAACGGCTGGGGCGCCGATGCTTCGCCCCTTAGCTTTACGGGTTGATCGGTGGGGATTTCGAAGTCACGGATGCGGACATCGACCCGCTTGCCACCGGGGAAGGACACCTCGAGTTGTTCTCTCATGTTTTGCTATACCCTATGTTTCTTCCGCACATGAACGCGAATAGACGTAAAGCGGATAATATTATACAAGCAATGCTTGATCTTCAATGGTAAGCATATCAGGTAGCAATTCTGGACAGTGGTAAATTTTCAGTGATTAGGCCGTGTTTATATTTAGAATGGTCCACGCAGCGGACCCTATAGTAATCAAATGGTTAGTGTAGATCCGCTGTGCGGACCTTCTGAGTATTGCAGCTATTGAAACATATGAAAAACTGTTGGTTAGAGATAAATGTCAACAGCCCTAGCGCAGAGCAGTCCATCGATCCCGCCCCACTCCTTTTTTGATCCTCTCTCCCCAGGTCCTCTCCCGGCGGGAGAGGACCTGCCCCGAACGTAGTGAGGGAGCTTGGGAAAAGGGTGATTTGAACCGGCAGTCCCCTGGGAACATGGGCATCTATGGGTATGAACCACTTAGCGGGGAAAGAGGTCCCTCCAGATCAGCCCATCTTACCAACACCTACCGCCTGGAAGATGGTGCTCCCGGCGACAAACTTTTGCGATACCCTCAGAGGGAGAGGGGGGTGCAGCTTCGTGGCGTGCCCGACACACTGCTATCGGTGATGTTTCTATTTGAACTTTAACCACTGCTGAGCAGCAGTTCCTTATGGCCGGCGGCGATCAATAGGTAATCCCTATCGGTCGGATTGGAAATACCCATTGGCGTCTCGCGGTTAGCGGGTATAGCTTATAATGCGCGGTGCAGATCAGGACTGTCTGACTTACGACTGTCCCACTGTGGAACTCTGGATGTCGGCCATCTTTTCCCCGCGATTCCCTTGAGAGAGTAGGCCGACCGTTCGCCCCAAGCGTGCGCACGATCCATCTCGGCCCCACGGTCCCCGGCTACGAACGCGCAAGTTCGGACTGGCCCTTAAGTCACTGCGTTCCTCGACAACTAAACCCTAACTTCTAAAGAGGGAATTTCACATGAAACCACTCAAAGGCACCAAGACCGAACAGAACCTAAAAGACGCCTTTGCAGGCGAGTCTCAGGCCAACCGCCGTTATCTCTACTTCGCGACCAAGGCGGATGTCGAAGGCTATAATGACGCGGCTACCGTTTTCCGCTCCACCGCCGAGGGTGAGACCGGCCATGCCTATGGTCACCTGGAATACCTGGAGACCACCGGCGACCCTGCCACGGGGTTGCCCATCGGAGAAACCGCCGACAACCTGAAGGCGGCTATTGCCGGTGAGACCCACGAGTACACTGACATGTACCCCGGTATGACGAAGGCGGCCCGCGAGGAGGGCTTCGACGAGATCTCCGACTGGTTCGAGACCCTGGCCAAGGCCGAGCGCTCTCATGCCAATCGCTTCCAGAAGGCTCTGGACGGCCTGGATGCCTGATCCGGGGGATCTCTGATTTCAGTTAGGTTCACACCTCATGTTCCTTTCCGGTACCTGCCTCTCGGCAGGTCCGGGAGGGGTTTCCGGGTATTTTTCTCAAGCGTTTACAACTATGAGGTAATGACATGACAATGCATGAAGGCACTCTGCAGGCACCCATCCGACACCCGATCAGTTGGACCGACCCGGAGTTTTTCGATGCAGGTGACCTGTTCAAGGAGCTCGAACGAGTATACGACATCTGCCACGGTTGCAGGCGTTGCGTCAGCCTGTGTCATGCCTTTCCCACCCTGTTCGATCTGGTGGACGGATCGGACACCCTGGAGGTGGACGGCGTAGCCAAGGAGGACTACTGGAAGGTCGTGGACCACTGTTACCTGTGCGACCTGTGCTTCATGACCAAGTGTCCTTACGTCCCGCCCCACGAATGGAATCTGGACTTTCCGCACCTGATGCTGCGGGCCAAAGCGCTGAAACACAAACAGGGCAAGACCCGACCGCGGGACAAGCTATTGTCCGACACCGATGGGGTCGGCGCGCTGGTGAGCATCCCCATAATCTCGGGGGTGGTCAATGCCGTCAACAGGTCCGGCGTTGGCCGTAGGCTCCTGGATGCCACGCTCGGTGTCCACCCCCAGGCGCGGGTCCCCGAGTACCACAGCAATACCCTGCGCAAGCGGCTCAAAGGCAAGGTCGGGTGCCAATCTGAAGGCGAAGCCGCAGGCTCGACCACCGGCAAGGTCGCCCTCTTTACTACCTGCTACAACAACGTCAACGAGCCAGATATGGGCATGGACCTGGTAGCCGTGTTCGATCACAACGGTATTCCCGTCACCATCCCGACCAAGGAAAAATGCTGCGGCATGCCCAAGCTGGAGCTGGGAGACCTGGAGGCCGTACAAAAGGCAAAAGACGCCAATCTCCCGATCCTGGAGCGGCTGGTGGACGAAGGCTGGGACATCGTGGCACCAATACCCTCGTGCGTGCTCATGTTCAAGCAGGAACTGCCGCTCATGTTCCCAGACGAAGGTGGGATACGGAAGCTCAAGGAGCACGTCTACGATCCCTTCGAGTACCTGATGCTGCGCCACAAGCATGGTAAGCTTTCCACCGAATTCAACCAGCCACTGGGTACGGTCGCCTATCATGCCGCTTGCCACCAGCGAGTGCAGAACATCGGCCGCAAGACCTATGAGCTACTTTCCCTGATCCCGGATACCAAGGTGGAGCTCATCGAGCGGTGCTCAGGGCACGACGGCACCTATGCGGTCAAGAAGGAATTCTATGAGTCTTCCATGAGGATCGTGCGGCCAGTGACCAACAAAGTGAAACAGTTCGAAGTCGACCACTACGGCAGCGATTGCCCCATGGCCGGCCAACACATTGGCCATGCCCTGGCCGACGGCAGCAGGCCCGAACACCCCCTAACGCTGCTGCGCATAGCCTATGGGCTATGAGGCTGCCACCTAGCACTAGGTTTCATCAAAATTCTAGATTGCCCAGTCATCTTAAAGGCACTTCAGAAAAATACGGTTTTCGTTTATAGTACCTCTTAATAATCAATGGTTTGAGTCGCTTGATTGGTAAAAATACCTATTTCAAGTGCCCTTAAGTTTAACCCTGGAGTTGACCTCACGAATTCAGGTTGGTGATTGAGGACGCCCCTAGTACATCGTTTCGATTGGAATTGCGGGTACTGCGCGGCGAACCTGCCTTCGTTCCCGTGCTCTGGGAACCATCAATGAACACGGATGGTAATGGAGCAGATGAACTGCTTGCTACCCCTAGACGACGGGGTTCCGGGTTCCCGCCTGGAACGAAGGAAGAGTGCAAACCTGTCATTCCGACAGGGGCGGCCGGAAGCCAGGAGTTAGGGAAGGTCAGTTGCGGGAACTCTCGCAGCATCAATCGAAACTAAATACCAGGGTTTGTTGACATTTAAGCCCGTAGATACTTTAGTTCCCATGCGAACCCCATTTGCTTCCGATCCATAAAATAAATCAATTCAGGCTGCGGATTCGGTCGGTGTGTAGAAATGGCGGCTGTCGAAGGATATTCAGTTCTTGAGCATGGCGTATAGATGACGTGCAGCAGCTTACACATGGCGGAACAGACAGCCTAGATCTTCTTTGAAACCCCACCTTTACGATGAGGTGGAGAATCGGCCCTGAGTTGGAGACGCGGCGCGTGACGCTGAGAGCGGGCATGTAGAGTGCGATGTGCAGGTAGCGTTGGACAGGTGTGGTTTTTGGTTGGCGCTGGATCCGGGCTAGACTTAGCGCGGATCCAGCACAGTCACGGCAATCTATTGCCTGGCCTGCATCTTCTCGGGCAGAACTAGCAGTTCATCGATGGAGTTGGATGGAGTTGGCGGGTAGCGATGCCAGTCCCTCGGATGGGCAGCTCGAAGGGTCAGTTGGAGTACCTATCGGCGGCGATGAGGTGGAGGATCTGTTGCCGGAGGTGGGCGATGCCCTGTTATAGGCTGGTGATCAGGAAGTCAGGTCTGGAACTGGTTCTTGGTCTGGGTTCGGAGCTTGCTTGAGGGCGGCGATACGGTAGGTACAGACACGGATAGTCAGGGCCAGATTGAGGTGCTACAGGCCGTCGCCTCCAGGCAGATCCAGCTCACCTGTGTATATGATCAAGGTCGCGTGCCCGTGGGGGTATTCAAGAATTCGCGGGGGCTTCCGATCTGGTTATCGCGGCTGATGACTGAGGTAACGGTTCGGGAGCTAACATCTGATTCCGGCAACCTTCATGTTCGTTTCTCCAAGTCAGAAAAAACCCGTAGGATGGGATGGTGGTCTGGTTCCCTGCTTCTGGACCCTCGTCCACCGACCTTTTGTATGGCACCCTCACGAGTGTCGCTCACGGTCCCGGATACTCTCCGGTATGAAAGCTGGGAGTCAATCGACGTTCAGGCTCGAGGCTTCAGGATAAGCTGGTCTCTCCAGGTACTCGCCATCCCTTCCTCTTTATACCTCATCCTTGGCTTTCCCCCAGAAACAGAACATACGAAGATAAGCGAAGTAGTGAAGCGGGGCTCGGTGTTCTGCATTGCCGTAACGCGAGGGGATCAAAGCGGCTCCGACGTGACCCGGGTCCACTGCCTGGAACTGCTCAAGCGCTTGCGCCGACAGGCCCGATTCGCCTTAAAGGCCACAAGGCGAGGGCTCGGCCCTGCCCTATGCCGAAAACCATGTGGATCCAGGTCGGCGACCTGCGCGGCCTGTACGCCGCCGTGATGCTCGACGCGCCGACCCCAGACACCATCAAGGACATCCGCGATATCATCGCGGCGGCACTAGACCACTTCCATATCCTGGCTGATCTCCCCTATCAGCCCATCGTCTGCCAGATCGCTGCCTACTAGGACCACAGACGGTGGGCCCCGTCTGCGTTGAGTTAAATTTCCCAAACAGCGCTCTTCGGTGTTGTTTGGTGTTGCTCGCGAAGGTATCTATTAACCACGAAAGACACGAAATTGTCATCGCGACGCCAAGTCATGAGCTTTTCCTACCGGACAATGCCGAATCATTCAGGATCACTCCCGCGACCAATCAAGATCCGGCAGTATTCACGTGCACCCCACGGCCACTCATCCCGGATGGCCGTCGGAATTCGGCAACCTACTCATGATACACCTATTCGGTGTTGACGGCTCAGAGGGCGTGGTGCTCACCGAACAGGAGCATACATCCCCGGTCATCATGGAGGTCCATGTTGTGATAGCGGTGGAGGCCGTTGTAGCCGACGGTGCGCAGGTTTTCCAGCTCGTTGCAGAAACCCCACACCTTGGGGCGAGACTAGCCGCATAAATTCTGGATGCGGGCAACCTGCCCCCCGGCTCGTGCACGTATAGCCAGTTGTTGAGGAACAAGTCGGCCACTGTATCCATCTGGGCCAAACCACCCTTTCGTCGGAAAATTTGCTCGTAAAATTCATACGGAAAAGTGCATATCCACGTTGGAGCTTCTTGGCGATGAATTTCTCAAGAATGGTGGTACAGAGTACGTTCCGTTCGGATGCGCTGGTAGCCTGTTGTCTCATCGACAAGCGCAATGATGTCGACCGTAGCAATGCCTCGAAAACCAAGTACTAGGGCGTGTTGACATTTAATCCAAACAGATACAAGATCAAGGCCCTTATCATGAATGCGAGGTAGCACCCGTCCAACTTATCGGAGCGCGTGGCCACACGCTGGAAGGGTTTGGTGTAACTGAAAAAACGTTCAACGGGATTACGAGCTCTGTAAACTCGGGGATCATGCGTGCGTAGGTATTGACTGTTAGCGCGAGGTGGAATTACCGGCCTGCGCTCCGTGGTCGTGGATCATCTCGATTAAGACCCGTGAGTCGTAGGCTTTGTCGGCGACTACCTTTTCAACCTCAGGATCAGCCAGCAACAGCTCGGCCTGGGTCACCTCGCAGGCGTTGCCGACACTGAACGAACACCGAATCGGATTCTCAAACCCCTCGACGAGGGACCAATCGCCTGGGTACCGTTTTTTTGGGTACACCGGCCACGTGCTGATGGACCCTGATCACCGTACTACAAATGAAAACTTCTTCAAAATCAGATTCCTTTGTTAACTCCTAGAACACTCGGACCACACACCATGCTTCTGCCAACGTGCGAAGCTCTGGTATACGTTATTCCAGTTTCCAAATTCCGCGGGAAGATCGCGCAACGGGGCACCTGAGCGGGCCAACATATAGGTCGCTTCCACGAACAATCGGTTGTCGTGGCCGCTCCGTCCATGGTCTGACGCTTTGCCTGGCAACAGGTGCTGACCAAAACAGCTAAGTTGCGCGTAGTCTATCAACTTAAATGTCAACAAGACCAGCTCCCCAATGTGATGCGATGAACCTTGTACCCTGAGAGTCAGTGTCCAAACCGAGGGTGGCGAATTGTATGGCGTGGGGCTGAAGGTGGACCAGGCACCGGAAGTTACCGACTCAACCCCTGATTAATCGAGTGTGTAAATTACGGTTCCCGGCCAGTCATAGGGGCTGTCACACGTATATCCTCAACCTGACAATCAAATAAGAACGGTGCTGTATAAGGAACCACGAAGAGCAACCACGAAAAGAGATCACCCATGCGAACGGACAAACTCACGGCAAAATTCCAAATGGCCTTGGCGGGTGCACAGAGCCTAGCGGTTGGGCGTGACCACCAGTTCATCGAGCCTATCCACCTGATGCTAGCGCTGCTAGATCAGGAAGGTGGCACGGTCCGTCATCTGCTGTCGCTGGCGGACGTCAATGTGAATCGGCTGCGCTCCGGTCTCGGTGAGGCCCTGGAGCGGTTGCCCCAGGTCCAGGGCGTGGCTGGCGATCTGCATATCTCCAACGACCTGGGGCGCTTGCTCAACCAGACGGATAAGCTGTCCCAGCAGCGCAAGGATCAGTACATCTCCTCCGAACTCTTCGTGCTAGCGGCGGTGGACGACAAGGGGATGCTCGGCGACCTATTGCGCGTCGCCGGGGCTAGCAAGGGTGCCCTCAAACAGGCCATCAGCCGGATCCGCGGCGGCCAGACGGTAGACGATGCCAATGCAGAGGAACAACGCCAAGCCCTGGAGCGATACACCATCAACCTGACCGAGAAGGCGGAGCAGGGCAAGCTCGACCCGGTCATCGGCCGCGACGACGAGATCCGCCGCACCATCCAGGTCCTGGCCCGGCGTACCAAGAATAACCCGGTCCTCATCGGCGAGCCCGGCGTGGGCAAGACGGCCATCGTCGAGGGCTTGGCCCAGCGCATCATCAACGTCGAGGTGCCTGAAGGGCTCAAATCCAAGCGCTTGTTGGCGCTGGATATGGCAGCTCTGATCGCCGGTGCCAAGTTCCGCGGCGAGTTCGAGGAGCGGCTCAAGGCCGTCCTCAACGATGTTGCTAAGCAGGAAGGCAACCTCATCCTGTTCATCGACGAACTGCACACCATGGTCGGGGCAGGCAAGGCCGAGGGTGCCATGGACGCGGGTAACATGCTCAAGCCGGCCCTGGCCCGCGGCGAGCTGCACTGTATCGGTGCTACCACCCTGGACGAGTACCGCAAGTATGTGGAAAAGGACGCTGCCCTGGAACGGAGATTCCAGAAGGTGCTGGTAGACGAGCCCAACGTGGAGGACACCATTGCCATCCTGCGGGGCTTGAAGGAACGTTACGAGGTCCATCATGCGGTCGAGATTACCGACCCGGCCATCGTGGCTGCCGCCACCCTTTCCCACCGCTACATCACCGACCGCCAGCTTCCGGACAAGGCCATCGATCTGATCGACGAGGCCGCCTCCCACATCCGCATGGAGATCGACTCCATGCCCGAGGAGATGGACAAGCTGGATCGCCGGCTCATCCAGCTCAAGATCGAGCGCGAGGCTCTGAAGAAGGAATCTGACGAGGCGTCCCAGAAACGGCTTGCCGATCTGGAGGAGCAGATCGGACGCCTGGAGCACAAGTTCTCGGATCTGGACGAGATTTGGAAAGCAGAGAAAGCCTTGGTCCAGGGCACCGCCCACATCAAAGAAGAGCTCGACCGGGCGCGCCTGGAACTGGAAGCCGCACGCCGAGCCAGCGATCTGGCCCGCATGTCGGAGATCCAGTACGGGCGGGTACCGGAGCTCCAGAAGCGGCTTGAAACCGCCGCCGAGGCTGAGCACGCGGGAAAGAAGCTGCTGCGCAACAAGGTGACCGCTGAGGAGATAGCCGAGATCGTCTCCAAGTGGACCGGCATCCCTGTCTCCCGCATGCTGGAAGGCGAGCGCGACAAGCTGCTACGCATGGAACAAGAGATCGGCAAGCGCGTAGTCGGTCAGGACGAGGCGGTGCGGGCAGTGAGCGATGCCATCCGCCGTTCCCGGGCCGGGCTCTCGGACCCGGCCCGGCCCCTGGGCTCCTTCCTGTTCCTGGGGCCCACCGGGGTGGGCAAGACCGAACTGTGCAAGGCCCTGGCCGAGTTCATGTTCGATACCGAGGCGGCCATGGTGCGGATCGACATGTCCGAGTTCATGGAGAAACACGCGGTAGCCCGGCTCATCGGCGCGCCGCCGGGCTATGTGGGCTACGAGGAGGGCGGCTATCTCACCGAGGCCATCCGCCGTCGGCCCTACAGCATCATCCTGCTGGACGAGGTGGAAAAGGCCCATCCGGATGTCTTCAACGTCCTGCTCCAGGTTCTGGACGACGGGCGCTTGACCGACGGCCAGGGCCGCACCGTGGACTTACGGAACACGGTGATCGTCATCACCTCCAACCTGGGCTCGGACATCATCCAGCAGAAGGCAGGAGAAGAACACTACGCCGAAATGAAAGACACGGTGCTGGAAGTGGTCCAGGTGGCCTTCCGGCCCGAATTCCTCAACCGCCTCGACGAGATCGTGGTCTTTCATACTCTGCAGCGGGAGCAGATCCAGGCCATCGCCTGCATCCAAATCTGCTATTTGCAGGAGCGCCTGGAAGAGCGTGAGCTGCGGCTCCTGGTCGGCGACGCCGCCCTGGACCACTTGGGCAAGGCAGGGTTCGATCCCGTCTACGGGGCCCGACCCCTCAAACGCATCATCCGTGCCCAGCTAGAGAACCCGCTGGCCCAGGCGATCTTGGCCGGCAAATTCGGGCCCGGCGATGCGGTCGAGGTGACACTGCGCAACGGAGGGCTCGAGTTCGAGCGGGTCGCCGAGGAAAAGCAGGTCTTGAAAACCGGTTGCGGGTAGGATAGGGCAGAAATTCCTGCTCCTTACCCGTGGCGATCAGTTTTTGAGCTAGGACTGTTGCTATTCTCGATGCTAAGCACTCGCAAGGGGTTGCGCCCTTTGTGGTTCTGATTGGCGAATATGGACGATCCGACCACGGATATAGAGTAGTCTCAGGCCGAGGCGTTCTGGACCGGGTTTTCCAAGCCCCCGAGGTGCTCAATCTCGACTCGCACTTGGTCTCCGTCCGCGAGGAAGACCGGCGGGGTGCGTGCAAAGCCGACGCCCAGCGGCGTCCCCGTAAGGATCAGGGTGCCCGGCAACAGGGTTGTATCCCGGCTGAGGCGGGCGATGAGCTGGGCCACGGAGAAGATCATGTCGCTGGTCTGGCCAGTCTGCATAGTTTCGCCGTTGAGTAGGCAGCGCACGTCCAGGACCTGAGGGTCTGGGATCTCATCCGCGGTGACTAGTACCGGGCCCAGGGGACAGAAGCCATCGAAGCTCTTACCACGCACCCACTGCTGGGCACCGCCATGCTTCTGCCAGCGCCGGGCCGAGACATCGTTCGCGCAGGTGTAGCCGAGGACATGATCCAGAGCCTGCGCCTCCGACACGTCCTTTGCAGTGTGCCCGATGACGACCGCCAGCTCCGCCTCGAAGTCGACCTCTGGGCCATGGGTGCAAGAGGTCGGCAGGACGATGGGATCCCCCGGACCTGTGACCGTGGTAGTGGGCTTCATGAAGAGGATGGGGTGCTCGGGGATTTGCGCCCCGGTTTCCTGAGCATGGGCGCGGTAGTTGAGTCCGATACCGAAGATGTTGACCGGGACAATCGGGGCTAGCCACTTGTCTATGGCGATCCTCTCACCGGTCTCGCTCAGGCCCGCGTAGGGGTCGTCGCCTGCCAGCCGAAATGCGTGCTGCCCTTCATCGCCCCCTGCACCGCAGGGGATCCCGTAGTGGATTGCCTCGGCGGCGTCCTTAAAACGTGCAATGCGCATGGTGGTTGCTCCCAGTTCGATCAGTTTCGATGCGGCGGTCACTTTATCCGCTTGATGGGCACGCTGGGCTTCAGCTGCCTTCAATAGTACAGGATTCACAGGACTTACAGGATGTTTGCATTAAATGAAAGAAATCCTGTCAATCCTGTCCAATTCAGTTCCTTCCGGCAACGCCGAATCATTGCGGTTCGCCCCGTCCTGTGCGCTCTGCATCGCAAACGCTCACTGCGCCATCGATGCGGTTTGCGTCTCCTCGTGGTGCCGGCCCCGGTAAGACCTACCATGCTCACCGCATCTTCAACAGGCTGAGTAATGTGGAGCCGACCCACAACCTCATATCTGAACATGTTCGATCATCAGGCAGAGCCGAGTGGACTTACCGTCTACCTCGCACTGCTAGAAATCTACCGTGAGCATTGGCGCGCTGCCCACGACGGCAACAACCAGGGTACCACCGAGTTCAGCCTGTCCCACATCGCCCTGGACATCCTGCTCGATATCCAAGGCAAGGACGTCGACACCCTGGACGCCAAGCTCAAAGACCGCAAACAGTTATGAGGCCGTTGTTGGGCACGCAACCAAGGAGTACTGCCATCCTGGCAGCAGATTGGCTTGCCGGTAAACCTGCCAACGCTCTCGGCTTTGCCCGACCTACGGAATCAATCGAGTCTGACCCCATTGATCTAGAACAACCCCCGAGTCAGGAATCCGTCCACGACCAATATCAACAGCAAGAGCCCTAGCCCTAACAGGGTGAAGCCCAGCAGATGGGAGATCCGGTTCCAAGTCTTGGATGGGGGTGCGACCAACAGCTTGTCCAGCGCTCCGGAGGCCTGCAGCCGCTCGTACTCGGCAGGGCGTTCCTCTTTGAGTTCCGCTAGATCCCAGGATCCGGTGAACATCACCGGATCCTGGGGGAACTTGGCGGGCCGGAAGTGGTTGTTGAAGAAGTGCACCACAAACAGGGTCATCACCGCCAGAAAGGCCTCCAGACCATGGGCGATCATGGCCAAGTTGAAGATCCATCCAGGCAGGACGGTGCCCACCTCATCGGAGAACCAAAGCAGAAGGCCCGACAGGCCGATGATGAAGGCACCCCAGTACACAGCCCAATAGTCGAACTTCTCCCAATAGGTCCAGCGTCCGAAACGCGGCTGCTCACCCTTGCCGAAGTACCAGCGGAACTGCCCCTTAATATCCTCCCAGTCCTGCCTGCACGGCAGCAGGGAGTCGGGGCCGAACCAGTCGAACTCTTTGTCGCGGAGGAGGCGTACCAGAACCACCCCGACATGCCCGGAGATGACCACCAAGAAAACGACGCCGGCCCAGTGATGAATCGCATTGAGGGGCCCAGGGCCACCAAAGAGGGACACCAAGGTATGGGCCCAGTCGGTATTCGGATACATGACCACCACGCCGGTAAAGACCAGCAGCATCAGGGACAAGGCGAGCAGCCAATGGTTGATCCGCCAGCCCCAGGCAAAGCGGCGGAAGTGCACGCCACTGCAAGGCTTCTGGCGCTTGATCCGTACCGGATAGCTGCGTCCATCAACCCGACGGAAGATCGTCGGACGTTCCTGCTTCTCACGCCACCACCAGAGCACCGAATGGGTGTAGAAGAAGGCCAGGACCAATACGATCAGCGCGCCCATCCCCTTGCCCAACAACCACAGGCCCGGATACTTAGAGAAGTCATTGATGGTGCCGTGGGGGTGGTATTTGGCGAACTGGGCGTTGGCCTGCTCGTGGCACTTGCGGCAGGTCTCGACGCGGTGCTCCGCGCCCACCGGCGAGGCCGGATCGGATACCCGGGCGCGATGTCGTGACCGGTGTGGCAATCCACGCATTTGGGGGCATCCTTGCCGCCAAGCCAGGAAAACTGCCCATGGGGACTGGCCATATAGCCGTCGCGCTCGGCGGCATGGCACTCGCCGCATTGCTCGGTGATCAACCGATGGGCCGGCATCTTGGTCAGGTCCGTGACCTTATGGGAGCTGTGACAATCGCTGCAGGTGGCCGAGTCGCCGACCCAGGGGCGTTTGAGGGCCGCCCCGTGCAGGGACGCCCGGTATTCTTCCAAGGCTTGCTGGTGGCAGGCACCGCACATAGTGGGCGACTCTAGGCGATAGGTACTGGCACGGGGGTCGTCCAAAGGAAAGACATAGTGAGCCGTGTGGCAGGTTGCGCAACCTGCGTTGTCCGGTACCTCGGGGTTCGCATGGGCAGATAACACATAGTCGCGGGTGAAGACCACCAGACGCAGCGGCTTGGGCCACAGCCAGGCGGCACGGTCGGCAGGCACCCATTGATTGTCTTTGATTTGCTCGTGGCAGGTGACACAGCCCACCTGGCCGAGTTTACCCTTGCGGTGTGGCAGCTCCTCAATGTCGTGGTGACAATCGGTACAGGCCAGTGCACCGTGCACGCTCTCCGCGAAGGACTCGGCAGCGACAAACAAGGGTTCCTGTGCAGTCTCCCCGTGCTCCCCGGTCGGGACACTAAAACCCTTGACACCATGGCATTCCTGGCACTGGGCATCCTCGAACGGCCTAGCCCCACATAGCGTAGGTATCAGGAATAGGACTAGGCCGAGTGGGAATCCGAATCTCATGGCCGTTGCTGTCTCTATTAGAGACCCCAAAGGGGTGGGGGAAGCATCTGGCTCCCACGCTGGAGAGACTGTGAAAGTATTGTAGAAGGAACAGGGGGATACAGTTTGTCTAAACCAGGCAGCATATCTTGTTCCTATCCCCACTTGGTACAGAATTTTGGTGTGAAGTATGAGAATCTCATCCCAGCGCCATCAAGTGATGGCTAATACTTTCACAGTCTCTCCTAGCGTGGGAGCAAGCTTGTCCCAACGGAGGAGGGATCTTAATGCTCCGGCATCACCGACACCTAGCTACTGAAGCGTGGAAATGAGCCATGGTCTCTCCTTTCGGTTTGGGATGGAAATTTCGCGAGGATTCGCGCGATTCGTTGTTTTTCCTACGTGCCCTTCGCGTCTTTGCGGCTTAACGTTTTGCCTTTCGGTCTTCCTATTAGTTGGTGCCGGTCTTACTGACCTTGAAGCCATGGTTGTCGCTATCCTCCGGGCGCCAGAACTTGGGCGGTTTCTCCCCTTGGAACCAGCGGTGCAGCTCGGAGGAAAGGATCTCGTCGAGCAGGGCCTGGACCGCCTCGGCACCCGCCACATTGCCTGCATGCCGAGCCTTCTCGATGGCCTCGCGGACCTCCGGGACCATCTCGATATAGAACCGGTGGGCGACCTCGTACATGCCCTCCCAGTGCGCATAGTCCGGGGCATACATGGCCGCGCCGTGACGCGCCCGACGCCCCTCATGATGCCACAGGTAGAAGTAGGTCCACTCCACCGCCTCGTTGAATTTCACCTTATCGCGCAGACCATGTTTGATCATGGCCGTGGCCAGCCGCTTGGCGGGGATCGCGAACTTGTCGTTGTAGAGATTGACAAAGGCATCCAGCTGCTCGAAGTGAGCGTCGGTGATATTGCGACTGTGGCAGGACTGGCAGATGCTCTTCATATCCTTGCGCCGATTGATCCAGGATTTGACCTCCTTACTAGCCGCCTCGGCCTTGGCGTCGATCTTGAAGGGGACCGGGGCGCGCAGATTCCAGGAGATGCGGTCACCGATGTCGTGGGTGACTGGCAGGTCCTTGGTGCGGGACATGTGGCAGGTAGCACAGGTCGGGGCGGCGTTATAGTCCTCGCCTACTACCCACTTGGCCGAGTCCAAATTCATTCGGTCCAGATTGGCACGGAAGGCAACACCGTGGGCCGATTCCTCGTAGATCTCCTTCTGGGGATGATCAGGGCCCAAGTGGCAGCGCCCGCAGTTATCCGGATGACGGGCCTGCGCGGCGGAAAACTTGTGACGTAGGTGACAGGCGGAGCAGGCGCCCTTCGAGCCGTCCGGGTTGATGCGCCCGACGCCTGTGTTGGGCCAGGTGGCCACGTCCAACGTACCGTCGGAATTGACCTTGACGATGGAGCCGTGGCAACCGGCACACCCCATGGTCACCACCGGTGAGGTGCCGTTCAACACCGGGCCGCCTTCCACCACCTCGGCCAGGACATTGTCCAGGGACCCCAGGATGTCCCCCGCCGAAGCATGGTGCGAGGCGTCGAACTCCACCACCTCGCGCTCGTGGCACTGGGCACAGTCTTTCGGGGAGACGATAGTCGCGATCACGAAATCCTTGTGCAAAATGGCATCTAGGTCTGACTTGTCCGCCGCATGGCACTCGTAACAGCCCACGTTCGCGGCAAAGTGCCTGGAATGGCCCCACTCGCTATAGATGCCGGGGCTCTCCTCGCGGTGACAGGACGTACAGGTCATGCTTTCCTTACTGAGCTGCGAGAAACCCTGGAGGATCTTGACGGGCACCTCCTCTTCCGGTGGGGTGGATGCGGAGGACCCCCGCCGGGGCCTGGAGCGGCGCTGCCGCCAGAAAGAGCAGGGCGATCCCAGCGATTAGCCGCGGCGCGCTTGAGAGTACTGGATACATCTGTGCTGTTTCCTCGTTTACCCTTGGGTGAATCTACGAATGCGGTGCAAGGGTAGGGCCAGCATCTGGAATCCGGAATGATTTTTTCAATCGCCTTGAAAACCTCGAGGTATCCATAGGGGTACCGGGATGTGCTACTCTGTTCGCGCGTATAGGGACATCTAAATTCAAAACGCTTGGAAACCGCACCTTGTCTACCCGTGCGTGTAACCTGCCTGCCGCCTGCTGGTGGGCAGGGCAGATCGGGCATAGGATTTTCCGATATTTGTTTAAGGGGATGTCCGGTTAAATATGGACTTCGAGCAACGTGTTACGTTACGCGCGTTCGGCGTTGCGCCTGTCCAGGCGAAATCCTGGGATTGCTTGGTGTTGGTTGTAGGATTCCAAGTGTTTGGGTTATGGCGCGTTTGGCTCTGTCACTGTACTTCGGGGTCGAACACAGCAGCGCCCCACTTTAGTGAGGGTTGGGCCACTCGAATCAATGGGTGGGGGTGGGTGATTTCCGGAGCGCGGCCATCCCAGCCGCATCAAGAGATCAAAGACTTGGATTCAGCGAGACGTGCCCGTGCCTCCTAGCACCGGATTTCCAGGTTCAACCAGTAATCGGCAGGCATTCCCAGCGCACGCTCTAGCTTGATCGCCGTCTCGGGGGTGATACCGAATTTGCCTTCGGGCCGCGCGATGGTGCCGATATGCTTCTCGGTCAGACCGCCGCGACGTACCAGCTCGGATTTGGAGATTTGGACACCCGGCGCAGCTACGCCTCCAGGGGAGGTAGCATAATCGGGTCGATATTCGTCCTCAAATACATCTTCCGGGGGAGACGGTACAATCGGACCGATTACTGCGTTTTCGCCGCAAGTTTCCACCTAACTCACGTTGCTGGTTAAGCTGCCTTCTACAGTTTGGCACTGATAAAAGCAACTTTCACCTAGAAGAACTTACCTGCTCGGTAGATGAAATAGAGGTCTTATTCACTTCATTTTTCAAGTACTGCTGTACTTGGGAAATATCGTCGTGTTACGTTACGCTGTGCCCATTCGGAATGCGGTCCTGGGTTATTTAGCGCTCGCGTGGGGTTACGGCGTGTTCAGCCCTGTTGCCGCACTTCGGATCAGGTGGTGAGCTTAACCCAACCTGATATTTGCGAACCGCACCTAGCGCTCACCGCGTGCCGCCGCGCCGCCACGCCGCCACGCCGCCACGCCGCCGCCACGAGTCGGCCACCTGCAATCGGGAGATTACAACGAGATTAGCCATATAGTTTGGCTATTGGCCTATTTCTGGCTGCCTACCAATCGATGAGGTTATGTCAAACTTGGATTTATCCCGACAAAATTTACAACCACGCCGAATGGACGGAAGATGAGCTCAAATCAGGATCAGGATATTCATTCGTCGTCTTCACCGTGATACGAATTCGGACACTCACTTAGCGAGTTTAAAAAGGGACATTTCATTGGGCTGAAAACACGGATCCCATCGCTAACGTGGGTTTTGTAGTATTTTCTCCGGCTTTCGATGGTAAAGATGGTAAAGATAGACGCTAAGGCGGAATAAATACTTTGGCTATTCAGTCCAAACAGCCGCTTTCGGCGGCGGACTGCACCGTATAGCTGACGGTTGGGAGCTGCGACCGGTCGAGGGCACACTGCCGTCCGAAGATGCGGCTCGCGGACAGGGTTGGTGTAGTTCTGCCACGACGTATCGTGTTCACCACATTCTACAGGTTCTTCTCAACCCGCATTGCTGGAAGCAGCCGGTTAATCCATTAAGGATCTTAAACTACGTGCTCACCCCACGGCATGACAACCGCCATTTGGCATGACGCCTGCTTGTTTGGTAGCTTAGAAATTCGGCGTGCTAGCCTGCATATTTCACTGGGGTGGCTGGCAGCATTTTCATCTAAATAAACTACAAAGGTTACTTAATCAATTCCAACAACAAACAAGAGTGTCTTTGCCGCCAGTCGCCCCGGTGAAATATGCAGGCCTAAAGCGCTGGGTCTGTCTTAACGGTAAATTCGGTAAGAACATCTGGTATCAACGAGATCAGCGAATGAGCCTTCGTGCCTTCCCTGCAGCGCAGGGACTCTACGACCCTGTCCACGAGCATGATGCCTGCGGCGTCGGTTTCGTCTGCAACATCAAAAACCGCAAGCGCCACACGATCATCCGGCAGGGCCTGGAGGTACTGCAACGCTTGACCCATCGCGGTGCCGTGGGTGCCGACCCCAGGGCAGGTGACGGGGCCGGCATCCTGGTCCAGCTTCCAGACGCCTTCTTCCGCGCCGTCGTGGATTTTGAGCTGCCACCCGTCGGCCAATACGGGGTCGGCCATGTCTTTCTGCCCCAGGCCGCAGATAAGCGTCATGGGATGGAGACCCTCGTCGACCGTCACTTGACCACGAGTGGGCATCGGATCCTGGGCTGGCGCGACGTCCCGGTGGACAACAGCGACCTAGGTGAGAGCGTGGGCCCCACGGAGCCCTGCATCCGCCAAGTCTTCGTTGGCCGTCCCACGGGCTGTACGGACCAGGACGACTTCGAGCGCCGACTTTTTACCACCCGCAAGGGCCTGAGCAACGCGATCCGCCGGGCCGGTATCGGCAAGACTGCCTATTACGTGACCTCCCTGTCCTCGCGCACCATCACCTACAAGGGAATGCTGCTGGCTGGCCAAGTGGGGCGCTTTTACCTGGATCTGAAGGACAAGCGCTTCGCGTCCGCCCTGGCCCTGGTGCACCAGCGCTTCTCGACCAATACCTTTCCCACCTGGGACCTAGCCCAGCCCTTCCGCATGATCTGCCACAATGGGGAGATCAATACCCTGCGTGGCAACGTCAACTGGATGGCAGCGCGTCGGCATACCATGAAGTCCGAAGTCCTGGGCGGCGACCTGGACCGGATCTGGCCCCTGATTGCGGAGGGCCAATCTGATTCGGCCTGCTTCGACAATGCCCTGGAACTCTTGGTGATGGGTGGCTACTCCTTGGCCCACGCCATGATGCTCCTGATCCCTGAGGCCTGGGCCGGCAACGACCTGATGGATGAGCAGCGCCGCGCCTTCTACGAGTATCACGCGGCTCTGATGGAGCCTTGGGACGGCCCGGCGGCGGTGGCCTTCACGGACGGCCGCCAGATCGGCGCCACCCTGGATCGCAACGGCCTGCGCCCGGCTCGCTATCTGGTCACCAACGACGACCTGGTCATCATGGCCTCCGAGATGGGGGTACTCGATATCCCGGAAGAAAAGATCATCAAGAAGTGGCGCCTGCAGCCAGGCAAGATGTTCCTCATCGACCTAGAGCAGGGTCGCATCATCGATGATGCGGAGGTCAAGGCCCAGCTGGCCAGTTCCCAGCCCTACCGGCAATGGCTGCACAAGTCTCAGATTGCCCTGGATACCCTGCCCACGGACGTGGCCCCTATGGCCCCGGACGGGGAGACCCTGCTGCACGCCCAACAGGCCTTCGGCTACAGCCAGGAGGACATCAAGTTCCTGCTCACTCCCATGGTCCTGACAGGCCAGGAGGCGGTGGGCTCCATGGGGGCGGATAACCCGCCTGCAGTGCTCTCCAACCGTGCCAAGCACCTCTCGACCTACTTCATGCAGAACTTCGCCCAGGTGACCAACCCGGCCATCGACCCGATCCGCGAGGAGCTGGTCATGTCCTTGGTATCCTTGATCGGCCCGCGACCCAATCTGCTGGGGCTGACCGAGGCTAGCCAGCACATGCGCCTGGAGGTCAAGCAGCCGGTCCTGACCAATGAAGACCTGGAACGGATTCGTCACATCGAGGACAACACCAGCGGCGCTTTCCGTACCCGCACCCTGGATATCACCTATCCAGCCGAGCAGGGTGCCGACGGGATGCAGTCGGCCCTAGAGCGACTGTGCCAGGATGCAGAGGAGGCGGTACGCCAAGACCAGAACATCCTGATCCTCTCCGACCGCCATATGAACCGGGATTACATCGCCATTCCGGCCCTGCTGGCCACCGCCGCCGTGCATCACCACCTGATCCGGCAGGGCCTGCGCACCAGCTCGGGGCTGGTGGTGGAGACTGGTGCGGCCCTGGAAATCCACCACTTCGCGACCCTGGCCGGCTATGGGGCCGAGGCTATCAATCCCTATCTAGCCTTCGATACCATCACCGCACTGCTACCGCGGTTTACCGAACGGCTCGACTTCGAGGTGGCCCAGCAACGTTACATCAAGGCCGTGGGCAAAGGCCTGCTCAAGGTGATGTCGAAGATGGGAATCTCCACCTATCAATCCTATTGCGGAGCCCAGATCTTCGACGCGGTGGGGCTTGCCACCCCCTTCGTGGATGCTTACTTCACCGGCACCCACACCCAGGTGGAAGGGGTTGGCCTCGACCAGGTCGCCCAGGAGGCGGTTCGTTGGCACCAAGCCGGCTATGGTGATGCCCATATTTACCGTCGGCAACTGGACGTGGGGGGAGATTACGCCTTCCGCCTGCGCGGTGAAGATCACGTCTGGACGCCCCACACCATCGCTAAGCTCCAGCACGCCACCCGTGCCAACAACGCTGAGACCTACGAGGAATACGCACGGCTGGTCAACGAGCAGAGCGAGAAGCTGATGACCTTCCGCGGGCTCATGGGTTTCAAGTGGATGGACCGGCCTCTCCCCCTAGAGGGGGTCGAGCCCGCGACCGAGATCGTCAAGCGCTTTGCCACTGGGGCCATGTCCTTCGGGTCCATCTCTTACGAGGCCCACTCCACCCTGGCCAAGGCCATGAACCGGCTCGGCGGTAAGTCCAATACCGGCGAGGGGGGCGAGGAGCCGGAGCGCTTCAACCCGCTCCCGGACGGGTCCCGCAACCCGGAGCGCTCCGCAATCAAGCAGGTGGCCTCCGGCCGCTTTGGAGTGACCATCGAGTACCTAGCCAACTCCGACGACATCCAGATCAAAATTGCCCAGGGTGCCAAGCCGGGGGAGGGCGGTCAGCTCCCTGGCTACAAGGTCAACCGGCAGATCGCCCAGGTGCGCTACTCCACCCCCGGCGTGGGCCTGATCTCGCCGCCACCGCACCACGACATCTACTCCATCGAGGACCTAGCCCAGCTCATCCATGATCTGAAGAACGCCAATCCTAAGGCCCGTATCTCGGTCAAGCTGGTGTCCGAGGCTGGCGTGGGCACGGTGGCTGCCGGAGTCTCCAAGGCCCATGCCGATCATGTAACAATCGCGGGCTACGACGGTGGTACCGGGGCCTCGCCTCTGACCTCCATCAAGCACGCCGGCTCGCCCTGGGAGATCGGCCTAGCCGAGACCCACCAGACCCTAGTCCTGAACCGCCTGCGCGGGCGCATCGCGGTCCAGGTCGACGGGGGCATGCGCACCGGCCGCGACGTAGCCATCGCCCTGCTGCTCGGTGCCGACGAGATCGGCTTCTCCACCGCGCCTCTGATCGTCTCGGGCTGCATCATGATGCGCAAGTGCCACCTCAACACCTGCCCGGTGGGGTTGGCGACCCAGGACCCGGAGCTCAGAAAGAAATTCACCGGCAAGCCGGAACATGTTGTCAACTACTTCTTCTTCGTGGCTGAGGAAGTGCGCCAAATCATGGCCAGGCTGGGCTTTGCTAAGGTTAACGACATGATCGGTCAGACTGACCGCCTGACGATGCGCCGCGCCGTCGACCACTGGAAGGCCAAGGGCCTGGACTTCACCAAGCTCCTCACCAAGCCACAGGGTCCCATGAACGTTGCGCTCTACAATTGCGAGCCGCAGGATCACGGCCTGGATAAAGCCCTGGACCTGGAGCTGATTCGCCAAGCCGAGCCGGCTCTGGAACGCGGCGATCAGGTGTGCATCGAGCTCCTGGTCAAGAACTACCATCGCACCGTGGGGACTATGCTCTCGGGACGGGTGGCCGACCGCTACGGCTTGGCCGGACTGCCAGACGATACCATCTACATCAAGGCCAAAGGCGTCGGTGGTCAGTCCTGGGGCGCCTGGGGTGCCAAGGGCGTCACCATCGAGCTAGAAGGCGAGGCCAATGACTATGTGGGCAAGGGCCTGTCCGGCGGTCGCCTAGTGGTCTACCCGCCCCGCGAGTCTGGCATGGCGGGCCAGGCCGAAGACAATATCATTGTCGGCAACACGGTGCTCTACGGTGCCATCGCTGGCGAATGCTATTTCCGAGGCGTGGCCGGCGAGCGCTTCTGCGTCCGCAACTCGGGTGCCAGCGCGGTAATCGAAGGCGTGGGCGACCATGGCTGCGAGTATATGACCGGCGGTGTCATGGTCTGCCTTGGACCCACCGGCCGCAACTTCGCCGCCGGCATGTCCGGCGGCATCGCCTATGTGCTCGACGAGGAGGGAAGTTTTGACCGGCGCTGTAACATGGCTATGGTCGAGCTCGAACCTGTCGATGCCTTGGCCCTGCACCAGAGTGGTGACCTCGAAACCATGGGCCAGGTGAATGCGAGCCACGACATGACCCGCTTCGATGCCGTTCGTCTGCGCCAGCTAATCATCAAGCACCTGCACTATACCGGTAGCCTAGTGGCTCGGCGCATCCTGGACGGTTGGATGGCCTATCTACCCAGGTTCGTCAAGGTCATGCCCGTGGACTATCGCCGCGCTCTGACCGAGATGCAGGCACAACACCGCCGGCCACCACCACCGCCCGCGCGGCAGTTACTGGCTCGTGTTGACATTTAATCGAGGGGTGAACTCTGATCTCCTAACTTGTCTCCATAGTATAGGATTCACAGTATTTCAAATATTAATAGAATATTATAATCCTTATTTGGGGTGGCGACCCAGCCACTATGGCTTCGAGACCCTTGGTTGCCGCCATACACTTGGATTCCCCATTGTCAAGCTCGTCGACTACGCGGACCACACCGAATCACTCGCAACGAAAATCCCAACCCTTTCGCCATGGTTACCGCAGCGCATCTGCGCACCCGTCAAATCAAGAACGACATATCAGGGGGTAGGTGGTATCAGTTGTCTGCCCCTGAGAGCTCAGCGGATAGGTCCCTGGTACGCTTCATCTCGACTCGTCGGTCTGAGGCGAGGCCTTGTTAGGAGTTATCAGATATGGGTAAACCTACCGGATTCATGGAATACAAGCGGTTGGACCGGGGCCATGAGCCCGTCTCTGATCGCGTCGTCCACTATCAAGAATTCCTCATCCCTCTCCCCGACGCGGATCTGAGCATCCAGGGCGGGCGCTGCATGGACTGCGGCATCCCCTACTGTCATGAAGGCTGTCCGGTGGATAACCTGATTCCAGACTGGAACGACTTGGTGTACCAGGGCGATTGGCAGGCGGCGCTCGAAGTGCTGCACTCCACCAACAACTTCCCGGAGTTCACCGGGCGCATTTGCCCCGCCCCCTGTGAGGCCGCCTGCACCCTCAACCTGCACGACACTCCCATCACCATCAAGACCATCGAGTGCGCCATCATCGACAAGGCTTGGGAACAGGGCTGGATCCAACCCCAGATCTCTCGCCACAAGACTCGCAAGCGCGTCGCCATCGTCGGCTCCGGCCCTGCTGGTTTAGCCGCAGCCCAACAGCTTGCCCGCGCGGGCCATTCCGTCAAGCTTTTTGAGAGCCAAGACCGCATCGGTGGCCTACTGCGCTACGGCATCCCAGATTTCAAGCTCGACAAGCAGCTCATCGACCGGCGCATGGCCCAGATGCGTGCCGAAGGCGTAGAGTTCCACACCAACCTCCGTGTAGGCGTCGACATCCCGGCCTGCAGGCTGCTTGAGGACTATGACGCAGTGGTACTCGCTGGTGGTGCTGAGCAACCTCGTGATTTGCTGGTGCCGGGCCGAGAACTAAAAGGTGTGCACTTCGCCATGGATTTTCTGCGCTCCAACAGCAAGCGCGTCCAGGGCGTCCATGTCCCGGATTCCGAATTCATCAGCGCCGAGGGTAAGCGGGTAGTCGTCATCGGCGGTGGTGACACTGGCTCGGACTGCATCGGTACCGCCAACCGACACGGTGCCAAATCCGTTACCCAACTCGAAATCCTGCCCCGCCCCCCAGAACAGGAAGACCAAGGACTCACCTGGCCCGACTGGCCCAACAAACTGCGCACCTCCAGCTCCCAGGAAGAAGGTTGCGAACGCCTGTGGTCGGTGCTCACCAAGGAATTTGTCGATGACGGCAACAGCACAGTCAAGGCCATCGAGTGCGTTAAGCTGGATTGGACCAAGGGCAACACTGGGCGCTGGCAGATGACCGAGATTGCGGGCTCCGGGTTCTCCCTGAAAGCTGATCTGGTTACCCTTGCCATGGGATTTTTACATCCGGTCCAGGCAGGTATGCTTGAAGAGTTGGGAGTAGAGCTCGACGGGAGCGGCAATGTCAAAGGTCCCACCGAAGGCTCCAATGGCTCCAATGCCTACCATACCTCCATCCCTGGCCTATTCGCTGCCGGTGATATGCGCCGTGGCCAATCTCTAGTCGTCTGGGCTATCCGCGAAGGCCGCCAGTGCGCCCGTACCGTGGACAAGTGGTTGATGGGAAGGTCGGATTTGCCTTAACCGTAAGGTCCCCTTTGGATCTTGACTCGATGCCAAGGACGATCCTCTGATCTCTCGTTTTCTCGAGCTTTTGAATCCATTGATGGCGCACTCGATAATTAGTAGTGTGTAGACCTGTTCTATGATATCCCTTACCACTCTTGCCTGCAACTGAGGATGGCTTCTTCTACAGTATAGAATCACACAGGACCTGACAACTAACCATTGCTTGCTTCAATACTGTATCGCCCGACCCGCATAGACGCGACAACCATAGGGATCAAGAACTATATGGAAGTTAGCCATAGTTGTTTGCTGGGAGAGACCGAGGTAACAAGCCATCTGTAGATCTTAACTCATTCCTTCTAGGTACGTTGATAGAGATATTCGTGAATTCAATAAAGAAGCACTCGTTGCGGTATAGAAAGCGTTTCGATATAATTAAACACGGCGGCTCAGCGTCACACTACCTATTGTGCGCGTAATTAAAGGAGACAAAAAGTACCACATCTGAACAACACGATTGTACGTTGGTTAAATGAAACTCCCAACTTCAGTTAGGGTAATTGCAGTGTACCAAGTAGCGATTTGCTTCCAGAGCGAATTTCTTGCATGGTGGAAGTTAATGTATTATAAGGTGTTGGATTGGATGCAGTATAATCGCCTTAAGTTTCGTGTGTAACCTTAAAGGAAACTGTTAGCCCTTAAGTCCAGTTCGATCAACATATCCAACGTTCCAGGAAATTAGAAATGATAACACTGGAAACAATGGAAACCGAAATTCAAAACTTATCGACTAAAGATCTTTCCTAATTTCGTCGCTGATTTTTAGCCTTCGACGCGAATGCATGGGATGCTCAAATTAAAAAAGATGCCGTTGAGACAAAGATCGATGCCTTGGTAGAAGAAGCATTGTATGAATACAGGTTAAGCAAGGCGACAGAAATTTGTCGCACACATACCAAGTAAGTTCCGGAATGGGAATTATGCGTTGCTAGAAGAAATCCAATATCACCCATCGCTACATTTCAAGTCCATTTGAAATGGACAAGTATCAGAAGTATCCGCATTGAAATTCAATATCGAGCAATTGGAGTTCCGGTTCCTGGTAGCGCGCAATGGTTCTGGATTGGCAGTCATGGAGAGCATGACAAAATATTGGATTGACATTTACATCTAGTAGATGTGCCAAAAATGCACACCGCTGGTGCAGGATGCTAGCACGTAGATGTTAAGTCCCGCCAGGTTATAGACGCGTTTTTAATAGAGGTACGGTCGGTAAATTTAGTGAGGACCTTGGCAATGGTGAACGGTGCCTGATCGATTAGGCGCTTGAGAAAGCCGCTGGTGGACGGTGCTAACTTGTTTTCTAAGGAGCTCCACGTACACCTAGCGGGTGGCGCGATGAATAACCCAGGATTTGCACCGATGACCCGACGTAGGTTCACTCGCAGACGACGGCCCGATATCCAATGTCATCCCGGTAGTGGGCGTCTTTCCAGCTGATCTTGTGCACCAGGGCGTAGGCGTTGAATTGAGCCGTAGCAACCCCCTCACCGAGGGCGGTTGCGCACAGAACACGGCCGCCGTTGGTTACCACCTCACCGTCGGACAGGTCGGTGCCGGCATGGAACAGCTTGCAGCCGGAGAGCCCCGCCGTTGCATCCAGACCCCTGATCGGGTGCCCTCTCTCATAGGCATCCGGATAGCCGCCCGCCGCCATGACCACCCCCAGGGCGGTCCATGGATCCCACGCCGCCTCGATCTGATCGAGTCGCCCGGCGAGGGCCGCTAGGCATAGCTCCACCAAATCGGTGCGCAGACGCATGAGGATGGGTTGGGCCTCGGGATCACCGAGGCGGCAGTTGTATTCCAGGACCTTGGGTGTGCCGTCCGGCCCGATTATCAGGCCCGCGTACAGGAAGCCCGTGTAGGGTAGCCCTTCTGATGCAAGCCCGGTGACGGTGGGTTGGATCACCTCTGCCATGATTCTGGCGTGGATCTCAGGGGTGACGACGGGCGCGGGTGAATAGGCTCCCATGCCGCCAGTGTTGGGACCCCGGTCCCCATCATCTCGGGCCTTGTGGTCTTGGGAGCTCGCCATGGGGAGTATTCGTCCGCCACCGACGATCACGATGAAGCTTGCCTCCTCGCCCTGCAGGTACTCTTCGATGAGTATCCGGCTGCCCGCCGCGCCGAAGCGCCCGCCGCTCAACATATCCCGGACCGCTCGCTCTGCAGTGGCAAGGTCCTCCGCCAGGATTACGCCTTTGCCCGCGGCCAAGCCATCCGCCTTGACGACAACGGGAGCACCCACTTCCCGGAGGTAGGAGAAGGCGGGCTCTGGCTCGGTGAAGGTGCGGTAACCCCCGGTCGGGATGCCCCAGCGGGCGAGGAAGTTCTTGGTAAATGCCTTGGAACCCTCAATCTGCGCAGCTTTTGCGGTGGGGCCGAAACAGGGTAGATTGGCGGCCTGAAAGGCGTCGACCACTCCTGCTACCAGCGGTGCTTCAGGGCCTACGATGGTAAGTCCAATGGCGTTTCGTCGGGCGTAAGCGACTAGTCCCTTGATGTCGTCGGATAGGATTTCCAGGTTTTGCACACCTGGTTCCCTAGCGGTGCCGCCGTTTCCAGGTGCTACCAAGACTTCGTCCACCAGGGGCGATTGGGCCACTTTCCAGGCCAGGGCATGCTCGCGCCCACCATTGCCGATGATCAAAACTTTCATATCATAAGTCTTCCCAATTCCACGCTAAATCCTGTATAAAGTGGGGATAGAAGCAAGGTATACTACCTAAGTTTAGAAAATTGCGTCATCCTGTTCCTTCCACTCTATAGCTAAATTTTAACGATGTTCAATATAGTATATTTTCTTCTAAAAAATCAACCAAGTGCCAACTTAATAGCCTTTTCATCGATCCCTGCAAGTATCCTTAGCATTTCAATGAGCCTAATTTGGAAAAAATCCTGTACTTTCTTGATTGTAAAATCTTTATACGATATGGATCGCCCTTTTGATTCTCGTTTTCGAGGTCAGGGTCTCAAGGGAGACTGACATCTATGGGAAAACACGCTTATGATAAGACCTGATATAGGGATGGCAAAAATAGTGGAAGCCTGAACGCTTACATCACGTGAATCTGCGCAAATTGGGTAGTTTGCGCCTGCAGGAAAACTCGCGTCGACTCGTGTAATTCGTATAATCTATCCTTTATCCACTGCTCATTCAGTTACGGAACTACTGCTATATGCTCGTTATACCATTGGCGGATTTCTGCATTGGTTTTCGGTATCTGTTCCTAGGCAGCGATAAGGTTTTAGAACACCGTAACCATTAAAGCAATCAGTAGATTTGCAGGTATTCCTGAGATTTGCCGAATGAGATTACGAAAAAAACCAAGCATGACTGGCCGGTTAAGCCAACTTGAGTTCCTATTGATTTCATGACCACCAATTTGCGGATGCTTTTATGTTTTCCTCACTCTCAATGAGTTGGAAGCCGGTGAGTGATCGCTGGTGACGGGAAGCCCAGTCAGTAGACACAGCCCACCTTAAGATCTGAAAATTAAAATGGAATAAGATACTAGGCCGTGTTGATACTTAGACTGAAAACGCTTCTGAATCATCACGTTATCCTTTCCAGTCATTCATAAAACTGTCTGTAAGATCAACGCAGTAATCGTAAACTATTAATAGGACCTAGCGTTCCGCGCTCAGCTCCATGCGATCCACATCGGCCAGGATAATGGGACGGCCATCTAGAGTAGTGAAACGCTGATCCTGTACATCGACCCGCCGTGCCTGGTAGGTTGTCACATTACCAGTATTCGCGTTGACGATCCGCACCGTCACTATCTCCCGTCCCGATTGATAGCCCAGATACAGCCAGAGCAGACTACCCATCACCATGGCGACCACTAACCCGTAGGCGATACCCTTTAGGATTCCCGGCGGCACCAGGGAAGGCCGCAAAGGCGGATTGGTGGCTGGTTTACGGTCATACTGCATTCGGGTGCGGATGACATAGTAGGTGCCCAAAATCACCGCGAGGGTCAGGAGGATCTTACTAAACATAAGCGAGTAAGGTAACACGTCTGCCATTAGCCAGTCATATCTAAAAGAAAATCGAAAGTCATGCCAAGTTTGCTCCCTTTCCCCTTCAGGAGGGTGTCAACCCGCTCGATCTGTTTCCCGGTGGGGAGTCTAGCTCACTGAAGGTAGAAAGGCCCGAGCCAGTCGGCGGTATGTTTTTCAAACATGCTGTAAATCTCGTGTAATCCTATAAATCCTGTTCAAATTAGTCAGCTCCTCCTGATGACACCTGATCAGTCAGGATCGCTACAGGATCAACCAAGTTGCTATCGCCATCGCCCACACCACAGGATTACCGGCTAATATGCCAGCTTAGGAGTCAGATTGTCCTAGTAATGGATGATGTCCAGATAGTGGAATTTCCCTATACACTAGGCCCGAGTCGGAAAACTGCCTTCTTACCTGAACCGTGAGCAAGTAGGACGACGAAGAATATAGACGAACAGGTGGTCAGTGAGTCGTTTACAGTGAACCCAAATCGCTCAATCTGATCTTCTTTACCTGACACGATAAGTATCTGGGCAAAGAGCAGTAATGCTACGACAGAAAACGGAACTAGGTTGACAGTAAATGCGTTGATAAACTTGCGACGCATCCCGGGACTGATGAAAAGTTCCATAATTGCATGTTCTTCAATATTGGCGTCCAGTCCAAAACCTGCATCATAAGGTACTTCCTGATAGCTAAAGAAGATTTCGTCAATTTCCCATTCCCCATGCACGATCTTAGTGTCCAATCCAAAGGCAGGCCTATCCGTTTTGCATAAAAAGCGGAGTCAGGAATCAGAATGACCCGATGGGAATGAAGAAAATCATATACTAGACCCGCAGCCAGGCTGTTAATAGATCAAGTGAATAGTTCGAATAATCAAAAGATTGGCAGACGGTCACGTCGAAATGCTACCCGATCATGCCGTATTGAATGCTGTTTTATTCCCCGGTTGACTCATAAAATTTATCCAGGCACTTATTTACCGATATTTACCTCTCCCGCGGATGACGATCCCTTTAAAAAATCCTGCGGGAGATCCCTAGGGTATTTTTGCTAGATGTAACGCATTACATTCACATCACTAGCAGTAGAAAATGCCAATGACTGGATAAAAAACCTGTTGATATCTGATGGGATTCCTGCCCACCCATACATTCAATCGTGTTCTGATGATGTGAAAGAACCTGCGTGTACTACCCGGCTTCACCGCAGAGGCACCGGCATTTATCCGCAGGCGACGAGCGCCCGGCACCTACCGCCACGATACAGCACCGCCTGTCCGTCACACTGGACGCATCCTCGTCACTCCCCCGGACGCGCCAACGGTCTTGTACCCCGGTTGTGTAGCGGTGGCCTTCGATCTTCCTATCCTGCTCGGCATCAGGGGCGAACAGTCACTGTATTCCCGGGTTCAGGACCAGGGGACCGTTTGTGTTTACCGGGTGCTGCCATCAGACAGTCACTACCCTAGCGGGTTACGCGCTTACTCACATCACGACCGAGCCGGCCTTTACGGAGGGCCCCATATGTCCCCTTCGATCCATCGCTGTCTCCCAAGTAGGAACGGATGATCGCTGATCTGGGGCGATTCGGTTTCCGCAAGATTGCCACCAATCACTGCACTGGAGTGCCGGCGGTAGAAAGGATGATCACACTTGGCTATTCGGTCTGCATAGTTCCGGCCGGTACGGCTCTACAAGCTCGCTGATGCTCGGTAATGGTGGTCGTGTGGTCTTTGATTAGGATTGTCAGTACCGACCTGTCTACCTAAACACGAGTGTCCGGTAAAAGGCAAGCATCCGGTCGGCGAGGATCTTGGCGGACCAGGTCTGGGCATAGGCGCGGGCCCGCTTACCGAGTCTTGCGCGTAGATTGGAATCGGAAAGCAAGCGTACCGTCTTGGCGGCAAAATCGGCTTCGTCGTCGGCAGCGATCAAGCACCCCTCACCACCCTCAAGGACTTCCTGGGTACCCATGACGGCAGTCGAGACCACGGGTACGCCGAGGGCCATGGCTTCCAAGAGAACTAGGCCCTGGGTCTCGGTGCGGGAGGCAAAGATAAATCCGTCGCCGGCGCGGTAACAGTCCTCCAGCTCACCGTCGCGGCTCAGATAGCCCACGAACAGCAACTGTTCATGTAGGCCCAGCTCGGCGCCTAAGGCCTCCAGGCGACGGCGTGCCGGCCCCTCGCCGGCGATGACGAGCAATACATCGGGGATCGTATGCTTGGCCCGTACCAGCATGCGCAAGAGAAAGTCCACATTCTTCTCGAAGGCTAGGCGCCCGATGTGAATCAGCACGGGCCGGTCCGTCGGGATTCCGTAACGGCGCCTGAAGCGTCCGCCGTCGCCCTGACTGAATTGCTCGAGCTTGACCCCGGTGGGAATGACCCTGGTCGGCGTCCTTACCCCATAGGCCTCGAGTACGGATTGCATGGCCCGCGATGGGACCACGAGCGCATCCAGGTTGCGGCACTGGGCGGTGGAAACACGCCGTGCCGCCAAGCGTAGCCAAGACGGAGGCAGCCAAGTAATGTACTTGTCGACGTATTGCTCGAAGAAGGTGTGGTAGCTTTCGACGACCGGGATCTTCAGCCGACGTGCCAGCTTCACCCCCGCGTAATGGGCGATAAAAGGGGTTTGGATATGGACCAAGTCGTAGTCCTGTGCCGCCAGTCGCGGGGTAAGCGGACGGATTCGGCCCATGCGCAGGAGGCGATCCTCCGTGTCCAGCGGAATATAGCGCGCTGCGATGCGGATGATTTCGAAGGACTCCGACTCATCGTCGGTATGCTCAGTGCGGGGAGTGGCTACGGGAACAGAGGTACCTTTGCGTAACGCCCAGCTCCTTTGCTGCGCTACCGGGCCATAGTCGGGCACGATCAGCGTGATCTGGTGCCCCTGCTCCGAAAATTCGGTGGCAAACGTCTGGATCGATGTGGATACGCCGTTAATCCGCGGGAAATAGACATCGGAGATCATCAGGATGCGCATAGTGGCACCATATTTGTGGGGAAACCGGACATGGGACCGGAAGCGAATGGCCAGTGTCGTGTTGCGTTACGCCGTGTTCGACGCCATGCCTGTCCGAGCGTGGTCCTGGGTTATTTGGAGTTAGTTGTGGGAAAAGTCCCTCCGGACAACGCCAACCCGTTCAGTATTGCTTTTAACCGGACGGCTTCTAAGAATTTTTCAGGATTGCTAGAAGTGCTTCTCCAGATGTGCTCCGAAGTGCAGGAGGTCGTCTTCGATATTCGGGTTCTTCAGCACGCCGTGGTAGACAAGGGTTTCTACCGGCTGCATCCCGAAGAACCGGAAGTTCAGATGCATCGGCCGGAAGAGGTCGCCTACGCTCTTGCCCGCAGAGAACCTTTGGTCGGGATCGTCGAAGGCCGTTTTGGGTGCATTGAAAGTCAGCGAGAACATGTAGTGCTTGTCGTTCAGTAGACCGCTGGTGCCGTACTGCGTGGTGAGACCGGAACAGGTCCTATCGTCGCCATCACACAGCTGTCCCATCACGCCAGCGGCGCAGACAGGGTCCATGTATCGCTTGAAGCTCCAAGGGACCCCCATCCAGTTGCAGAGATCCTGGACGGAGACCGTATCGGCCCACAGGTGTTTCTCGGTCTCGGCCTTTACCTCGTATTCGCCCTGCATGCCAGTGGTCCTTATCTCATATCCTTTGCGGGACAAGATCAGTGTTCCTTCCGAGAACGCATAATATTCATGCGCATTGATGATGAAGACGTTTTTCATCGCTTGTCTCCGTTGTACAACCGTCTGGCCTCCACCTCATGGTTCCAGCTAGGATATTCTACCGTCACAAACCCGACCAGCTTCCAAATATCTTAAACCATGAACGAATCCCACTATAAAGAAGTCGCTGCCGGTATCTATTGTATCGAAACTGGCCTGTACCGCCTTGGCTTGGCCGCCTGCTATCTGGTGCGCGCAGGCGATCGCCTAGCGTTCGTGGAAACTGGTGCCGCGCGCTCGGTACCCCGCATACTGGACATGGTTTCCACCCTCGGGCTTACGCCGGAGGCCGTCGACTATGTAATCCCCACCCATGTGCACCTGGACCATGCCGGTGGCGCTGGTGCTCTCATGGCCCGCTGCCCCAATGCCCGCTTGGTGATCCACCCCAAGGGTGCAAACCACATAATCGATCCTTCCAAATTGGTGGCAGGGGCCACCGCCGTTTATGGGGAAGAGAACTTCGCGCGGCATTTCGACACCCTGACGCCGGTCCCCGTGCAGCGAGTCATGGTGGCGGAGGACTCGATGGTGATCGATCTCAACGGGCGCCCGTTGACCTTCATCGACACCCCGGGCCATGCCAACCATCATGGCTGCATCTTCGATGAGCACACCCGCAGCTGGTTTGCGGGGGATACCTTCGGTATCGCCTACCCGGAGCTTCACACACCCGGCGGGCCCTTCCTGTTCGCCCCCAGCACCCCCGTTGCCTTCGATCCCGATGCCTGGGAGAAAAGCCTAGACCGACTCATGGGCTACAACCCAAAAGCCATCTATCTGACCCACTACGGACGCCTCGATGATCCCCAGGCGCTGGAAGGCGAGCTACGCCGAAGTATCCGTGACCTCGCCGACCTAGCGTTGGCGGAGGAAGGCAATGAGCAGGCAGGGCGTAGCGAACGACTGCAGGAAGGTGTCGCGGAGCAGCTGATTAGCCGGGCTCGGCATCAGGGTTGTGCGTTGGACGAGTCCCGAATCCGTGAGATCCTGGATGCCGACATTGCCCTCAATGCCCAAGGATTGGAGGTGTGGCTAGTGCGGCGGTCCAAGCAAGCAGTCGAGAACGCGAGTGTCTGAGCTTACCGGTCCGGCAAACCTGTAGTGTCGAGTCCCGCGAGATGAGCAGATGATTTCGAAATTGATAAGAAACAATGGCCTTTCTGATTTGGGCGGGGTGTTGGTCGGGATCGCAGAGAGCCTCTAGCACATCCGTTTGACCATTACGGCTTCATCGTCGTTACTACCGGATTTGCCCAGATGTACGCGGGGAGCGAGCAATTTTTGGGTCTGGATTGAGTCGGCCGGTGTTTATGAACCCGGCATCCACTGGACCATAACCCGTAGCACGCCCCGGCCCATTTGCTCATGAACATCGTCTTTACTTGGGGTGCCGCTGGTCTTAACCATTTTCGGGGATACCATCCAGGGAGCGGTGAGTCAGATCGGCTAGCCAGAAGTGATCTGGCTGGTGATTCCAGAGATCCTGCTGGGCATCGGCATCGCCAGGTGCGGCTTCGGGCTTCGGTACTGAGTGCCCCGTGATGGCACCCGAGTTCGGCCTTCATGAAGCAGTATACCTCCTGTGCCCAGGGCATTTCGCTCTATACACTTTCCGCATGTTCCGCATGCCTGTTGCCGCTCCAGGGATTCGTGGCCACCACCGCGCTGTTCGATCTCTATCCTAGGTACCTAGCTGTTGGGTAAAGGCAACATCCGCGCTTCGAGGATTATTTAAAAGAAAGTACGTGTTTGCCGTAAATGTCACAGCAAGGAAACTATCAAAAATGGCATAAATGGGTATGGTAATTCACAATATCATTGTGGAACCTGTAGTGCTTACAGCGTACTTGAACCCCAAAATCACTATACGGGGTAGAAATATACTTATAATAAAAGCTTATCAAGAACGACCGAGCATGCGCGGAATCGAACGGACTCATGGGGTCTGTCGACATACGTTGAGTGCATGGTTAAAAAGCGAAACAGCTACCACCCTTTCCACCCACGTTTAAAAAAGCCATAATCTTTAGCGACTATTGGAAAGTGTATCAAACCGTGATTCTGGATGAGCAACATCGCCCTGCAGGTAAAGAAGCTGGAGAAACGGCCCATGCATAAGCGATGGAATAATACCTGACGCCAACATTTAGCACGCTTCGTACGAGCGCAAGCCTACAACCTCAACCGCCACACGGTTGCGGAATGGCGTCAACGTGAGGGGATGGAGGAAGGTGCTTCGCACCGCTCACAATGGCTTCATACAACCATCTAGGGTGGTGGCGTTGCACGGGACCTTCCTGATGTCCCTGGATAAGCTGCTGGCGGTAATCCATGAGTTCATCCACCCTGATCCCACTCGGGGTTGGACCGCTGTCTGCGTCACCACGGCGTTTTTAACCTATTGGGGTGAAGCACCTGCCTCAGATACCAGACCACGGCCGACGCAGCGACCTGTTTGCCGTCATTGATCGCGCCACCCGCTAGGTGTACGTGGAAGATAAATCAGCACGGTCCCCGCGAGCAGCTTCCTCCTGCGCCTGATCGACACGGTGCCGTTCACCATCGCTTTCAGGCCTCACCGACAACGGCAAAGAGTTTGCCGACCGCTTCTATACCACAGCCAGCATCAACCAGCACCCAGGTCTGTGCCGGCACACACCTCAAATATCGCCTGATTACACCTAGGACCCCCGAACTAACGGCATGATCGAACGCCTCGACCAGCGCATCGCCGCGGTCTTGGCCACCACCCGATTCGACTCTGCCGAGCACTTGGCCGATACCAGCAAACGCTACGTCCAGGTCCACAATCAACACATTCTCCAAAAGCCGTTAAGCCACATCCCACCCTTTCAAGCCATGAAGAACTGCTACAAAAAACAGCCAAACCTGTTCACAAAATGTGTCTATAACTTGGCAGGACTTGACACCTAATGAAATCAAAAGTAATGCCGCGTTCGCTCCTCGCACCCATTAGGAGGTTGTTGCAGAAACCTCTCCCCCACTGAGAGAGAACCTGCCCCAAACGCAGCGAGGGGGTTTAGGGAACAGGTGATATATACCGCTATACGGCACAATCTGAGCTTTTGAATTTCCCCCTCAACCCTGCCCTTTCCTGGAGGGTAGGGGGAGTGAAATATACAGATTATGCCATGTGGCAGTATAAACCCACCAGCTTCCCTGGAAGCGCCTATATCTTTCTGGAATCCGTGGGCACGGGCTCCTTGGAGGAGAAAGAGTTACCCTCGGATCAGCCTGTCTTACCGACACCTGCCGCTTGGAAGGCGGTGCTCCCGGCGATGGGTTTTTGCGACACCCTCTTAGGGGATAGGATTGGGGTAAGAGGGGACCAATGGCTTGAGTTTCGATACGATGAGTAACTCATGGCAACTATTCCTTTTGGCATCCTGAGATTCGTGCGACGGTTCAAGGCGGCTAGCGTATCGGAAAAGCACGCCAAAGCGGATATTGCTTGACTGGAAGGCGAGCTGAAATTGATAAAGTGGATGCTGGTTTGGTCGTCGGCGGTATTCCGGTACTGATTCTAAAGGTCTTTTTTTGGCCCTTATTCCACTTTGCCGCATTACATAAGGGGGATGTTGGATACCAACATTGGAGTGCCACCCTCTTGGAGGTAAACAGTTGCCAGCAGGATACCGGCGCTCCTGACTTTGCCCACCTACACTGCCGGTAGCAACTGGTTAGTCGAAAAGAAATTGATACACACTCGCCCTGGGATGTAATGGCAGACTTTCTGCGTGTAAGCAGGCATGTCGATCATTGAATCAATTATTTCCCAGTACGCCGAAGAAACAGCCTTTCTGGGGCTGCTGTAGGATGTTGCTGTCTCCGCGTCCCATTTTGTTCACTGGCCGATCTGGCGGAGCTCGACCGCCGCGTCGAGGGTTACATCAAGGGCCTGCGAACTGCCAGTGATGAGGGTTGCTCCTGGTGTGTTGAGGGGCTGCAAAAGGAGGAAAGCAGTGAGATATTCGCTGCGGCAATGATCGTCTTCGACGGGGGAACCCACGGCGTATCGAACAGGTTTGTGCCACCGTGGAGGCCGCACTGGAAACCGCACACGCGGCTTTATTTCCGCCCTCGGCTGGACCCGCACAGGACAAGCTGGGCGGTGGTCGCAGGACTGTTGGAGTCGCAGTCTCCGTTGTGGTGACGTGTCAGCATCGCCCCCTGCGCAGTCCACTGGATTGATCGCGACGCATATCTGTCCCGGGCGCTCGAGGATGCAGACCCAATGCTGCGGGCACATGCCCTGCACACAGCGGGGGAGACGGCCAAGCGGGATCTGCTGCCCGCCCTGCGCGGGCAGATTCGCTCGGAAGATCCGACCTGCGGATTTTGGACTGCTTGGTATGCGGTGCTGCTCGGTAATTGCGGAGAGACCCTGTCGGTGTTGCAATCCATCGCTGTGTCGGCCACATCGTCCGGCCCACGTGTGTTCCAGGTGGTACCGTATCCTTTCCCCGGCTGACGCCAGCAGCTGGCTGAAAGCGTTGGCGCAATACCCGGAGCGCCGGAGGGCACTTGTCAGCGGCGGCCTCGCCTATATCCCCTGGGTCATTACTCAAATGGAGGAGGTACCGGTCTAGCACGTGTCGCCGGCGAGGCCCTGAGCCTGATCACGGGGGTTGAACATCGCCGACGAGGACCTGGAGCGGGATGCGCCTGACGATTTCGAGGCTCAGGCCGGACCAGCACCCGGAGGACGAGGATACCTCCATGGACCCAGATGAGGACTCTACTTGGCCAAATCCAGGGCCGATCAGGGGCTGGTTGGACGCAAACAAACGCGCGCTCTCACGCCGAGACCCGTTATTCCTTGGGACAGCCCATTGACGATAGCCCAGTGTCAGCGAATATTGGAAATCGGCAGCCAACGGCAACGCCAAGTCGCGATGCTGGAGTTGGCGCTGTTACGGCCAGACGCCCCCTTATTCGAGACCCGCGTCCTCAGTTTCCGCCAGCAAAAGGACTGATACAAGAAGCAATGAAACATCACTGGGTAGTGATTAAGTGTCAGGTCCCAGATGATTCCGTCAGTGCATTATCATGCGTTCATTTGCGGTAAACAAAGAATTCCCAACGGAAGAACTCGACAGATGCCATCGGTACTCTGGTCTCAAGGTACTGCCGCCAAGGTCTTTTCCTCCAGACGCGCGTCGGCGACCGCCTGGCGTGTCAAGCTCGTCGCTGCGCGTGTGTGCTATGTTCAGGATCTCCCACAGGCTGATGGTCTCGACCGCGCGGGCTGAGGGAGATAGGCCTCGGGCTCGTCGTTGGCTACCACGATGAGCCCCCTGTTTGCAGTGATTGGAGGGGCTGCTCGACCTGATTCGGCGAACTGTAGCCACCAGATGCACTCAGAGATTCTAGCATCCATTTGGGCTCATCGAAGTAGTGGGTGCGGCCAATCGCGGCTATGACATCCAGGGCGAGCGCCTGATCATGGATCTGCCTGACCTGCGGACGGACCCGTCCAGGTGGGCAACAGGTGGGGGCGCTGGGTGCAGCGGGCGATGTAAGCCCCGACACAGAACAATCAACCAGCCGATGTTGAGGCAGATAATTGAAGAGTACGACCACGGTTATACTTGAGTAGACGGCCGAATATTTCGAGGAGCCGACAACCAATCGGGCGAACAGATAGGTCATGCCATGCTAGCAAAGACACCACCTGCCAGGGCAGATACCAGACGTACCCGGTAATTAGTGGGAAAGGAATAAAAGAAGGCGAATGTCAAGCACACCAGCAGGTAAGGAACCAATCGGCCGAGCCCGAGGATGAGCTGGTCGAGGGGCTCGATGCCGACCAGCGGTTCCAATGACTTCGTGGACCCCGAAGCCCTAGAGCACGGGAAAAGTGACGGCCGGCAAGGTGACCAGGGAGAACACAGGATCGTATAAGCGAGACTGGCTAATTACAGGTGCAGCTTCCTGTCCCAGAACTTTGCCAGAATGCTTATGAACAAGCGGACCGCAAAGAGCACTATCCGAGCCGGCCGACCCAGTTCCGCCTCTGTGGTCCTGAGGACCAACCATCGCTGGGGCTTGATCGGTTCATTCCGGTCAGCGCCTTACCGACACCTGCCGACTGGAAGGGGTGTTCCCGGCGATGGGTTTTTACGACACCCTCTATCAGGCGACGACATTTTCCTCGACCCGTTGGTATCCCCTCCTGAGGATCTCCTGTTCGTGCAGGTAGTCGAGCAGCAGATTGACGCCTTGGGGTACGCTGAGCCGGTCCGCGTCGATGTGGACCTCAGGTGCCAGGGGTATCTCATAGGGGCTGTCGATACCCGTGAACTGCTTGATCTCGCCTCGCTCCGCCTTGATGTAGAGTCGCTTAGGATCACGTTCCTTGCACACCTCCAGGGAGGCGTCCATGAAAACCTCGACAAACTGCCCCCGGGGGAGGATTTCGCGCGCGACCCGGCGGTCCGCCCGGAATGGCGAGATGAAGGCGGCCATAACGATCAGGCCCGCGTTGGCCATCAGCTTAGCCACTTCGCCGACCCGGCGGATATTCTCCGTGCGGTCGGCGTCACTGAAGTCCAAGTCTTTGCATAAACCATGGCGGACATTATCCCCATCAAGCAGATAGGTATGGTAACCCTGGGCCGTGAGGATCTCTTCCAGGGCACCCGCCAGGGTCGACTTGCCCGAGGCACTCAGACCCGTGAACCAGATGACGACCGGACGTTGATCCTTCTGCTCCGCCCGCACAGACTGATCGACAGGATGATGATGCCAAACGACGTTGTTACGCACCGGATATACCCTCACATGAGATTGAATCTAGGTCACGTTGACATTTAAGGTGACAGCCTACGCGTAACTCAACTGCTTTCAGGGGAGTAGAAATGGTTCACTTGAATTTGTGTGACGACCAATGGGAATGGATTCAGCACCTGTTGCTAGGCAAAGCATCAGACCGTGGACGGAGCGGCCACGACGGCACGCGGACGGTGCACCCCGGGAGCGGCTCTGCCCAGGTGATCGGCCGCTCCCGGGGTGGGTTGATCCCCAAGCTTCATGCCCATCATCAGATGGGATTGGGGATCCGGTTCGGTGTCTGCTCAGTGCCGACGACGCCCCCGATGTGACCCAGGCCAAGCCGTCGCTGGCTGGCTTTGAGGTTGAAAAGGTAGTCGCCGATAAAGCCTACGATTCACGGACCTTGATCGAGATGATCCACGACCACGGAGCACAAGCGGTAATTCCTCCTCACGCTAACAGTCAACACCCAGGCGGGTTGATCTCCAGGTCTACAAAGCTCGTTAATCCCGTTGAACGCTTTTTCAGTCGCATCGAACACTTCCAGCGTGTCGCCACGCGCTACGATAAGCTGGATGAGTGCTACCTCACGTTCGTGATGAAGACCTTGATCTTGATCTGTTTGGCTTAAATGTCAAAACGGCATAATTGCATGTTAGTTACATATTGGGGCAGAAACATCCATTCTCCGTTGGTGTACTGCGGGTCGCCACAGACTCGGTCCAGCGGAGTAGGAACCGGAACCTCCAGAGATTTACCCGCGAAGCAAAACTCCACCGCTTCCTAAGTCTTCACGGGGATATCCTCCCAGCGACCCGCAGCTGAAAACCACCCGGGAAAATCCGGCAGGGTAACCCCGTGCGCGTGGGTCTTGTCACCAGGATGAATATTAAGACTGCGTACCGGATGAGTGGTCGGTGAGCTCCGGGATCTGTGCTATACTTTGAAGCTTTTATAGCAATCTAAACCCTACGCATATATTTATACGATTGATGGCCAAAGAAGACGTAATCCAGATGGAAGGTACGGTAATCGATACCTTGCCTAATACCACGTTTCGCGTGGAGATCGAAAACGGGCACGTAATCACCGCCCATATTTCGGGTAAGATGCGAAAACACTATATCCGCATTCTGACCGGGGATAAGGTAACGGTCGAGCTCACCCCTTACGACTTGTCCAAGGGGAGAATCACCTACCGCGCCCGTTGACAGATGATCTCAGGGTGGAATCCTCCCGAAACCATAATCTCACAGAATCGGCCTGTCCTGTGTCAGGAGGATGGGTCACACTCGACACACCCTAAGTCCTGTTGACATTTACGGCTACTTATAGACAGTTCGACGAATGAGCGGAAAGGCTGACTTGATGATTCAAAAGCATTTGTTGGTCTAAATGTCAACAGGACTTGGTTTCAGTCTATTTTTCCGGTACAACGCACTCCAGTCCAGGAGCACGTCATTTCTCCTTATATTGCGGATAGAGTTGTGTGAGCTTGGCCCGCGCATTCTCGGCGGTGAATTGCTGATCAACACCAGCCTGTTCGACATTGTCCCGCCACGCCCAGGCAGTTATCCCACGGGGAAGTGTTTCCAGATTCGGGATGTACCAGTTCAGGCATTGCCTAGTGAACACACTCAGTTCGACTTCGGCGATGCCCAACCAACAGCCATGCTTGGAGGTGATTGGAGGTGAGCAGCGTCTTCCGCTCCTGGGAGGGATCGGGTGCCGTTTTAGTGGTGCGCACACTGACCTTGCGATGACCGCCAAAAGCTCAGTAAGTTAACCACCGTTCCCGCCCGCTCATAGTCATAGCGGCACGGCTGGGCACGGCTGACTTGGCGTGGCCAGGAGGGCCGACGCGTTTCTCCGATTAACTGGATTGGCTGCTCATCCAGACACACCATCAGCGTTTGGGATCATACGAACACCAATAAGCCTCGCAAACAAAGAATTCGCCGTTTTGCTCCAGCGAAACAGCCCCAACAGATCCGTTGATAGCGGCCTCAACTCGTTTTTAGGACCCGCATGACGGTCTCCGTGGCCTACAACCGCAACGTCCACTGCCCATGGCCGGCGGGTGGCTCGCTACAGGCCAGCTGGATCGGGCGCGCTTCTTGCCTACCATCCA
>Ga0209787_1000041_pt1 | contig 44919 bp, 34 predicted proteins | sample WorMetLIZISLAND2_2_FD_187414 | JGI IMG/M metagenome (GOLD analysis project Ga0209787, IMG submission 187414) | Marine gutless worms symbiont microbial communities from Max Planck institute for Marine Microbiology, Germany - Olavius loisae LIZARD... ... | reverse complement strand
TTTTTTAGTCCCTTTCTAAGCCGAGGCTGGGAAAGTTGAAAAGAGCGACGGAGTGATCCAAAGGGCGGAGTGTGGCGATGTCTTGAGAGTCGCCTCTGCTCTCACAATCGCTGAGGTCTTGTGGATGTGAGGTGCGCCACGCCTCACGCAAGACAAGGCGAAATTGGTACACGAATTCTTTAGGCGCTCTTACACCCGTGTGTATAACAAGGACGTTGCCCCTCTCCCCCGAAGGCGTCGTAAAAGTTCCTCTCCCGGGGGAGAGGAGCTGGGGGGAGGGGATCGAATCGGTTCCCCCTTAGAATTCACCCACCACCTTCAGGGTAGACGTCGGTATGACCCCGGCAGATCCGTCCGGCCTTTTCGGCGCCATCGTCGGCTCCAAGGCTTGGCCATTTTTGCGCATCGGGTTACAGATTGCTTTTTTCTTGACGGCAGTCTACCTCATCAAACTCGGCTTCGACTTGCGTGGCCTCATGGAGTTGAGGCACCTTGGTCGGCCCAAACGGTCTTTTCGCCTTTTCTTCATCGCCCTGACCCTTTTGTTTTCCTGCGTGCTCCTGTATCAGGCGACCTGGCAGCTGACCGGCTTGTTCCGGCCGCAGTTCCTCGCCTTCATGCAGGCATACGACCGCCGTCAGTTCAACCCTGCCCACCGCATCCGACGCGGGCGGATCCTGGATCACCGCGGTGAGATACTGGCCTTCAGCGAAAGGCGAGGGGGACAGGTCTTCCGCCGCTATCCTTACGGGCCCACATTCGCCCACGTGGTGGGTTACAGTGACCCCAAGTTCGGTGCCAGCGGCCTGGAAGCAGCCGCTAATGCCCATCTGAACGGAGCGACGGCGGATAGTCTCCCAGCCTGGGGCAAGCTGGGACACCGGTTATTGACCCGCGACCAAAACCCCCATGGCCAGGACCTCAGGCTCACCCTGGATACCGAGCTGCAACGGCTGGCGATGCAAAACCTCGGCGGCAAGCAGGGAGCGGTAGTGCTGCTGGATCCGAGGGATGGTGCGATCCGGGTGCTGGTCAGCACGCCGGCTTTCGATCCGAATTGGATAAGCGCCGGTCTGTTCCAGACCAGTCAGCCGGGGACACCCTTGTTGAACCGGGCGACCCAGGGACTCTATCCACCCGGCTCCACCTTCAAGATTCTCACCGCCGCTCTGGCCCTAGAACAGGGATTCAAGGGGACGCTCCCTTGTCCAGCGGACGGCTATGCCACCTCCTCGCGCTACCGCAAGATCCGGGACCACGAGTACTATGCCGCACGCCGGGAGGGGTGGGTCTGGAAGGGTCACGGCAACCTCGACTTGGCTACCGCCCTAGCGAAGTCGTCCAACGTGTTCTTCGCTCAGCTCGGGGTCGACCATGGTCATGCCGCCTTCTCCCGCAATCTCAAGCGCTTCCACTTCAAGCGTCGGATTGACCTGTACCGAAGCCCCTACGGCGCCTGGACTATGAACACCGGCCGCATCCCTGAAATCGCGACCTCTGACCGCTATGGCTTAGCGCAGGCATCTATTGGTCAGGGGAAGATCCTGGTAACCCCGGCGCACATGGCCCTGGTCGTGGCGGCGGTCGCCAACCGGGGGCTGGCAATGAGTCCCCGCCTAGTGGCGACTGATCCGCCCGTCCGACTCGTCCGTTCCATGTCCCCCGCCGGAGCCCGGCGGCTCGCGTGGATGCTGCGCAAGGTGGTGACCCAAGGGACAGGACGGAGTATCGACGGTGAGGAGCCACCTATCGCAGGTAAGACCGGCACGGCACAGAATCCCCAGGGTGCGGCCCATAGCTGGTTTGTCGGTTTTGCCCCGGCGGGCCGTCCCGCCCTGGCAGGGGCGGTCATGGTAGAGCATGGCGGTTACGGATCTAAGACCGCGGCCCCCATCGCCCGCAACCTGTTGGTACGAGCGCACGAATTGGGGTTGTTGCAGTGACGGCGTCTGCTGGATGGACCGGGATATGGGCGTTGCGCCGGCCGGAGCGACTGTTGCTAGCCGGTTGCCTGCTCCTAGTCGCACTGGGCTTTCTGATGGTACTGGGCTCGGGTCACGCGGCGGGCCGCCGGCTTGGGCTGTTGGATCTCCTACCCCTGCTGACCTATGCGGCAAGCCTGGCGGTTATCCATCTGACCCTGGTATTGTTCCGATTCCACGGCGATCAGATGCTGCCGGTCGTGGCAGCCTTGCTGTCCGGGATCGGACTACTCGCCCAATATCGGATGGGTGTCTTCAAGGGTGCCGGTCTGTGGGCAAATGTACGCTTCATCTTTCCCGGCGGGGTCCTGATCATGCTAGTGGTCTGCAGCATCGGAATGCGGGGACGTTACCAGAGGCTTGCCGCCTGGCCCTGGATCTGGGCAGGCCTCTCGCTGGTCCTCTTGGTGGGCGTACTGATCACGGGGCAGCGGTTCCGAGGTGCTGTCTATGGCCTGGGCTTTATCACGCCCACCGAGCTACTCAAGCTAACGGTAATCCTGTTCTTGTCCGGCCTCATCGCCCAGGATGCCAAGGCCCTGAGCAATTGGAGACGCCCGTGGCTGCTGATACCACCGTTCAGGGTGCTGCTGCCCCTGCTTGGATTCTGGACCTTGCTGACAGGACTACTGTTTCTACAGCGGGACCTGGGAATGTCCGTCATCCTCGGTGTCACCCTCCTGGTGCTGCTGGTCGCTGGCACCGCCCGCTGGGGCTATTTGATCTACGGCGTCCTCGCCGCGACGGGAGCAGGTTATCTGATGCTCACCCTCTTCCCCCACGGACAAAGACGCATCCAGGCTTGGCAGGCACCCTTCGACGACCCAACCGGCGCTGGCTGGCAGATCCTCCAGGGCCTATCCGGGATGTATTCCGGCGGGCTGTGGGGGGAAGGCTTCGGGCGCGGCAACCCAGAATATACCCCCATCGCCGAGTCAGACCTCATCTACTCGGTAATCGGCGAAGAACTCGGCTTTTCCAGCTGCGTGGTAGTGGTGGCGTTCTATCTGATCCTCTGCGCGCGCGGGCTGCGGATAGCAGGCCAGACTAGTCCTACATTCGGGATATTGTTGTGCCTCGGACTGACAACGGTCACCGCAACCCAGACCTTCCTTAATATCGGCGGCGCCACCAAATTCATTCCCCTGACCGGCATCACGCTCCCCTTCATCAGCCAAGGCGGGAGCAGTCTGCTCGTGGCCTTTTTCAGCCTGGGCCTGATCCTGGCGATCTCGGATGGGGAGGGTGTCAAGGCACGGCAGAAGCAAAGCAAATCGAGGCGCCGGTGGGGGAAGGTAGGCCCTTCGGAATAGTCTGGATTCCCTAATAGGTCACTGGGAAACTCTGTCCTGCGAGTCCGAGGCAATGCTAAAATTCGGAGATGCTGCCTATGCCCAGTTGCATATAAATCGTTTGGAAAGCGAGGCGCGCAACGGTTCTATTTTGGAGTATGCCGACAAAGCGATGGGGGCCGAACAGACCCAGCTAGTGTGTGCTACCATCTCATTGTTCGAGGTCTATTGATTACGCAATACTGCCTTTTGCGTGAAGGAATTTTATTCCGTAGAATTTGTGGATTTGGCTACACGAACATCTCTCGCCACAAGTGTCAGACCTTGGAGTGAAATTAACGGAGTTCAGATTAATAAGAGGGGTAGAATCCGACTTGTGTTCCATTCGGGCGATTCATTGGAACCTAAATGGCCAGTAATTGACCCAGGGAAGTTTGGACTTCTTAGTCGGGAGCGATCTTGGGAATAATAGAAAGTCTAATGACCTCAAGACTGGGGTACGGATAGCGCTGAACCTGATCGCCCAAGGCGCCAACGCACTTTGGGGCGGTGGGTTAGCTTAGCGTTAGCACAGTAATGGCTTAGTACCATGAGGATAAATCATGGAAAGTGAATATACATCTGTTGTAGAGATGGGAAATGGCAGTGTGAACTAACAGAACAGAGAGGAGCCTACCTCCATCTCTTGGGCACGAACAACCGCTTGCAGCTTAGCGTCTGTTTACAATCTTGCGAGCTGGCATATGAGTTTTCGCTCGCAGTTTTTCCATAACCTTCGGCACATTTCCAACCAAGCAAACGAGCGCTTGGCAACCCATCGTTTGGGGTCACTGCAAAAGGTGTGCAGGTTGTCCCGTATAACAATCACCATTAACCAGCACGTTCGTCACTGCCGACAAGCTGTCTCGATGGTTAGAGACAGCCACCGAGGTGCCTGCTCTGCCGGTGACATCCGCTATCGCATGGGGAAGCCCTTGCGTATCCACGGCAATGTGCCGTTTGATGCCAGATACCTTCTTACCCGCGTCATAACCTTTCTGTTCTGCGGTATATGTATTCTTCATGCTTTGTGCAGCAACGATCACGAAGGTTGTCTTCTCGCTCCGATCACTATCGATACGGACCTCGCCGACCATATTTTCTAATGCCAGCTCGGGCTGGCTTAGCTCACTATCAGAGGGTTTTTGATTCCAGCGAAGAAAGTAGCTATACACCACCTGCCATTTCGGAAAATCACGGGGTAGCATTCGCCATTGGCGTCTACTTTTAAAGACATACAAAATAGCGCAGAACAGGTTCTTAAAAGTGTCTGCTGTGTTCCATCCGTCCATGCAAAACCCGCAAGATATCAAAACCATCCTGATTTGAGTCAAATGCACGGAAGTAAATGACATGGATTTGCTCCGGGTAACAATAGATGCTTTCCGCAATATCCGACCGCGCCTTCCAAAGCATCCGATTTTCTGAAAGCCAAGAGAATCGATTGAGGTCTTCCTCTGCCCTGGCCGAAAGACGATAGGTCATTTAACCGCGCGAGCCCGGCGGCCTTCTGCTTTGATACGCTTGCTAAGCTGTATCAAACCTTACCTCGTCGTAGTCCGTATATTCACCACTTTCTACAGCCGTGACCCTGGCAGCTATCTCAGTGCACAATCGTCCAGCTCCACAACATTCAAGGTGTCCAAACCTTCCTTGGAAAGGACAACAGCCGCTGCACCTCCATGACGCTTGGTCACCACCGGCTCGCGTCTCGCGGTATCTAACAGTTGTTCGAATCTGGCCTTTGCTCATGAGCGGATACACTATGCATGGTAGCTTACATTGCTTCAGGTATTAGCTTAATCTGGTCAACTTAGTCCATAACCCATTGATCTGCAACATCAACATCCGCTGGGAGAAGCATTCCGATTAGGTGCAACGGCTATATTGACTGCTAACCCCGAACAAGCAGCCTTTCTAAAATGCGGGCGTAGATGCGCGAAAGCTGTACTAGTTCCTGGACACCAACACACTCATCGATCTGGTGGATGGTGGCATTGACTGGGCCGAGCTCCAGCACTTGGGCCCCGGTGGGCGCGATGAAACGGCCATCCGAGGTCCCGCCCGCAGTCGAAAGCCGGGTATCTATCCCTGTGATCTCGGCGATGGCGGCGCGCGTCGCGTCCACCAGGATCCCGTCAGGGGTCAGGAATGGATTGCCAGAGAGTCGCCAATCGAGGTCGTAGTCGAAGCTTCCTTGGTCGAGAATAGTCTCGACACGACGCTTGATGTCGTCCGTGTCGAGCTCGGTGGAGAACCTGAGATTGAACCGGATCTCGAGCTGGCCGGGGATGACATTGTTCACGCCCGTGTCCATGTTGAGATTGACGACCTGAAAGCTAGTCGGTGGAAAGAAGGTGTTCCCCTGATCCCAGACCTCAGTGATCAGCGCGGCGAGTGCCGGTACGCAGGCGTGTAGGGGGTTCTTGACCCGCCGGGGATAGGCCACATGGCCCTGTTTGCCATACACGGTCAGCTGGCCGGTTATGCTGCCGCGTCTTCCGTTCTTGATCAGATCCCCCAGCTGCCGGTTGCTGGATGGCTCTCCTACTAGGCAGTAGTCGATCTTTTCCCCCCGGGATTTAAGCTTTTCCACTACCTTGACGGTACCATTCCGGGCCGGGCCTTCTTCATCGCTGGTAATCAGAAAGGCGATGGAGCCGACAGGGTCCGGGTGCGCGGCGAGGAACCCCTCAGTGGCGGTGATCATGGCTGCGAGGGATCCCTTCATGTCGGATGCGCCGCGCCCGTAGAGGCGGCCATCACGGACCACCGGGTCGAACGGGTCCGAGGTCCATTGCTCCAACGGTCCGGTCGGCACTACATCCGTGTGGCCGGCGAAACAGAACAGGGGCTTGGCATCGCCACGGCGGGCCCAGCAGTTCGTCACCTCGCCGAAGGGCAGGGGTTCGACCTTGAATCCCAAAGCTAACAACCGCTCGCACAGGAGTGCCTGACAGCCCATGTCCTCGGGCGTTATCGAGGGGCGACGGAGCAGCTCGGTGGCGAGTTCGAGAGTGGAGGACATGGGTTGGTGGGTAGTTGTCAGTTATCAGGAAGTAGTGGTCAAGATGTTGGAAGATACCGATCAGCGGACTCGTATATCCTAACACTTCCCTCCTGCCAACCACCCCTTGCCGACTGCCCCCTCTATTCCCGAAGCAGTTCATTGAGCTCTACTTTACTGCGGGTTTGCTCGTCGACCTGTTTGATTATGACGGCGCAGTAGATGCTGTGGCTTCCATCCTTGGAAGGCAGGCTGCCGGGGACCACCACGGCACCGCGGGGGACCCGACCGAACCCGATCTCGCCGGTCTCTCGGTTGTAGATCTTGGTGCTCTTGCCGATGTAGACGCCCATGGAGATGACGGCGCCTGCTTCGACGATGACGCCCTCGACAATCTCCGAGCGGGCACCGATGAAGCAGTTGTCCTCAATGATAGTGGGTGTCGCCTGGACCGGTTCGAGCACACCGCCAACCCCAACGCCACCGGATAAGTGCACCTTCTTGCCGATCTGGGCGCAGGAGCCGACCGTGGCCCAGGTATCCAGCATGGTGCCCGAGTCCACGTAGGCCCCGATGTTTACGTAGGAGGGCATGAGTACACAGCCGGGCGCGATATAGGCACCGTGGCGGGCAGTAGCCGGCGGTACGATGCGGACGCCCTCGGTGGGGAAATCATAGGGGGGATTACGGCGGGCGTACTTGGGGCTCACCTTGTCATAGTAATCGGCGTAACCGCCCGTGATGAGTCTGTTATCCCGGATGCGGAATGAGAGCAGAACCGCCTTCTTCACCCAGTCGTTGACGATCCAGTCACCGTCACGCTTCTCAGCGACCCGCAGCACGCCCTTATCCAGGTGATCGATGGTCGCAAAGACCGCCTCGTACAGATCCGTTCCCACGTTGCGTGGTGATAGAGCAGCCCACTTGTCGAAGGCCGCATCGATAATTTTTTGATGGTTGCTCATCTAGGTCACCCTTGAGTACCTGATTGTTGAGGGCACCATGAATTCTTCGAGGCACCCTATCATACCAAGGAATATACTCAAGCTGTGGGGACTCAGCCCAAATGCCAGGCAAACAACAGTATCACACCAGTAGCCCCTTCCGCGCGGAACAATTGCGTTCCGGCAACCCTTGGCAGGCGGGCACGCCAAGGCAAGTCTGAGCGGAGGATTGGCGCTGGAGACCGATCTGACCGCACACTCCCCACTACCCGGCATATCCCAGGCAACATCTAGAGGCGCCGGGAATCCTCGACAACCCGGTGCTGGTGAAGGCCTTGTAAGATCCTGATGCGGCCCGGGAGATCACCCTACGTAACCTACTGCAACGTCGCGGCTACACGGACCCGAATGCCGTGTGGGAAGAGGGCCGGGAAACGGGTCAGTTGGCATGAGTTCTGCGTCGCCCCCAACGTGGGATCAGGCAAATTCCAGAAGTTGGATTTCCGCGTAATCAAGCGACCGGACCGCTTGGCTGGAGCGCCATGTTTAGTGCCCACTAACGAAACCTCCGTGTCGACCCGCTCTATCGGCAGCGCTTGTCTAAAGAGAATCGATGTAGCGCTGTAAGCGTTGTGCTGCTTCCACGCATTCGTTCAGGGGGGGCACCAGGGCGATACGCAGACGCCGGGCACCCGGGTTCACCCCATTCACTTCGCGCGAGAGGCAATGGCCCGGCAGGACGAGCAGGTTCTCCTCGGCAAACAGACCGCGGGCGAACTCGGTATCCTCGATCGGGGTCGACGGCCACAGATAGAAGCCCCCGTCCGGCTGCGATACAGGCAGCAGGCCATCCAGTATTGCCAAGACCGCGTCGAATTTCTCCCGGTAAGATCGGCGGTTGGCAGCTACATGCTCCTCGTCGCTCCAGGCGGCGATACTGGCGTACTGGTGATGTAGGGGCATGGCGCAGCCATGATAGGTACGATAGCGGAAGTAGCGCTCGATGATCCGGGCGTCCCCGGCGACGAAGCCCGAGCGCAGCCCCGGTACGCTGGACCGCTTGGACAGGCTGTGGAACACGACACAGCGTCGGTAATCCCGGTGCCCCATGGCTGCGACTGCCTGGAGTAACCCTACCGGTGGTGCTGCCTCGTCGAAGTAGATCTCCGAGTAGCACTCGTCGGCGGCGATGGTGAAGTCGTATGCTTCAGCCATGGCGATCAGCCGTTGCAAAGTGGCCTGCTGGATGACCGCCCCGGTGGGATTTCCTGGCGAGCAAATGTAAAGGAGCTGACAACGTCGCCAGATATCCGCAGCCACGGAATCGAAGTCCGGTATGAAGCGGTTCTCTTCGATACAGGACAGATAGTACGGCCGGGCCCCGGCCAATAGGGCCGCCCCCTCGTAGATCTGGTAACAGGGATTAGGCATCACCACCAGGGGGTCGGGGCCTGGGTCCACGACGGCCTGGGCGAAGGAAAACAGGGCCTCGCGGGTACCGTTCACCGGCAACACTTGGCGTTCCGGATCAATGTCCCCGTCCGGCAGGTCGAAGCGGCGCGTTAGCCAGTGCGCAATGGCCACCCGTAGTTCCGGGAGTCCGCGGGTGTTCGGGTAGATGGACAGGCCCTCCAAATGAGCGTTCATCGCCTCCGCGATCAACCCCGGGGGGGCATGTTTGGGCTCACCGATAGAAAGTAATATCCGGTCCGATCCGGACAGCGGTTCCACCCCGGCAATCAGGTCGGCAAGCCGCTCGAAAGGATAGGGCTGGAGGCGATCCAAATCCGGGTTCATGGTATGCAGGGCGATATTATGAGTGGCAGGAATCCCTATAGTATTAGGGTCTGACCCGTGGCACCTGGAAAACCCGGTGCTGATCCGGGGCTACCGGTAACCATTTGAAGATTTACCACTACCAAGATTCTAATAGGCAAAGAACTGAATAATCGGTTGAAATCTGCGTAATCTCTGGAGCAGAGAATGCCGAATGCCGTTGCCGAATATAAAATGGGAGATTATCGGATGTCTGAAGCGGCTCGTATCCACCATGTCAGCTTGATCGTTGCAGACACAGAACGGTCATTCGCCTTCTACCATGGTCTGCTGGGGTTGATACCCGACGAGCACCGTCCAGACCTCGGCTATCCAGGGGCTTGGCTGTGGGTGGACGACCAGCAGATCCATCTGTTGGAACTACCCAATCCAGACCCGTTACAAGGGCGCCCGCAGCATGGTGGACGGGATCGTCACCTAGCCTTGGCGGTAAAAGACGTAGCGTCGCTCGCGCTCCGTTTGGAGCAGGCTGGCATCGCGTTCACCCGCAGCCATTCCAGCCGCGCTGCGATCTTTTGCCGAGACCCAGACGGCAACGCTTTGGAGCTTATGGAGACCGACTAGGAGCTGTTGACATAACCGTCGTGCCAGTTGCTAGGCCCTATTGGCATTCTACAGGCACTTTGAAAAATATGGTTTTATTCCTACGGCACACCCCAACAATCAATGACCTAGAGTCGCTTGATCGGTAAAAATACCTATTTTTATGGTGAAAATGTACGACTACTGCGTTGATTTTACAGTCAATTCTATGAATGCCAGGAAAGGATAACTTGATGATTCATAAGCGTTTTCTGCCTAAATACCAACACGGCTTAATAGGACAGGATCAATAGATTATTTCCCGAACAATCTTATACTATCCTAGTGAATTGAATTCTGGAAGTTTTGTGAATCCTGTACCATTTAGGAGACAAGCCCTGGAGATTTAGAGTTTACTCCTTAGTAGTTCGCAAACATCACCCGCCCCAGGAGTACCTCATGAAGCCAAACCCGAAAATGATCCTTACCGTCAGCGTTGTCCTACTGGTTTATACGCTCGTCATCCCCTCCGTCGGCCTTGCCGCTAAACGTATCGTGTTTGGCGGTGGCCCTGCGGGCGGCACTTTTCAGATCGTTGCAAACTCCATCCAGACCTATGGGCCTGTCAAGGAATCCAAAGACTATCAGGTCAGGGCCCAGTCCTCCGCTGGGTCGGTCGAGAACCTGCGCAAGGTGAACGCCGGTAGGATGCAGTTCGGCGTAGTCTACTCCGGACACGTCTATCTCGGCCGCGAAGGCGGACTGAAGAACGATGGGAGAAAATACGAAGACGTACTGGCGGTGGCTAACCTCTACGGTGCCCCCGCCCAGTTGGTCGTGCGCAAGGACTCCAGAATAACCAGCGTGAAGGACTTGAAAGAGAAAAGGGTCGGCGTCGGCAACGCAGGTTCGGGCGCCTTCGCCAACTGCGAGCTCCTTTTCACCCACTTAGGGGTGTGGGATGAGATCAAGCGCAACGCCATGGGCTATAACGACGCCGCCAATGCTTTTGGGAACAATCAGCTCGATGCCTTCTGGCTATTTACCGCCACCCCGAGCGGCGCGGTGATGATGGTCGCCCAGACCAATGCTATCGATCTCGTGGATCTCGACCAGGACGCCACCGAGAGCGGCTTCTATGAGAAATATCCCTACTTTACCCGGGTCAAGATTCCGGCGGAAACCTACAAGGGCGTCGACCGAGACGTCGCTTCCTTCCAGGGCTCAGCCCTGTGGGTCGCTAATGCCAATGTCCCAGACGAGATCGTTTACGATTTGTTGTCCAATATCTATACGGAAAAAGGGCTCAAATATATGGCTATTCAGAAAGAGACCTTCAAGGATATGAGTGAAGAGACCGGCATCAAAGGCATCGTCACCCCCCTGCATCCGGGTGCCGAGAAATTCTGGAAGGAGAAAGGACTGCTCAAATGAAGCCGAACCTGAGCATTGCCCTTGCCGCGGGTACGGATTGTGTTCGGTGGCGGCCCCGCCGGCGGCACCTTAGCGTCATCCAGACTTACGAGTCCATCAACGAATCCACAGACTATCGGATCAAGGCCCAATCCTTCGCCGGATCGGTCGAGAATCTGCGCAAAGTCGACCAGGGTAGGATGCAGTTCGGCGTAATGAACTCTAGGCACCTGCATATCAGGCGCGCAGATAGATTGAAGAACGACGGGAAAAATACGAAAAGTACTGGCGGTGGCGTATCTCTACAGATTGGTCGCCCAGTTGTCCTACGTAAGGATTCCGGCATCGCCCGTGTGCAGGACCCGGAAGGCAAAAAGGTCGGCGTCGGCAGCGCGGGTCCCGGTGCCTTCGCCAAATGCAAGCTCTCCTTCACCCACTTAGGGATCTGAGACAAGATCGAGTGCAACGCCATGGGCTATAACGACGCTGCCAATGCCTTCGGCAACAAATAGCTCGACGCCTTCTAACCGTTTACCGGCTCATGGAGCTCGACCAGGATGCGACCGAGAGCGGCTTTTACGAACAGTATTCCAGTTTCATCCGAATCGAGATCCCGGCAGGGGGGGATCTACAAAGGCACCGACAGGGCCGTTACTTCCTTCCAGAACTCGGCCTTGTGAGTCGCCAATGGTCGCCAATGCGGAGGTCCCAAATGAGGTCGTCCATGATCTGCTGTCCAAGCTCTATACAAAGCGGGGGTCTCGCCTATCTGGTCAGGCAGAAAAAGACCTTCAGGGGAATGAGTGTAAAGACCGGCATCAAGGGCATCGTCACCCCCTTGCGTCCGGGCACCGAGAAACCCTGGGAGGAGAAGGGATTGCTCTGAATCCTGATCTGTCTGCAGATTGCGCAGATTTCTGCAGATGCTTGAGTTCTTTGACTGTGCCCACCGACCTGGCTTCCAGTCATCTGCGACCTGTCGCCAGCTTTCCGGCTCATTGATGCGGTTCGCCGCTGGGCGCGTTCTGTGCACGGTGGCTCACCACACCTACACTCCTAGCACGCAGTGCGACTATGGAATGTGGTGAACACAGCGAACGGTTTAGCAACGAGAGGCGGCATGGCGCTGCGGCAAAGGTAAAGTAGTCAGGAATCCATTAAAGAGCCAAGGTTTATACGCGCTTGCCCTGGCCGGTGGACCGTCGGGTTGAACACCCGTGACCATATTCCCCATACCGCCTGGTCCGTTTGCCGGTTTCCATTCATTGCCTGAAGGTAGCAGCTTAACCCATTCGGGAGGTGGTTCTTGTTCGAGAAGCTTACCCGCATAGAACAACGCCTATTCGATATACTAGCGCTCGGCCTAGTCCTTTTCTACGCCTATTCGGCGGTCTTTGAGCCGGTGCCGACCCAGTTCCACCGCGGCATCTATGTCCTGGTTACCTATGTCCTGGTGTTTATGATCTACCAGACACCGGGGTGGTTCGGCCGGGTCGTCGATTATCTGCTGATCGCCGCCTCCATCGGCTGTATCGGCTACTGGATCGCGAACTTCGAGGCCATCAATTACCGGGTCGGTGCCGAGACGACGCTCGACAAAGCCATCGCTGTGGTGGGGGTGCTGATCGGTATCGAGCTGGCGCGCCGGGTCGTCGGCAGCGTCTTCGTCATTATCGGTGCCGCCATGCTCCTGTACGGCGTCTACGGGGCCTACGCCCCGGAGCCAATCTCCCATGCCGGCGATACTTTCCCTGATCTGTGCACTAGCATCTTCTACAAGAGCGACGGCGTGTTCGGGATCATGGCCAATGTGCTGGCGACCTACATTATCCTGTTCGTGATCTTCGGGGCATTTCTCGAGGCGAGCGGCGCCCAACGCTTTTTTATTGACTTTCCGCTGGCGGCAGTAGGCCACCGGGTTGGAGGACCGGCCAAGGTGTCCGTCATCGCTAGCGGGCTGTTCGGTTCCATCTCGGGTAGTGCCATCGCCAACACCGTATCCACCGGTGCCTTCACCATTCCCATGATGAAGAAGGCGGGCTTCCGTCCCCATGTGGCGGGTGGAATCGAACCGGCCGCATCCATCGGCGGTATGTTCATGCCCCCTATCATGGGAGCGGGAGGCTTCATCATGGCGGAGCTCACCGACGTCCCCTATGCCCAGATCATGCTGGTGGCCGTCTTTCCGGCACTCATGTACTTCTTCAGCGTCTATGTGATGGTCCATTATGAGGCCAAGCGCTTCAGCATCCGGGGTGAGAAATCCGGACAAGACGCCATGGCAATCCTCAAGCGGGAGTGGATCTACATCACGCCCCTGCTGGTCATCACCATCTTCATGCTCAGCGGTTACTCGCCCGGCTATTCCGCCATCTTGGGGCTCGCGACCTGCATCCTGGTCAGCCATAAGCTGAGAGAGACCAAGATCGACCCGTCCCTAGCCTATAGCATACTCTTCGTGATCGCTGTCGGTTGGTTGGCAGCAGGTTTGAGCTGGGTGCTGGGGCCCACAGTCGCTGCGGCCTGCAAGGCCGCGCTTGGCGTACCCGCGCACTGGCTTTCCGCTGCCCTATCCCCGCTGCTCAGCGCGGGGACGGTAACCGAGCTCCAGGCGGCACTCACGAGTAATCTGCCGCTTATCTACGGCCTGATCCTCGCCGCCGGTCTGCTCTACCGGCGGCACGTCCGAGGGGCGGATATCAGGTCGGAAATGCGCCGCTTCGTGATCGCTGCGCGCTATGGCACTCTGTCCAGCCTCAAGATCGGTGCCACGGTGGGCGTGATCGGCATCATTATCGGCGTGTTCACTTACAGCGGCCTGGTGCTCACCTTCGCGGACATCGTCATTGATCTAGCCAACGGCAGGCTGTGGCTGACCATCCTGTTGGTGGCCCTGGCCTCCCTAATCTTAGGCATGGGCGTACCCGTAACCGCGGCTTACCTGATCACGGCCGTGGTCGCGGTGCCGGCGCTGACTGAGCTGGGCATCCAGCCCATCGCAGCCCACATGATCGTCTATTGGTTGTCCCAGGACTCGAACATCACGCCGCCGGTCTGCATTGCGGCCTTCGCAGGTGCCACCATCGCCAAGGCCAATACGTGGAAGACCGCCTTCACCGCCCTCAAATTCGCCAAGTTTCTCTACCTTGGTCCCTTCCTGTTCGGGTATGTCCCGGCCTTCTCCCTGAACGGTAGCACCATGGACATGGTCATCGCCTTTACGCTGATCATCATCGGCACCTGGGCCTACTCCTGGCTGCTCAGTGGTGTCTGGCTGACCTGGTTCGATCGGAAAGGCAATGGTTTATAGCCAGCAGCCACTAACCAGAGAGGGGGGAGGGGCAGAGAAAGCCAGGGTCGTCCCTGAATCCAGCCTACGAGCTATCAACCACGAAAGACACGAACTTGTCATCCCGACGCTAGGTAAAGGATCTGTTCGTGTTTTTTGTGGTTTTTATCCCCCAAGCCGCGTCAAAGAATTCAGGGCTGGTCCAAATCCTGGAATATACTGATATGGTCGGTGATGAAAATCGCCGGCATGGTTAAGATGGAATTGGAAATCCGGGCGCTATCAATCGTCCCGGTAAGCTATAGGGGCTGATTATGTGCGGTATTGTCGGCGGTGTCTCCCAACGCGAAGTCGCGGCCCTCTTTCTGGAGGGGCTGCGTCGCCTGGAATATCGCGGTTATGATTCGGCCGGCATGGCAGTGCTCGCGGCACCGGGCGAGCTGAGACGAGTTCGGGCATTGGGAAAGGTGCGGCGGCTCGCCGAAGAGATGGCGAGCAATCCACTCCCCGGCAGGCTGGGCATCGCCCACACGCGCTGGGCGACCCATGGCGAACCCTCAGAGCGCAATGCCCATCCCCATATCTGCCGCGATCGGTGCGCCATCGTCCATAACGGGATCATCGAAAATCACCAGGCGTTGCGTGAGGGACAGGCGGCTGCTGGTCATACCTTCACATCCGGCACCGACACCGAGGTCATCGTTCACGCCCTATATGATCGGCTCGCAGCGGGGCAAGGGCTGTTGGAAGCGGTGCGCGATACTATCCGGCTGCTGGAAGGGGCCTATGCCCTGGGCGTTCTCGATACCCATGATCCGGACCGACTGGTCGCTGCCAGATACGGTAGCCCTTTGGTCATCGGGGTGGGTTTCGGGGAGAACTTCATCGCTTCGGATGTCTTCGCGCTGCTGGCGGTTACCCAGCGTTTCATCTTTCTGGAAGAGGGCGACCTGGCCGAGATCACCTGCAATTCAGTCCGCATTTGGGACGCCGCAGGCGTGCCCGTGGAGCGCTCCATCAAGACCTCCGGCCTCCATGCGAACACCGTAGAGCGGGGCCACTACCGACACTATATGCTCAAGGAAATCTTCGAGCAGCCCCGCGCGATCAAAGACACCTTGCAGGGACGGATCTCCCACACCCGGGTCCTGCCGCAGGCCTTTGGCAACCAGGCCGAACGGATCTTCGCGGAGATACAGGCGGTCACGATCATCGCCTGCGGCACCAGCTTCCATGCCGCCCTGGTGGCGCGTTACTGGATCGAGTCACTCATCGGGCTGCCCTGCAGCGTCGAGGTGGCTAGCGAGTACCGCTACCGCAAACAAGTGGTACCTGCTGGTGCACTCTTCGTTACCATCTCCCAGTCCGGCGAGACCGCCGACACCTTGGCCGCCTTGCGTATGGCCAAACGACTCGGGTATACTACCACCCTGGCCATCTGCAATGTTCCTGAGAGCTCCCTGGTGCGCGAGTCCGACTTGGTGTTTCTGACCCAGGCCGGACCCGAGATTGGCGTGGCTTCCACCAAGGCCTTCACCACCCAGCTTGCTGTCCTGCTGCTACTGCTGATCAGTATCGGGCGCTGCCATGGCCTGGACCGGGATATTGAGACCCAGTATGTGGCGCTACTGCGTGGCCTGCCCGGAAAGATTGAAGCGGTGTTGGAACTGGACGAGAACATCAAGACACTCAGCGAGCGCTTTGCGGAGAAGCGCCATACCCTCTTTCTGGGACGCGGCGACCAGTATCCCATCGCCCTGGAAGGGGCGCTGAAGCTCAAGGAGATTTCCTATATCCATGCTGAGGCCTATCCCGCCGGTGAGCTTAAGCATGGCCCCCTGGCCCTCATTGGCGAGGACATGCCGGTGGTTGCCGTGGCACCCAACGATAAGCTGCTCAAAAAACTCAAGTCCAATCTTGAAGAGGTCCGCGCCCGCAGCAGCGAGCTTTTCATGTTCGCCGACGACCGCGTCACCATGACCGAAGGGCGGGGCATGACCGCCATCAAGCTCCCCCAGGCAGAGGCCCTCGTCGCCCCCTTGCTCTTCACCATCCCGCTTCAGCTCCTAGCCTATCACGTGGCCGTGCTTAAGGGTACCGACGTGGACCAGCCGCGGAATCTGGCTAAATCCGTTACCGTTGAATAACGATTCTGAATGACTTGGAGAGCTCAGCTCACCAAGAACCACGAAAAACACGAACACCCAAGCGGCGGCAAACCGCCGCCTTAGGTGGCAGAGTCGATGGACCGCGACTGTTGCAGGTGGCCTTGTATCTGCAGGTTCAGTACCCGCAGGGTGGCGTTGATGGCCGCGAATACTTGATTGTAGTGCACGCCGCGGGTGCGGACCTCGCCGGTCTCGTAGGCCCAGGTGATGATACACTCGGTCAGGGCGTCGGAGCGTCCGCCTTTGGGGATGCGGACCTCGAAGTCCACCAATTTGGGCAAGGCGAGTCCCTTTTTCTTCAGTATCTTGGCAAACGCCCCGGTGAAGGCGTTGAAGCCACCATTGCCGCTGCCGGCGGCGTTCAAGACCTCATCTTGCAGCCGGACGCAAATGCTGGCGGTGGATTGCAGGTCCAGGCTGCTGGTGACTGTGCACGAGAGCAGCTCTACATGGGTGTAGTCCTTACCCTCGAGGACCTCGGTGATAATAAAGGGCAGGTCGTCGCTGGTGATGGTCTTCTTGGAATCCCCGAGTTCTATGACACGCTGGAGCACCTTGCGCTGGTTCTCTTCCGAGAGGCTAATGTCGAGGTGCTCCAGGTTCTTGAGCAGGGAGGCCTTGCCTGCGAGTTTGCCCAGGGCGTAGCGACGGCTACGGGCGAAACGCTCTGGGCTCAGCCGGGTGTGATAGAGGCTGGCCTTGTGGTCGCCGTCGGCGTGAATGCCAGCAGTTTGGGTGAAGACGTCCTCACCTACGATGGGGGCGTTGTGGGCGGTGCGCTTACCTGAGAAGTGCTCGACCAGCTCGCCGAGCTGGACTAAGTGGGTCTCGTCGATCCTTAGGCTCAATCCGAGTTGATCACGCAGGTTGACCGCCACCTCTGCTAGAGAAGCGTTCCCGGCACGCTCCCCCAGGCAATTGATAGTGCAGTGGACCGCTGCCGCACCCGCCCGGGCGGCGGCGATCACATTGGCCGTGGCCAGTCCATAGTCGTTGTGGGGATGGAAGTCGAATTTGAAGTGGGGAAAGCGCTGGATCATGTCCGTCATAGCGGCGGTGACCTGCTCCGGGGTCATCACGCCCAGGGTATCCGGGAGCATGAAGTGACCGACCCCCATGTCGGCGAGCCCGTCCACCAGCCAGTAGACGAACCCCTGGCTGTCCCGATAACCATTCGACCAGTCTTCCAGATAGAGGTTGACGGCTAGGCCCTGGTCACGGGCGAGCGCGATGTTCACGCGCAGGTCGTCGAGGTGCTGGTTCAGCGTCTTGCCTAGCTGGTGCCGACAGTGCTTCTCGCTGCCCTTGGCCAACAGGTTGATCACGCGCCCACCGGACTTGAGAACCCAGTCCACGCTCTCTCCGTGGTCGATGAATCCGAGTACCTCGATTCGGTCGGCCAACCCGACACCTTGCGCCCAGTCGATGATGCCGGACACGGCTTCGATCTCACCCTTGGACACCCGGGCGGAGGCCACTTCGATACGATCCACCCGCACCAGTTCCAGCAGAGCCTTGCCGATGTTGATCTTCTCCTCCGGGGAGAAGGAGACTCCGTGGGTCTGCTCGCCATCCCGGAGGGTAGTGTCGAGGATTTCGATACTAGGTTGTGTTGGCATTTGTGGTTCTTAGGTCCGATTTCCGACTCAGCCGCCTCCCTTCAGGTAACCCGCAAACGTTTCGTCTACCTATATGATTACCACATCCCACGAAAGGACCTGCACTCCGACAATGGTGCGCACGGCAGCCCCGGTTGTTCAAAGAATCCACGTAATCCTCTGGAGCCTGACAGTTAACACAAAAAATGTGGAAGATCGAAATATGAAGACTCTTGATACATCATGGACAGTTCAGTCGATGATATCCGTCCTGATCGGTACGGTTGCTCTAATCGGATGATCGATCAGCGAGGGGGAGTGGACATGGATCAACTATGTGGCACTCGGCTTCGGTGTATGGATAGGGACTGATGTAGGGTAGCTTCTCTTTATGAGCAGTCCGGCAAAAGAGATGGTGGCGGTGGATCACTATTTCATTGGGTGCAGCGTTTGTGTAGTTTCTGGAATTATTCGGATTTGTGGCAAGAATCAAAGTTTGCGTCCTAGATCCTGTTTACATTTAACTATAACTAACTGTTCTCTATGTGATAAATTTCCACAAACCAACGGTCTGCACAGTAGAGAACGAACGTGCGTACGTCTTTCTTAGCGGCATCGCAATCATTTAGGTTTCCGTCGATAGTGTATGGACGATTCTATCGGATGTGCATCGCAAATAATGGAATAGAGAAGAGAATAGTGAAGGATAGGAAACCATATCCGACCTGCTGTCGGAACGGGCCCCGAAACGAATGCTATCAATTACAGACAACATTGAGCCGGTAGGCCTCTCACAGAAGATTTATCCGCAAATCAACGCAAATGAATCGAGAACCGTTGATGATGTCGAGCCGACTGCATCCAGTATCATTCATTGGCGGCGAAGAGCGAAGTCGCCGAGGTTAAGATTGAGCATGGAAAAACAATGTAGATTCAATCTATCCGCAGATGACATCTGCGCTGATTAAAACGAAACAATCTGTGAGAATCTGCGTAATCTGCGAACTGAAAAGAGAATGTGACCTTTTGCGACTGATTTGCGTTGATCGGCGGCAAAAAAATGATTCCTAAATGTTATCTGTCACCGTTCCCTGCCAGGGTAGTGCTCAGGTGTCCCCGCACTGCTTCCTCCGTGGCATCCAGTAAGACGCAGCGAGTCTTTTTCCCCAATAGTCCATGCAGACAGGGTGGTGGAGGCGCCTGGGTACCGATGGCTTGGTGCACCGCAACGTTGAATTTGGCCGGGTGCGCTGTGGCTAGGCAGACCATGTCGGCACGGTGACGGGCAGCCTGTACACCAACGGCGGTGTGGGGATCCAGGATATAATCGTCGCGCTCGTAAGTCTCCCGGATCTGGCCCAGGATTTGGGCGTCATTGACGGCCGCGGCATCGAAATCACCAGCCAGGGTTGCTTGCTGCTCCGCCGTCACCTGCATGTGTCCGGTACGGTCCAGGTCTGAAAGCAGGGCCCGCACTGCCGCCGGGTCCTCGCCCACGAGAAAATACAGGTAGCGCTCGAAATTGGAGGCGACCTGGATATCCATGGCCGGGCTCAAGGTCGGATGGACCTCGCTTGCCGCGTAGGGGCCACCGGTAACGAATCGGGTCAGGATGTCATTGCGGTTGGTGGCGATGAGTAGCCGGTCTACTGGCAATCCCATACGCTTGGCTAGGTAACCGGCGAAGATGTCGCCGAAGTTCCCAGTAGGGACAGCAAAGCTGATCCTGAATCCAGGATCACCTCGACTCATCCTGCCCCAGGCGTAGAAATAGTAGACGATCTGGGCCAGGATGCGGGCCCAGTTGATGGAATTGATCGCACCCAGGTGGTATTGCTGCTTGAAGTCCAGGTTGTTGAACAGACCTTTGACGATGCGTTGGCCGTCATCGAAGGTGCCGCGGATGGCGATGTTGTGGACGTTTGCATCCAACACCGTGGTCATCTGTCGTTCTTGTATCGGTGAGACCCGGCCCGCGGGGTGCAGAATGAAGATCCGGATCCGGTCCTTGCCGCGCACCCCGGCGATGGCCGCTGAACCTGTATCTCCCGAAGTCGCCCCAAGGATGTTCAGCTGGCCACCGTCGCGTGCCAGTAAGTACGCAAAGACATTTCCGAGAAATTGCAACGCCACGTCCTTGAAGGCTGCTGTGGGACCGTGGAAAAGCTCCAGGACTCGCTGCCTGCCGACCCGCACCAGCGGCGTTACCTCCTGGTGAGAGAAGGTTGCATAGGAACGGGCGATTAGAGCGGCCAGATCGGCGCGTGGGATGGCACCGCTAACGAAGGGCAGCATGAGCTCCACGGCTAGGCTCCGGAAGCTCAAATCGGACCAGTCGCGGAGCTCACGAGGACCAACCTGGGGTACCGTTGCGGGCAGAAGCAGCCCGCCGTCAATGGCAAGGCCCATCATCACGGCTGCGGAGAAGCCGACGGGCTCAACCCCACCGCGGGTACTAATATATTGCATCAGTCTTAGGGACCATTGTTAGGAAATTGGCGCGACGAGGGGAATCCTGGACTTGCTTTGCGAATACGGGACTTAATCAACTATAATCAAAAATTGAAAATCGTCATATAATCCTTAAACTAAACCCGTTCCCTCAAAGGGTAGGAAGGGTAGGGTATCGCAAAAGGAAGCGATCCTCACCCTTTGATCCCATCTCCCTAAGCCCTCTCCCATCGGGAGAGAACCTATCCCGAGCGTAGCAAAGGGACTTGGGGAAAGGGTGGTATAAACCGGTAGATCCCCTTGGGAGCGCCGGAATCTTGCTGGCATCCGTGAGTACGGCCTACTTGGAGGGGAATAGGTTCCCCCGGATCAGCCCATCTTATCGGCACCTGCTGCCTGGAAGGCAGCGCTCCTGACAACGGATTTTTGTGACACCCTACTCCTAGCTTGCATTATCCGGCATTATCCGGTTCCTGTTGACATTTACGACTACTACGTTGGTTTTACAGACAATCTGACGAATGGCTGGAAAGGCTGACTTGGTGATTCAGGAGCGTTCTTGGCCTAAATGTCAATACGACTAAACGTCGGGGCAAGTTTGACGTGTTACGTTCAATGCCTAAACGGCTCGTCGATCTCCTGATGTCCCTAGCTTATAGGCTTCCCCGGTTTTCCCTGTCCCCTGAACAACTGCCCTCTGTTCCCCCTCTGGTTCGGTATCCGTGCTAGCGTCTTGATACAACCTAATATCCATCAGGATTCGATCATTTCCTCCAGTTTGTGCCCAGGCTGGACCATGGGCAGCACGTCTTCCACCTTGTCGATCCAGACATCCACCAGGACCGGGCCCTGGTGTTCGATGGCCTCGCGGACAGCTTCCGACATCGCCTGCGGATTTCTGACCCGCATGGTCTTGAGCCGCGGATAGACGAACCTCAACCCGGTCAGGTTGGGAAGCTGGATACGGCACGTCGGATCTAGCTTGACGCAGTCGGGATCGCACTCGGTGGTCCGTGAGAGGCAGGTCTCGTAATGGTTCCCGCCGTCCATCATGTCCTCCCACTGGCGCACCATCCCGAGATAACCATTGTTGAGCACGAACGTCTTTACCGGGATGCGGTTGGCGACCAGAGTCCCCAATTCCTGGATATTCATCTGGAAGCTACCGTCGCCGTCAATGAGCACCACGGGTCGGTCCGGGTTCGCATACCAGGCCCCGATGGCGGCCGGGAGTCCAAAGCCCATGGTCCCCAATCCCCCGGAGCTGATCCACTGGCGCGGACGGGTAAACCGATAATACTGAGTCGCCCACATCTGGTGCTGACCCACTCCCGTAACCACAGTCGCGTCGCCTTCGGTGAAGGCCGAAATAGCCTCGACCACCGCTTGCGGCTTGATGTAAGCCCCGCTGCCGTAGGGCTTAGGCAGATGCTCCCGCCAGTGGCCGATCTGCGCCAGCCAGGCCGCGTGGTGGGCGCTGCGGCCAGAAGCCAAGGCATGGTGCAGAAACGCCTTGAGATCGGCAACCAGCGCTAGATCTACCCTGATCGCTTTGCCTATCTCCGAGGGATCAATGTCTACATGGGCGATGCGCTTGTCCTCCGCAAAGCCCTTCACTGCCACTCGGTCGTCGAAGCGACCCCCCAGGGTCAGGATGAGATCCGCGTCCCGCAGGGCATAATTGGCTGGGATACTCCCGTGCATGCCCGGCATCCCTAGATTGTGAGCATGCGCAAAAGGCACGGTACCCAGGGCATTGAAGGTGGTCGTCACCGGGACCTGGAAACGCTCGATGAAGCAGTGCAGGAGGTCCGCGGCATCGGCGTGGATGATGCCGCCTCCCGCCTTGACCACTGGCCGCTCGGCCTGCGTCACGGCAGCCAGGATGGCATCCGCCTTGGCGGCATCGAAGGGAATAAGCTCGCGATGGCGCCGACGGGGGAGATTTCCGGGCCTGACCGTCGCCAGCTGAACATCCTTACAGATATCCACCACCACGGGACCGGGCCGACCCGCGGCGGCCAACTGGAAGGCCTCGTGCAGGACCCACTCCAAATCCGCAACCTCCTTGACCAGATAGTTGTGCTTGGAGATGGGGCGGGTTACACCCAGGGTATCTACCTCCTGGAAGGCATCAGTCCCGATCGCGAAGCTTGGGACCTGCCCAGTAATGAAAACCGTGGGGATGGAATCCTTGTAAGCGTCAGCAATGGGAGTGGTCAGATTGGTCGCCCCCGGCCCCGAAGTCGCCAGGGCGACACCGGTCCGACCACTGGCCCGGGCATAACCCTCGGCCGCGTGGCCGGCCCCTCCCTCTTGCCGGAAGAGCACGAATTTGGGTACCGGCTCGCCATGGCTCATGCGCTTGTTCAGTTCCACATGGAGGGGAATAACAGCACCTCCGGTATGGCCGAACACATAGTCGACCCTGAGTTTTCCGAGCACCTTCCAGAAGAGGGTGGCACCGGTTTGGTTCGAGTTGTTCATCGTGAAGACCGATTCTAGTGAGCTATGCCGGAAAGTTCCCGAATAAGGGGCAGAAGTGGGTCGGATGGTTACGAGGTACCCTCTGTTTCGCCGAACGGAAGGGTTTATTGAACACCTTCCGGGGGTAACGGCAGGTCACTGACACGAGTAACGGTGATCCCCGAATTTTTAGCGAATTTTATGATGTCCTCACCATCCGAATAGATGATCGATGCCCCTTTAACTCTGGCGATGGCTATGATCTAGTAGTCGAACTTGACCTTGGCCAAAGTGCTTTCCGATCCGCCTCGCTTGTTACCAGCATCAATGGCCTAGACGGCAGTGCGTTGATCGAAAATCCGTGATCTTGAAGGTGGCACCCTTGCCAAGGATGGCGAGATATTCCGGCCCAGCGTCACCGGCGCGGACAAGAAGCTCGCTCAAGGTTGGAACAATGATCGGTAGTTTTGATATTAGGTAAGTGGGATATTAGCCAACAGATGCCAACAATCCAGTATTCCTGCAGCGCAGGAAGAGTCTTAAACAAGTCTCATGCATACCACTGCAGTTGGAAAAAGATAGGGTCTTAACGTACGAACGTACGAAGCGTGCTAAATTCTGGCATCAGGTATGATTCCATCGCTCAGCATAGGCCGTTTCTCCCGTTTCTTTACCCACAGGACGATGTTGCTCATCTGGAATCACGGCTTGATATGCTTTCCAAATAGTTGCTGATAACCATGGCTTTTTTATACGCGAGTGGCCTGCGATACCAAAGTATCTGGCACGTGTCATAAACTTCGTTGGGTTTCTCTATTCAACGCAACCCAAATCCAAATTTTGATGACAGTGCTGAAGACAAACGCGCATAGCTAATCCATCTCCAGCACTGGTGTCTGCTCGGGATCAACAGGTTTCAGCATGGTTTTAAGGGGCGGCAGCTGTTCCTCTTTTTTAACCATGCACTTAACGTGTGTTGACAGACCCTCCCTATGAGTCCGTTCGATCCTACGCATGATCGCTCGTTCTTGATAAGTTTCTATGACGAGTTATATTCCTTCCTCCGTATAGCGCTCTCGGGGTTCAAGTACGCCGTAGGAACCACAGATTTTACAATGATATTGTGGATTACAATACCTATTTGTTCCGCTTTTAACACTTTCTTTGCTACACACTTACGGCAAGTATGTACTTGCGTTTCGATAATCATCGTTGGAAACCTCTTGGTTGGATTAGCACCGAAGATGATTGTTCAAACCCTACTGCGTTATCCTGAGGATGATTGTTAGAGCTCAGTACCATGTAAATAGTAAAAACCGTAGAAGTTTGAACGATTACGAATGAACCACTTTAATCTACCACTCTGACATATACCACTATCCAAGATCTTTCCTTGTTCTTTTCAGGTTCGCGGACAAGAAACGTGATTCGTTCTTCTGCATGGGTTACGGTCTCCCCGGTTTCGGTATCGGTGGTGGATTCCACCTCCGGGTCTAAAAATAGAACAAAGTCATTGGCATCGAATACGACCATCAATGCGCATCCTCCGATCCCTGGCGGCGGTATTGCAACTTGGTATAAGGATCGTCGGTCTTTTGCCACTCGTTTCCCGGCAGCAGACATGCAACAATCTCGCGTAGCGGGGTATCGTCCAGCACCTCTCACTCAGTGGGTGATATTGGACCGCTTCAGGTTCCAGCAGCCTTCCTCATCGCGCTCCTAACGCCCATCTCCGTGAACTCGCAATCTGGTAGCAAAAAATGGGGGCTAGGCGACGGGCCATATCACGGGTCGCACGCAGATGATGTAGACGGTATCGTCCTCTCGGCGGTGGACGGGAATGATCTCGTTCTTGCCGCCGATCTTGTCGGCTTTCTCGCAACCGGGAGATGTAGAGGGTCTCTGCACTGCCACTCTAGTAAAGACGGCCCACGGTGTTATCTTAGGCGGTGATCGATGGCCTTGATGATATGCAAGACATCCTCCAGCCCCTTCCCCCCTAGGCACACAAAACGTACATGCATCTTCTCGCCGAAAAGGGTGGCGAAGTCTTGCATGTACTCGGCTAAACGCGATATCAGAATCGTTTCTGGTGTACAGGCGTCGATCTTAAATCTGTATTCGTGCACGTTTTTTTATGGTAGCCGCACACTTACAGTATTTTAGCAAGGCAAAACCATTTAGCCGATAAAGAGGATCAGGATGTTGCAAAAGGCACCAATCTGCACCCTTTGATCCCCTCACCCCAATCCCTCTCCCACGCTGGAGAGGGATTGCCCCGAGCGCACTGAGGGGACTTGGAGGCAAAGGTGATTTAAACCGACAGCCCCTCTAGGAGCGCCGGCATCTTGCCGGCATATGGGTACGGGCTACTCGGAGGGAAAAGAGGCCTCCCCAGATCGGCCCATCTTATTGCCACCTGCCACCTAGCAGGCAGCGCTCCCGGCGAGGGGCGTTTGCGACACACCCCCCAAGGGGGCGAGGGAGCAAACCGGGCATTACTTTCAATTAGCCAAATCGTCAGTGGCACAGTCCACCTACCTGACGTGACCAAAGGCGCTCAATTCTCGTTTTCATCGACTAGCTTTTTTTCAGGGATCCAGGGCATCATCGCGCGCAGTTTCTCGCCGACCTTCTCGATCAGATGTTCCTTACTCAAACGGCGCAGAGCCTTCATCTTGGGGGTGCCGGCCTGATTCTCCAGGATGAATTCCTTGGCGAATTCACCGGACTGGATGTCGGTCAGAATGCGCCTCATCTCGACCTTGGTCGCGTCGGTGATGATGCGCGGGCCGCGGGTGAAGCTACCGTACTCGGCGGTGTTGGAGATCGAATAGCACATATTGGTGATGCCGCCTTCGTAAATCAGGTCGACGATGAGCTTCACCTCATGGAGACACTCGAAGTAAGCCATCTCCGGGGCGTAGCCAGCCTCGACCAGGGTCTCAAAGCCATTTTGGATCAGGGCAGTCAGGCCCCCGCAGAGCACTGCCTGCTCGCCGAACAGGTCGGTCTCGCACTCTTCACGGAAGCTGGTCTCGATGATGCCCGCGCGACCGCCGCCGTTGGCCGAGGCATAGGCCAGGGCGAGATCGCGGGCGCGGCCACCGGCATCTTGGAAAACAGCGATCAGACAGGGCACACCGCTGCCCTGGGTATAGGTCGAGCGCACTAGGTGTCCGGGGCCCTTGGGTGCGATCATAATTACGTCTAGATCCATGCGGGGCTCGATCTGGCCGAAATGGATGTTGAAGCCGTGGGCGAAGGCCAGGGCGGCGCCCTGCTTAATGTTGGGGGCGATCAGCTCCCGGTAGAGTTTAGCCTGATGCTCATCCGGGGCCAGAATCATGACTAGGTCAGCGTCCTTGACCGCATCCTCGATGGTCTTGACCTGGATCCCCGCAGCGGTTGCCTTGGTGGTCGACGCCGAGTCGGAACGCAGCCCCACGACCACCGAGACCCCAGAATCTTTGAGATTGTTGGCGTGGGCGTAGCCTTGGGAGCCGTAACCGATGATGGCGACCCGCTTGCCCCGGATGAGGGAGAGGTCGGCGTCTTTGTCGTAGAAGATGTTTATGGACATTGGCGGTTCCTGAGCTGTTGGATTGGATGGTCCGCGAATTATACCCGTCGCCCGAGGGCTGTGTGGTAAGCAGGAAGCGTCTGTCAGGGCTACTGCCATTAAGTTATCCTCTGTTAACATTTAACTATAATTAACTGTTTTTCAAAGTTTTTGTTTGCCGGCCAGTAACGCCTAACTTAACAGCATTAGCCTCTACTCTACCGGATCGAATGAATAATTTTCCTATACTCGATCCCAACCTCGGCGATTCCAATCCGTGCGCATTCGTGGTTACTTGTATCCGGTTCAGGCGTAAATTGCGGCAACGGCCAGATCAGCGCCGCCGCTTTCGAATCGAACACCGTCTTGCGGCTGCAGGCCGTCGCATTCTATCCATCAGGACGGCGGTAAACCTCCACGCGTTGTGCGTCCTATGCTACCAGCACATATTCCTTGAGGCTTACGAGCCTGCGGTAATCGCGCTCGGTGGAGTGGGACGGTACCTCGATGATTAGTTTGGGACGCCGCTGTAATAGCCGTCGCCGGTAAATGGTCGGCGTTCTACATGGAGATCACGGGTAATAGAAACGTTCTTCACGGGCTGTTTTGATATGGACCTTTACGTCTACCATATAGATCTGATAGGGTTTATCAGGCTAGCTGGTTTAACGCAGCAGGATCGCCATGTTCAGCGAGATCTAGGTTGTGCACCTTAATGGCGTCCACCATGGCGAAGACCACTTTTTGCCTTCCAGGTAGTCCATGACGGAGATCCAAGCATGCTTTGCTGCTTCGCCCATTGTCATACCCCGAATCAGTGCCTCCGCAGGCTGGTGAAAGCTAACCAGCCAGCCCCCATCTCGCTATTCCGGGAAGGAGTTCCAGAATCCAGTGCCAGGGATGGCAAAAACAGCGGGGGCTGAACGATGTACGTAAGACCTTATCTTTTTTCAAATGCAATCGGACTGTATAAGGTTTGTTTAAGACTCTTCCTGCGCTGCAGGAATAATAAATTGTTACCATCTGTTGGCTAATATCCCACTTAACCATATCAACCACTACCAAAATTTAAACGCTAACAATGACGTCAATGCGGGTGTGTTTTTTGTTTGCTGCTCTCCTACAAATGATACGGTTACGGCTGGCGTTAGGCATCAGAGCCAAGAAGATATGGCTTGGTGGTTTACGATGATTCAAAAAGATTGAGAAACAGAAGAAATAATAATTTATAGGAATCGTTACGGACCCTAATAGTAGGGGAGATCGAGCGATAAGTTAGTACTATTGTAATAATGAAAATTTGGAATTTCCATATCAAGCGAAATGCATTAGCAAAAGATCAATTTACCCTTTAAAGGGCCGGCTAAGAGGTATGAAAGTTATCGGCATAAAGCATGCCTTGATCACAGCCGGAAATCATAGACGATAATCCAGATTCAAAAATAATAATAACCGAATTGGCATTGCTTGGATAAAAACTGGGCTATGAATTTTAAAGATGTTGGCGTCAACCTCATCTCTAATTTGCATTGATTCGCGTTCATTTGCGGAAAACAAAGAATTCCCACGTTTGGTTCGAATACTCAAATTCGCGTGATTCGCGTGATTCGTGGTTTCTCATGCACCGGTATAGCATGCTCTACCTTTTAATCTTGATTCTGCTCGCAGCAGCGGTGGAGGTACACGCCTTCACCTTCAATTTTCCGTTTCTGGGTTCGTTCAACCACAACCAGTGGCCACCACCGGGACCCGAGGCGTGGCAATACCGGCCCCAGGATTCCAGCAACGCCCGTGGTATCCCGCCGGGTTATCAACTACCCGGCCAACCACCGGGGGCACCGTTGCATTGGATGCCGGGACAAGCGCCGAACCAGCCATCGGGGGCGGCGGCGCATCAGCTGCCGAGACAGAGACCGGGCTACCAGCAATCCGGACCAGGCTATCAGTATGGTTGGCCGGGACAGTATCAGGCGCCTTATGGTCAAGCAGCAGCGCGACGGGTAGAGCCACCGCGGGTAGAGTTGGAATTGAACGACCGTCAGCCCTACGTGCAGGAGAACGTCTTGCTCAAATTGCGGGTAGTCAGTGACCGGAATCTGGCTACTGCTGTCCCGGAGTTACCAAACAGCAACGACGTGCTGTTGCAGAAGATCGGAGACCCCAAGGCGTACTCGCGTACGGGTGTACAGGGTGGCCAGGAGATCGTCAACGAGTTCATCTATATCCTTACGCCACTACGCGCGGGAACCATCGAGGTCCCATCCCTACGAGTCGTCGGCACCTTATACGGAAGTGGCTTCGGATACGGACCGACTGACAATCGACGTTTTGAGGCTACCAGCACGGAGACCACACGCCTGCAGGTACGCCCGGCGATGGCATCGGTGCGTCCCTGGCTCCCGCTGCAGGACCTGACCCTGAATGCTACGCTCGACGGCGACTGGGAGGTGAAGCAGGGCAAGCCGGTCACCCTGACCCTGGAGCTCACTGCGGTTGGGGCCACCGGTGACCAGCTTCCCAGCCTGGAATCCTTGCTGCGTTCCCCAGACTTCCGGGTCTATCGGGAACAGACCTTGAACGAAGGTTACCTGTCTCAGGATGGGCGGCGCCTTGAGGGCCGACGGACAGAGTATTTCACCCTGGTACCTCGCACCGGTGGCAGGTTGCAACTACCAGAGATCCGGCTTCCCTGGTGGAATGTCACCACCGGAACCAAGGAATACGCCGGGCTACCCATTCATACACTCCAGGTGGACGGTGAGACCGGCCGCTTCGGCCTATCCCCTTCGGCTGCGACCACCGGGGGCAGGGGCTCGAGTTGGTTCTGGCTGCTACTGGCAGGAATCGTCCTCCTCTTACTCGGCTACTGGGGGGGTGTCTGGTACCAGAGGCGCACCCAGAGGCGCACTCTCGGGGTATCCGCTGGGGCGGGTGGAGGTCTGCTGCGTGGACGTCTCGGCACCGGTCTAACGAGGATGGCGACGACTGTAGTGACCAGCATTGCGGAGCTAACCAAGCGGATGGACCCCACACCGTTGGTTGGGTGCATCCAAGCGCGTTTGAGCGGTTTCCTGCCGCCATCCACCCAGTTCCTCCGCTGCGTACGCGCGTCTAACCAGGAAGATGAACCCGCGGCTTGGGCCGAGCGTTTTCAGGACCTGACCCGCCAGCATTTACAGTTCGATACCCAGACCCCGCAGCTGGGCATTACCGGCAAGATCCTGGCATTACGCCCCGGCGCCGATCCGCAACAGCTCGGCTGCCTCATGCAACAACTCGACGGTGCCCTTTACGGTAACCAGGATATCGACTTCACGCGCTGGAAAAAGCAGTTCCACAGTCAGGTCGGGCGTCGGCGTGGGCTTATCAGTCTGAGCGGCAGAGGGTTCCATCTGACCCGAGCCCGGTTGCCCGAACTCAATCCCCAGGCTGTCTGAGCACACGAGGACGAGGAATACAAAATTAGGGGCCTTAACAGACCATCCATCGAATCCGCCGTATCATGAAAAACAAGCGAGATATCCTGGTTACCAGTGCCCTGCCTTATGCCAACGGCCCCATCCACATCGGCCACCTAGTGGAATACATTCAGACGGACATCTGGGTCCGTTTCCAGAAGATGCGTGGGCATCGCTGCTATTATGTCTGTGCTGACGACGCCCACGGTACGCCCATCATGCTGCGCGCCCGCCAGGACCGCATCGAGCCTGAGGAACTGATCGCGCGAGTGGCAGAGAAACACAAGGCGGATTTCGTGGACTTTCGCATCGGCTTCGACAACTACCATTCGACCCACTCGCCGGAGAACCACCACTATGCTTGCCTAGTCTATGAACGCAACCGGGACCAGGGGCATATCGTCAGCCGCACCATCGCCCAGGCCTACGATCCGGTGGAGGGGATATTTCTGCCGGACCGCTTCGTCATGGGCGAGTGCCCCAACTGCGGGACCCCCGACCAGTACGGGGACAACTGCGAGACCTGCGGTACCAGCTACTCTCCGTCCGAGCTCAAGAATCCCCGCTCCGCCGTCTCCGGTGTCCAGCCGGAGGAGCGCGCATCCGAACATTACTTCTTCCGGCTCGGCGACTTCGAAGCCCAGCTCAAACAGTGGACCCGTAGTGGTAGCCTGCAAAAAGAGGTCGCCAACAAGCTCGATGAGTGGTTCGAAGCGGGCCTCAAAGAGTGGGACATCTCGCGCGATGCCCCCTACTTCGGATTCGAGATTCCAGACCATCCAGGGAAATTCTTCTATGTGTGGTTGGACGCTCCTATCGGCTACATGGCCAGCTTCCAGAACCTATGCGAGCGAGCCGATGGGCTCATCTTTGATGATTTCTGGGATCCTACTTCGGACGCTGAGATCTATCACTTTATCGGAAAGGATATCATTTACTTTCACGCACTGTTCTGGCCGGCGATGCTGCACGGCGCGGGGTTTCGCACGCCGACGGCGATCTTCGCCCACGGCTTCCTCACGGTGAATGGGCAGAAAATGTCCAAATCCCGCGGCACCTTCATTAAAGCCCGCACTTACCTGGACCACCTGAACCCGGAGTACCTGCGTTACTACTTTGCCGCCAAGCTGGGCTCCGGTGTCGAGGACATCGACCTTAACCTGGAGGACTTCGCCTTGCGGGTCAACGCGGACCTAGTGGGCAAGGTGGTGAACATTGCCAGCCGCTGCGCCGGGTTTATTAATAAGCGTTTCGGGGGTCAGTTATCGCCACACCTTGCCAAATCGGAGCTGTTCGCCGAGTTTGTGCGCACAGGTGCCTCTATTGCCGAGGCCTACGAGGGCCGGGATTTCAACCGCGCCGCACGGGAGATCATGATGCTGGCCGACCGCGCCAATCGGTATATCGACGAGCAGGCCCCCTGGGTGGTGGCTAAGGCGGCAGATCGCTCCCAGGAATTGCAGGACATCTGCTCCGTGGGGTTGAACCTGTTCCGGGTCCTGATTGGCTACCTGCGCCCCATTCTGCCCGGCACCGCACAGGCTGCGGAGGATTTCCTGCGCATACCGCCACTGACCTGGAATGCGCTCTCTGAGCCGCTGGTAGACCACGAGATCGGCAAGTTCAAGCCCCTGATGACTAGGGTCGAGCCTAAGCAGATCCGAGCCATGATGGAGGCATCCAAAGCGGATCTTGCCGGAGCGGGCACTGAGGAGGCTCGTTCCCGTACGCCGCGAACCGAAGGGCATCATCTGACCCAGGACCCGATCGCGGACACTATTTCGTTCGGTGATTTCGCCAAGATCGACCTGCGGGTCGCACGTATCGCCGCTGTGGACCATGTGAAAGGGGCTGACAAGCTGCTGCGACTTGTCCTCGATTTAGGCGGCGAGACCCGAACCGTCTTCGCCGGCATCCGCGCTGCCTACGACCCTACCGATCTGGTGGATCAGTACACGGTCATGGTCGCCAACTTGGCCCCGCGCAGGATGCGCTTCGGGGTATCCGAAGGCATGGTTCTGGGTGCGGGTCTCGGCGGCAAGAACCTTTTCATCCTGAGCCCTGACCAGGGCGCGGAGCCGGGGATGAGAATCAAATAACCAATGTTTCCGTAACCGTTCAACCCCTACTGCGTAATTCCGGCAGGGATTGACGGAATCCAGTGCCATGGATGGTAAAAACAGTGGGGGGCTGAACGATTATGCATTTCCCCGATCAGTAAGGTATCCAAAGCAGCGGATCAGTCCTCATGAATCAATCCGAATCGATCCCTGATCCAGCCACGCAACTTAGCCGAGGCCTGCACCCGACGAGATAGCTTGGTCAATTGCTATTCGCAATGAATGGAGACAACCCCAATCTATATACCGTGATGGGCCGCAATGAAGGTTACGGTAGCCTGACAGGCTGCCCTGAGCCCTGTATGGAGAACGAGCGATTATATAGAAGCACTGAGTCGGACCAAAGGCTCGGATGGGAAAAAATTTTGTTGTTTTGTTGTTCTCAGGTATAGAGAACGTGGAGTAAACTCTGGTATTCCATCATTATGATAGGAGTGGAATACCCTTGGTATTAGGGGATGTTGGCATTTAGGAAGGCCTACACAGATAACCATATAATAATCAGACGGTTATAGCATGGTCTGCTGTGCAGACCGCTTAGGTGGTGGCCACTTAACACATAAAAACTACGCGTAACTCAGTTGTTTTATGGGGAGAAGGAATGGTTCGCTTGAAATTACGTGACGACCAATGGAAACGGATTCAGTACCCAGTACCCGTTGCCAAGCCAAAGCGTCAGTCTGTGGACAGAGCGGCCACGATAAAACCGATTGTTCGTGGAAGCGATCTTGTGGTTGGCCTGCTCAGGTGCCCCGTGGCGCGATCTTCCCACAGAACTTGGAAACCGGAATAGCGTATACCAGCGCTTCCGCATGTTTCCGTGATTGCTTCGGGCTGGCGCACTTCGACCCCAAGATGGGTGAGACCATGCCCGTCGTGCTCATGAGCTATCCAGCATGGGACCTACTCCAAGCCGCCTGCAAACAAACCGATGCCATGTATCCGTGTGCGTGTCCACCTGCTGGACCGTGAATTCACGGCCTGTTTCCTGCCTACCCTACGCCAGTTGTTCTATGGACGCACCCCACCCTGCAGCCGATGGGTGACCCGGAGTGTGAGCATAAGATCGCGGAGGTCCTGTATCTGCGTTTTGCATACCAGCCCGAACACATCCTAAGGTTGGGGTGGCCATGAACTGATGAGAGCTCTGAGCAACCAGGGGCTCAATTCCCTACGCGCGGACTATCTCTTTTTCCTACATTGGATCTGCGTCTGCTTGATGAGGCCCTGTATGACTGGCTCGCTGCCCGCCGGTATAGACCTGGAAAACGGCAACGCGGAATACGGCCTGTCACGTTTCGTCACTGAGACCATGGGCATCCTGTCCACCCATTTGGCTCCTGGGTCTACCCTTGCAGTGGTGCCTGGAATTCAGAACAACTTCCTGGAGCTGACCCGCTGCGCTGTACCCCTCTGCAACCTATCCGGAGCCTGCGATCTGCCCCCGGGGGCCCTGTTGGTCTCAGGTCGGGGTAATCCTCAGACCGACCAACGCCGCCTCCATGAAGCCACGCGTCCCTCCTTGCGAGACATGATTGACCCGGCCTTGAGTGGCCTGAGCAATCTACCGGACACCAAGGGACATGGTGCGAGCACCGAGCACCAAGCTCATTGCGGGGCTGGGCCCGCTTCGGCGCGAGGCTGCATCGCGCGGGATCGGGACAAGCCCTTCTCGGAGCCAGCACTGCGCAAGAGATAGACTGGTCCAGTCTTGGGTCCAATCCCGCCGAATATTCCAGAAATCACAAAGGACCTCACCAAGCGCTCGCGACTACCGGACGAGCGACCACATATGCCCAGGCAGTTTACTGAGAGGCAGTTCACCGCCTGCCGGACAACGCCGTGCTCCGCGACCAGCTCGATTCATGCTGGACCAGGAGCAGAAATCGGAGGCAGAGGCCCTATTTCGGGAGGCTAGTGAGTGTGATCCAAGTGATATGGTTGCCCGTAACGGGCTGGCTCGGTTACTGGTCCACACCAGTCGCGAAGGGGAAGCGGAGGATCTGCTGCGCTGGACCATCAAAGATCTCCCGGATGATCTGATCGCCCCCTACCTCATGGTCCAATACCTGATCGCCTGGGCTGCCCGGGGCGACCGCCGCGGAGCGCGCCCGCTACGGCAATATCTGGCCGACTACGACCCACATCCGGAACCGGAACCCGATATGGGGCGCCCGTCGCGTCGGATGCCGAGACCACCAAGCGCACGGCGGCACCGGAAGGGGGGAAACGCGGTGTCCCGTTCCTGCACCTACACCTGCACCTGCACCGGGCCGACCTCCTGTTTCGCATCTGGGGATGCCGCGACCGCCTCCTGACAGGCCCTCATTGATCTGCTCACGGACCGTCCAGGCGATCCTATCCCCAAGTGGTGTGGGTCCTACATGTACCCAGACGCCGCGCTGCGCTCACCGGGCACTACCGGGCCACTCACGGGGTAGTGCCCGGTAGTGCCCTGGCCACACTGGCAACAGCGGGACCAGGGACGCTCACTTCCCATTGGGAACACCTGACGAGGCGTTTCCGGAATGCCAGGGCCTGATCGACTTTACTCGCCTGATGCGCTCCAGTTATGAGGAAGCAATAGCCGCACGGTTGGGGGACTGGATCACCAGCGACGAAGACGATGCCGATGCCCTTCTCCGGGCCTGCCTCAAAAAATCCTTCACAAAGGATGAGGGCATTGATCCTGATGTTCCAGGGCTCGACGATCTGCTCAATGCTGTCATCCTCGCTACGGTGGACCTTGGGCGACGGTGTTCTTGGTGAGACCGCCTGACGCCTGTCCTTTACCGGCGGTTTGGCATCTGTTGCACCGCAGAGGTACCGAGAAGGCGGAGAGAACGACCGATGCCCGCTAAGTAAAGTGTGGGCGTGGGCGGGTAGTCCACGGTAGGTGTAGGCGCGAGCGTCTGGCCAAGGTAGCGGAGGGGCCACAGATCCCGGAGCTGGCACAGGCCAGATGCAAGCGCATCCGACTCACAGACTTAAAAACGACGGTTTCGCAGCTTGCGGTCACCACGCGGCTTTGCTGGGTTGACCTTCATGTTGCGGCCCTTCAACGGGGTCCCGTTGAGGGACTTGATCGCGGCGTCGGCCTCAGCATTGCTCGGCATCTCCACGAACCCGAACCCCTTCGAGGCGCCAGTATCCCTGTCGGTGATCAAATTCGCGCTCTCGACTCGGCCATAGGCACCGAAGGCGTCGCGCAGTTCGTCTTGAGTCACGCCATAAGCCAGGTTGCCAACATAAATATTCATCAGTCTATAAGTCTCCAAAAAGCTGTGCATCGAAGGAGAAGAGGGCCAGTCAGTCCGGCCCATGCACATGCCGGTCGGAGGGCCTCGCAGTATGGCCGTAGCCACCCCGCAACTGTGAGAACCTGTCTAACTTACGATGTTCTACTCCGGAGTCGAGGAGGCTGACCAGATTTCCCGCTCGATTTCCTTAAAGGCTCCTATTGCCCCAATCAAGCGAGAAACTTGCCCCGTCCCTCGGTTCCTCATTACAAACGTGTAAGCCGGACAGACTCTGACATCCCAGCTCAGGCACACCGCCGTAGCGCTTTCCGTGAAGTACCGCCGTACTTTACCGATGCCACCTAATGCCGGATGCCGGATATTATGCGTTACTCGATCATATTATTCATTGTACTCACGGATCTCGAACGAAATGTTTACTCAGCGTAAGTCCTTGATTGTAATATGACGATCCCAGTTCCCTGCCGTACAGGCGGTCCGGTACCTGCATCATTCTTTCGTATATCATTCTCGCTATAACTTGCCCATGTTGCAGAGAAAAGGATACGTAGTGAGCCTTTATTTCGAGAACAGCGCGCACTCCCCGAGTGTCACCATCACCGAATCCGGGATCAAAAAAACCGGCGTGATGGGCCCTGAACTCCCCGATAACCGGATCGAAGGCAATCAGCTCAGCGGCGTAATCGGGTGGAATCCTTACCAGCTCTTTGGAAGCAAGTATGTAGAAGTGATTCGGCTCGATTATGATTCGGCCATCCCTTGGTCTTGCTATTGGTTTCCAAAATCGCTCAGCCTCGTAGTGGTTTGTCTTACTGATATCGATCACGGTGGAAGTATTTCTCGCAATGTATCCAATTGGTCCTGAATCATTCCCTAACTCAAGATCTATTGAAAGCGTAAGCCCCTTGTCGATGTTTGCGTCAATGGCGACACCATCACTGGCATAAACTAATCCCTGGTTTTCATGAAGGTTGCGAATACTCTTGTCCGACGGAGGTGGGGAACCGACTACGAATCGTAGCTGATTCATGGTGGCTCCTTGATGCACGAGCACTGAAAAGGACCGCGGAGCAATCTCGGCGTACAACGGCCCTCTATATCCTTCCGGAACGCGATCAAATTCCACACCATGATCTGTAATCAACCGGGTGAAGATATCCAATCGCCCAATACTGCTTTTCGGATTAGCCTTTCCGGATACTTTCCTAGGGAGTCTCATCCGTTCCATAAGCGGTACTATATAGACGTGGTCACGCTCGAATATTTGCGGGGACGAAAGATCGAGTTCAACGACATCATCCCCTTGCTGCTTCAGGCAAGCAAGCACAGTGGATTTCGGACCTGGTAGAAAGCCGGCCCTGACGCGGTACGCCCGTGTCCCTAACCTTAGGTCCAAACTCGATGGCTGAAGTTGGGTCGGTTCGATCAGCTGGTCCGATAATACGTGCTCTCGATCAATGGTATTTTTGATCTGTTCCGCTGACATCACGCCTGTGGTCGCCACCTTGTCCGGAAAGAGCCTTCGGTTGGGGTTTACCATATCGCTCCTACTCGTTCTTGTCTGTCGGCGGCTCGTCGGCCATTTTCCGTGTTTGTTCGCGGTGCTCTTGCGGTCAAGTCTTGTCCACCCCCAGCGTCGCGAAGGCGCTTTTCTCAATCCTCAGCACCTATGCCCCGGGGCGGTGGTGGTAAACAAGCGGTCCGCGAGACTGCATCCAAAGCGGCGGCTAGGTAGTACCGCTTGGTTGTCACCTCGATTACATCCAGTACCAGAGTATCATGTAGGAGCTGGGGTTAAGTTGCCGCCGCACTCCAGAATTACACCAACCCCTCCCACTTGGAGATAGGTGCGATTGATCGCGTCTCCCCGCATGAGGCCGATCCAGACCATGATTGCCAGGAGGATCGCGCCTCCAAGCGTCGTGCCCACCAGGGCCCCCCGTCGCACACGGAGAATAGGATGATCTGGGGCAGGTATTGCCAGCCTAGCCGGGCCCCAAACATGGCGAGCAACCAGAGCGGCCCCGAAAATAGCGGAGTGGTACTCTCCCAGCCGATACCGAAGCACCGCACTACCAGGACGGACAGCAGCGTCGTGCCAACCTCCACCAACGGGGCACGCAGACTGATCGCCCCGCCGCAGGATGAGCAGCGCCCACGCAGGACTAGATAACCCAAGAGCGGGATGTTCTCCAATGCCCATACCCAGTGGCCGCAATGGCGACCCTGGGAAGGGGGATACACAAGTGATGGGCGTGGCCCTTGCCGCACCACTACTTTCCTTCCGGTTAAGGCCGCGTATTCCTGATGCCAATCATAGTCCAACATCTCGGGCAAACGATGGATGATAACGTTCAGAAAGCTGCCGACCGCAAGCGAGAACAGGGCAACGATGCCGTAAAGAAAGTTGGGATTGTGTTCAAGCAGCGCGATCCAATACATTTTCCATGTCGTGGCCTATGAAAATCTTTACATCCTCTACATCTGTGCGGAGGAATGGTAATTTTTTAAAACGATACTCCGACGCTTCAGAAAAAAATGGAATTTCCTAAGATTAGGATCTTTAAAATCAGCTAATATTCACTACTGATCATCGCCCAATGCCATTGGCATCGTTTCGTTTCTCTTTGGAAAAGCACAGAAAGTCGTTTGTGTCCATCTGGGTCAGGCTACCCTTTCAGTCCGAATATTTGCTCGTAAAATTCATATGGGAAAGTGCGTGTCCATAGCTGGAGCTCCTTGGCGATGAATTTCTCAAGAATGGTGGCAAGAGCACGTTCCATTCAGATGCGCTGGCAGCCGGTTGTCTCATCGACAAGCGCAATGATGCCGACCGTGGCAAGGCCTCGCATTGAGTATTTCTGCACGTTCGGCGATGTGTATTTCCTGCATCACGTGCATTGAGACAAACCAGTGCAAACCTGGGACAAAAATTCCGCACGATACCCGTATTCGCGCCGGCCTTCGGCAGCCTGAAATGGAATTGCCGTTGTCGATGTGGATTAAGTTCTTGGGAATGAATAGCTTAGGGTTCTTTACCCATCACGTCACCCCAGTCCGTGGTCGAGCGTTAGGTCGAAAGCCTTGAAGGGATCTGTATTACTCCACGCTGCGGATGCTTCCGACCGACGCTGTGGAGCTGGCCGAACATGCCGTGCCTTAGCAGCGCCCCAAAGCCTTCGATGGTGTTGGTGTGAATGTTACCGCCCACGTACCAATCCTGATGCTTGATGACGGCGTGGAACAGCACCTTGGATATGCCAAGATAGCCTGTCGTTGATCAGGGTAGCCGTAGACGTTTCGACGTTTCAACACGCTCCCGCACGAAGTGCCCACATATGTCGCCCCTTCATCTGCAGACAATTCCGATCCAACAACCAGTAACAGAACCAGTATGGCCAGTGCAGAGAAGAATGTAAAGATCCTAAACCAGAAAATCCCGTATTATTTCTCCGATTTTGGTGGAATTGAGAAGAATATTCAATTCCAAGATCAGCCTGTTTTTCCAGTATAGAATTAAACGTAGATAAAGGGAAATAATTAAACGGATTTTGCGCTTTCATCATCAGTTATCTCCCGAGCAGTTATTTTTGAAAATCGAATCATTACCATAGTCGAAGCCAAAAATGAAAGTATAATGAGCGGACTAGGTCAATGTATTGTGGAGATAATCACCCCAAAAGCCTTCAATAAAAATGAAGGAAATTCTAGAAATAACAGTTATGGCGTGGTTACCTCCGGTAGTATTTGAAGGTTCCTGAAATTGATAAATAATGAAGTGCATATCGATTTAGATGATCATGAGATAAAAGAACTCGGTAGAATTATGGGAATACTATCCGGCATGGTGGAGCAAAGCACTTAATACGAGGGCCCCAACTACTGATAACATCGATCCGGTAAGATCCCCACGGGAAAAGAACGTAAATGGACCAAGATCCATCGATGATGGAGAACTGGTTACGACCGATTCACGTTCATTTGCAGCGAAAATAGTTCCTCGTGGGTATACGCCGCCTCCCGTGGAGGTCCAACAAGCTAAGTGGTCCAACATTTAACTGATCTGTCGGGCACGGACCTCCGTTGATGTGGTTCGCGCCTCTTCACCGCCACCGGCAAGCCGCTCCAAGACGCCCTGTAGAGTTGCTCATCAGTGTCACCGGCATCGCCGACGCCTGCCGCTATTCAACTCCTCGGTGAGCCTCTACTCCTGCCTGAGAAGATGCAGGCCAAGCGGTGAGGTACCATGGCTGGGCTTGATCCACCACAGCTTCAGTCCGGCTCTAGTGTCAGCAAAAAACCGCGTAACCCAACACGATGCTAGGTCCTGTTGACATTTAACTCCAGCTAATCGTTTTTTATGTGTTAAATAGCCACAATCCGAGCGGTCCACACAGCGGACCTTACGCTAACAGTTTGATTATTTTAAGAGTCAGCTGTGTGGAGCTTCCTAAATGTCAACCCGACCTAAAACCCCAGGTCGCCTAACGATGAACCGTCCGCCGTTTTGCAGTACCAGATCCTAGCTCCACCTCCACTAGCCCGTCATAGCTGCCGTCAGGGGCCAACCGATAATCCTGGACCTGGTTGCGGTAGGCGCAGATATGATTCTCATACCACAGGGGGACGTAGGGCAGCTCTTCCAGCAACAGGGTCTGCAGTTCCCGGTAGTGGGCGGCTTGGTGCTCCAGCTCCTGTTCTGCCCGCGCCGCTTCGATGATGCGGTCGGCGCGGGGGCTGTGATAGCGGCCCCGGTTGGCCCCCTGGGGGGGAACGGATGCGCTGTGGAAGACGTAGCGGAAGATGTCCGGGGTGCGAATACCCACCCAGGACAGGCTGTAGAGCTGGAAGCGGCCCGCCTTGATGTCGCCGTAGAAGGTGCCCCAATCATAGCTGCGGACCTCGACCTGAATACCCACCCGTGCCAGCTGGGCCTGGATGGCGGTCGCCAGACGCACGCGGAAGGGATCACTGGAGGTCTTGTAGACCAACCGCAAAGGCCGTTTGGGACCAAATCCGGCGGCGGTCAGCAGCGCCTCAGCACAGGCCGGATCATGGGCATAACCCGCGAACACCGGGGCACCAGCCCAGTGTTCCGGGGGGAACATGGCCTGTGCGAGTCGGCCTCCGCCCCGGAACAGAAAGCGCAGGATTGCCCGCCGGGCGATGGCATGGGCGATGGCCCGGCGTACTGGCAGCAGACCGGTGACCGGGTCCTGGAGATTGAAACCGAGATAGGAGAAGTTGACCCCACTGATCTCCTGCACCCGCACCTCAGGACGCCCCCGCAGATAGTCCAGGAGTTCTGGGGCTAGGTCGTTCTGCAACAGATGGATCTCGCCCCGCAGCAGCTTCATGACCCGAACATTAGGGTCTTTGACCACTAGCAGTTCGAACCGCCGACGGTCGCGCCTGCGTTCGAGGCGCAGGCAGCTGGTCTCGAGCCAGTCGAGAAATCGAAAGGGTCCGCTGCCCACAGGGGCGTGTTGAAACCCGTGATTACGCTGGATCAACGCCGCCGGCAGAATGCCGATGCCGAGATAAGCAGGGAACAGGGGATCGGGCTCGGAGAGCCTGAATTCGATCCGGTCCGATCCATGGGTCTTGATGTCCCGGATGCTGCTCAGCAGGGCACGATGCGGGGAGGTACTGGCGGGGTCCAGGATGGAGGCGTAGGTCGCCTTGACGTCTTCGGCCTCCAACCGGCTGCCGTCGCTGAAGACTCGCCCGTCTTTCCCCAGGGTAAACAGGTAGCTGGTTGGCGTGGGTCGCTCCCAAACGGCCAGTGCGGGTACTGGCCGACTCGCCGCATCGAACTCTACGAGTCGCCGGTAGAGCAGGCGGTTGACGCGCTCGGAGACGGCATCCGTCGCGAACCTGGGATCCAGGTTGCGCGGTGCGGTGGCGAGCCCCATGCGCAAGGTTGCATCCGGTATGTGGGCCGGTATGTGGGCCGGTATACGGCCATCGCACCCGGCAAGCGGGATACCAAGTAAGACCGCTAACAGCAGGACCTGAGTTGTTTTCAAGACGCAAAAGGATCGACCAGACAGAGCAGGTAAATTGCTTCCGGTTACCAGTTACTAATTATTATCAGTGTAGCTCCGAAACCGACGCCGGCTCAAGCTTCGGGTCCGAAACAGGCGCGATAGTCGGCGCAGACCCCGCAAGAGGGTGCACGGCAAGTGTAGATACCTTCCGTTTTGCATAGCTCCCGGTAAAGAAAACGCTTCCACCTCATGTCCTTGACGTTGCGCGCCACAAGTTCCGGGAAGTTCCGGCGCATCAGGGCTGTCAGATCCGTTTGGGACCAGAGACCGAGATCGCTCCATAAATGGGCGGAGGCTATGCAGCCAGCCACCACGATGTGGGCCATCCAGACCTCGGACGGCGACGCACTTGGCCTTGTCAATCAACATCAGCCGTACCAGGGCGGCAAGCTCGTCGGGCGTGGTTCCGGAACTGCCGGACCTGTGGGGGTGGGAGTCGACAAGTTGCTCCGGGAAAGTGATGTTCCACCAGACAATGGGAGGCGACGGGCGACAGCCCTAACCACACCAACAGTGCACCCCTACCCGTCCATCCGCGAGCTGGCTATCATACAGGCCAACGCATGGTTTTTACCGACCCTGGCGGCCTGCGTCATCAGGGTGCCGTAGATCCGCACCGCATGATCGACCGTGACAGGGACCGCGCCGGACATCTTCAGAACTCCACCAACAGGTCTTCGTCACGCACGATCATCTAGCACGCTAGGTGCCACTTGCTTGGCAGATCGTCGACCAGCATCTGCTCGATCTCATCCTTGGTCAGCTTGCTCAACTCGCGCAGGACGTTCTTTTCCTTCTCCGTCAGCGGACCGCCCATACGTCCCTTTGCCGTCGTGCTGGTCACGCGTACTAGGCAGCTTCCGCACTCGCTGTCCTGACAGTCGAACTGGACGGGTACTTTGTGCTCCTTGGCGAGCTTGAGAATGGTTTCGGTGTGGCTGCCTGCTACCGCATAGACGATCTTGTCCTTATAGTCCGGGTTCGAAAAGGTAATCAGGCCCATAGTAGTACCCCGGGTTAGGTGTCGTGGTCAGGCGGGTTTAACCCTGCAATCGCCGAGGATCTGTGCTTGGCAGGCCAGCCGGTCGTGGCGACCGGCCAAATTCCCGCGCAGGATTTTTCCTCCAGCACTGAAGGTGTGGTGAGATTGTCCCAACCCTCGGTGACATGCATCATGCAGGTCCCGTGCAGGTCCCGCAGTCGCCCTCACGGCAACCGTAGATGATGCCGACCCCGATCTTCTTGAAGATCTCGACGACGCGGGTACCCGCGGGGACATTGACGGTTTGCTGGATGTCGTCGAATGTAATTTTCGCTTTCGGTACTGTGTCGGATTCCTGAGGTCTTGTTGATAGTTATCAGGGCGCAGGCGCTTGCAGGTCCGCCGCGCGGTCGGCCTCGATGGCAACATGGACCCGTCGGCGGACCGCCGTGGCCTTACTGCAATCGACTTCCCGGTGCTCGATCTTGTCCAGGGTAAACTCCCGGCACCGATCCTCGCCGAGCAGGCCCAAGGCAAAGGTGCCATGCTTGGCTGCGGCGATGAGCGGCATCAGGTTGTGCAGGAAGGCACCTTTGGCCTTGACGAACTTCGCGACCGCTCTCAGGTACACATCATTCACGCCGGGGATCACCACCGAGTTGATCTTGACCAGGACGCCGCGCTCAAGCAGCATCTCCAAACTCTTCTGCTGCCGTTCGATGAAGATCCGTGCGCCTTCGAGTCCTTCGACACGACGCTTTTTCCAGAAGATCCAGGGGTAGATCTCAGCCCCCACCGCCGGGTCGATACAGTTGATGGTGATGGTCACATGGCTGACCTTATGTGCGCACAGCACGTCGACCAAATCGGGCAAGACAAGCCCGTTGGTGGAGAGGCACAGCTTGAGGTCCGGTGCCTGCTCCGAGAGCTTGCGAAAGGTTGCAAAGGTACGTTCGGGATTGGCAAGCGGATCGCCGGGACCAGAGATGCCGACTACTGCCAGCTGGGGGATAGCCGTGGCCACGGCCAGGACCTTCTTCACTGCCAGAGCTGGGTTCAGTACCTCGGACACCACGCCTGGCGCGATTCATTAGCACAGTCGTGCTTGCGATTGTAGTAGTGACACTGAATGTTGCACGCCGACGCCACGGCCAAGTGCATCCGGGCATAGTGATGGTGTGCCGCTTCCGAATAGCAGGGGTGGTCTCGCATCTGCGCTCGGACCCCCGCGGGCAGTTGGGAGAGTCGGTCTCCGTTGCCACAACCGCTTGTAGCACAGCCGGTACTCCCTACCGACACCACCGGCATGTCCTGCTCCAGGACTTTCAGTGCCATCGGCTGGTCTCTAGGATATAATTACAGACACCCGCGCCTTCAACATGACTTTGGAACGTCCAGGAGGACTTTGGGCAAATGCCGTGCCTAAACTTGAAACACGTGCATTTCGAATTGATTTTCAATGTATTGATCCGCCCGTGACGGCTTCACTTGTCGGGTTTGCGACAAGCGGCCGGTAGGCCCGGTGTCGGAAGATAGACAGGACGCCTAGCGTCCGATACCGAAGGTGCCCGCATGGATGACGAACCCTTGGATATACCAAGGGGTAATAGCACGGCCATCCGGCTTACCCGCCCAATTGATTCGGGCCCTGGGACTATCCATAGACAGCTTGGCAGATATGCGTTTGGAAGCTGGTCGCATCGTCATCGAACCCTTCCAAACGCTGGAGTACGGGCTTGAGTCTTTGCTCGAAGCATCGACCGCTGACCAGTTTGCACTTGAAGGACGAGGATCGGAAATGGCTCGACCTATCCCCGGTGGGCCGTGAGGATGTCCTGTAGATTACTAGATCCTGTTGATATCTAACTCTAACCGACTGTTTTCAGATGTTAAATAGCCGAAATACCCGAATAGTCCACACAGTGGACCTACGCTAACCGTTTGATTATTCCAAGGTCCGCTGTGCAGAACACTCGTGGTTGTGGCCATTTAACATTTAAAAAACAGATGGTTATGATCAAACATCAACAAGACCTAGGTTTGATGCAATTGAAAAATTGTTCAACGGGATTACGAGCCTTGTAAATCTGGGGATCGAAGCTCGCGTGGGTAGTTGACTGTTGGTGCGAGGAGGAATTATCGTCTGCGATCCGTGGTTGTAGATCATCTCAATCAGGGCCCGTGAATCGTAGGCTTTGTCGGCGACCACCTTTTTAACCTCAAGGCCGGGGCAACGGCTCGGCCTGGGTCACGTCGTAGGCGTTGCTGGGCGTTGCTGGCACTGAGCAGACACCGGACCGGCCTCTACAAGCCCATCGACTGAGGACATGAAGCTTGGTGGTCAACCCACCACGGGAGTGACCAGTTACTTGGGTGCCGTTTTTTTGGGTGCACAGGCCGCGTGCCGATGGACCCCGGTCACTGTACCATCAATGAAAATTGATTCAAAATCAGACTTCTTTGCTAACTCCTCGAACACT